>Ga0194112_10008596_pt1 | contig 13110 bp, 20 predicted proteins | sample TA2MahC400mmetaG_FD_146191 | JGI IMG/M metagenome (GOLD analysis project Ga0194112, IMG submission 146191) | Freshwater microbial communities from Lake Tanganyika, Tanzania - TA2015016 Mahale Deep Cast 400m | ecosystem: Environmental > Aquatic > Freshwater > Lake | place: Tanzania: Lake...
AATTCTTTAAGAAAAAGAGATGAAACTTTTTCTTTTGCCATCTTAACTCTTGTTTAATATTTTTATTAGCATTTTTGTATCCTTGCGAAATATAATTTCATTTTAAATTCTTGGGAGCTTTTTTATTTCTCTGTTTTGAGGAATGCTTGACTGACTTTGCTGATAATTTTCCTGAAAACTAGTTTGACTTCCAACCACTCTTTCCCGCATTTTTTCTTCCATTAAAGTTAATCCTTTTGCAATTGTCTTGTTCTGGTCAAGAAGAATGTTTATTTTGTCAAGAAATTCCTTGTCTTTTTGCGTGTCTGGAAGAGGCTTTTCTGCAAAACTTCTTGCTGACATCTCAAACAAGTTAAGAAGTTTTGCTATATTGTCTGAGAGTGAATTAAACTTGACTGCCAGATTAGCCATTGTTTTCTGCAAACTCGCGAAATTTTCAATTAGCAATTCATTAATTTCTATAGCATTCTTGCCTAATTCACCTGGTTTTTTAGCCATGTTTTATTAATGTGAAGACAATTTATAAAGTTTATCTTTTCTCGGTTTCTTCTGCTGTTTCTTTAATATCTTCTATTTCTTTCATTGCTTCTTCATACTCTTCTGTCCCTTTTTTGCATTCTTCACTAGAAATCTCATCACACCTGTTTGGCGGATGCTCTTCACATTTAATAACAGTTATTTTTCCTTTTTTCCTGTCTATCTTATAAATTGTGTCTATTGGTTCGCCTATATTATTACAATCGTCAATCGCCATTTTATATTTTATATAAACATATTCTGCTTCTCTTCTAAAGAGAAGGAAGTTTATTTATTTTTTGTATATATGGGTCAGGAGGGAATCGAACCCCCGAATGACGGTTACTTCTTTTAACTGGAGCCGTCCAGTTTGCCACTAGCCTACAGACCCGGATGATGCAATTCTCTATGGCAATTTGCACATAATATTATACATTTATTTACTTCTTTTAAAGCCTTTTGTTTTGAATAATCTTTAATCATTATAGCAATTACACTTTCTTTTCCCTCTTTATTATGATGGAATTCCAATGCAGCCATGCATTTGTTATACCCGCAATGCATACATTTTCCTCCAAGATATTCAATTAATTGTCTTTTATATCTTCTTATTCTTTCCCTTTTCCTTTCATATATTTTTTTCTTGTTTTTGTTATAGCATCTGTCTCTTATTTCTTTTCTTGACATTTTAATTGCCTTTTTGAGTCTTACAGGAGACCTTTTTAGTTTTAACCTCTTAATTTTATGCTGAACTGCCCTTCTGCTTCTACCATATTTTTTTGCAATTTCATCTATATACACTCTGGCAGAATAAATTTCTTTTAATGAGTTAATTTCCTCTTTTGTCCATTTCATTAAAATCTTAAGAAATATGGGTATTTAAATTATTCTAACTCATTTTAGGGCATATTATAAGTTTGGGGTTAAATAGTTTTTCTGGCACACAAATGCTTAAAAATTATGTTTTTCATTATTTAATTATGCCTCAAGCACTGGAAGATTCAGAAGTTTTGGGTGATTTTGATTTTTCTGATGAAAAAGGAAGAATGGGAATTGCAAGGGTTATTGCTAAAAAATTGCCTGCAACAGTTCATATTTTTCGTGCTGATGGAAAATACAGGGCAACATGCTCTAATTCTCCTGCTGAAATTCCACAAAATTTTCGACTTGCTGTGACACGCTCTTTCATAAGAAAGGACTTAGAAGCAGCACTATATGCTTCTGCTCTTACACTGACTAATAAGAGAACTAAAAAAATTATCTGGCAAAAAGAAACAAAAGAGTATAGGGTTTATTATATTCATGACTGATTTAACAGGAATAATTGCATCTCTTGATTTCATCAATTTCTTCACGAGAAATAGATGCGCCGTTGAATTTTGTTGCATACAAAAGAGCTTCGAGAAGCTTGCTGTTTTTGATATCTATCAGCCCTTTTCTCCATGCAACATACATTAACTCAGGGGAGCGTATAATCTTAATTTTAGACAGAAATGGAAGGTTTTTTTGTATAAAATCTATTTTTGTGTTGAATTTCTGCTCAAGAAGTTTGTGAAGATTTTCAGGCTTTTCGACAATTATTCTTGTTGTTCTTTCATCTATTACTATAATATTTTTTATTTCCTGATTATTTAAAATAACTGAAAGAGCAAGACAGCTTGCTTCTCCATCATCAATCAGGTGCATGAACTCATTTCTTGTGAGAAACATATGATTAACTTCTTTAAGTATCTCCCGGGTTTTTTCATCAAGTTCTTCCTTGCTTATTTTTATTGCTTCTGGAAGCTCAAGAATTTTGTCGTCTATAAGTTTTTTAATTTTTAATGCTCCCAGCTCAAATTTATCTATCTGAATCGGCCTGTCTACTATCTCATATTTCACTTGATGTGTGACAATAAATTTTCCATTGAATTTTTTTTTCAGCTCTTTTAGAATGTCAAGCAAGCCGTTCATTGTCAAGTTTATAATTGTGCTTGAGTCAAATATTATTATTTTTTTTGCGTTCATTTTAAAAATTTTGACATTATATACCAATTAAAGTGGAATTTATTATTTTTAAGAGTTGCAATAATTTTATAATTATGTTTCTTATAAAATTTTAAAGCTTCCCTGTGCCTCTCGCTTGTTTCAAGATATGCTATATGACATTTGTGTTTTCTTGCAAACTGCTCAAATTTTTTTATTAAAATACTTCCTACTCCAGAGTTTCTTAATTTTCTTGAAACTATTAATTGTGAAATAAAAGCTGCTCCTCCATTTATTTTAAAGCTGATAAATCCCGCCACTTTTTTATTATCAAATGCTGCAAATGAATGTTTTTTCTCATTGTATTTATACCCTCTTTCTTCGTTGAATTTTTTCCATTCACTTTTTGTGAATTTATCTATGTTCTTATTTTTGCTATTTACTTTTATTATTTTCATATTTTATGCTTCTTTAGTAATTTATTTAATTCTTTAATTAAGTCTGTTCTCCAATCATCTTTTAATTGTGTTCTTATTAATTTAACAATTTCTTTGTCTTCCCTAAATAATTTTTTATTTAACAAGATTTTACATTTTTCCAGAATTTCATAATCTTTGTCAGTAGAGAGAACATATCTTTCTTTTTCTTTTTTACTAATATTTAATTTTTTAGTAAGAGCCTTTTTCTTATTTTTTATTATCTTTTGGTATTCTTTATCATTTTCTAAAGCTCTTCTTAATTTATGCCCCCTATATCCTAATTGTATGTAAAAATCTTCTATCACATTTAGAGCCCTGTTTCTTGATTTTCTCATTTTTCAAACATTTCCATGGCATTTTTAATTCGTGTCTTTACCGGAAGAGTAAGATTAAGATTTATATCAGATATTCCTGACTGCCCTGCATATTCTGCAAGCTCCCATATTGTTATTCCTAGTAATCTTGCTGTCTGCTGCATGCTCAACCCGTGCTCATAAATTCTGCCCGCCTTGTTGATTTCAGCTTTCCTGAAAACATCCTGGATATTTTTTTTAAGGTCTCCTGACAGATTGCTGATTTCTCTTCTTATGCATTTAAGCTGGCTTTGGAAGTATTCTTCCTGTCCATTTTCCAATGAAAAAATAGCCCGGTCTATGCAAATCATAAAATTTTTGAAAAATCTCTGCCAATTTTTGTATTTTTGATATGATTTTCTTTCAATCAGCTTGCTTAGGGCATAGACAAGAACTGCAACAGCAATATTATCTGTATCTCTGTATATTGAAGCAGAATGAAGCGTCTGATTTGAGAGTATCTTTAGCGAGATGCTGTCTCTTTTTTTCACTGCCTCTTTTGTCTCTCTTAAAATTCTGAGAATATTCTCTTTTTCCTGCATCTTAGAAAAAAGAAGCATAGTTATTTAAATATTCTCTTTCTCTCTCAAAGAGACACAGAACAAAAATGAAAATAATAGTTGACACAAATTTTATATTAACTTGCGTGAAGCAGAAGATTGACTTGTTTTCCCAATTAGAAGAGATTTTTCCTCTGCCGGAAATCATTATTCCATTTCGAGTAATAAATGAGCTTGAAAGCCTGAAGAAGAGCAGGGAGATAAAAATTCAGGAGAGAGGGGCTGCAGATGTTTCCCTGCAGATATTAAGAAAGAAAAAGCCGAGACTTGAGAACCTTGGAGAAAATGTGGACAATTCTATTGTTAATTATGCGCTGAAAAACAAGGATGTTGTTGTGGCAACTTTAGACAGGGGGATAATAAGAAGGCTGAAAAGCAAAGCCGGGCTTTTGACAATAAGAAACAGGAAAAGGGTTGCTTTAGTATAAATCATTCATTGGTGCATAAGCGGTTGGTAAAGTCAAGTGATTAGGATATACTCTTGTTATAGGTTTCTTATTTGAAAAGATTATGTTTTTCTTCCTTTAATCCTTTTAATCTTCTTTTTTAAATTAAGTATATCTTTTTCTTTCCTTATTTTATTTCTGATTTTCTCTTTATCTTTCATCAGTTTTTCTTTTTCTTTCCCTAAATACTCTTCCGCCTTTTCAACTTTAGCCAAATCCCTCTCTAACTTTGTCAACTTTGGACTGGATAATTCCATTTTTTCAGTTTTCATCTCCTTTTTATATTCTCATAATGAATTCTTTATTTATATACTTAACTTTTTAACTTTTCTAAAATTTCTTTATCAATAATTACTATTTCACTAACATTTTTAACCTGTTTGTAATTAATAACAATTCCCTTTTTCTCAAACCTATATTTTTTATCTATCTTTATTTTCAGGCTGTCAATTTTGTTTTCTCCTAAAATTATATCCTTAATCTGTCCAACATAAAATCCAGAGTCTGTATAAACTTTCTTTTTAATCAAACCTTTAAGACTATTTTCAGGATATTTATTTCTCTTTATTATCTCTATTTTTTCAACAATCTTTGTTCTATAAACAAAAATTAATAATCCCAACACCCCAATAATTAAGATAATCCCAAAAGCACTCCAATAATAAGTAACTGCACTTGCACTTCCAATAGCAAAGCCAGTTATTTTATTTCCATTAATAAACAAAAATCCAATTAACATAAAACCAGCAAGAATCATTAAGAAATGTTTGCCTCTAATTTTTTTCAAATTTTGTTTAATCTTATTCCTATATTCTTCATGGGTTTGTGTTTTTTCTGTTTTTCTTCTTGTTATTTTAAATCTTCTTAGGAATTTAACTAAAATTAAAATAAGCAATACCAAAAATATTCCTGTAACTCCATAAACTAAATACATCCAATTAAAATCACCTATATGAAAAGACGCACATTCTTCTTCAGATAAAACTTCAAAAGTTTCTCCTGCTACGGCAGTTTTATTCCCTGAATAAGTTATTTCAGCATATAATCTATAAGTTCCTTCGGGAGTAGAGTCTGGAATTTTCATCTCAATATCAAAATTGGTAGATTTTTCAACTGCCCTTGTATCTTTTAATTCAGCAATCAGTTTATTATTTTCATCGATTATCCAATAAGTCATAAATGCATCAAGTAATTCTACTTTTGCATAATTCTCGAGTTTTATATTTGCTTTAATTTTATTTTCAGAACAAATTTTTTTATATTTGTCTTCTAACGATAGATAGATATCAAATAAAGGTTCTTTTGGTCCAAGATATTCGCATTTTTGAGTTTGGTTTGGTATTCCTTCTGTGCCCTTGCAACTTCCTTTATTCATACATATTCTTTCCTGAGTACCTGATTCTGGGCATATTGAAGGAAACCAGTTTGTGCATTGCCAGTCATAATAACAAGCTGCTCCTCCGCCCCCTCCGCCAGGACTCGGAGTTACAGGACAAGCCCCGCAATCACCAGAACAGGAAGAGCATGTTTCTCCATTATTGCAGATTCCATCTCCGCAATATAAAGAGAGGGTTGTTGTTCCAGTATAGTTCCCAGAACCATAAATCCCTTCTCCGTAACTCCTTGCATAAACTAAAGGAGTTAAAACTAAAGAAATTATTAATGCAAGAAAAATAAGTTTTTTTTTACTCAACATCTTAATAATTCCACCCGCCACCTGTATTGATATTTAATGTGCATCCTGAGGCAATAGTGATATATTGATTAGTCCCTGTAAAAGCCCATCTACCATTATTATTAAAAGTCAAGGTTCCTGTTCCTGTTATAGTTATGTTATTTCCACTGCCTATTGTTTGTGTTGTTGAGAAAACACAATTATCTGCGCAATTCAAAGCCCAGTTTCCGCTTCCAGAATAAGTGCAGGTGTCTGCACTTGCATTAACTGTATAACTCCTTGTCTCAGAAGCATTATACAAGTTGCTTGTGCCATTTCCCCAAGAATGCCATTTATAAGAATATGTTCCCGCAGAAGTGAAAGCATAAGAAGCATTGTAAACATTAGAAGTTAAATTTGTTGCAGTATAGTTTTGATTATTTATTTCCAATAAAACAGTTCCATTTGTATTTTCAATTGTTACATTAAACAACCCTGTTCCACTTCCAACAAGAGAAGCATTATTGTCATAATAATTTGAGAATATTGGATATGAGGTGTCAGATGCTTGAGCTTCTTCATTGCCAACTATTACATAAGTCCCCTGATTTACAACTATCTGATAAGACATATTTATCCAATCTGCACTCCTTTGGATGTTTGAAACACGAACTTCATCCATTGTTCCGTTATAGTAGATTGCTCTTCCAGGCCTTAAATCTCCTAATGTGAATAAACTCGACATATTTGATGAAGAAGCAGTCTCGTTTTTTATCTTAGTCCCATTAACATAAATAATTGCTTCTGAACTCTTCATAGAAGTTGCAGCAACATAATAATACTGGGTTGTTGTCAAGATTATATTGTCTGACTTAATGAATGATGTTGATGACGACTGAAATGTAGAAAACCAAATATTTTTTCCATGTTGAGTCAGCCAGTCATAGGGGCCACTGCTGGGATCAGCAGCAATGCCAATTATAGTCTGTCCATACTTATCTATATCTCCAGATCCATTTGTGATATACTCTGGTTTTATCCACGCCTCTAAGGTATAATTGTTAGTTATATTATTCTTTCCAGAAGTAAGACTTTTAGATTTAATATTATCATTTGAAAAATACTGGGCATTTCCGATTATTCCTGAAATTTGAGCAGGTCCGTTTGAAGCAGATTTTGTCCCATTTCTGGAATTTAATGTGCTGTCAACAATATAGGTTGCATTCAAATCTTGCATATGAAATACCGCAAGATAATTACTATCCCAAACACCTGTTTTGTTCTCACCATTAGTTGCACCAGAATTATTGTAATACATACAAATTGAATATACTCCTGCTAAAAAAACAGGAATTCTTAGCCAAATATCTGCTTTAGAAGAAGTGTAATTTTCTAATTCATAATCTAAACTAATTCCTCCTTCAGATGCACAGCTTCCATTAATGAATCTCAAGTCATCATAATCCCCTTGCATAGTTTCATTATAGATTATATTAAGATAAACAGGAAAATTGTTTAGTGTTGTTGAACCTGTATTAGTTATATTTATTTCTTTTCTGTAATTCCAACTAGAATTCCACCAATCTGCACTCGCAAGTGGGAGAAAAAAGATGAAGAATATAAAACAAAATAGAACTATAAAAAACATTTTTTTCATCTTATGTCACCTTTATAATCAATGCAGAACCATTCCAGTACATCATAGCGTTTCCCATTTTTATGCCTTGGTTATTTGAATTAAAAGTTAAGTTATTGCTAAAATTATAATTCCCCGTACCAAAATTTCCTGCACTTATATTTTCAGCAGCATGAGTGTGCAAGTTAGCTGTTCCTAATTTTGTATCAACTTCGCTTTCTGTGTAAAACAAACTTGTTAGCCAACTCACCAATATATTTAATGTTCCCCCATCATCCTGCATCTGAGTTGTATTTATAGTATCCATATTATCCCAAAAATTAGATTTATTTGTGTAATTCGCAGCGACATAACCTGCGTAAGTTGCGTTGTATGTTGAGCTCCAGATAGAATTATATGTGTCATAAATTGTTTTATTTGCTGCAGTTGTTTGATTGTAATTCCATTCTATTCCTGCATATAAAGTATCTGTCAAAGACTGATTGAATGATGCATTTCCTCCTGAAATTCCATCAATTCTCGAAGACAAACTTGTATTGATTCCTGATGCATAATCAATTGCAGGAGTTGTCTGATTATAACTCCAAGTTGCATAAGTTGCATTGTAAGTTGAACTCCAACTTTCATTGAAAGAATCAACATCTGTCTTGTTGTAATAATTAGGTTTGTCTGCGCTCCAGTTTCCAACTGCTCCAACAAGATTTGCTATTTTCAAGAATGTTGCCTCAATCCACGAAGCAGTTGATTGATTCACAGAATCAGTATATGCATTTGCAGGAATTGTCTGATTGTAATTCCATTCTATTCCTGCATATAAAGTATCTGTCAAAGACTGATTGAATGATGCATTTCCTCCTGAAATTCCAGAAATTTTATTATCAATTGTAGCATTTAATTTTGTTTCATTAAAATAAATTGTTGTAGTGTCATTGTAAAGATAATTTCCATCAGCTTTCTTTTGAGTGTTTGTTCCTCCACCCCATCTAGTATCTCCAGTATTGTTAAACGCAGAATCCCATAATGTTGGAATTGTTGGTTTGTTAATTAAATCGCCATAATCTTTATCCCAAGACGAAAAAACGGGGTCTGATTCTGATTCCAAGTAAGAGCCAAAATCACTTACTTGACTTTTTGTTATTGTAACATTGCTCCAGTCATCTGAATAAACTTTTGAAGCATAAAGATTGGTAACAAATATATTTGCCCATTTTAATAAAGAACTTCCAATATTAAAAATATTTGTTATTTCTGGAAAAAAAGAACCATTCAAATATTGATTAATTACTGTTGCATTTAGATAACTCCCAATTAAAGTAAAGTTTCCATTAACAATTAAACTTCCATCAATTGTTCCACCTTCATCTTTATCAAGATAATTAGCATCGTTTGTAAAATTTGAAATTTTGACAGAAGTTAAATCAATTTTTTCTGCAGTAACAGAATTTGCCACTAACTTATTAGAAGTGATTGCATTATCTTGTATATGTGAAGAATTTATCGAAGAAGAGTAAATATTTGTTCCATTTACCATTGTTAAATTTAACTGTGTTGCATTTGTTCCGGCTAATTTTGTTAAATAATCATTAAGAATATTGCCCCAGGTTTCATTATCCCCTCCAATACTTGGCAAGCGAGATGCAGATACAAAATTAAGAAACAAAAAACAAACTAATGCAATAAAAATTAATCTATTTATTTTCATTTTTACCAACCTCTTTTTTTAATGCAAGCCAATTCATAACAATAGCACGAACAATTTCAGCATCACTCTCGCCAAAAATATCTTGGTATTCTTTCATAATTTCCATTTGTTTTTTAGTAAATGTTACTTGAACTTTTACAACTTCTTTTTTATCTGCTTTAGTTTTCATATATTATAACAATCTATTTAGAGTATTTAAAGCTTCTGTTTATAATCTTTTTAGAATGTTATTAGAATATATTGAGATATCTTAGAAATTTAACTGGCTTCGAAATTCGCTTCGCTTGATTTCTTCGCTAAAAATCTATTAATGTAAAAAGAATTCTAAAAGCGGGGTTCAACTATTATTTCTTTTTGGGTTTATTCCAGTATGGGCTTTTACACCTTGGGCAAATAATCGGTTTTTCTTTTTTATTTCTTGGAGCCCATTCATGCCTACATCTCTCACATTTGTAACCTTTAATTTTAATTGTTATTTCTGCCATAATTAAAATTAGAATAAGGTATATATAAATCTTACCTTTTTGGGTATTACCTATATAGTAATAACTTTATAACAGAAACATTTAAATAGTTTACTTACCTAAATAAGTTATACCTAATTAAGTAAATATAAAGAGGGCTCCGAAGAGCCCTAGATTCCATCCAACGCAAATCAAATGAAATCTAACAATGTAAAAAAGAACAAGTATAAAAAACTTTCTTGTCCTAGTTGTAAGAGTAAGAAAGTAATCAAATGGACAAAAAGAAAGACAGAAAATAGAGGATTAATTCAGAGATATAAATGCAATGATTGTGATAAAACTTTTACAATAAATGATGGTTTTTTCAGAATGAGAAATCATCCAAAGAAAATAACTTGTGCCTTAGATTTATTTTATAGAGGAGTTTCAACAAGAAAAGTTCAAGAACATTTTAAGGCATTTTATCCTCATAATTCAGACCACACTTCTGTTTTAAGATGGCTTAGAAAATATTCAATAATGATTTCTAAATTTACAGATGGTCTTTATCTCAATATTGGAAAAGAAATCCAAATTGATGAAATGGAATATCACAGAAGGAAATTCTATAATAAAAAAGGTGTAGATAAAAATTGGTTTATTGATTGTATTGATAGCAAAACAAGATTTATGATTTCTTCTGAATATGTTAAAGCAAGAGAACAAAAGGAACTTAAATTTGTTTTATCAAAAGCAAAACAAAAAACAGGAGAGCAGGTTAAGATAGTCACTTCTGACGGGCTTCTTGCTTATCCAAAAGCAATAAGAAGAGTCTGGGGATTTTCAAATAAAACCCATAGAGTAAATGTAGAACATAATCAAGTTAATGCTTCAAGGGGTGAAGGTTTTAACATCATGATTGAAAGACTACACAATTCAATTCGTGAGAGGACAAAAACTTTCAGAGGTTTTCACGGAAGTGTGGAAAGTGCAAATGCAATAATGAAGGGTTATGAAATATTCTACAATTTCATAAGAAAACACCAGTCAATCAAGAGATGCCCTTATGAACTTGCTATTCCAGAATTGAAACTTACTTCTGAAAATAAATGGACGGAGTTGATCAAAATGGCAAATGAATAAAACATAGCAAAATTACCAACCGCTTATGCACCAATGAATATAAATCATAAGCTTTAAAAACCAAATTTATCTTTAGTTTTTATGTTTTATCTTATTGAAGTTGAGGATTATGTAAGAGTGGAGCCAAAGCTTTTCGGGCTGCCTACTCAGGAAGCTGTTGAGAAACAGCTTGTGGAGACATACAAGGGATTTGTTAACAGGGATATTGGAAGTGTTGTCTCTGTTGTTGAAGTGCTAAATGTAGGTGAAGGGATAATAATTCCAGGAGATGGGGCTGCTTATTACAACTCAAGATTCAAGCTTATTGTATGGAGGCCAGAGATGCAGGAGCTTGTTTTTGGTTCCATAGATGAGATTACAAATTTTGGTGCTTTTATAAATCTTGGAGTAATGAAAGGAATGATACATATAAGCCAGACTATGGAAGATTATGTTTCATATAACAAGTCAGGAACACTTGCTGGAAAATCAGGAAAAAAAAGTTTGCATAAAGGCGACTTGTGCCTGGCAAGGATTGTTGCTGTTTCATACAAGGCAGGAGAGCCTAAAATTGGATTGACAATGAGGCAGCCAGGATTGGGAAAATTAGAGTGGATAAAAGCTGACAAGAAAAAGCAAAAATCATCAGAAAAAGCCGAAGAAAAAGAAAAGAAAAAGGAGAAGAAGAAAAAATAAGATGGGAAGTCATTAAAATGGGAAAGAAAGCGTGCAAGATATGCAAGAAAATTTATGAAGGAGACAAGTGTCCTGAATGCGGAAGCCAGGAATATGTTTCAGAATTCAAGGGAAGGGTAATGATACTTGATTCTGAAAATTCAGAAGTTGCAAAAAAACTGAATATAAAAAAGAAGGGATTATATGCTATCAAGACAAAATAAAATTCTAAAATGATAATAAAAATCAAACAATATTTTGAAGTAAGAAGAGCGCAAATAGAAGCAATAAGAGAAAATAAAGAGAGATGGTATAAAATACAATTAGGAACATGTGAAAAAGAGATTGCAGGAATAGAAAGAGGAGATGTTCGGAGTTGTCCTGTGATTACAGACGGGTTATTAATGTTGGTTATGAATGTTGATAGAACTCATAAAAGAGTAACCCCTGATTTTTATAAAAGGGCAATAAAAGCATTAGAAACCAATGCACAAGAATGTGAAAAAGGACCAACACGAGACTTCCTTTTTATGCAGATTGGGCAGTTGGAAAAAACAGCACAACATTATTTTGGCGCAGTAGAATATTCAAAAATATCGGAGATAGCAGCATGAAAATAATAGAAGACAAGCAAAATAATTTATTGAACAGGAGAGAAGTAAAAATTATAGTTGAAGCTTCCAAGAACCCAAGTTTTCCAGAAGCAAGCAAAATTATTTCAGAGCACTTTAAAGCTCAGGAAGAACTGATTGCAGTTTATGAGATAAAAGGAAAATTTGGAAGAGATACATTTTTAATTTCTGCTTCAATATATAAAACAAAAGAAGACAAGAACAAGACAGAAAAGCAGAAAAAAGAAAAAATTCAAGAAAATAAAACTGAGGAGAAAAAATAGCAAGATGGCAGAAGAAAAAATGAAAAAGGAGAATAAAGGCAAGAAAAATAAAAAAAATAAGCCTTCAAGCCAGAAATGGAAGAAGTATAAGATTGATGGAGATAAAATTGTAAGGGAAGCTTGCTGCACAAGATGCGGGCCCGGAGTATTTTTAAGCAAAAGCCAGGGAAGATTATACTGCGGAAAGTGCCATTATACTGAATTCATAGCTAAAAAATAATTCTAAAATAATCTTATTGAGTTACAGCAGGAGTATCTTGTAGTGTTTTTATTTTAGGTGTTTTGGGCTTTTTTTTACGAAGCTTTTTTAAAAATCCTGATTTGTCAGGAAAACTAATTTCTGTATATCTCTTCATTGTTGTTCTGTCAAGAGTGAATATCGCAACCATGCTTTCTCTTTGTCCACCTATTCCATCTGAAACATAATCTCCAACCCAAACTTCCAATCCCTGATTTCCATATTTTGTTTCAAAATATTCTACTCCAGTTTTTGGAGCTATTGCCTGTAATCTCCAGACTTTTTCTTTTTCTCCGGTTGATTTATTTACTGCATAAGTAGTATAAGCTCGTTCTGTTAATTCAAGAACTTTCCTGCTTCTTCTTTCTTCTTCATAATCAGTTTTAAATCCAGACATTAATTTTTCAGATAAACTAAGTTTATAAG
>Ga0194112_10008605_pt1 | contig 13103 bp, 8 predicted proteins | sample TA2MahC400mmetaG_FD_146191 | JGI IMG/M metagenome (GOLD analysis project Ga0194112, IMG submission 146191) | Freshwater microbial communities from Lake Tanganyika, Tanzania - TA2015016 Mahale Deep Cast 400m | ecosystem: Environmental > Aquatic > Freshwater > Lake | place: Tanzania: Lake...
TGCGCTCGGCGGTCAGACGCAGCGCGATGCAGTTGTCGATCCAGAGCGGGAGGGTCCGCTCGGTCAGCCCCCACTCCGATAGCCTCGCCAGCAGCGGCGCCTGGCTGCGCGCCGCGTGCTCCCGCAGGTCGCGGATCATCCGGCCGGCGTCCTCCCGTCCACGGTACGATCCCAGGTCGAGCCGCTCCTCGAGGCGCAGGAGCACCGGCAGCTCCGCGTCCGCGGGCGCCTCCGAGAGGCGCCGGGAGAGCCCGGGATCGATCTGCGCCGCCGGAACTTCCGTCACGACGAAGAGGAGAAGCGCCAGCAGCGAGCCGAACCCCATGGATCTCATCGCGAAACCTCCATCAAGACGCCCGGGCGCACCCGTTGCCGGCACCACGCAGACCCATGGAGCATACCTTGCCCGACGCCCGGACATCAATCCGCGGACACGCGCGGATCGAATCGCCGGGCGCCTGCAGCTCCACGCGTCGGATGCCCGCGGCTCGAGTCCACGGATGCCGGCGAGACCGTGCACTGGGCGCCGGCGGCCCGATTCCCCGGATGCCCGCGGATCAGACGGCAACGGCCGAGGCGCCCGAACCCGGGCGCCTCGGCCGGGCCGCCGTCCACGGTTCGACGGCAGGCAGGAGCGGAGAGCGGAGTCGGGAAGACGGCAACGCCGCTCGGCGCCGCTGCCGGCGCGCTGCCGTCCTCTCAGCGGCGCGCCCTAGCGGTCGTCCTCTTCCTCGTCGACATCCTCGTCGTCGAAGTCGTCCTCGTCGTCGTCGTCGAAGTCGTCGTCGTCGAGATCGTCATCATCGTCGAGATCGTCGTCATCGTCGAGATCGTCGTCATCCTCGTCGAGTTCTTCGTCGAAGTCGACATCCTCGTCGAGTTCTTCGTCCGCGTAATCGTCCTCCACTTCCTCGTAGCCTTCGTTCCTCCGGGGGAAGTACCGCTCGTCGAGCCAGTCCTGCATCGTCTGCCTCCCGCGGGGCTCCCCGCGCTCTCATGGTCCAGGGGCTCCATCGGACGACCGCGCCGCGAAACTCGCCGGAACCCGGCCGCGGCACCGGGCATTTAATGGATTGGGCCTCCGGGCTGTCAAACGAAAAAAGAGCCCCCGCCGGGCGCCTCCCGTGCGGCGCCGGGCGCCCGCTGCGCCTTGCGCCGGGGAGCGCTCTCTCCATACAATCCAGGCCTCCCGCCGGGCCGCCGAGGGCGGCCCGATCCGGCTCCGAGACACGAGAGGAGGCCCCATGGGCTCGAACGATCCGCGCCAGCGTCCGGCAGCGACCGGCCGCCCGACGGTGGTCCGCCGCGCCTCGGCCCTCCCCCTCGTGCCGCTCCTGGCGGCGCTGGCCCTGCCGGCCTCCCCGCCGGTCGGCGCGGCCTACGACGACAGCTCGTTGCGAGCGATCTGCTTCAATGCCGAGCGGGCCAGCGAGATGGGCGAGCCGCTCGTGCTGCTCGCCCACAAGACCGTCTGCGACTTCGCCTCCTACGGGCCCCGGACCTTCGACGAGCACTGGGTCTGGTTCGTCGCCGACCCCCGCTCGACGGCGGCCGACGAGTTGCGCCGCTTCGCCGTGCCGCTCGAGGTGCGCTACGAGCAGCTCTTCTTCGATCGCTGCCGCATCTTCCGCGGCGCCGACACGCTGAGCGTCGACCCCCACGGTTTCTTGCTGCAGCCGATCGACGGCTGGCCGGAGCCGGGCGCCTTCTTCTTCCGCGAGGTCCGGGCGGCGCTGCCCGAGCTGCGCGCGGGCGACATCGTCGAGTTCGCCTACCGGGTCTCGAACCGCTGGAGCGATCGCCGCGCGCCGTCGGCCTGGGACGCGTTCCCGATCCGCCACCCGCTCGCGCCCACGCTGGAGCGCCAGATCATCGTCGCGCACAACCCGGTGCTCAAGGGCCGCATCCGGGTGATCGGCGACGATCGCCCCCCGGTGCGGCACATGGGCGTCTCGCCGCCGCGCTTCGAGCTGCACACCGGCGACCTGCCGGCCGGGCAGGCCGACGCCACCGGGCCGGGCGCCGCCCGGATGCTCTTCACCGCGTCGACGAACTGGTGGGACGTGCAGCGGATGCTCGGCTTCAACTACGGCCCCGCGCTGCTGGGCGCCACGCAGCTCTTCACCAGCGCGGGAGACTCGCTCAGCGTGCGGCACCGCGGCTCGCGGGAGCGGCTGGCGGCCGTGCTGGCCCATGTGGACCGGGAATGGACGCCCCTGCCCCAGAGCCTCACCGCCGCGAGCTACTACCCTTCCGACGCGGGAGAGCTGAACGCGCAAAGGGTGGCAGGCCCGCTCGACCGGGCGATGCTCGTCGCCGGACTGGCCCGCGCGGCGCACATGCAGGCAAGCCTCTTCCTGGCCCGCACGGCAGCGGAGCCGTTCCTGCCCGACTTCGCCGTCCCCCACCAGTTCGACCGCCTCGCCGTCCAGGTCGACCTGCTCGAGGAGGGCGTGAAGGTCCTGATCGATCCACTTCGCGGGCGGCTCGAGGACGCCGTCGGCGCGGCCGAGGAGTACACGCACTTCCTCGGGTGCGTCCCCCCCTGGGAGGGCCTCTATGAACGGGATGCGTCCGGAGCGCTCGTGCCGCTCGCGCTCGAGTGAGCTCGTCAGACCCCACGCCCGTCCGGCCGGAGCCGGCGAGCGAGCAGGCGCGGGCGGCCCCGCGGACGAAGACGGGCGCTGCTCCCGCCGCCAGGCGCTCCGGCGCCTGGCCTGGGGGGCGGCAGGCCTGACGATCATGGCGCGCTCGGGCGCCGCGGCCGCTCTGCCCGGCTCCGCGGGAGCGGGCTCCGGCGCGGCCGGGGCCTTGCCCGGCTCCGCGGGAGCGGGCGCGGGCGCGGCGGGCGGGGCAGCCGGATCCTCGGCCGCCGGCGCCGCCGCCGCCGGGGTGCGGCTCGCCGTCATCCGCCACGGAGCGCCCGATGAGCTCACCCGCCGCGCCCTCGCCGCGCTCGGGGGCATGAGCCGATTCGTCTCCGCCGGCAACCGCGTCGTGATCAAGCCCAACATCGGCTGGGACCGCGTGCCCGAACAGGCCGCCAACACGCACCCGGAGGTCGTCGCCGCGCTGGTCCGCATGGCGCTGGAAGCGGGGGCCAAGCGGGTGACGGTCATGGACCACACCTGCAACGACGCGCGCCGCTGCTACGCGCGCAGCGGGATCGAGGCGGCGGCGCGCGCCGCCGGCGCCGATGTCGTCCACCTGCCCGACGGGCGCGGCACCGAGATGGACATCGGCGGCGAGACGCTGCGCGCCTGGCCCGTGCACCGCGAGGTGATCGAGACCGACGTGCTGATCAACGCGCCGATCGCCAAGCATCACTCGCTCACCCAGGCGAGCCTGGGGATGAAGAACTGGCTCGGCGCCGTCGACGGCCGCCGCAACCAACTCCATCAGCGGATCGACGCGGCGAGCGTCGACCTGGCCGCCTTCTTCAAGCCGGCCCTGACCGTGCTCGACGCCACGCGCATTCTCCTGCGCAACGGCCCCCAGGGGGGCAACCTCGACGACGTCGCCGAGCCGCGGATCGTCGCCGCCGGCACCGACCCGGTCGCCGTCGACCTCTTCGGTGCCGGCCTCTTCGACCTCGCGCCCGAGGACTTCCCCCTCCTGGCGCTGGCGGAAGCGAGAGGCCTGGGCCGTCCGGCCGAGTCCCCGCCCGACCTCATCGATCTCGACCTGGAGGGGTAGCCCGCGCCCCCGGCGCGCGCGCGAGCGCCGCCGATGCGCAGGGTCCGGGGTCCGGGGAGGGCCCGCCGCGAGTTCCCGCAGCGAGCGCGCCCGCGCGCGAGCGCCAGTGCCGCCGATGCGCAGGGTCCGGGGTCCGGGGAGGGCCCGCCGCGAGTTCCCGCAGCGAGCGCGCCCGCGCGCGAGCGAGGACTGTCTGAGCGCCGGGCCCTCCCCGGACCCCGGACCCGTCGGCGTCAGCGATAACCGCCGTCCTCCGCCGGCTCCGCCCCGTCCGGCTTCACCGGACCGAGGAAGTCGAGCACGAACGCTTGGCGCCCGGGCAGGCAGAGGTCCTGGTCGAGCGCCAGGCCCTCCGGAGTCGCGAGCAGCGGGGAGACCTCCAGCCGGTACGCGCCGCCGTGCAGGCCGCGCGGCTCGATCACCAGCGTGCGCCCCTCCTGCTCGAGGGAGAGCAGGCGCGGAGCGGCGGTCGAGTCGCCGGCGCCGGTGAGGACGACGGCGGAGTCGAGCGTCGCCGGATCCACCGCCTTCGTCAGGCCCAGGCGGATGGAGGCGTGCAGGGCGAGCCGCTCGCCCGGGGCGAGGTCGCAGGCGCGCACGAGCAGCGGGCAGAAGGAGACGCCGGCCGTGTCGGCGCCCGCCAGGCCGTGGGTGTCGATCAGCTCGAGGATGACGCGATAGGACTCGTCGCAGCCCTCCGGTCCGCTCTCGTCGATCTCGCCGTCGCCGTCGTTGTCGAGGCCGTCGCAGCCGGCGAGGTCGAGGCAGCCGTAGGTGTGCGCGGCGACGAGCCCGGCCGGCGCGGCGAGCGTGTCGCGCGCGCCGTCGCCCCAGTCCCAGACGGCGGCGACGATCGAATCGCCCGGCGCCGGGTCGTACGAGCCCGAGGCGTCGAAGAGGACGCGCGTCGTGTCGCTCGGCGCGCAGAGGCCGCCGCTCCAGACGACGACGGGGAGCCAGCCGACGGCGAAGGCGGAGCGGAAGGCGGGCTGCCCGGGCGTGTGCGCCATCCGATTGCCGGCGAGGTCGGTGACCAGGTGGGTGACGATGACGTCGTAGCCGCCGCCTTGGGCGAGCGCCGCCGGGACGAGCGTGACCAGGCTGCCGGTGTCGTCGAGCGCCGGGCCCTCCCGCAGCGGCACGACCCCTTCCTCGCCGACGATGTAGAGGTTGGCGGCGTTGACCGTGCTCGGGGCGAGCGGCTCGGAGAAGGTGAGCTCGACCCGGGCGCGCGGATCGACGTGGGGCGCGCCGTCGGCGGGGCTGACCGCGAGCACGAAGGGCGGATCGCGGTCGGGCTCGGTGCGGAAGCTGCCCGCGTAGGGCTGCCGGCCGGGCAGGTCGGGCTGCTGATCGAGGCCGTTGCCGGCCAAGTCGCGGGCCAGCGTGTCGACGGCGACGGCATAGACCTCGTAGTAGGCGAGCCGATCGTCGGGCACCAGGCGCAGCGTGTCGCCGGCGGCGCAGAGCAGGCGCGAGTGGGCGACCGGCTGTCCCGCGAGCGTGAGCGCGACGGCGGCGGGGAGCAGCAGCGAGGCCTCGTCCATCGGCTCGCTGAAGACGAGCGCCGGATGGGCGCCGACGGGCACGTCCACGGCGGCGGGCAGCAGCGCGATCACCCGCGGCGCGAGCGTCTCGGGCCGCGTGGTGAAGAAGGAGACGTCGGCCTGGCGGCCCGGAACGCCGGGGAACTGGTCGAGGCGGTTGCCGGCCAGATCGGTGAGCAGCGTGTCGGCGGTGACGGTGTAGGTCCTGCCGAACTCGAGGATCGTGGCGCTCGAATCGGGCAGCGCCACCGGCGTCCAGTTGATCGACCGGCCGTCCTCGGCGAGTCGCGCGCTGCCGGGCACGCCGGCGGCGCCCAGGGAGAGGCGAAACGCCTGTGCCGTCACCGACTCCGCGGCGAGCGGCTCGCTGAACTCGTAGCGGACGACGACGTCGGGGCCGACATCCTGCGAGCCGTTCGCCGGCTCGCGCAGGGTGACCCGCGGCGGCACGCGATCCCGCTCGGTCGTGAAGCTGCTGACGAAGCTCTCGCGCCCCGGCTGGCCGGGGTCGCCGTCCAGCGAGTTGCCGGCCAGATCGCAGGCGGTCGTGTCGACCTCGACGATGTAGGTCGTCAGATAGGCGAGCGGCTCGTCGGGCGTGAAGGTGTAGATGCGCCCCGTGCCGTCGAGCACGCCGCCGCCCGGAGTCTCGCTTTCGTCGCGCCGCAGGTGGAACGCCCCCGGGAGTCGGGCGGCGTCCATCGGCTCGGAGAAGAGCAGCGCCACTTCGGTCGAGATGCTCACATTGCCCGCCCCGTTGCCGGGGAAGACCGACTCGACCCGCGGCGGCACCGTCTCGCGGGTGGTGCGCAAGACGCTCAGGAAGGGCTGGAGGCCCGGCGTCAGCGGGTCCTGGTCGAGGCGGAGCAGTCCGCTCGGGTCGGTCACGGCGCTGGTCACGCGCACGCGGTAGTCGCTGAACCAGGAGAGCGGCGCTGCGGGCGTGAGCGTGGCCGCGGCGCCGCTCGCCGCCACCGTGCCGGGCACCGGCGTCACCTCTCCTCCGGGTCCCACGCGCTCGAGAACGAAGCTCTCCGCCGTCACCGTCGCCGGCGCCACGGCCCGGGTGAAGGCGATCGTGACGACGCTCGTCAGCGCGACGCCGTCGGCGCTGTCGGCGGGCGTCACCGCGGCGACCGCGGGATGGAGGCTCTCGGGCTCCGTCGTGAATCCGCGGCGATAGGGATGATGCCCCGGGGCGAGCGGGTCCTGGTCGAACCGGCTGCCGTCGAGGGCGGCGAGCAGCGTGTCGGCGACCAGCGTGTAGCGCGTCAGCCACTCGAGCGGGCCGGCGGGAACGAGCCTCACGCTCCCGTCGGGGGCGAGCGCGGCCTCGGCCTCGACGCCCTCTCCGGCGAGCTCCAGCCGCACCGACCCGCTGGTCACGCTCGCCGGCTCCAGCGGGCGCGAGAACCAGAGGCGCACCGCGGCGCCCGAGTCCACGAAAGTGTCGGCGCGCGCCGGCTCGAAGGCGAGGGCGACGACCGCGGGCGGCAGCGCGGCGGTGAACCAGGACTCGAAGGGCTGGTAGCCGGGCAGGGAGCGGTCCTGGTCGAGCGGCTGCCCCTGGAGATCGCGCACGCCGCCGCCCGGCCCCTCGCCGAGCACGCGGACGAGGTAGGCGGTGCCGCGCTCGAGCTCCGCGGCGGGCCGGAAGGTGAAGACGCGCCCCGTCGGGTCGCCGGTCACCGTCCCCGGGATCCCGACCGACCCGCCGCGCAGGAGCCGGAAGGTCGTCGTCGGCGACACCGTCGCCGGATCGACCGGCACGCTGAACTCGACGCGAATCGGGCTGCCGAGCGCCACGCCCGTGGCGCCCGAATCGGGGGCCACCGAGACGACGCGCGGCCCCGGCGGCTGCTCCAGCGTCGTGTAGAAGGAGCGGAAGCCCTCGCGCTCGGGATAGGTCTGCGGATCCTGATCGAAGGGCTTGCCGTCTGCGGCGCGGATCGCCGTCGTCAAGTGCAGCGTGCAGGTCGTCGCGTACCAATGCGGCTGCGCGGGTAGCCAGACGGCGCTGTCGCCTGCCGCCTCGATCGCCGCCGGCGCCGGGCGAGCGCCCCAGGAGTCGGTCAGGTAGAGGCTCGCCTGGCCGACGGACGTCGGATCGACGGCGCGGTTGAAGCGCACGCGCACCGCGGCCGAGCGATCCCGGCCGAGGGCGCCCGGCGCGGGCGAGACCTCGAGCACGCGCAGCGGCGCGTAGGGCGCCGTGCGCCACCCGACGGTCAGGGCCTGCAGGCCCTCGAGGGCGGGATCGGCGTCGAAGGGCCGGCCGTCGGCGTCGAGCACGCCGGGCGTCACCGTCACGCCGTAGGCGGCGCCCATGGAGAGCTCGGCGTCGGGGAGGAGCAGGAAGCGGCTCGATGGCTCCGGGTCGCGCGCCGTCACGGTGAAGCCGACCGGCCCGCCGTGGATCCGCTCCCAGGTCACGCCCGCGGCGAGCGAGGCGGTCTCCATGCCGCGGTCGAAGGAGAGCTCGACGGCCAGCCCCTCGACCTCGACCGTGTCGCCCTGAGCCGGGGCGAGCGCGATCAGCCGGGGCAGGTCGAGCCAGAGCGAGAGGTCGCGCCAGAGGCCGGGGCCGAAGACGCCGCCGCGCCCCGAGAACTCGGGCAGCGCGCGGAAGAGCACGCTGTCGCTCGGTACGACGCCGCGTCCTGCCGCGCCGCCGCCGCCCCAGGCGAGGACGGCGAAGGTGTCCGCCTGCGGCGGCGAGATCTCCAGCGCGCCCGCGCGCGCGGCGTACCAGCCGAAGCGGTAGCCGCTCGCTCCCGCCACGGAGGACCAGCGCAGGCGCAGGCTGTCGGATCCCGGGGCGCCGCCCGCGCCGAGCAGGCGGGACTCGACGCGCTCGAGGGGGACATCGACACGCGCCAGGCGTCCCGCGGGCACGCCCACGCGGCCGGCCTCGCCGGCGGCGACGATGCCCTCCTGGCGCGAGCCGTCGGGCCAGGCGTCGCCGGCGGCTCCGAAGGCGAGGACGCGCACGCGATAGTCCTCGCCGGCGGGCAGGGAGAAGGTCGCGGAGAAGGCGCCCGCGCCGTCGAGGCGCGCGGTCTCGGCGGCCACGGCCGCCCCCCGGAGGAAGACCTCGATCTCGAGCGAATCGATCCTCACCGCCGACTCGGGAAGGCCCGCCCCGCGCTTGAGGACGACCTCGACGCTGCCCGGATGGCTGCCGACGCCGTCGTCGGTGCACTGCCAGAGGCCCGCGGCGAGCAGCAGCGGAAGCAGCACCCCCGCGGCGCGGCGCGCGGCGCTGCGGCCCGGCGCGCGCAAGGAAGCCGGCGACTCCGCGGCGCGGCGCTGCGGCCCGGCGCGCGCAAGGAAGCCGGCGACTCCGCGGCGCGGCGCGCTGCGCGGGGAGCGGCGGGTGGCGCGGGGCGGCGGTGTGCGGCGCATGCTACCCCCCCGCCGCCCGCGGCGCGCCGGCGCGGCCGGAGGGCGTTGCCTCGCGGCGCACGCCGATCGCCGCCCGCCAGCCGGAAAGCGTCCTGGCCGAGCCCTGTCCATCGGCGGGGAAGCTCAGCCGGCCCGTCTCCCAGCCGATGCGGCAGAAGTACTCGCTGCGTCCGCGCAGAAGCGACAACGCCGGCTCCACGCGCGCGCTCCACCCGTCCGCCAGCGGCATCTCCCGGGGGAGCAGCCGCAGCCAGGTCAGCGTGAGCGCGGGCCTCCAGGCCGGAGCGCGGGCGAGCGGGAGATCATCGCCGGCGCCCCGCCCGGCGCGGGCGCGGCGCGAGGGGCGCAGTTCGAGCGAGGCGTGGCCGAGCAGGGCGGGACCCGTCTCGTTCGCCAGGCCGTGGATCTCGAGATCGGGCAGCGTGGCGCGGCCCGTCGAGGCGAGCCCCACCGAGCCGCTCCCGGCCAGCGGCGGCAGATCGAAGGCCGCGCTCGCCTCCCCCGCCGCCAGCGTCCGCGCCGAGCGCAGGACGACGCCCTCCAGACGCTCCGCCTCCTCCCTGGCGATCCTCGCGCGCGCCCGCAGCGGCGGCTTCCACCGCGTCGTCTCCAGCGTCGCCTCGAGGGCGAACCGGTCTCCGGGCCGGAGGCTCGAGCCCGCCACGACCTCCACGGCGCCGGCGTGGTCGTAGCCCGCGGCGAGCAGCAGCTTCCAATCGTAGCCGAACGCCAGGCCGCGCACGGCGCCGGCGTGCACCCTGAGCCCGCGCGCCGGCTCGGGGTCGGGGAGCGCCAGGAGGGGTTCGCCGACCTCGCGCGCCAGCGCGAAGGAGGCGGCATCGAGGCGCCGCAAGCCTCCCGGCGTGCGCAGACCGGCCTGGAGCAGCCAGGCCTCGTGGGGGCGAAGGCGCACGAGCGCGGCCGCACCGGCGCGGGGTCCGAGCGCCGTCTCCTCCCGCTCGGTGAGCGACCCGCTCAGCTCCAAGCGCGCCTCCCACCGCGCCCCGAAGGCCATCTCCGCGTGCGCCAGGGACACGATCTGAGCGTGGGCGCCGCCGGGGCCCGCCTCCTGGCGCGCCGCTTCCATCGACAGGCCCGTCTCGCGCCACTCGACCGCCGCCGGCGCCGGAGCGGCGCCCAGGGCGGCGAGGGCGACGGCGGCGAGAACGGGTGCGAAGCGGCGCGGCGGGAGCCGATGCACGCGTCCCGCGCATCCCGCGCAGCTCGTGCAGGCCACGCGTCCCGCGCATCCCGCGCAGCTCGTGCAGGCCGCGCATCCCGCGCAGGCCCCGCGGGCCGCGCGCCGGCTGTCACGCCGCGCGCTCATTCCAGCCGTCCGCTCACGCGCAGCCAGCCGCGGTCGGGCAGCGCGGAGAGTCCCGCGCGCTGCTCGATCGCCGGCGCGCGCGCCGAACCGATCCCGGAGAGGAGGTCGCCGGCCAGCAGCCCCCCGGCGAGCCGCAGGCGATCGCCGCCGACGCCCCGCGGCCCGCGAAGCGCCTCCTCGAGCAGGCGCGCTTCCAGGCCGGCCTGCGCGTCACCCTCGAGTCCCCAGGCTTGCGCGAACCAGCCGGCGGCGGTGCCGGCTCCCGCGCGATCCGCAAGCGCGAAGAGCCCCGCGGCGGCCTCCGTCTCGCCCGCGTGGAGGGCGAGGAGAGCCCTGCCGTAATGGATCGCGCCCTCGCAGGCGGGGATCTCTTCCTCGGGCAGCAGCGGCCGTCCCGGCGGCGGCCCCGCGGGAAGCGCCCCGGCGACGGCGGCGATCATCCTCGCCCAGGACTCGCCGAACAGGCGCCGCGACAGCGTGCCCGAGACGGGTTGCCCGCGCACGGTCCCGTCGGCAGCGGCGATCCAGGCGGCTTCCCACCGCCAGCCACCCTCGGCGAGCGGCTCGATCGTGCCGGCCAGCGTCAGCTCGGCTCCCGTCAGGCGCGCCGCGACGAGCTGGGGATCGTCGCCCGGCAGCAGCCGCGCGCGCAGCGTCCGGCGCGCGCGCGCTTCGCGAAACGCCCGCTCGAGGAGCCGCCTCGTCTCGGCGTCGACCACGCCCGTGGGCGCCAGCCCCTGTTCGCCCTGGAAGTGGGCCACGGCGTCGGCGATCTCGCGCGTCGCCCCGGCTCCGTGCTGCGCGGAGAGATAGCGCGCCGGCTTGTCGGCCGCGGGCGCCCAGGGAGGCGGACCGGCCGGCTCGAGGAACGCGAGACGGTGGGCGACCCCCTCGACCGTGCTGACCGGCGGCACGCCCGCGTCCGGGGACTCCGGCGCGGCCCCGGAGAAGGCCACCTGGCCCCGGCGCAGGAGCAGGGCCTCCTGGAGCGACGGGAGGAGCGCATCGCCCGGCGGGTTCAGCGCGCGGATCAGCCACTCGGCGGCGGCCGCGCCGAGGGCGGCCGCATCGGCGCGCGCCTGCGGAGTCTCCTCGGCGACGAGCAGCGGCTCGAGCGGCGGCACCAGCCAGCGCCCGGCGACCGGGGGCGGGGGCGTCTCGCGCAGCAGCGCCGAGCGCACGCGCGCGGCGTCGCGCTCCGCCCGCGCGCGCACCCAGCGTGCGGCGATCAGGCGGGACCAGTCGCGGCCTGGACGCGGCTCGTCACTGGTGAGCAGGAGGTGATAGCGGGCCATCGCCTCTTCCCACCGCCCGCCCTGCGCGTCGAGGCGCGCCAGCAGGTAGAGGCCCGCCGTGTCCGTGGGATCGCCATCCAGGAGCGCCGTGAGCGCCGCCCGCGCGACTTCCCGGTCGCCCAGCTCGAGGGCGTCGATCGCGCGGCGCAGGATTGGAGAGAGGGGACCCGCGCCCGGCACGGAGGCCGCCGCGGCCCGAGGGCCCGCGTCCTGCGCGGAGGCGGGCGCCGCCTGGAGGAGCATGACCGGCAGACAGATCGCCAGCCATGCGGCTCCGCGTAGCCATTGCCCTGCCCGCATCGAAACCCCTTCAGTCGGAGGCCCAGGCGCCGGGTCCGGGCCACCGGGCGGTCACCCACTCCCCCACGCCGGCCTGCGCCGGGCGTTCCCGGGCCAGGCCGCACCCCCGCCGGCCGCGCGAGTAGAGCCGCAGCTCGGCCAGCGAATTGAAGCGTGAGAAGAGCGACTCCGCAATCCTCAATCCGCTCGCATTCTCGCGCGTGGCGACGAAGAGCAACGGCGGCGGATCCGGCGTCGCGGCCTGCAGCTCCGCATCCCAGGAAGAGGCCTCTCCGCGCGGATCGATCCAGACGATCCCGCGCAGCCTGCGCCCCTCGGGCACCCAGGCGGGCGCGCCCAACCCGCTCCAGCCGGCGCAGACGAGGACGACGTCGGTCGCCTGGGGCCCGAGCAGCGCCCACCATCGCGCGCCGTCGGCGCGCATCTGCTGCAGCTCGCCGCGAGAGGGGCGCGCGTCGGCGGGGCCGAGCAGCTCGGGCACGCGGCTCAGCCCGTGCCCGCGCAGATCGGGCACGAGCACCTCGCAGCCCGCCTGCGCCAGCAGTCGAGGAAGCTCTCCCCAACACTCGCCGCCGTCGCTGGACCAGTCGTGGACGAGGAGAACGCCTCCAGAAGCGCGGCCCGCGGGCCGATAGCGCAGGGCATGGAGCGGGAAGCCGTCGCGGCCCTCGATCCGCACCGCCTCGACGGCGGGGGCCGGCGGCGGTTCCGCGGCCGCCGCGGGTGGCAGGCCGCGGAGCGGGCCGAGCGGCAGCCCCGCGGCAACGACAACGAGGGCCGCGATCAACCGGGCGCGCGCCCGCCATCGAGCTGCGAACATCGAGGCGCCTCCAGCGGGAAGGGCCCGAGGAGCGGCAACATGCTGGACGAACCTTCCCAGGGCCTGCAGCGCGTCGGCTTCGACCAGCGGAGCGAGAGCTGGTACCTGGCCCTGCCCGCGAGCCGGCGCCTGCCCCTCGACCGCGCCACGCTCGCCCGTCTCGTCTCCCTTTATAACGAGATCCACCGCGGTAATCCACTGACACTCGTCGAGCGCCGGATACTCCGGGCGCTCGGACGCGAGCGGGACGACCTGCGCGACACGGTGCGCAGCCTCTACGCCTACATCGACGGCGCGGAGGACGCGCCTGCGGGGCGGGCCCCGGGGCGCCGCGCGCCGGAGTTCGCCCGCGGGCTGGTCGAACGGCTGCTCGCGGTCGCGCGGCGGATCGGCGGCGCCCGCTCAGCTCCGCCGGCAGCGCGCGCGCAAGGCCGCCAGCGCCTCCCCGCCGACCCCGCGGCAGCCGATGGCGCCTGAGGCCCCCTCGTCTCCGTGCCAGTCGGACCCGCCGGTCGCCGTCAGCCCGCGCGCCGCGGCCCAGGCGGCGAAGCGCTCCTCCTGCGCCGGCGTATGCGCCGGGTGGAAGACCTCCAACCCTCCCAGGTCCCAGTCGGAGGCGCTCTCGAGATCGAATCCGCGGTAGCCCCCCGGGTGCGCCAAGACCGGCACGCCGCCCGAGGCCCGGATGAGCGCGAGGATCAGCGCGAGAGGCT
>Ga0194112_10008617_pt1 | contig 13094 bp, 13 predicted proteins | sample TA2MahC400mmetaG_FD_146191 | JGI IMG/M metagenome (GOLD analysis project Ga0194112, IMG submission 146191) | Freshwater microbial communities from Lake Tanganyika, Tanzania - TA2015016 Mahale Deep Cast 400m | ecosystem: Environmental > Aquatic > Freshwater > Lake | place: Tanzania: Lake...
GTTTTCGCGTGTAAATGGTGCGGCCTCATCGGTGCCGACGCCGCGGGGAAAAAGAGGATACCCCTGCCTGCGGGTTTCCGGGTTATTCCCGTGGAGTGCGCAGCCTTAGTCGAGCCCGACGCGGTCATCCGGGCATTTTCCTATGGCATCAGCGGTGTCGCGGTCTTAGGCTGCCACCTGGGCGGTTGCCGGTTTAATGACGCAAACCACGCCGCTCTCAAGCGTCTGGAGCTCCTGAAGACCCTTCTTGATACCATGGGGATCGGGAGCAAACGCCTGTTCTTAGGTTTCGGAACAGCCCACGAGGATCACCAGTACGAAGAAACGATAAAATCATTTTTCCAGAAACTGGAGTCGTTATCGTCCACAGCGCCGCTTTTAGTCGCGCGGTGAGAAATTTTAAACAGGGGAAAATGCTGGATACAGTCAAGAATATAAGCAGATCAATCCTGAGAGAGAGACAGGCCGACGGCGTCCTGGGACTGACAAGACAAAAGTCCACGACCCTGGAGGAGGGGATGGATATCATCCAGCCCCACGTCTTCGCTGATCCCGGCGAACTCGATGATCTCGTGATAGAGCCGAAGTGGCTTTTTGCCAAGCTGGCGATGACGATTCTCCGCTCCTCGCCGGAGAGTTACAGGCTGGCCGTGATCTGCCGGGGCTGTGATGAGAGGGCCGTTATCGAGCTGATAAAAAGGAATCAGATAGAAAAAGACCGAATAGCTACCGTCGGCATTGCCTGCAGCCAGGAACAGGCATCCGTGTGTCTCTGTCAGAGGCCGTACCCGGAAAAGTTAGATGCAGGTGTTGCTGCAGAGGGGGTAGATCCCTTTCAGGACGGACAAATCAGGGAACTGCTCATGGGAGACGATGGAACACGGATGGAAAAATGGGCAAAACTCCTCAAGAGGTGCATCAAGTGTTACGGGTGCAGAAACTCGTGCCCCATCTGTGTCTGCATCCCCTGCAAGCTGGAGGACGAAGTATGGGTTGACACAGGTTCCATCCCGGCGGGAATGATCCCGTATCATCTGATCAGGGCTTTTCACCTGTCGGATACGTGCGTCGCCTGCGGGGCATGCCAGGAGGCCTGTCCGGTTCATATACCCCTTCTGGCCCTCCAGCTATCCATGCGGGAGATCCTCCGTAAGAATTTCGGCTATGAAGCGGGAATTGATCCGGAGAGAAAATCACCGGTCCTTTTTGATTTCTCTCAAGAGCCCTCACCGGAGAGGGAACTGCCGGCATGGATTGACAGTCTCAAGGCAAAGATATGAACGACGATTTCGTCAGAACAATCTGTCCCTACTGTGGAACCGGCTGCGGCCTCATTATGAAAGTCCGAAACGGGAAGGTCGTCGGAACCTATCCGGACAGAGAGCATCCGGTAAGCCATGGAACCCTCTGTATCAAGGGATGGTGCGCCCATGAATTCATCCATCATCCCGACAGGCTCACATCCCCCCTCATCAGAAAGGGCGACTCATTCGAAGAAATCTCCTGGGAGGAAGCCATCGCGCTTGCCGCCGGGAGACTCACGGAAATTGCGCGGATTCATGGGGGGGATGCAATCGGCGGGTTATGCTCCGCCAAGTGCACCAACGAGGAAAATTATCTCTTCCAAAAGCTGATCCGGATGGCCTTCAAGACAAACAATGTCGACCACTGCGCACGGCTCTGCCACGCCCCGACCGCGGCGGGACTCGCCCGGACGACGGGAAGCGGGGCCATGACGAACTCCATATCAGACCTTGCCGGGGCGGAGTGCATTCTCATCATCGGTTCCAATGCGGCGGAAAGTCACCCCGTCATCATGGGGGAAATCTACAGAGCGGCCGACCGGGGAGCAACGGTGATTGTCATCGACCCACGGGAAACGGCGGTGGCGCAGAACGCCCATCTCCACCTGAGGATCAATCCTGGAACGGACATTCCGCTGCTCAGCGGCATGATGAGACACATCGTCGATACGGGCTTACTCAATACACGCTTTATCGAGGAGAGAACGGAGGGTTTCCCGGAACTCAAAACATACCTGGAATCATGGCCCGTGGAGAAGGTCGCGGCAGAATGCGGCATTGAAGGCACCCTCATCAAAAAGGTCGCGGAAATTTACGCGAAAGCGAAAGATGCGGCCATCGTCTACTGCATGGGAATCACCCAGCACGCCTGCGGCACGGCGAACGTCTTTGCGATCAGCAATTTAGCTCTGCTCTGCGGCCACGTGGGCAAGGAATTTTCAGGAATCTACCCTCTCCGCGGGCAGAACAACGTCCAGGGTTCCTGCGACGTGGGAGGGCTTCCCAACGTCTATCCCGGATACCAGAGTGTGAGTGATCCGAAGGTACAGGACAAATTCCAGCAAGCCTGGGGAAGGGAGCTTTCAGCGAAGCCGGGACTCACCGTGACGGAAATGATCGGCGCCGCCGGAAAGAACATCCGTGCCATGTATATCATGGCAGAAAACCCCGCCATAAGCGATCCCGATGTAAACCACGCTCTGGAGTCCTTAGGGAAGCTTGATTTTCTCATCGTCCAGGATATCTTTCTCACGGAGACGGCGAGATTCGCCCATCTGATACTGCCGGCGACCTGCTTCGCAGAAAAGACCGGTACCTACACCAATACGGAAAGACGGTTCCAGCTCCTGCGGAAAGTCATCGATCCGCCGGGTCAGGCGAAGGGTGACTTCGAGATTCTCTGCCTCCTTGCCAACGCCCTGGGCCTCAATTTTCCCTATACGCATCCCGGGGAGGTGATGGAGGAAATTGCATTGCTCGTTCCCGCCTATGGCGGTATCCGGTTTGATCGTCTGGAGCGGGCAGGACTCCAGTGGCCCTGTCCGGACGTACATCACCCGGGAACCAGGTTCCTCCACAAAGACCGGTTTACCCGCGGCAGGGGACTCTTCATCATCCCGGAATACACGCCCCCCTGCGAACGGCCGGACGAGGACTATCCCTTCTATTTAGGAACGGGGAGGATGTTCGCCCATTACCACACGGGTACGATGACCCGCCGGTCTCCCTTTCTCAACCGGGAGCAGGAGGAGCCCTACGCGGAGATTCACCCTGATGACGCCTCCCGGATGGCCGTCAAAGACGGCGACCGCATCAGGATCACCACCAGACGGGGAAGTATTGTTACTGCGGCGAGAGTATCATCCAAAGTTTCCAGAGGTTGTATATTCGCTCCCTTCCACTTCACGGAGGCGAGGGCGAACATCCTCACGAACCCGGTTCTCGACCCCATCTCAAAGATACCCGAGTTCAAGGTGTGCGCGGCAAAGATGGAAAAGGTGACCAATGAAGGAGAAGGAAGATAAGATAACCGAAGCAAAGAAAGTATCGGGCGTTCATGGCTGCGTGGAGTGCGGGAGATGTGTCGCCGCCTGCCCCATGGCGGAGATGTATACGAACTTCTCCATCGAAATGTCTCCGAGAGGCATCATCAAAAAGATACTCATGGGCGAACCTGCCGTGGAAGATATACACATCTGGTACTGTACTGAGTGCAACGCCGGCGCCGACGTCTGCCCCCAGGGGGTAAGCTGCAGAGACCTGATCAGAGCCCTCAGGGAAACGGCGATCGACGAAGGCGTCATAGAAAATGCCAAGACATGCACATCCTGCGGCAGGGTCTTCGTGGCTGTTCCCGTGGAGAATTTCGTATACGGCAGGCTGCAGGAAGAACCGGCGAACCTGTTCAACACCCTTGATATCTGTCCGCCGTGCCGGCGGGAGATGTATCTTGTGAGAAACGCGTAAGAGAATTAAGGGGAAAAATGCGGGAACCACTGACAAAGCAGGATATCTCTTTTGGTCTCGACGATCTGAGACCTCGTGTCAAAGAGAAGAAGACCCTCCGGGATTACTTCATGCCGCCCCGGCATCCCTCTATCCTCTTCGACCCCGATAAATGTACGGGATGCGGCACCTGCGAAATGATCTGCTCCACGAGAAACACAAAGATGGTGGCCCCCTCCGCAGCCAGCGTGAAGGTGATTACCGACGAACGACAGGGGAAAAATTTCGCCATCCTCTGCCAGCACTGCCGCAAACCCCTCTGTGTGGAAGCCTGCCCCACAAGAGCGATCACAAAAGGAAACGACGGCATCGTCCGCATCGAGAAACTGTTCTGTACGGACTGCGGCCTCTGCACCCTGGCCTGCCCGGCAGCGGCGCCCATCAAAGACCCCGGCAGTGAGGAAATACATAAGTGCGACCTCTGTGAGGGAGAGCCCCTGTGTGTTCGTTATTGTCCCGAAAGCGCCCTCACCTTCACCAGGGGAAAATTCTTCCGCTGGATCAAGGGGCTCCGCTGGGCGGTGCAGCTGATTTCCTTTCTCCTGCTTGTCGTCGTGTTCATCGGGACGTTCTGTTACTTCAAGGCAGGTGAGGTGACCCTCTCCTGCCCCACCGGGACCCTGCAGAACATCGCCTCCTCCGGAACCATTATCCTGGTCGGCGCGTCATCGGCACTGGCCCTCCTCATCCTGACCATCCTGGCGGGAAGGCTCTTTTGCGGATGGGTCTGTCCCTTCGGCTTCGTGCTCGATTTAGTCGATAAGATAACCCCGAAGAAATTAGGCTGGCCCGCCTTCCTGAAAAGCAGAATGACGAAGTACGGTGTCCTGGCCGGTGCCGTGGGGGGAAGCTACGCCCTGGGATTCCAGGCCTTCTGCACCATCTGCCCCATCGGGACGCTCTGCCGCTCCTACGGGGTGCAGTCATTTTTCCGAAGCGCCGAACTGGCTATCGTCCCCGCCTTGGCGGGCCTTGAGATCGCCCAGAGAAGATCATGGTGCAGGTATTTCTGCCCCGTGGGAGCCGTGCTGGGTCTTACCGCGATACTCAGGCTCATCAAAATTGTCATCGGGGCAAAGAAATGCAAGAAATTCTCCTGCATCCAGTGTGCGGAGGTCTGCCCCGTGGGAATCATCGAAGGGGATGAACTCCGGGAGGGAATCTCACCGAACATTCCCATGACCGAATGCATTATGTGCATGCGATGCATCGATCGCTGCCCCTACGGCGCGGCGAAAATCAGATTCCGCTGGCAGAAAGTAACACCGGGAGAAGTGACATGAGCCCTCTCAAACATTTCTACAACATGCAATTAGGCATCATCGATCTCTCCCTCCCGTCGGCCGTCACCATTCCTCTGAATCCGGAGCAGGTTCTGAAACGTATCGGCGGTATCGCCATGAACCGGGAACTCCTTCATGAACACGGTGATGCAATCGTTTTCGGTACCGGTCCCCTCACGGGAAGTTTCGCCCCGGCATCGTCGCTTCTGACCGCCACGTTTGCATCCCCGATCTTCACACACGTGTGCCATGTTCCCTTCATGCTTCGCACCGGACCGGCCATGAAGTTCTCCGGAATCGACTTTCTTGTTGTAAAAGGTACCGCAACGGAACTCTCCATTATTTATGTGAATCGCGGAAATGTCCACGTGCGCCCGGCGACACATCTTCGCAGCGTCCCCGCACAGGACATTATGAACGCACTGAAAAAAGAATTCCGTCCCTCCGGGGCAGCTCTCGTTACAGGACCCGCTGCCGACCACGGTATTTTATATGCATCGGTTTCCGTAGAAGGCCACGGAAGCTTAGATAAGGCGGGGCTCGCCTCCGTGATGGCGGCGAAAAACCTCAAGGGGATCGTATTCGGCGGAACCGGCGGCCTCCCTTTCGGAAGGGACAATCCGGGTCAGGGCAAGGAGCTCATCCAGAGAATCTCCGCCGACAGAAATTTCATACACAGGGGATTTGCCGCCCTCCTGAAACTGATGGACGGCGGAAAGGCAGCGGGAATAATCCCGGGAAAAGCCAAGAAAAAGGACATGGCCTGCTACAACTGCCCTGCCCCCTGCATGACGCATGTTTCCTTCCCCCGGCAGGATTTCTCGCTTCTCCTCTTAGACCATATGGGGGTGACCGCTCTCGCGAAAAAAACGGGGGCACACGCTCTTCCCCTCCTACGCCGGTGCCTGCAATTCGGCCTTGATCCCGCAGGTGTTGCCCGGCGGCTCCCTGACGGAAAAACAGAGGCTGAATGGCTTTTCGCCATAGAGAAAATGCTTACGGAAGCCGAAAGGAATCAGATCGCCGCAGAACAATCTGCAGACGTTCCGGTAAAAAACCATGCCCTCTTCGGCGGAGGCATCGCCCCTATACCGCCCCTTGATACATGGCATACACGGGTTGGCCTCGCCATGATCCTGGGGGTCTGTCCGCTCTTTTTCCTTCGCTTCCCTACGATTTCGGAAACAGACCTCCTCAGATTCATATCGCAGGATGAAGCCGCTCTTACAAAGCTTCAGGAATCCCTGACAGCATCGATCCGCTCCGTCATCTCAGATTGATTTTCTTTAATTGTCACGATGATCTTCCGGAAGAGCAAGAAGTAACCCGCAGGGAAAGGCTTACTTGACCTGTATCTCACTTATTCTCCCAGTTTTGCCTACATATATACAAAGAACAGGTCAACAGGAATACGCATACCTATTTTCAAATTAGTAAAGCTAGACAAAAGCATCGAGAAAATCGCAGAAGCTGGCGATATGATGCGTTTCTATAAATCTATTCCTTACTTGTACAAAATATTTATTATGAAGCAAAGCTTTCGGATTGTTCTTCCTGTAAGTAAGAGTTCGATGTTTTTCATTCATACATTCTCTTAAAGATGCTCCGATTTTATGAAAGAATTTTTGGAATGCTCAATGGAGCGCACGAGTCGGCCTCGCCATGACCTTGGTGATCTATCCGCTCTTTCTCCTTCAGTTTCCCTGGATTTCGGAAACAGACCTCCTCCGTCCCGTCTGGCGTGCAATGCACAGGCGGTGGGGATGCTTATATTCACGTTTAATCTCAAAATGAAAAAAAAGATTATTGCCTTGACATTGAAGAAACGTAATTTTTATACTTCCCCCTGTAAAAAGGAATTTCTCGTCAATTATCAACATCAATCAATTTTTGACAAGTCACGAGGATTAACTTATATTATTAAAAAAGATTTGTAACTTTTCTAAGACAAAAATGTAATGGAGAAATGGTATGAAAAAATATGAAAGAGTTGAAATCAACCCGAATATTATGTTCGGAAAACCTGTGATCAAAAATACTCGGATCACCGTTGAACAAATTTTGCGCAAATTAGCAGGCGGAATGACAATCGCAGAAATCATTGCAGATCATCCTCATCTGACGCGGGAGGATATCCTTATTGCACAGGAATTTGCTGCTGATTTTTTAGCTGATGAACAGATTGCTTTCGGATAGGTGAAGGAATCTTGAAATTTCTAGCCGACGAGTGTTGCGATGCTGGATTGGTAACCTCTTTGAGAATAGATGGACATGATGTCCTTTATATTCTTGAAAAGACACCCGGCATTTCTGATGACGAAGTTTTCAAGTACGCCTTTATTGAAGAACGTATATTATTGACTGAAGATAAAGATTTTGGAGAACTCGCTTATCGCTTGAAAAAATCCGCTAATGGAATCATTTTATTTCGAATAGATATTCACGAGAGACACCTGAAATGGCCTCGATTGAAAAGCCTTATAGATAAGTATGCAGATCGTCTGCCAGGAAACTTCGTTGTTGTAGAAACGAACAAAATACGTTTTCGCCCATTAAATACCACAGACTGAACCTTTCTTTCTGAACCCCTGATTTAATCCTGAAAATTTGCATTGCATTCATACATTACAATTGTCATTTTACGGGTGTTATTTCCATCGAAGAGAACAAAGGAGCGCCGCAAAGTTCCTGATAGAGAGGCATGACCCAACTGCCAATGAGCAAAGAGCAGGCCGCGAACGGCACTGTCCTTTTCCTCTACTTTCATACGATTACAATAATGATGTAGTGGAAAAAATAAAGCTAATTTTTCACCTTTCGCTTCACCGAGGAATCATCGGTAGGCGGGGGCATCGCTCCTATACCGCCCCTTGATAAGTGGGACACACGCGTCACTCTCGCCATGATCCTGGGGATATGTCCGCTCTTTTTCCTTCGCTTCCCTACGATTTCGGAAACAGACCTCCTCAGATTCATATCGCAGGATGAAAATACAATAAAAATTCTTAAGACGTGCCTTGAAGCTGAAGGGATCGAAGCGTGATCCCGACCTGTCCGGAGGCCGGGTGCTCCATACATTATGGATGACGCCTGTTGTCAACTAACCATCCATGACGATCATCTTTATTGTGCCCCTGAATACTCCCCCGTCTGCGTGCTACGCACAGGTAGGTGGGATGCTTATATCCAAGCTTAATCTTGAAATGAAAAAAACAATATTGCCTTGACATTGAAAAAACGTATTTCTTACATTTTCCCTATCAATCAGTGGATTGACAACCAAGCGCCAGAGTTAGTATTATCAGCGCGCAACACACTGACGGCGAGGATTGCTTTTGTCCGAGTTAAAATGGGAATTCATGGACCAAACCAGTTAGAGGAAAGGAGGGGGATAGACAATGCAATATTCAGAGCCTATAGGAGGCCTTATAGAGTCAAACACGAATGCGATTCGGGCGCATTTAGCAACCATGGAGGGGGAGATTAAGCTTTTCACAAGCGGTGATACGGAGCGACTGCGAGTGCTCGGATGGAGGGCAACGAGGTCTGACATACAGCTAATAAGAGAGATTCCGAGTAGCAATTTGCTTTCAGCAATTGAGGAGACGCGAAGAGTTGTGGATAAGCTGGAACAGGAACTCGGCACTTTGACCCCAGAACAGAGGGAAGCACTCATCGTCCTATCATTAAATTCGGTGGCGGTTTTGGAAGCTGAAGTAGAGGCTCTAGATAGCAGAGTGGCCGTCATGGCTACAGCTGACGCGCCTCTGGTAAGCTCAGTGTGGAATAGAATCAAGGACGCCGTGAAGAATGCCATCAAAGCTATCAGCCTACACCTGTGGCAGATTGTATGTACTGCACTAACCCTTAAGGAATGGACAGTCAAGGGCTCACTTGGCTCTAGCATCTTTGGTCTAGGCTCGGTTGAGATTAGCCTCAAATTTGGCAAATAGTCAATGCGGCACGTTAGAGTGAAGAGAACAGCCAAGTGTATCTGTCCGATCTTTCTCCTTCGCTTCCCCCGGATTTCGGAAACCGACCTCCTCCGATTCATATCGCGAAATGAAACCATTCTTGCAGAGTTTCAGGAAGCCCTGACATCATCGATCAAGAACATCACCAATCCCTGATACTCTTCAGAGCAGCCTCATAATCTCCCCAAGAGAAATTAAAGAGTAAAACTTGGTAATATGATCCCTTTGTTCTTGACATGTAAGTATCTTATTCCTTATACTTATATATATAAAAAAGCAGTTCTTATTAAAAAATATCTCTTTAAAATCAAGCAGATGCCAAATCACGACGTCAGTTTCACAAATGAAGAAAAGCGTGTTGTAATTTATTCGGGTTCAGATAAATCAACTGTTCCGTCTAAAGTAACTCCTGATACTCCATTGGAAGAATTGAATCTTAACTGGCGAGAAAAGGACTTACCAGAAAGGGAACGCACCAAACATGTACATCGTCTCCATCCCTATCTTGGTAAGTTTATTCCTCAACTCGTTGAAATTTTCTTACGGAAGTATTTCCATCCTGGACAAACAGTTTGCGACCCCTTCTCCGGTTCCGGAACAACTCTTGTGCAAGCCAATGAGCTTGGTATCAACAGTGTCGGTTCTGATATATCCGCCTTCAATGTTATTCTGACCCGTGCGAAAATTACCCATTACAATTTGAATATCGTCAATCGGGAAATTTTAGATATTCTGGCGAAAACAGCCCAGGCCACTCAACCTGATGCAAATTCTGATCAGCCCTCACTCTTCCTATTAGAGGAACGGAAGCCAAAATACGCAACTTCCAACGAGGAATATCTAAAGCAATGGTTTGCGCCGCAGGCGCTTCAAGAACTATTGGTTTATCGCGACCAGATCCACAACTATGAATATCAAGATATTCTCCGCGTCATCCTCTCCCGCTCGGCACGATCAGCACGATTGACAACACATTTTGATTTAGACTTTCCCAAGGCGCCGCAGACTGAACCTTATTGGTGCTACAAACATTCCCGTACCTGCATCCCAATAACACAGGCTTATCCTTTTTTACGGCGTTATTCCTTCGATACAATTCAACGGATAGAAGAATTTTCGGCCCTCAGGACAGATGCAACCGCATTAGTCCATCACGAAGACAGCAGAGTGGCATATATACCACCTGTCGATGGTGTAATTACAAGTCCGCCATACGTGGGACTTATTAACTATCACGAGCAACATCGTTACGCCTATTCATTACTGGGAATAGAAGATAAGAGTGAAGAAGAAATCGGCCCAGCCTATAGAGGAACGAACCAGAAAGCGCAGGACGAATACCAAATAGCTATTGCCGATGTGTTTCGCAGAGTTTCCCATGTCATGCCGGCGGGTGGATACCTTATTGTCGTGGCCAGCGATAAATACGGCCTCTACGATAAGATATCACAGCTCTGTGGTGTCGAAGTGGAAGCGATCATTAACCGGCATGTCAACAGACGTACCGGTCGAAGATCGAATGAATTTTATGAATCAGTCTTCATCTGGCGAAAACCATGAAAGGAATTGTCAAATGTCACCTCATAAAAAGATATCCACCGTCTTTGATGAAATCACCGACGCCAGAATAAAAGGGTACCTTGAAGCATTTGTGGATAACACCATCGAAAAGTACAAGTCACGAAAGACTATCGTTCCTTTCTCAACGGAATACTTAAATCAGACATCAACCAGGGGACAGTTGAAACCGTTTCATGCTGCTATTATTCCACCGGAGATAATGCGGATCAATGCATTTGAAAGAGCTTTCAGCACCAGTTTAGGAACGACATTCGAGGAATGTGCCCGACTCATCGCGGCAACGAACTACCGGGAAGCACATCGCGGTTATGATATCAGTGGTGATGTCAGTACCGCAGCATTGAATGAAATCGATCGGCAGGTGTCACAGTTCGAACATGCCGTGGAAAGAGGCGGCACGAGGTCATCTTTTGAACAGATGATCTCGTCCGTTTTAGCGGCTCGTAAAAGTCCCTTGGAACCATTACGAGTCCGAGTTGATTTATTCTTTTTGGCCAATGACGATACTGAGTTTTACTTCGAGCTTAAATCGCCTCAACCAAACAAAGGTCAGTGTCTGGAGGTTACACAGCGTTTATTAAGGATTCATCTCATCCGCACAAGTTCACCCGGCCACGTTAAAACTTATTTCGCAATGGCTTACAACCCTTACGGGTATTCGCGTGACACATACAGATGGTCATTTGCCCGAAACTACCTTCCGTTCGATGAGATCGTTCTGTTAGGTCATGAGTTCTGGACAATCGTTGGAGGGCGTGATGAATCAACTCATGAAAAACTCGTAACCCTCTATCACGAAGTCGGGCGACAGAAAACAAAATACATCCTAGACAGCTTTATCCACGATCTATAAACCATGCCCTCTTCGGCGGGGGCATCGCCACCATACCTCCCTTCGATACGTGGGACACACGCGTCACTCTCGCCATGATCCTGGGGATCTGTCCGCTCTTTTTCCTTCGCTTCCCTACGATTTCGGAAACAGACCTCCTCAGATTCATATCGCAGGATGAAAATACAATAAAAATTCTTAAGACGTGCCTTGAAGCTGAAGGGATCGAAGCGTGATGACGATCTTTTAGAAAGCAGGGTTGGTCGAGCCGCGAAACCCAAGAGTCATGAATATATAAGGCTTTTTTTAATTCTTCCCACACTCTCTATTTTGGTTCCGTAAATACTCAACCCAACCTACAGCTGCATTCTCTTCAAATCTGGAACCTTGTGTTTTTTTCGCATTTTCCGGTCAAGCCGGGCAATGACGTGATGGGTATGTTGATATCCGTAGTAACATTAGAGCGTTAACCCGTTTATTTTTACAAGACCGCCTGCCGTGTTTGTGATAGAATCAGACAAACAAACCGAATTCAGGGAGCATAACAATGATGCCTTGTTTTGCAAAACGGCAGGTATTAAAGCACCTCTTGTCAAGACCTGTTTGCCGGTTGTGGGTGACAGGAATTATTGTTCTTCTGCTCGCAACACTTCCATTGACTGCCTTTGCCGCCCCACCGGCCAGCTTGGCACTCGAGGCCTTTGTCCAGACAGGCCACAGCGGCAATATCAATGCCACAGCCTTCAGCCCGGACGGCAGGTATGCCCTTTCCGGCGCTGATGACCATACCCTGCGCCTGTGGGACATAGTTTCCGGAAAGGAAATCAGAACATTCCACGGGCATTCGGCTGAGGTCACCTCTGTTGCCTTCAGCCCGGACGGAAGGCGCGTCGTTTCCGGCAGCAATGACATGACTGTCCGCGTCTGGGACGCAGCCGGCGGCACGTGCCTGCATATCCTGTCCGGCCATACCTTTTATGTCCGCACTGTTGCGGTCAGCCCGGACGGCAGGTACATCCTCTCCGGCAGCGGCTATCGGTATATGAGTGTCAACCGCCCGGACACAGACGCCCGCCTCTGGGACCTCACCACAGGCAAGGAGGTCAGAGTCTTTACCGGGCACCGGGGTCATATCAACAGCGTGTCCTTTACGCCGGACGGCAGGTACGCCCTGACCGCCAGCAGCGACAAGACCCTGCGCCTCTGGGAAGTCGCATCGGGCCAGCAGATCAAGGTATTCAAAGGACACAAAAACATAGTCAAGTCAGTTGCCGTCAGCCCGGATGGGAGGTATGCCCTTTCCGGCAGTGGCGATCAGACCCTGCACCTGTGGGACATCGAATCCGGTAGGGACCTCGTAGTATTCAAAGGGCATACAGACAGCATAAATGCGGCTGTCTTCAGCCCGGATGGGAAGCATGTCCTTTCCGGTAGTCGTGACAAAACCGTCCGCCTGTGGGATGCGGTAACCGGCAGGGAGCTTCACATTTTTACCGGACATGAAAAAGACGTCAATTCCGTAAGCTTCAACCCCGACGGCCGTCATGCACTCTCCGGCAGCGATGACGGGACAATCCGCTTCTGGGACATATCCACAGGCAAGGAGGCCAAGCAG
>Ga0194112_10008621_pt1 | contig 13092 bp, 10 predicted proteins | sample TA2MahC400mmetaG_FD_146191 | JGI IMG/M metagenome (GOLD analysis project Ga0194112, IMG submission 146191) | Freshwater microbial communities from Lake Tanganyika, Tanzania - TA2015016 Mahale Deep Cast 400m | ecosystem: Environmental > Aquatic > Freshwater > Lake | place: Tanzania: Lake...
AACACGCCAACTGCCGCTTAAGGAGTCTCACGTGGCCCCCCGTTCGATCCAGAATCGTGGCGAGTTATTTAGCATGGGCACGTTATGGACGACGTGCAGTTCGAGACGTTGGCTTCGCTGCTGGAGCGCGAGGGGCCGTTGCCCGCGGACCGCGCGCTGCCGCTGCTGCGGGAGGCGGCGCGGTCGCTGGCCGAGGCCCACGCGGCGGGCATCCTGCACTGCGACCTGCGGCCCGACACCCTTCTCGTGGCGAGCGACGGGCGGGTGCTCCTGGCCGAGTCGGCCCTGGCCCGCCGCGTTGGCGAAGTGCGGCCGCCCGACACGCCGGACGCCGAGCGGCTCGTCTCCCCCCTCTACTATCCGCCCGAGGCGGCCCACGTGCGGCCGCTCGACGTGCGGACCGACCTCTTCCTCCTCGGCGGCGCCTTCTACCACGCGATGGCGGGCCAGCCGCCGTTCGACGGCCCGGACCCCGAGGCCCGGGCGCTCGAGTACATCCGGCGCGACGCCCCCTCGCTCGACCAGAAGGCGGCGGGCACGCCGGTGCTGGTGAACGTGCTGATGCAGAAGCTGCTGAGCCGCAGCCCGGAGGCCCGCTACCAAAGTGCGGAGGAGTTGCTGACCGCGGTCGAGCGGGTCGAGCGGATGAGCCAGAAGCGGGCGCCGGTGCCGCGCGCGGCGGTGGCCGCTGCTGAAGAGCCGGCGGCCGGGCGCCCGAAGACGGGGCGAGTGAAGCCGGCGACGTCGAAGCCGGAGCCTCAGGCCGAGCGGCACCCGACGACGCGGCGGGCGGACGCGGCCCCGAAGGCGTTCTGGCAGGCGAAGCCATTCGTCTACGGCGCGGCCGCGGGCGGCGCCCTGCTCATCATCGTTGTCCTCCTGCTGTCGTCTGGCGGTGGGGAGAGGCCGGCCGTGGCTACGCGGCCGCCCGTCGAGACCGAGCTGCCCATCGTCGCGCCGCCTCCCAAGCCGCCGCCCGTGAAGGACACAAAGGCCAAGGCAGACGTGTCCAAGCCCAAGACAGCGGCACCCCCCGTGGAGCCGCCCAAGCCGAAGGACCCGCCCGAGCCGCCCAAGAAGCGCTGGCAAGCCCTCAAGGGCACGGCCGGCACCGAGACCATGGAGGAGTTCCTCAAGAGGACCCAGGGCCTCAGCGTCCTGGACTTTGAGGACTACGTGGTGAAGTGGGAGTACGCTGGCCCGTACCGCGACCCCGAATGCGCGGAGAAGTGCGGCCCCTTCGACAAGGAGTTCGCGCCCGAGAAGCAGGGGGAGACGCCCGCCTGGGCGCCTCTGCCCACCAGCGATGACCCGGGACGGCCGTGGCTGTTCAACTTCCGCAAGATCACCGCGGTCGCACAGGTCGCGGCCGAGCGGGCCGCCATCTACCTCCGCACACGCGTCCACTCCCCCTCGGAACGCGAGGTGCAGCTCTGGGCCGGCAGCGACGACTCGATCAAGGTCTGGCTCAACGGCCAGGTTGTTCACTCGAACCGCCGCGACCGCGCCGTGAGGCCCGACGAGGATAGGAAGGACGTGACGCTGAAGAGGGGCTGGAACGACCTCATGGTGAAGATAGGCCAGGGCGGCGGCGAGTGGGGCTTCTGCCTCCGCTTCCGGACACGCGATGGCCAAGAGCTCAAGGACCTGAAGGCCGACCCTGCCGGGAAGTAGTTTCTGTTGCGGAAAGCCAATTGGCGCAACGAAGACTGCCTGAACGGGCTGTCGATTTACTCGGGCACGAAAGCCGTAAGTATTTGGTAGCTCGAGACTTAGAGATTTGGCCCCCGGAATTGCTAAGTCCATGTGTACCAAGGACTTATGGATTTTCGGCCCGAGTAAATCGACAGCCCGTGAAGGCAGGACTCCAAACGGGTTCTTCCCCTGTTCGGAGTCCTGGCTTCAGCCAGTCTTGGCTTTCCGCAACAGAAACGAAGTAGCCCCGACCGGCGCCCACTCCACGCGTTTGGCTTCGGATTGAGGGAAGGAGCGGGCCGTTGACACCTTCGGCCCGCGCCTCTACAATGGCGAAGCGCCGTTCAGGAGCCAGGAAAGGGGACATTCATCTTCTCGCCCCCCTGGGGCGCCGAAGGCTGCTGCGCAGAAAAGGAGAATGTCCCCTTTCCTGCCCCCGGCGGGCGAAAGGCGGACGCGATGCGGGTGCTGGGCGTTGACCCTGGGCTACAGGTCACGGGCTACGGCTTGCTCCAGGCCCGTGGCGCGCGGGTGCGCGTGGTCGAGGCGGGCGTGCTGCGGACCAACGAACGCCAGCCCCTCGAGGCCCGGCTCCACAAGCTGCACGGCCTGGCGCGCGACCTGTTCCGCGAACTCGCGCCCGAGGCCATCGCCGTCGAGGACCTCTACTCGCACTACCGCCACCCGGTGACGGCGATTCTGATGGGCCACGCGCGTGGTGTGATCTTCCTGGCCGCGGCCGAGGCCGGCGTGCCAGTCGTGAGCTACGGGGCCACGCGCATCAAGAAGTCACTCACCGGCGCCGGCCACGCGAGCAAGGGCCAGGTGCAGCGCATGGTGCAGAGCGCCCTGGGCCTCAAGGCCCTGCCCGAGCCGCCCGACGTGGCCGACGCCCTGGCCGCCGCCCTGTGCCACTGCAATGTGGTGGCGAGGCAAACTTGGAAGTAGGAGCCATTGCCAATTGCCGATTGCCGATTGCCGATTGAGCAGAACCACGGCTTGCGCCCCCTCTGAAATCGGAAATCGGAAATCGGAAATCGGAAATGCCTAGCAATGATCACCAGAATCCATGGCAGGCTTTCGGGAATGCGCGGCGACTCGGCCATCGTCGAGGTCAATGGCCTCTTCTACGAGGTCATGCTGCCCGGCGGCCTGGCCCAGCGCATCACGCGCAGCCTGGCGCCCGACGAGGCCCGCGAGGTGACGTTTCACACGCTGCACTACATCGAGGGCTGGGGCGGCGGGGGGAGCCAGAGGCCGCGCCTCATCGGCTTCACCGAGGAGCTGGACCGCGAGTTCTTCGAGCTGCTCACGACCGTGAGCGGCCTGGGCACGAAGACGGCGCTGCGCGCCCTCACCATCCCGATTCCGGAAATGGCTCAGGCCATCGAGGGGGGCGACGCCCGCACGCTGGCCCGGCTGCCCCGCATCGGGCCGCGGATGGCCGACAAGATCATCGCCGAGCTGAAGGGCAAGGCCTGGAAGTTCACGCTGCTCACCGGCGAGGCGCCGCTGGCGATGCCGGAGAAGGCCAGGCCGGCCGAGCAGCCCTTCGTCGCCGAGGCTCGCCAAATCCTCCTCCAGGTCGGCTACCGCGCCACCGACGCGGCGGCCGCCATCGAGAAGGTGCTCAAGGCCCGGCCCGACATCGCAACGTCGCAAGCCCTGGTCCAAGAGGTCTTCCGCCAGAGGGGGAGCAAGGCATAGCGGCGAGCTTCGAGCCGCGAGCCACGAGCTTCCTGCACGACTGCATCCTGGCTCGAAGCTCGCGGCTCGCCGCTCGTGGCTCCCTGCAGGGGACGATGATGCCCGAAGACATCACAGCGCGACAGAAACAGGTCCACTCCTCGAACGAGCAAGAGCGCTGGCTCGCGGCCTGGCACCTCGCCCAAGCGGGCAAAGAGGCGGCGCCTGCCCTCGTTGAGGCGCTGAAGCACCCCGACGCCGTGGTGCGCTACTGGGCCGCAGTGGGACTCGGCCACGCGGGCGACAAGGCGGCCGCCGAGCCGCTCCGCGCCGCGCTGAGGGACGAATCGGGCGACGTGCGGGTCGCCGCCGCCGAAGCGCTGGTCCGCCTGGGCGACCAACAGCAAGGTGTCCAGGGCCTCATCGCGGCGCTCGAACACCCCAGCGAGTGGGTGCGCCTGCGTGGTCTCCAGGCCATCGAGCGCCTCGGCCCCCTGGCAAAGGATGCGCTCGACGCCGCCCGGAAGGCGGCGAAGGCCGACGCCGGCTACCCCGGCCGCATGGCCGAGCACTTCGCGGCCGGCGGCAACGAGACGCCCGGCGGCAAGGAACCGAAGAAGGGCAAACGTAGAAGCCAATGATGCGTGGGTCAAGGGATGGGGACGGGTTCCCAGCCTTCTCACGGGTCACGCGTCACGCGTCAGGAAAGGGCTCACAATGTCCAGATGCCAGAGTTTTCTCGCCGCCTCTGTTGTTGCCGCCGTGCTGACCCGCTCAATGTCGTACGGCGAAGTCGCCCCAGCCGAGCAGGCGGCGCTGGCGGCGAGCAACAACGCCTTCGCCCTCGACCTCTACGCGCGAATCAAGGGGCAGGAGGGCAATCTCTTCCTCTCGCCCTACAGCATCTCGTCGGCACTGGCGATGACGTATGCGGGCGCACGCGGCAACACAGCCACGCAGATGGCCAAGGCACTCCACTTCGACCTCGAAGGGCCGAAGCTCCACGAGGCGTTCGGCAAGCTGACGGCCGACCTCAATGCCGCGGGGGCAAAGTCGGATTTCGCGCTCACCGTGGCCAACGCCCTCTGGGTGCAGGAGGGCTTCGAGCTGCTGAGGGACTACCTTGACCTGACGAAGTCGGCCTACGGCGCCGGCCCGCATCCCGTGGACTTCGCGAAGGCGGCCGAGGCGGCCCGCCAGACGATCAACCGCTGGGTCGAGGAGCAGACGCGCGACAAGATCAAGGACCTCATTCCCAAGGGGATGCTCGGCGCAATGGCTCGTCTGGTCCTCACCAACGCCATCTACTTCAAGGGGCGCTGGGCCACCGAGTTCTTCGCCGACCACACGCGCGAGAAGCCCTTCACCCTGGCGAGTGGCGAGAAGGTGAACGCGCCGACGATGCACCACATGGCCCACTTCCCGCTCTTCCAGGGCGACGGCTTCCAGGCCCTCGCGCTGCCCTACAAGGGCGACAGGCTCTCGATGGTCATCCTCCTGCCCGCGAAGCCCGACGGCCTGCCCGCGCTCGAGAAGTCACTGAACGCCGACACCCTGACGAAGTGGGTCGCCGCGATGAAGCCGCAGAACGTCCTCGTCGCCCTCCCCAGGTTCAAGGCCACCACGACCCTCCTCCTCGCCGACACGCTTCAGGCGATGGGCATGGCCGACGCCTTCGGCCTCCCGCCCGCCGACTTCTCGGGCATGACGGGCAAGAAGGACCTCTTCATCTCCCAGGTCATCCACAAGGCATTCGTGGACGTGAACGAGACGGGCACGGAGGCGGCCGCGGCGACCGCAGTGATCATGGAGGGGGGCGGCCCGCCGAGATTCGTCCAGTTCACCGCCGACCACCCCTTCCTCTTCCTCATCCGCGACAACCGCTCGGGCAGCATCCTCTTCCTCGGCCGCCTGGCGAACCCCAAGGCGTCGTGACATGCAGGGAACCCCGGGCGGCGGGGCGCGTCTAAGGGGGTGAACAAAGGCGTCACTCCGGCCCGATTGTGTGAAGGAGGCAGAGAGATGAAGGTCAAGACAGTCGTCGCCATCGCCGCGTTAGTGCTTGCGGCGCTGGCACTTGTGGCGCAGGTGGCCAACGCCTGCATCGTGGTGCCCGAGCCGATCCCCATCGTGCGGCCCTGGCCGCATCCCCACCCACGGCCCATCCCGGTCGAGCAGCCGTTCGAGACCCGCTCGCACAACGCCGAGATCACGATCAAAGGCCCCGTCGCACACGTGGCCCTCAACGCCGTCTTCTACAACCCCAACCCGCGGGTGATGGAGGGCACGTATCTCTTTCCCCTGGCAGGAGATGCGGCGGTCAACAACTTCGAGATGCAGATTGACGGCAAGATGGTGAAGGGCGAGTTGCTCGACGCCGACAAGGCGCGGAACATCTACGAGGACATCGTTCGCCGCCGCAAGGACCCCGCCCTCCTCGAATGGGTCGGCACCAAGATGCTCAAGTGCCGTATCTTCCCCATCAACCCCAACTCCGAGGTGAAGGTGAAGCTCGACTACTCGATCACCCTGCGCTCGGACGGCGGGCTGCTCGAGTTCAGCTACCCCCTTCGCTCGGCCAAGCCGCTCGCGGGCAAGATAGGCACCTGCGCGGTGAGGGTGAAGGTGGAGAACTCCGACGGCATCAAAACGCTTTACTCGCCGACCCACCAAGTGGATGTGACGCGCAAGGGCGAGAACGAGGCGACGCTGGGCTTTGAAGAGGCCAACGTGGTGCCCGAACGCGACTTCAAGCTCTACCTCGGCGTGTCGAAGAAGGACGTTGGCGTCTCGGTCATCACCCACAAGCCTGCCGCCGAGGATGGCTACTTCCTCCTCTCCGTCGCCCCAAGCGTCGAGGAGAAGCCCGGCGAGGAGCAGCCCAAGAGCATCGTGTTCGTGATGGACACCTCTGGCTCGATGGCGGGCGAGAAGATAGACCAGGCGAAGGGCGCCCTGCGCTACTGCGTGAACAGCCTGAAGTCGTCCGATCTCTTTGGCATCATTACCTTTGCGACCGAGCCGTCCAGCTTCCGCGACGCCCTTCTGCCCGCCTCGAAGGAGAATGTGAAGGCCGCGCTGGAGTTCATTGACAAGATCGAGGCCCGCGGCGGCACGTGCATCAACGACGCCCTAAGCCTCGCGCTGAAGACGATTAAGGGCGGCAAGGGCCTGCCCCTGATCGCCTTCCTCACCGATGGCCTCCCCACCATCGGCGAGACGAACACCGAGACGATCCTCAAGAACATCGCCGGCGCGAACGCCGACAAGGCCCGGCTCTTCGTCTTTGGCGTCGGCTACGACGTCAATACCCAGCTCCTCGACAAGCTGGCCGAGGAGAACCACGGCTCGCCCGACTACGTCAGCCCCAAGGAGAACATCGAGGTCAAGGTCTCCAGCTTCTACGCGAAGGTCGCCAACCCCGTGCTGGCCGACCTGAAGCTGGACATCCCTGGCCTCAAGACCGCCGACGTGTATCCCAAGTCGCTGCCCGATCTCTTTAGGGGCAGCCAGCTTATGGTGCTGGGCCGCTACCAGGGCGGCGGGGCGAAGGCCATCAAGCTCACGGGCACCGTCGCAGGCAAGCCCCGCGAGTTCGTCTACGAAACCACCTTCGCCGAGACCGCCGACAACAGCTTCCTGCCCCGCCTGTGGGCGACGCGGAAGGTGGCCTTCCTCCTCAACGAAATCCGCCTCCGCGGCCGCAACCAGGAGCTGGTGGACGAGGTGGTGAAGCTCGGCAAGCAGTACGGCATCATGACCCCCTACACTTCGTTCCTCGTCATCGAGGACAGCGCGCGTCCGCCCGTGGCCATGAGGCCGGGCGAGGAACCGCGGTCCCGCCTCGACGCGGCTGGCATCCGCCGCGACGCCGAGCGCTTCGCGAAGAGCGCCGAGGGCGAGCGCGCCGTCGAGGAGGCGAAGGACCTCGCAGAGGCCGTGGTTGGCGACATCGCGCGGCCCAGACCTGCCGCCAAGCCTGCCGCGCCCGGCGCGAAGGCCGAGCCCCCCAGAACGACCATCAACGGCGCCTTCACCGCCGGCCGCGAGCACAAAGCCTGGGGCTATGGCGGCAGGGCGAAGGAGCAACTCGAACGCGCCGCGGCCGACGTCATCGTAACCATAAGCGACAAAACGTTTTACCGCCGCGCCGACGGCTATCTCTACGACAGCCTCTACGTCGAGGCCGAGCACAAGGACAAGATTGTGGAGATCAAGCCCTTCAGCGACGACTACTTCGCTCTGCTCAAGAAGCACCCGGGGATTGGCCGCTACCTGGCCGAGGCCCAGCCCATCATCATCGTCATCGAGGGCAAGGTCTACAAGATCGCCAAGGAAATGTGACCTGCTGTTGCAGGAGGGCGGCGTCCCGCAGGGGGCCCCCCTCCCTCCGCGCTTCGGAAGCTCCCGAGTGCCCAGTAGGGGGAGCCTGCATGCGGTCCTTCGCGCTCACGTGCATCGTCGTCGCCCTCCTCGCCCCTGTGGCGCAGGCGAAGGCTCACTTCGCCGGGAAGCGCGAGATGATCGAGACGGCGGAGGCCATCGCCATCGTGAACATCGAGAAGGTCGAGCCCGTGAAGAGGAAGGGGAGGGACTGGACCTACTCCCAGAGAGCCACGGGCACGGTTGAGAGATCGCTCAAGGGCGACCTGAAGGGCGAGATCGAGATCTACGGCGACATAGACTTCATCTGCGCCAACTGCCGCTACCAGACGGGGCGGTTCCTCCTCTTCCTCCGCCGTGACGCGGGGCTCTGGACCGGCTCGAACTGGCATCTCGGCATCCGCCGCATCAAGGATGGCAAGGTCCAGTGGTTCAAGGACGACAGGGCGGATTTCGATTCCGACTACAAAGCAGTCTTCGAGCACCAGGAACTGCCCCTCGACGGCGTGGTGAAGGAGATTGGTCGGATCCTGAAGGAACAAAGGAGGTAGCTGACGCCCTGCTTCAGGCGCGCCCTGCGCGGGTGACAGCCTACCGCGCGATGCCGATGAGGGTGACGCCGACCAGGATGAGGGAGCCGGCGACCAGGCGGATGCGCCCGCAACGCTCGCGCAGCACCAGCGTGCCGAGTAGGATGGCCATGATCTGACTCGTCTGCCGCGCCGCCACGATGTAGCTCACCTTGCCCGTCTCCATCACGTAGAGCACCAGCACATAGGCCCCGAAGTCCAGGAATCCCGAAATGGCCAGGGGCCACCACTCGGCGCGAAAGAGCGCCACGACGTCGCGCACCCCGCACCGCCACGCGATGTAGGGAGCAAGCATCACTACCGTGACGACCCAGTGAACGTAGTTGAAGGCAATCGGCTCGGCGTAGCGGCTCACCGCCAGCTTGTCTATGATCGAGTAGGCCGACACCATCACCGCGGCCAGCAGGGCGAACACCGTGCCGCGCGTGAGGAACGAGTGGTGGACGCGGCGCATGTGCTCGATGCTCGCGCCCTGGAGGTGCATGACGGGGATGGCGATGCAGACGATGGCGATGCCGAGCGCGCCTAGTGCGGACACGCTTTCGCCGAGGAACAGCACCGCCCAGAACGGCACGATGGCCGGCGCGATGCGGCTCAGCGGATACGCAATCGAGAGGTCACACGTCCGCAGCGCCTCGGCCAGGAAGACCATGTAGATGGCCTTGGCCGCCGCCGAGCCCACGATGCAGGCCCAGGCCGCGGCCCCCAGCTCGGCGGAGAGCCCCTGCGCCAGGTACAGCGGCAGGTAGAACACCGCCCCCAGCGCATACAGACCCCAGATGAAGGCCAGCTTGTGGGCCGACTGCTTGGCGAAGAAGTTCCACATCGCGTGGCCCGCGGCCGACAGCAGCACGATGAGGAGGGGGACGAGCTCCATTGCCGATTTCCAATTGCCGATTGCCGATTCCAGACACAGCCGCCCGAGGCTCCTGGCGTTTGGAGTGCGGCCTTCGGGCCGTGTCTCCCCACGCGGCCAGCCAGGGGCGCTCTTCCCCCTCCCCCCTGGGGGGCGGGTGCCCGCTGGCGGGCGCGGGGTGAGGGTGCCTTCCGCGAGCCTGGCGATGACACAAACACCCTCACCCCAACCCTCTCCCCGAGGGAGAGGGGGAGGCGCTCGCCTAGGTCGACAGGTGCATATCTCCGGATACGGGCTAAAGCCCGCACTACGAACTCTTCTCGCGGTCAACTCCAGAAGAGCCAAATGAACAGGTAGCCGGCCGTCGTCGCGGCCAGGGTGAAGGGCAGGCCGATGCGGGCAAACTGCCAGAAGCTCACCGGGTGCCCGTGCCGCCGCAGGGTGCCGACGGCCACGACGTTGCACGAGGCGCCGATGGGCGTGATGTTGCCGCCCAGGCACGCCCCGATGAGCAGCCCGGCCGCATAGAGAAACGGGTCGCCGCCCACCGCGTCGGGCGCCGCCAGACTCTTCGTCACCGGCAGCATCAGCGCCACGTACGCAATGTTGTCCACAAACGCCGACACGAGGACGGAGATCCAGACGATGAGGGTGTAGGCGGCGAACTGGTTCGTGCCCACCAGCCCCACGATGCCGTCGGCGATGGCCTGCACCCAGAGGAACTTGTCCATCGCGTAGGCCAGCACGAAGATGCCGGCCAGCAGGGCCATCGTCGGGAAGTCGTAGCGCGTCAGGATGCGCTTCGCCTCCTGTGGCTCGCGCACCATCCCCCACGCAAAGGCGGCCAGCCCCAGCACCACGTTCCCCGTCCCCGCCAGCCACTCGAAGCCGGGGTCGAAGTACGACGACGAGGCGAGGAAGAGGATCATCACAGCGATGAAGCCCACGGGCACCCACGTCTTCGGCTTCACCACCTCCACGGCCGCCATCGGCTCGCGGTGCCGGCGGAAGACGAGGAAGAGCACGATGGCGCTCGCCGCCGCCCCGACCTGCATGGCGAAGAACAGCGACGGTCGCCCCGCGTGGATGAAGAAGTCGTTGAACCCCAGCCGCAACGCCCCGGCCAGGAGCATGCTCGGCGGGTCGCCGATCAGCGTCGCCGCACCCTGGAGGTTCGCGCTGATCGCGATGCCGATCAGAATCGGCACTGGCGACACCCGCGTCCGCCCCGCAATCGCCAGCGCGATAGGCGACACCAGCAGCACCGTCGTCACGTTGTCCACGAAAGCCGACACGAAGCCGGCGAACAGGCACACGCTCACGATGGCCATTCGCGTCGTGCGGCAGCGGTCCACGATCAGGTCGGCCACCAACAGCGGCACGCCCGAGGCCATGAACAGGTCGGCGATCAGCATCGCCCCCGCCAGCACCCCGATCACGTTCCACGACACCGCGTCCAGGAACACCGCCCGCAGCGCGAGCGCCCCGCCCGCGTCCTGCCCGCTCAGGAGATACCGCGCCGCGACCATCAGGGCGATGCCCACCCACACCCCCACGGCGCGCCGCCGTTGGCTCAGGCACAGGAAGGCATACGTGAAGGCGAACACGCCCAGGATGATCCAGCGCAGATGCACGCGCGCGCCCTCGGTATCGAGAGGAAAGAGAAGATAGAATCGTAGCGCCGGGCCACAGCCGTGTCAACCGCCGCGGCGACGAGGGGTGCGTGTAATCTCCTACGGTCGGGGCGCGGGCGTTCTCAGCCTCCAAAGGAGGCGGCGGAGTGTAGCCCACGGCGAAGCTCGGAGAGCCGTGGGTGCGGGAGCCACCCGCGGCCCAGCCCCCGAAGCGGGGCGGCGGGTGCGCCTGCAATCAGGCGCACCCGCCGCGCCCTTCGGGCGTTCCCGCCGCGCTCCCTGACCGCAGGAGATTACACGCACCCGGCGACGAGGAGTCTGGCCCCTGATCTTGGGGTCGCGAATCGTCGTCGTTGTCGTCGTCGTCCTCGTCGTCGAACCCTTGGATGAGGGAAAGAGCGATCGGGCTCGGCGGCGACGACGAGCACGAGCAAGGACCTGAAAGGGAACTCCAAGATGGGGGGCATGTGTCTTCCTCTGCTGAGCGTGTCGTCCACCTCGCGCGCGGCCGCCGCGTGTCCCGCTGCCCAGGCCGCCTGGCAGCAACATGGCAGAGCACCACGACTCTGGAGAGCCCGTGACTGCCACCCATGCCGACTGGTGAACTTCCGGTTGCCCGGAGACATACTCCGCGGTTGAACAATTGTGGGAGCCTCTTCTCACTTGCGTGGGCCGAGGGGGGCTCCGTTGCGGCGAAGGCGACCGTTCCGTAGTTGAACAACTACGGAACACTCATTGCCGATCCCACCACCGCCCGCCGGACCGCCGCTCACGCGGAGGCCAATACAGGGGGCGCTTCCATTGCGGCCAAGGCCAGCGTTCCGTAGTTGAACAACTACGGAATGCTTTCGGGAGCGCCCCGCCGTCCAGCGCCGAAGGAGCCGAAGGGCGCGGCGGCATGGAAGCCCGCCGGGGGAAAATCGCGCGGTTCGGCCCTCCGGCTGCCACGGGTGCCGCGCCGCGCGTGCTGAATTGAGGGCCGTGTGTTGACACCAGTGGCGATGTTCCGTAGGATGCTTGCCGGGTGATGGTCCCGACGCGGCCCCTGGCCGCGACCAAGAGGGGCAAGATAGTGCCCGAGCGCCGCGGGACGGGGAAAGGGGATAGGCGTTGGCCGAGCTGAAGAACGAGTTCGCCTGGTCGAAGAGCCGCGATGAGACGTTCAGGACGTGTCCGCGGCAATACTACTTTCAGTACTATGGCGCCTGGGGCGGGTGGGAGGCGACGGCGCCTGAGCGGGTGCGGCAGCTCTATGTGCTGAAGCAGCTCAAGACGCGGCCCGTCTGGGCTGGGGAGCGGGTGCATCTGTGCATCGAGCGGAGCCTGAACAACCTTCGGCGCGGCATCACGGTGCTCAGCCCCGACAAGATAGCCGAGGTGACGCTGGCGCAGATGCGGGACGACTATCGCTCGTCGCAGCAGGGGAACTACTGGAAGAAGCCGAAGTCGTGCGCGCTCTTCGAGCACGAGTACGGGGTGCCCGTGCCGCGCGAGCGCTGGGCGCAGACGGCGGACGACGTGCGGGAGTGCCTGCACACGTTCTACACGAGCGCCCTGTTCGCGGAGCTGCGGGCCGTGCCGCGCGAGGCCTGGCTACAGGTGGAGGAGCTGGACAAGTTCGACCTGGACGGCATCCGCATCTGGGCGAAGGTGGACTGCTCGTTCCGCCAGGGGGCGGCGGTGCGCATCTACGACTGGAAGACGGGCCGCAGCCTGGCCGAGGCGAACACGCTTCAGCTCGTGTGCTACAGCCTCTACGCCCAGGCCAAGTGGGGCACGGCCATCGAGAACGTGTTCCCCGCCGAGTTCTACCTGCTGGTCAACCGCCTCCAGGAGTACCAGGTGAAGGCGGCGGACGTGGCGGATGCGAAGCAGTACATCCGCGGGAGCGTGGCCGACATGCACTCGCTGCTGGCCGACGTGGCGGCGAACGAGCCGCTGGCCGAGGGGGCGTTCGAGAAGACCGCCGACGCGCGGTCGTGCCTGCGCTGCAACTTCATCGGCCCCTGCCGTCCCGACCTCCTGCCGCGGCTGCGAGGAGAGGCCAGCGCAAGCGAGGCAAACTGATCGAGTATGGCCCCCAATCCTGGTGGTTCTCGCCGGCCACGGGCCCCGACCCTCCCCCCACCCCCTCCCTGAGAGCTCATCTTTGCCCACATCTCCCGCCGCCGTAGCCCGCGAATGCGGGCGAGCCAACCGTAGCCCAGGGCGACCAACGGGAGCCCTGGGATCGGGCGTCCGCACGGGA
>Ga0194112_10008623_pt1 | contig 13090 bp, 14 predicted proteins | sample TA2MahC400mmetaG_FD_146191 | JGI IMG/M metagenome (GOLD analysis project Ga0194112, IMG submission 146191) | Freshwater microbial communities from Lake Tanganyika, Tanzania - TA2015016 Mahale Deep Cast 400m | ecosystem: Environmental > Aquatic > Freshwater > Lake | place: Tanzania: Lake...
CCAATCGGGATCACTGGCAAATGTGGGGAACCCCGAACTGTGGAAAGGGAGAACCCGGGCAGGTGGCTCATGTGGGACATGGCGCTTCGCCGGCGCGATTCAGAAATGTTCAGGTAGGAGTGATGAAAGGAAGTGACTAAAGTGAGCTAAAGTTGAAAGTGACTAAATATAGTATAGGGAGGCAGGGGGTTCTGCATAGCGTAAATAGGGCATTAAGTGATTGAAATGTGATAAGAATATGATAAGAAAATGAGGTTTTTGAGCGGAAAATTTTCAAATTGTCTGCACAAATTTAAAAAAGTCAACAAAAACAACAAGTAGCATTCATTCCACTTAAAGAACCCTCACGATTTGATTTCCCCAAAATTTTCAAATTGTCTGCACAAAAAGAGCTTGTGAAATATTTTGGAGAGGTTCAAATTTTAGCCCAAAATTCGGCGGGTTGGGGGAGGGATCCGGATCGGTAGTTTGATGGGCTTATACATCCCATACCCTCACAACATTTCAGGCAGATTTTGGGGGCAATTTATACCGGAAATTGGCCGACCTTTTGCCCCCCCCCTGGGGAATAGGTCATTCCACCTTTATAGCTTTCAGGACCGGGAAGTAAAGATGAGAGCTAAACGTTTGTATAGTATAGCCCATAAGCAATCATTCTTTGCCCTCCCGGATCGAAAGCTCCGGAGATCGGGCCAGGCCGCAAAAGGGCCTTATCCTTAACCTTACCCCCTACCCCTTCATCTTCGCATGATATCTTCTCCTAACGCATCCTGGGCATTCTTTTTTATAAGAAAGCACGGAGGTCCGGACATCTCGGATTTTTTAGAGGTTCCTCTTTTTTATTTGATGTTTGTGATAATTTGACGTATCTTAGCGGCAATGGAGTATTGAAAGTGCGGGCTTCCATAGGGAGTCGACCCCGACAAGCCGGGAAATCCTCACCCGGTTTGGAGGCCCAAACAAAAACGAGGGCCATGAGGGGAGATGGCGATGATATTAAAAAAACACGAATGGATTTCAGAGATTGACGGAAAGCCTATAACATCCCATGCCTATTATTTTTCTCCGGAAGAACAAACCTATTTTCATGAGACCCTTAAAGGGTGTGAAGAACAAAAAGTTAAGGCATTCATGCGGGAGATTGAAATATATTTGGATTATACCCAGCGAATTTTGGATCATCTAAACTCTAAAAATCGAGCTGCACACAGAGATAAACTGTTTCGTTTAAAAACTCATTATCAGGCGGTCTATAAAAATGTTCTCGAAATTCGTTCGGGCCGATTCCAAATCCTTCCCCCGCGTCAATGTGACCCTTCAGAGTGGAATTTTCAGGATACCAAAAATACGAAGGTAAAAGTTCGCAGGGAGATCGCTTTTGCAGCCGCTATACTTTCAACGCCTGAGTATCTTCAGAAGATCATGGAAAATTTAGAAACGGCTTTAGAAATAGAGAAAGTAAAAAGAGGAGGTGGTCGCAAAGCTGACGAATTCGGTCTCGCGCTCCAGATAGCAAAAAGCTTTAAAAGGAACATCGGCATACCTCGCCCTTGGTCAGGGCCATTCCCAAATATCATTATCTATTGTTTTGACATTATCGGAATCAAAGGAAACGACCGTACCCGCGCAATCCGCCAAGCTATAAAAAATTGCTTCACCCTAAACTCACCAAAGTAATCTGACAAAAATCCCCTTAAAAATCTTTATTATCGTCATAGACTAAACAAAAAATTATTATTAAAATGAGATCATGTTCGGGCCGATTCGTCAAAAGACGAAATTGGATTGAATGAATAGTTTTTTTGTGGAGGTGGGGACATGAGTCGGCTTAGAGAAATTCGGAGAAATGTTGGACTAACTCAATTTCGATTGATGGTTCTGACTGGAATCAACGCGGCGAAGATCTCTTTGCACGAGAATGGGTTAGTGAATTTTTCTGAGGATGAAAAAAGGAAGCTTGCCGTCGCGCTCGGAGTTTCGATAGAGGAATTGTTCCCGGATCGGGAAATGAGGCTTGTGGCTGCCAGGCGGGATGATCCAGGGTTTAGGAAAATCTAAAGGTTGCGGCATTGAAGCCGCAGATCAGGAAAAGGAGGGCAAGGAGATGATGGTTCGAAAATTGGTTTTTGATGCTCTGCGGAAGGGTTATCCGGAAGAAGGGGCAAAGTTGGGCTACTTGGAAGAGACAATGGATGATGAGCGGATGATTGAATTATGGAATTTGGCATTAGAGGAGAGTCAAAAGAAGGGCGAGAGCGAATTTCGGAGAAAACTCGAAGAATTTTATAACGAGTTTATTATAAGGCCGGTCACAGAAGCCGGACCGAGCGAGCCGGAGAAAATTCAGGCGGCGTTGGACAAACTCTTTGATGTGGGGGTTGAAAGGGAGCACAAAGGCGTGCAAGCTTTTAAGAGTCTTCGAGCGGCCTACACGCACATAACCGGGGATGTTGAGATGAGGGGTGTCCCCACGCGCGAGAAGGAGAAGCTCGGGAGGGCTATCATGACGATGTTGGGATTGGCTGCGGCCTATTCTTCTTCCTCGTTTTCTTTTGTGCTCGGGAATTCGATGCACCGGAGGCTGATCAAGGAATACCGGATCCCGAATTACCAGGAAGAGGCTCTCATTTCCTTCGTGCGGAACGCGCCGAATTTTAAGGATATGGAAATCATCAGTGTTGGGTATCTGGGCGACGTTCCGGACGTCAACCCAGAGACGGCAGACTATCAGGAGTTGACCCTTCCGACTGATATCGAAGCGAGTTATGCCATCAACCAGAAAGGATGGATCCTTACGGTGACGAGAAAGGTCATTCTCAATGACGATCTCAAATCGGTCGTCCAGCTCGTCAGTAAGATGGGAAGGGCGCACCGGAGAACCCATGCCAAGAGGGCCTGGGGTAAAGTTATCGATAACGCCAATTATGGCGGCGACGGCAAGGCGCTCTTCCACAACGATCACGCAAATCTCGGAGCAACGACGCTGACCAACGACTCCACGGGCATCACCACTCTGACAAACGCACTCAAGGCCATGTATGCCCAGACCGAGCAGAACAGTGGGGCGGGCCTGGCCCTCGAGCCGAGAGATCTCTGGGTGCCGAGAGCATTGCTTGAGATCGCAAAGGCGCTCAACTCTCCGTGGCCGTTGGCAGGAACGATCAATCCGCACGCCGGACGTTTCGGAGTGAATCATGAGCGGATCATCTGCAACCCGCTCTTTACCGATGCCAACGACTGGGGCCTGATCGCCGACGGCAGCGAAGTCGAGCTTTTGGAGGCCGCATATCTTAATGGAAAGCGGGAGCCTGAATTTTTTCTGGCCGATAACCCGACCGTGGGGCAGCTTTTCGTTGGGGATAAAATGCAATACAAAAGTCGTCACGAATATGAAATGGAAATCGCGGATTTCCGCGGATTCTGGAAAGCGGTTGCTGGATAATATTGCCTCCCTCCTGGTTTGCTGAGCTGCGATCAGGAGTTTTGGGTGTTCCGGTCCCGGGTTGACCTCCCCAGGGATCGGGACACTCCTTTTTATGACGGTTAACGGGTTTCCACAGCAATGACAGTTTCGACCAGGCGTTCAGGGACCTGAAGGTGAATTTTAAACGGTTCGGTCGTTATTGACCAGGTGCGTAAAAGCCAGGGCGGTTTGGTCCTGGGCCAAACATGTCCTTCCTTTGTTTGGATAGAAATTTCTGGTGGGGGGAGTAGTCTCGTTCCGAGATGAATATCCACATTTTTTAAACTGGAGGTGCCCTATGGCCGGAAAAATACAGATTGTCATTGAAGTTGACGATAAGGGGACGGCCAAAATCAAAGCCTTCGGCGACGAGTCGAAAAAAGCCTTTGAGGAGATGAAGAAAGGCCCTGCGCAGGTTCAGGGTCCCCTCAACTCCTTGAAGGAGGGCTGGATCGAACTCACCGCCAAGGTTGCTGTTGCCACCGCTGCCATCTACGGCGTGAGCAAAGCGATCTCTTCCTTAAAATCCCTTGCCTCTTTGGGTTCTGATATTGAAAGAACCGCCAATGTTTTGGGAATGACAATCTCCGAATGGCAACGGTTGAGTTATGCTGCGAAGATTGCCGATGTGGATACCAGCAATTTGCGAATGGGGATGCGTCAGTTAACCAAGGCGATGGATGAGGCCCGAATCGGGACTGGAGATGGGGCCAAAGCCTTCAGCGCAATGGGGATCTCCGCGACCGATTCAACAGGAAACCTTAAATCTCTGGATTTGATGCTTCGAGAGATGGCCGATAGGTTCCGGGGGTATAAGGATGGCCCCGAAAAATTGGCCCTTGCTTACGCCGTATTCGGTCGTTCAGCCGAAGCCATGATTCCTCTGCTGAATAAGGGGGGGAAGGAGATTGAGGATCTTGGTAAGAAGGCCGATAAGCTTGGTCTTACCAAGGAAGATCTTATAAAGAAGTTGGCCGCGAGCGAGGAAGCTTTTAAGAATCTGGAGTTTGCAATTACAGGGTTGAAATTATCGGCAGCCCCGGTGGTTGAGGAATTCAGCAGGCTGGTGGATGGTCTTACAAATAGGCTATTGAAATTCAACGAGACTGCGGAGGATTTCGGCGTGATTTGGCGGGGCATCATGCGGATGCTTGAGGATCTCGGAATCAAGGGAGGCTACACTCCGAATGAGGCAGAGTACCAGGCGATGAGGGCCAAAGAGAAATGGTCGCGTCAGTTCGAAATAGGCCCTGAGCTTGCGAGGGGAGCATTTCAACCTAAGCTAACAGCTCCCAAACTTGTGCCAGAAAAACAAGCGAATGGAAAAGGGGAAGATATACTTTCTGCCTGGGATGCCTTCATAAAAAAGGCAGACGAGTATGGCGAAGTCGTCATGGCCCAGCAAGAGCTGATGGAACTGGGATGGAAGAAGCAGGCCGAAGAGATCAAACGATTGACCTCCGAGCAGAAGATGGACGAATGGATCGACACCCTGGGAGAAGCCTGGGGCGAGGCGGCCTTTAAAGCCAGGCTCTACGAAGAGGCGGTCGAAGAAGCGATTGACGCCAACCAGATGGCCATACCCGAACTGCTAAAAATGCCCAACGAACTTCAGGCCGCCTGGGACAGCCTCTCCAAAAACATCGGCGATGTCTGGGCCAATAATGTCAGCAATATGATCAAGGGCGCTCAGAGCGGAAAAGAGGCGCTCGATAACATCTGGAAGGGCATGGCTGATGCCTTTATCTCGGCCGTGACCAAAATGATCACCCAGTGGCTGATCTTCGGCTCGATCACCGGGAAAAAAGAATCGGGCGGAGGATGGCTGTCGGGCGGCTTCTGGAGCGGACTTTTAGGCTCGCTCTTTCACGGCGGCGGCATTGTCGGCGCGGACAATGGCCCAACGAGACTCATGCCCGCGTGGAATTTTAACAATGCCCCGAGACTTCACGGAGGCCTCAGGCCCGACGAATATCCGGCCATTTTACAGCGGGGCGAGGGAGTCTTCACGCAGGGGCAGATGAAAGCGATGGGGAGGAATGAAAATTATTACTACATCGACGCAAGAGGCTCGCAAAAAGGCGTCTCATCGGAAATCATGCGAGCCATCAAAGCGTCTGAAAACAGAGCTGTCATTCGTTCTGTCAATAGGGTCGCCGAATCAAAGCTTCGCGGCGGAAAGTTTGCAAAAATTTTCAAGGATTGATAAGGAAGCCAGGAAAGCAGGAATAAAATCGAAAAGAAATCAGATTAAAGAATTTGAATTTTCCTGAGTTCCTGGTTTCCTTATTAAGGATTAATCATGGCCATTACATTCGGAAAGTTCAGTAAGGAAGCGGCTATCCCAAAATCAACTGTTTCGATAAGGTAATTGAGAGGATCAACGAAGGGCTGATACAACCCTATGGAAATGGCCTTGTGAGCTTAAAAACCCTGTTTAAAAAATTTTATAAACACTTACAGGGGCATATTCCATCAGATTCTCTGACAAAAGGCCAGGGGGCGTTTTTTGGGGGTGAAATGGGATGAAGAGGTATGGCGTCATAGATGACCTGATAAAAAAAGAGTTTGGGAGTTTTGGGAGGTTTTGCCGGGAATCGGGAATCCCGAAGACGACCTTATCTCTGTTGATCCGGGGGAAATATGGGTCTGACGAGCAGAAGGTGATTAAAAGGGTCAGCGGGGTCTTAAAGGAATTAAGACCCGAACTGGACCTCTCCCACATTTGGGATGTTTCTTACACTTGGTATCAGAAATATCTTTCGGAGAAGAGCGTTGTTAAAAACGGTTTCAGAATTATAGTTGATGTCCGGATGGAAGAGGACGGGAAGCTGATAATTGCCCCCGGAGTGGAGGGATATTAGCCATGATCTTTAAAGTTTGGGACGTGACGGCCTCTCCGGAAAAGAAAATCGAGTTTGATAATCCCCCGGAGAAAAGGAGTGTGCTGGAGGGCATTGACCCGAGACTCAAACAAATCGCCTTTGATCGTTTGGCAATCCTTAGAGAATGGCAAAGGAGGTCGATGGAAGCTGGAAAACCCGGAACCAAAAATAAAGTGACAAATAGATTTTTGGAGGAGTTGAATTCGGGCATACTTTGGCCCGATGCTGATGGAGTCAAAAAGACCATTTCAAAGCTCTGCAGGGCCACATTATACGGTTTGCAAAAGGCTTATAAAAATGGCGGCCTCGCTGCCCTGGTTCCCCGCTACAAAACCAAAGAATCAAAAGGTCAAGCGATTTTCCAACCGCTTAAGAAACCTTTTGAGATGAAATTCTCCGGTCCTCCGAGGCGGGAGGGAAAACAGTTTTTTATAGAGCGGGTCAAGCGCCGGTGGAAACTCCCTCCCCTTGAAGGTCCGATCCGATTAAAAATCGAATTCGATATGCCGGTCCCAAAAGGAAGCAGGATGCCAAGGCGTATGAAAATGGTGAAAGGAAAAATTTCGCACACCGGCAAGCCGAATTTAGATGTTCTGCAATCTTTTATTGTCGATTGCCTGAGCGGGATTGTTTTCAAGCATCACTCTCATATTGTCGATATTTCTTCAAGAAAGGCATATCGATGGTGGCCTCAGACGAGAATTCTTGTTAGCCGGGGTCCGGGATGAGCGATAAAGCTTGGACGTTGGAAGAGATCCGCGAGGCTTACCGGGAAGTTTTGACATTATATAACGAGCTTTTTCCATTGAGAGTCCGTGAGAAAATTGACAGGGAGGAAATTTTCCCGGAAGCTATCAGCCATGATTTCGAGGTGGCTACAGATAAGTTTAGGAAGAATTTGGCAGAGAAAGCCAGAAACCTGAAAGAAGCTGCGGACCGGTCGGGGAATGCTGTGACCTGGCATCGCGGAGACCTTCTGGAAGGGTTAAACGAAGGGTTAAGGAAACGGATAGAAGCTGCTATAAAACTTGGAATTTAAGGAAGCAAGAGACCTGAATGACCGATAGAAAGATTTACTGTAATGTCCTGGAGGGAGTGACGTTTGCTGAAAGGTGCTTGTATGAGTTGTCAAAGGTTATCGAGGGAAACAAGGTTTGTGAAGATTGCATTTTTAGAGAACTCAAAAGGCTAAAACGTGGAATCAAAGAGGGCGGGATCAAGTCCAAGCCCCAGGTAAGATTCAACCACCACCAAGGCAAAAGAAAAAATCGAAAGCAGTCAAGCACAGAGGGGAGATGAAGGAGATAGGGGAAACAAAACCATCAAATGTAACAAATATAACAAATCACTCAAATGACATAAAGGTATCAAATGGATTAAGCGATGAGAAGCGGCCAACGCCCATCCTCAACAATACTAAACAGGCGTATAGTGTAAAGGATCTAACTGGAGTCCTTGTCAAATCGAGGAGGCGGGTTCAGGATCTGGCCAAAAAAGGGATGGTCCCGGGCGCCCGGAAGATCGGGGCGCATTGGACGTTCGATAAAGAGGAAATCGACCGTTGGTTGGAGAAGGGAGGCAATGCGGGGGCCGCCATTGAACCGGAGGAGCCAAAAGAGGAAAGAGTCCCTGAAGTATCAAAACCCGATACGGGCGAGAGCTCTCATGACAGTGGAGACCTTCCTCCGGATCAGGGCGGGGAGGGGGCTGGTGATATTTTTTGAAAGAAAAAAGACACCGTTTTGCTACCGGAACAATAGCAAAAACAATACAAACTGTATACATTATCACCACCATGTTATGACAACGTCATGACCGAAAGCCCCCTCTCCTCCCGGTCTTGAAAGCCCTGGTATTTTAAAAAGTTATGTCAAAAAATTTTTCTTGACTTTTGGTTTTTACTTGATCTATGATGAAACTGTCGCGAGGTAGGGTAATGCTTTTCGTTTATTCAGACCCAAAAACCGCCGTCTTGATCTTGGGGGAGAAGCACCTGCCAAAAGCATTGCCTCTCGCGACACCCTGGGGTTGGGACGGCCTTTTTATTTTCCCATGAAAGGAGGTGAATAAGTGTTTTCGGAAGAAGGCCTCCAAAAAGCGTTTGAGATTATGTTTATTGATTATGGGTTTAAATTGCCCACGAGTTGGGTTCTGATCGGTATTAACGGGACCTTCCTAACAGGAAGGGTTGAACTTTCGATTATTGGTAAAAAAATCAAAACCACCGTGATAAACGGAAAGGCAAATCGACTGAGATTTCCCATCAATGCGATGTTTGTTGACGCGGAAGGGAAGGTCGCTCAGATCACATTCTTAAGAACAGGCAACAAAAATGAAGAAATGTCCATGAAAGTATTAAACGAGAAGGAAGCGGGAAAATTAACAAATTAAATCTTAAATACTTTGGAAAAGAGGGCCTCTGCGACCCGCAAAGATCAACCGGAGACCCTCGGCCAGGAGAGATCTTGTGAACCTCCCCAACCCACTCATTTTTTATCATAAGAAGGGAGATTAAGCAAGACCCTCCGGAAAGGAGGTTAGAAAATGGATAGAAAAGAGAAAAATTCTCCCCATCTCCAATTAATTATCGACATTAATAGGTTTATAAAATTGAAAACATTAAGTAAAGAGTATAGGGAATTTAAGCTCGACGTAATCGGAAAAATAGATAAAATTAACCGGAAGGCGAGATTTATTAAAAAAACCCTGCATCTTGCCTCTGAAGGGCGCCGTCTAAATCGAAAAAATATACTCACCCTTCAGAGCTTCTTTAATGACATCGGGGAAACTTTCGAAAATGCACGCGACATAATTACCATCTGTTTATTTGATGAGATGGAGTGCAAACGTTTGTTGATTGAACAATCCAAAATCAACCCTCTGAGGATTACGCCCGAAGAGGAGAGGGTTTTAAAAATGCAGTTTCCCCATTATGAAAAGAAGGCAGTCCAGGGAGCTGCTTAATGAAAAGGCATCTTAACAGGGGTAAGGGAGTGGGTAGATTGATTACCTGTCGAAAAAATGTTTCGACACTTTGCAGCAATTGATTCAAACGGCAAGCAAATCAGGGAGATTTTAAATGTCTGTCAATCAAAGCGGGGCGGTCCCCATCCCTAAAATAGGAAATAGAATAGTTCATCCGGGCGAGCCGGGGCGTAACGTCATGATCGAACTAAAAGACGGTTATCCTGTTTACGAGAGACCCTTAGCCCTGGCTCCGCCGCCCTCCCCATCGGCCCCGGCTCAGACCGCCCCTCCCGCCCCGGCTCCGGCCCCGCTGCCCGCGCCTTCCTTGCCATCGAAGAACGAAAGAATAGCCAACTTTCGCTTCGCCTTATTGGGCGCTCTCCAGAGAGAATTGAATGAGAGCAATTCCAAAGGCGGAACTAAATTCTACAAAAAGTTTTTAAAGAAATACAATAGCGGTCAATTCCTTCAAGAAATTTTCAAGGGACTCGGAAGCATTTCGCTCCGGAGCTTATATCAGCTTATTTCCGATTTCAGGGATGGGGGCATTGAAGCCCTCCAACCCCGTTACGGGGGTGTTGGCACTTTAATGGTAACACCCGCCGAGCAACAGTTTCTCAGGCAGTATCTCCTGAATCAGAATAAACCCAAAATCCAGGACGCCATTCGCAAGTGCAAATATATCCTCGGTCAGCAGTCGCCCTCATCCCCGTCCACGCTCAGGCGCTATGTCAACTGGTTCAAAGAGCAGTATCATGACGTCTGGACATTTGAGCGCGAAGGGCAGAAGGCATGGAATGACAAAGCCGCCCCCTATGCAACCCGCGCCTGGTGGACTCTTAAAGTTGGCGAGATCCTGGTCGGAGACGGCCACAAGCTCAACTTCAGAGTGATCAACCCGCACACCGGCAAGTCCTGCCGGGCCATCCTGATCATGTTTTGGGACTGGCATTCCTCATACCCGGTCGGCTGGGAAGTGATGGTCACAGAAAACGTCCAATGCGTTGCCACGGCCCTACGGAATGCCATTATCCACCTCGGCAGGATCCCGGACAATGTCTATCTCGATAATGGCAAGGCTTTCAAGGCCAGGTGCTTCACGAAGGGCGTTGTCCTTGAAGAATCAGAGATCCCCGGCATGTTTGCCCGCCTCGGAGTTAATGTGATCTGGGCGGTGAAATACAATGCCCAGGCCAAGCCTGTTGAGCGGATTTTCGGCGTGCTCGAATGGCTCGAAAGGGAGATTCCATCCTTCACCGGTGACAGCATCGATGACAAACCCGCCAACATGCTTCCAAACGAACCCCGCGCCAAGAAGCTCCGGGGCGATTACACGCCGAAGCTCGAAGAGGTCAACGACCTGATCAGGCAGTGGCGCGACTTCTATGTTGCTCAGCCGCTCCGTGGCCGCCAGGGGAAAACAGCCCAGGAGCTTTTCGAGCCGGGGCGCGGGCCTGGCGTCGATCCGAAAGTGCTCTGGTATCTCATGATGAAGGACGAGGTCAAAGGTGTGCGTCGGGGTCGGATGACATTCGACGGATACGATTACGCTGGAGATTGTCTTTATGGAATTAAACCGCAAAGGGTTTTGGTGAGGTATTCTCTTTCAGATCGTTCACAAATTTATGTTTTTGACATGCGGGAGCGGTTTTTAGGTGTCGTTGAGCCGGTCGAAGCTACTGCGCCGATGGATCACGAGGCGGCCAGGCGGATTGTGTCGGAGAGGCGAAGACTCCTCAAACAGACAAAGACGCTCGCCAACCTTGCGAAATCGGCGTCTCCCGAAACTCTTGACCGGGCCGCAAAGAGGGAGCCTATCTTGCTCGATTTCATTGAAAGGGAAGAAGAGAAGAAATATCCAAAGATGATCTCTCCCTGGCCCGACAATAATGAAGTGCCTCAGATAACTCATTCTGAGTCTTCTGATAAAGAAATATTTCCTGTAAAAAAGGAAGGAGAGGAACAGAAAAGGCCCCGGTTTGCGGATGAATATGAGCGTTACCGATGGGTCATGAAGCAGGAGGCGATCGACGAAGAAGATCGGAGTTTCATCCCGGAATTCAGGGCGAAGAGCCTATTATATAAAGATCAGATTTTTACGGACGATGAAGAGCTTGATCGGAAGGTGAAATTATGGAAGCAGAGAAATCAAATATCACACGAGGAGTAAGCGATGAAAGATATCTTTGTGGCCAACATCAAGAATGTTCAAAAATTTTATTCTGCCGTCGAGAAAGTGAATCATAACTTGATAAGGGTCTCTCGGATGGCATTGATTTTTGGCGATCCGGGCTTGGGAAAAACGGAGACCGCCCTTCGATATGCCGCTGGCAATGGGGCGACGACGTTCATTCGAATGAGAAAGTTGATGAATGCTCGCTGGCTGCTCCGGGAGTTGGTCCGGGAATTCGGAGATTATCCGGCAAGATATACGGAAGCGCTTTTTAACCAGGTTGTCGACCATCTCAAACGAAAAAAGAAAACCCTTATTCTCGACGAGGTCGATTATTTTACGTCGGACAGTAAGGTAACGGAAACACTCAGAGATCTGCATGACATCACCGGCATCCCTGTGATTTTTATTGGAATGAGCCAGGCGGACAAAAGATTAAAACGTTACCCTCATTTGTGGGATCGTTTTGTAGAAATAGTGAAGTTTCAACCGTTGGATCGGGAGGATGTGGCCTTAATAATTTCCGAACTTTCAAACATACCTTTCAATGAGGAAGCCGTTGACAAGGTTGTCGAGGTGAGCGAAGGAAAAATTCGGAAGGTTTTAGCTCTAATCCATCGTTGTGAATATATCGGACAGAACAATCGTCTCAAATCCATTTCAGCGAAAGATATTCGTTTTTAGGCCGCGAGGCATCATATGAATAAGCTTCAGGTCATCGGGAAAACGATATTAGATAATTACCTGAACGGTTTTTTTTCACTTGATCAGATTTCGAAATTGACCGGGATTTCGAGGAAGTATGTGACAGATGTTCTCGTGGTCTTTTCCCAGGAGGGTCTGGTGCGGAAAATTGTCAAGCAGAAAAAACAGCATATCCCCGGGCATTCTCCCCGATTCTCTTTGACATATGTGATCTCAAACAAAAAGGGTCTTGCTCAAAGAATGGGGCCACAGTTGAAGGAAAATACAGTCCAAGATCGAATGTGGAGCGTCATCCGTAATAAATCGAAGGTCTCTGGTTATTTTGATCTGCATGATCTTGTGGTCCTGGGAGGAGTGAAGAAAGGAACCGCTCGGTGGTACTTAAAAACCTTGCGGAAGTTAGGATACATCGCCCAATTCGGAAGGGGAAGTCGTGGGGCCGTATGGGGTTTGACCGGAAAGTATTCTGGTCCTGATAGGCCATACCCGGAATATAGGAAAAAGGCGAAAAAAACAGCCCGATTTAAGTCAAAAAAGGGCGTTGAAATTAGGGTGTAATTCAGGCCCAAAAAGATTTCACAAGTTACCCGTCAAGTGACAATATGTCACTTTTCAGGGTATTTCTGTTGCCCGAAATAGGTTTTGTGCAGACAATTTGAAAATTTGTGCAGAACCTCCTGATAAACTATACTAAAGTTTTCAAGAAATTGAAGATTTTAACTTTAGGCATTTTAGGCACTTTAAACTTTAGTCACTCTTTTTTTGGTGACGTCTTTGGCGTAGCCTTCCCTAAAACCCTCCACCACTTCCTTGGACACTTTCTTTGTGGCCTCGAAGATCTTTTTCAAGCCTTCCTTAAAGAGTTCCTTTGCTTCCTCGAGTTCTTCTTCTTTCTCT
>Ga0194112_10008625_pt1 | contig 13086 bp, 10 predicted proteins | sample TA2MahC400mmetaG_FD_146191 | JGI IMG/M metagenome (GOLD analysis project Ga0194112, IMG submission 146191) | Freshwater microbial communities from Lake Tanganyika, Tanzania - TA2015016 Mahale Deep Cast 400m | ecosystem: Environmental > Aquatic > Freshwater > Lake | place: Tanzania: Lake...
TACGGTGGACGGGCTGACGGTTCGCATCGCGGCCGAGGCGATGAAGGCGTTTCCGCGGTCGGCGCTGGCCGGCCGGGCGATTGAGGGCGGGGTCATCGGCGGCGTCGGCCGCGACCCGCCGGAGGCCGCGGTCTGGCCGCAGGTCCTCGACTTGCAGGATTGCCGCAACGTCCGCGTCGGAGTCAGGGCCGAGCCGAAGTAGCCGTGTGGCGTGCTTTTGCACTTTTGCGAAGGCGTGGCACGCATGGCGTCCGGCGTGGGCCGGCCGCCGCCGGGCTGCATCTTGCTGAACACGCGGGAAAGGGGTACGCATGAGCGGGATATTCGCCGTCGCCTCCCGGGGCGATTGCGTCCTGGACCTCTTTTACGGGACCGACTACCACTCGCACCTGGGCACGCGCCGGGGCGGGCTGGCCGTGGCCGGCGACGGCGGCTACATACGCTTCATCCACGACATCACCAACTCGCAGTTCCGCTCGAAGTTCGAGACGGACGTCGGGCGGATGCGCGGCCGGTGGGGCATCGGCGTCATCAGCGACTACGAGGACCAGCCCCTTATCATCGGGTCGCACCTGGGCGTCTATGCCATCGTTACCGTGGGCGTCGTCCAGAACGCCGAGGAACTGGCCCGCCGCGCGCTGGGCAAACGCACCCACTTCTCCGAGATGAGCGGCGGGGCCGTCAACCCGACGGAACTGGTGGCCACGCTCATCAACCAGGAGGCGACGTTCGAGGACGGCATCCAGCGCGCCCAGGAGGCCATAGACGGCTCGTGCTCGCTCCTGCTGCTTACCGAGCGGGGCATCTACGTTGCCCGCGACCGCCTCGGCCGCACGCCCGTCGTCATCGGGCGCAAGGACGGCGCATGGGCCGCCACGCTGGAGACGTGCGCCTTTCCGAACCTGGGCTACGAGGCGCACTGCTGCCTGGGGCCGGGCGAGATCGTGCGGATGACCGAGGATGGGGCCGAGCGCCTCCGCCCGCCCGGACCATGCACGCAGATATGTGCATTTCTGTGGGTTTACTACGGCTTCCCGGCGTCCTCTTACGAGGGCATCAACGTGGAGGTGGTGCGCAACCGCTGCGGGGCCGCCCTTGCCCGGCGCGACGACGTCCGCGTGGACATGGTCGCCGGCATCCCCGATTCCGGCACAGGCCACGCCATCGGCTACGCCAACGAGGCCCGCGTGCCGTACGGGCGGCCGTTCGTCAAGTACACGCCCACCTGGCCACGCAGTTTCATGCCCCAGGACCAGGCCGTCCGCGACCTTGTGGCCAGGATGAAACTCATTCCGATTGAGGAACTGGTGCGCGGCAAGCGGCTGCTGTTCTGCGAGGACTCGATCGTGCGCGGGACGCAACTCAAGGACACCATCCAGCGCCTGTACGACTGCGGCGCGGCGGAGGTGCACATGCGCCCCGCGTGCCCGCCGCTGGTGTACGGCTGCCGGTTCCTGAACTTCTCGCGCTCGCGCAGCGAACTGGACCTTGCCGGCCGCAAGGCCATCCATGCCCTCCAGCCCGACTGCAAGGGATGCCAGCCCGACTACGTGGACCCCGACTCCGAGAACTTCCGCCGCATGGTGGAAGTCATCCGCCAGCGCCTGAACCTTACGACCCTGCGCTACCAGCGCCTTGAAGACCTCGTTGCCGCCATCGGCCTGCCGAAAGAGAAACTCTGCACCTACTGCTGGGACGGGGCGACGTGAACGCTCCCCCGTGGGCGATGGCGCCTGGTTCTGCGCGGCAAGTGTCCTGGCCTGCTGCGCAAGGGGTGGAAGACCTGCCGCGCAACGCCTGAACGCCTCGGCGCCTGATGCACACCCGCCGCCCCCTCACTGCGTCAGCCGCACGGGGATGCCGTGCTTCGCCAGGTACTCCTTCATCTGGCGGATGGTGAACTTGCCGTAGTGGGCGATTGAGGCGACGAGGACGGCGTCGGCGTGGCCCTTGACGATGGCCTCGCGCAGGTGGGCGAGTTTGCCCGCGCCGCCGCTGGCGATGACGGGGATGCTGACGGCGTCGGCTATTGCGCGCGTCATGGGGATGTCGTAGCCGGCCAGCGTGCCGTCGGCGTCCATGCTGGTGGGAAGGAGGGCGCCCGCGCCCAGGTCCTCTGCGCGGCGTGCCCACTCGACGGCGTCGAGGCCCGCGCCGATGCGTCCGCCGTTTATCATCACCTCGAAGCCTGACGGCATATCTGTATTCTTGCGAGTGTCGATGGCCACGGTTACGGCGGCGCTGTCGAACTTGTCGGCGGCCTCGGCAACGAACTCCGGGCGCAGCACGGCCGCCGTGTTGATGGATATCCTGGCCGCCCCGGCCGCCAGCACGTCCTCGATGTCCTTGAGGGTCTTTATGCCGCCGCCCACGGTCAGCGGAATCTTGATGCGTGCGGCCGTGCGCTGGACCGCGCTCAGGAGGGTGCGGCGGTTCTCGACCGTGGCGGTGATGTCAAGAAGCACGAGTTCGTCGGCCCCGGCCTCGCTGTAGGCGGCGCCGGCCTCGGCCGGGTCGCCCAGTTCCTTGAGGCCCACGAAGTTCACGCCCTTGACGAGCCGCCCGTCCTTCGTGTCGAGGCACGGAATGATGCGCCGGTAGTCCATGAACGCTTCCTCCACCTTGGCCCGCACGGTAAACTACGCTTGCCGGCGCGGCCTGTCAACAATGCGTGCGGCAGGAAGGGCGGCGAGCCATGAGCACGGCGCTGTTTGACCTGGGGGGCCGCGCGGCCCTGGTGACGGGCTCAAGTCAGGGGCTGGGCCTGGTCATTGCGCGCGGCCTGGCAGAGGCGGGGGCGGCGGTGGTCCTGAACGGCCGCGACGAGGCGAAACTGGCGCGGGCCGTCGAGGGCCTTCGCGCAGCGGGGCTTGCCGCCCACGGCGCGGCGTTCGACGTGACCGACGCGGCGGCGGTGGACCGCGGCGTGGCGGCCGCCGAGCGAGAGGCCGGCCCCATCGACATCCTGGTCAACAACGCCGGCGCCCAGCGGCGCGCCGCCCTGCTGGAGATGGACGAGGCGGCCTGGCGAACCGTGCTCGATGCGAACCTGACGTCGGCGTTCCTGGTGAGCAGGCGGGCGGCGGGCGGCATGATTGCGCGGCAGGGCGGCAAGATCATCAACATCTGCTCCATGATGAGCGAGTTGGGGCGGGCCACCACCGCCAACTACGCCGCAGCGAAGGGCGGCCTGAAGATGCTCACGCGCGCGATGGCGGTTGAGTGGGCGCGGCACAACATCCAGGCGAACGGCCTCGGCCCGGGGTACTTCCTGACGGAGATGACCCGCCCGCTGGCCGCGGACCCGAAGTTCGACGCGTGGCTCCGCGCCCGCACCCCGGCCGGACGCTGGGGGAGGCCGGAGGAACTCATCGGGGCGGCCGTGTTCCTGGCGTCGCGGGCGTCGGACTTCGTGAGCGGCCAAATCATCTATGTAGATGGCGGCATACTGGCGGCGCTCTGACGGGGCGGTTTGCGCGGGAGATACCAGGCGCGCCCCGGCCGCGAGGAGGCGGCTGCCTTCGGCGCGACCGATGCGTGTTGATGCACTCCGGCCGCGCGGCCGGTATGATGGACCGCAGAGGGCAGGGGCGCCCTGCGAGGCCGTCGCGATGAAAAAATCCGAACTGCTGCATGCGTACTACCTGATGCGGCTGGCTCGCGGCTTCGAGGCCCGCGTGGCCGAGCAGTACCTCAAGGGCCGCATCGGCGGCTTCTGCCACCTTTACTCCGGCGAGGAGGCCGTGGCCGTCGGCGCCATGTGGCACCTGCGCAAGGAGGATTACGTCATCGGCTCGTACCGCGACCACGCGTACTACCTTATCCGCGGCGGCGACCCGCGCCGCGCGATGGCCGAACTCTTCGGACACGAGGACGGATGCTGCAAGGGCAAGGGCGGGTCGATGCACCTCTTCGACCGCGGCATCAACTTCCTGGGCGGCTACGCCATCGTGGCCGGCATGTGCCCCATCGCGGCGGGCCTGGCGAAGGCCGCCGCGTACCGGAAGGAGGACCGCGTGGTCGTGTGCTTCTTCGGCGACGGGGCCACCAACCAGGGCGTTTATCATGAAGCCTTGAACATGGCTTCATTGTATAAACTGCCCGTGGTGTGGGTGTGCGAGAACAACTACTACGCCATCGGCACCAGCGTGCCGCGCTCAAGCGCCCGGGAATCCCTGGCCGCGAAGGCCACGGCGTACGACATGCCTGTCTCCACGGTGGACGGCATGGACTTCCTCAAGATGCAGTCGGCGGCGGGGCGGGCCGTCGCCGCCGCGCGGGCCGGCAAGGGACCCTCGTTCATCGAGGCCAAGTGCTACCGGTACCGCGGCCACTCGATGTCGGACCCCGGCACGTACCGCTCGAAGGAAGAGGTGGAATACTGGAAAAGCCGCGACCCGCTGCCGCACCTGAAGCGCATCATCCAGGACGATTTCGAGGCGGGGGAGGAGGAGTTCGCGGCCATCGACGCGCGCGTGGCCCGGGAACTGGACGAGGCCGTGCGCTTCGCCGAGGCGGGCAGGGAACTGCCGCCCGAAAAGCGCCTCGAAGACGTTTACGCCGAGTAGTTGTTTCCCGGTCAGCGGCCCGCCTTGTCCCGAAGGGATCCCTTCGGGGGCGGGCGCGGGCGTTGCCGCGCGGCTTTGTGCGGCAGGCCACGGCTTTCCGCGGCGGGTCTCCCGACCCGCCGGGCAGAGCAGCCTCGTAACAGGAGGCGGGGGCCGTTCATGCCGAAAATCACGTACCGCGAAGCGGTCAACCAGGCGCTCTTCGAAGAGATGCATCGCGATTCATCGATCATCGTCTTCGGGGAGGACGTGGCCGAGTACGAGGGTTCTTTCAAGGTCACGCGCGGCCTCCTGAAGGAGTTCGGCCCGGAGCGCGTCTTCGACACGCCCATCTCGGAGGCGGCCATCGTGGGCACGGCCATCGGCGCGGCCCTGGGGGGCCTGCGGCCGGCGGCGGAACTGATGACCGTCAACTTCGCCTACGTGGCCATGGACCAGATCCTCAACCACCTGGCCGTCATGCGCTACATGTTCGGCGGCCAGGCGGCGCTGCCGGTTACCCTCCGCATGCCCGGCGGCGGGGGGCACCAGCTGGGCGCCCAGCACTCGCACAGCCTGGAGGTGCACTTCGTACACACGCCCGGCCTGAAGGTGCTGTGCCCCGCGACGCCGGCCGACGCCAAGGGTCTGCTGAAGGCGGCCCTGCGCGACGCCGGTCCGGTCATATTCCTGGAGCACGAGGGCCTCTACAACCTCGCGGGCGAAGTGCCCGCCGAGATGGAACCGGCCCGCATCGGCGAGGCGCAGGTCCTGCGCCCCGGCCGCGATGTCACCGTGGTCGGCTACGGCGCGATGACGCACGCCGCGCTGGCGGCGGCGGCATTGCTGGAGGCCGAGAACGTCGGGGCCGAGGTGATTGACCTCAGGAGCCTGCGCCCGTGGGACAAGGCGGCGGTGCTTGAGTCGGTCGCCCGGACGCACCGCGCCGTGGTGGTGGAGGAGCCGCCGCCCGTCTGCGGCATCGCGGCCGAGGTGGCCGTAAACATCTATGAAAACATCTTCGATGAGTTAGATGCGCCCGTGGAGCGCGTATCCGGCGCCGACGCTCCCATGCCGTACGCGAAGAACCTGGAGCAGGCCTGCATCCCGCGCGCCGAGGACGTTGCCGCCGCCGCCCGCCGCGCGCTCGGCCGTTGAACGCGGGCCGCCGCCGCAATGCCGCGGGCCCGCGCACGGCCGTGCGTCACAGCCATGATGCGAAGCGCGCCGCGCGCTTCCTATCGGCTTCCTGAGCCGCCTTTCGTGGGTGCGGCGGCGGAGGAGAGCGGCTTGACCTTGATGTTGCGGTACCAGACGGGCGCCCCGTGGTCCTGGAGGCCGAGGAACCCGACCTTGGCCATGTCCTTGTAGGCGGTCTTGAACTTGTTCTTCGAGCCGTCGGGGTTCATGCCGGCCTCGGTCCACTGGTTCAGGTCGGCGTTGATGATGGGCTTGTCGTTGAGGGTTATCTGGAGGCTGTTGCCCTTGAAGGTGATGACCATGCGGTTCCACTGGCCGATGGGCTTCTCGGCGGCGACGGCCGGGGCAAGCACGTCGTAAACCGAGCCGAGGTCGTGCTTGCCGGGCTTGCGGTCGCCCTGCGTGCCGGCCACCTGGATTTCGATGGAGCCGTGGAGCCAGTTCCTTTCGCCCTCGGCCGAGCGGAGGAAGACGCCGCTGTTGGTGCCCTTCTCGCACTTGACTTCGAGGTCCAGGACGAAGTCGCCTAACTTGTCCCTGGTCCAGAGGTTGCCGCAGCCTTTCTCCCAGGTAAGGACGCCGTCGATGATCTTCCACTTGTCGGCGGGGGGCTTCTGGAAGGCGTCGAGGTTCTTGCCGTCAAACAGGGTGATCCAGCCCTGGGCGTCGGGCTTAAGGCCCGAGGGTTCGGGCGGCGGCGCGGCGGAGACCGTGGCGGCGGCGGCCGCCGCCATCGGAGCGTGGAGGACGCGCGGGGCCTGGTTGACCTTCGGCGCAGGCTTGGCCGCAGGCTTCGCCTTCTCCGGCTGGGGAGGCAGCACCGGGCCGCGCGCGGGCTGGATGCGGGCCTTGGCGCTGGGCGTGGCGTCGGCCTTCAGGTCGCCCAGGGCGTACTGGATGCCCGCCAGGTAGTGCTTCAGGATGGTCGGGTTGTACCAGATGGCGTCCTCGTGGCCGAAGGCGCAGTAGAAGACCCTGCCCTTGCCGTACTCGCGTATCCAACTGAGGGCATAATCGTTGTCGGCGCGGGTGCCGCCCTTAAGGCCGGCGTTCTCCCAGTCGATGGAGATGAGGATGCGGAGTTTCTCGCGCGAGTAGGGCTCCTTGAAGGTGTAAATCTCGTCGCTGATTTCGAAGCCTTTGCCCTCGAAGGCGGCGTTGATGGGGCTGGCGGGGTCATCGAGTTTGACGGAGATCCTGCGGAAAGGGTGCCCCGCAAACACGCCGCCCATCATCTCCTTGAACTCCGGGAAGTTCCAGCCGCCGACGTCCGTTGCGGCATGGACGCCGACGAGGCCCTTGCCGCCGCTTATGAAGTCAACGATGCTCTTCTTGATTTCGTCGGCGTCCGGGGCGTCTCTGGTGACGTCGCCGGTGCACTGGTCGGAGCAGAGGGCGTCGAAGCGGCTGAGCGTGGCCGCCTTGAGCATGCTCACGTCGTCTGTGCTCGTGGCCTCCCACGCGCCGGTCTTCTTCCCCATCATCTCAAGCGTTGCCGCGGCCAGCGGGATGGAGGCGTGGCGGAAACCCTTCGTTACCGTCAGGATGAGCATCTTGCGGGGCCTGGCGGGCGGGGCGCAGGGCCTGTCGGGCAGCGCGGCCTCGACCTTCTTCAGCACGTCTTCGCTGATGGGCTTGTCGGCCTTCGGTTTCGCGGCCGGCGCGCCCGGCTCGGCCGCATGGGCCCGGCCGACGGCAAACATGGCTACCAGCGCGGTGAGTCCCAGGAACCAGCATGCGCGTCGCATCTCTGACTCTCCTTTTCTGTGGTGCCCTTCGCCGACGGAGGACAACTGTTGCCGAGCACCTTGGCGCCCCTCAGTTTCCCCGTATGCTGGACGGTCTGTCGCGGATTTTCTGGCATGGTTCAAACAAGCCCCACGCACCGCGTGGGGATGGATGGTGCGGGCCGACCATCCCCCGGCGGTGCCGGGGGCTTTGAACCATGCCGATTTTCTTCGCGTGATTAGTGTATCAAACCGCGAGAGCATAGGGAAGATACGGGCAATCCGGCGGGGGAGGTGAATGCCGCCCGCCGCCGCGGCGTCTGACGTAAGGGGCAGCCTGGCGAGTGGGGCTTCGCGCTTGACGGCGCGGCGTCCGGACGCTACTTTCTAGCGACACCAGGCGCCTGGAAGGCGGTTCCTTAAGGTGAAAACGGGCCCGGCGGGCGTGCCGCGGGCCGGGTCAACAGGGTTTCCGAGGAGCAGGAAGCAAGACCATGAGAACGAGATTGATGGCAGCAGGGTTGATTGTGGCAGCGGGCCTGGCGGGGCTCGCCTTCGTGGTAGTGCCGGCCGTTCGGGCTGCGGCGGAGGCTCCGGCGGCCCCGGCCAAGGAGAGTCCGGCGGCGGGGGCGGCGCCCGCGTCGCCGGCCGGGCCGGGCGGCGAGAAACTCGAGGCCGTCGAGATCAAACTCCCGAAGGCCCTCTTCGAGGGCACCCCCAAGAACATCAAGCCCGCCCCGACCCTCGAAAAGTACGTCGACAAGAACCGCCCGCCCTTCCTGGCGCCCCCGGGCACGGTCAACCTGGCCAAAGGCAAGAAGGTCACGTCCAGCGACATGGAGCCGATCATCGGCGAGATCAAACTCATCACCGACGGAGACAAGGAAGGCTCCGACGGCTCCTTCGTCGAACTCGGACCCGGCAAGCAGTGGGTCCAGGTGGACCTGGGCGAGCCGGCCGTCATCTACGCCATCCTCGTGTGGCACTACCACGCCGAGGGCCGCGTGTACCACGACTTCGTGGTCCATGTGGCCGACGACGCCGACTTCATCGAGAACGTCAAGACGGTTTACAACAACGACTTCGACAACTCCTCCGGCCTGGGCATCGGCAAGGACCTGGAGTTCATCGAGGACTTCCGCGGCCGCCTGGTTGATGCGCGCGGGCCCGACTGCAAGGGCGTCAAGGGCCGCTACGTGCGCCTGTACTCCAAGGGCAACACCTCCAACGACCAGAACCACTACATCGAGGTGGAGGTCTACGGCAAAGCGGCCAAATGAACCGCCCGTCCGCCTGGTTCGTGATTGGAATCCTGGCCGTGGCAGTCGGAGCGTCGGCGCTTCGCCTGCCACGGCTCGCTTTGCGGCCGATGCACGGCGACGAGGCCAACCAGGCCGCAAAGGCCGGCATCCTTTTTGAGACCGGCGTTTACCGCTACGACCCCGAAGAGCATCACGGGCCGAGCCTCTACTACCTGACGCTGCCCTCGTGGTGGCTGAGCAGTGCCCGCACCTTCGCTGAGACCGACGAGGTCTTGTTCCGCATTGTGCCGGTCGTGTTCGGCATCGCGGGAATCCTGCTCCTCGCGCTGGTGGGCGACGGCCTTGGCCGCGCGGCAGCGGTTGTGGCGGGGGCGCTGGCGGCCATTTCGCCCGCGATGGTCTACTTCTCGCGCTACTACATCCAGGAGACGCTGCTGGTTTTTTTCACCTTCGCGGCCATTGCGTGCGGGTGGCGGTACGTGCGGGGGAAGTCCGTCGCGTGGGCCGCGGCGGCGGGCGCGGCCGTCGGCCTCATGCACGCCACGAAGGAGACGTGGGTCCTGGCGGGCGCGGCGATGGCGGCGGGCCTAGCACTGACGATTCTCTGGACGCGGTGGAGAGACGGTGCGTCGCCGGCCATCCGCGAGTGGTTGCGGCCCCGTCGCGCCGGGCTTGCGGCCGCGTCCGGGGCGGCCGTGGTCGTTGCGGCAGTGCTGTTCTCCTCGTTCGGCGCAAATCCGCGCGGGCCGCTCGATTCCATCCTGGCTTACGTCACGTACTCCGGACGGGCGGGCGGCGAGGGCCTGCACGCTCACCCGTGGTACTTCTACCTTCAGATGCTTATTGCCGACCGGCCGGCGCGGGGCTTCTTCTGGACGGAGGGGCTCATCGTTGGCCTGGCGCTGGCGGGCGCGGTTGCCGCGCTCATGCGCGGCGGCCTGCCCGCCGGGCATCGGCCGCTTGCGCGCTTCCTCGCCTTCTACACGATTGTTCTGACGGCGCTCTACGCGGCCATTCCGTACAAGACGCCCTGGTGCATGCTGAGTTTCCTGCACGGAATGATTCTGCTTGCCGGCGTGGGGGCCGTGGCGATCGTCCGGCTGATGCGGCTGCTGCCGCTGCGGATGGCCGCCTGCGTCGTCCTGGCTGCCGCCGCCGTGCACCTCGGTCGGCAGTCGTACCTGCTGAACTACCGCTTCTACGCCGACCAGCGCAACCCCCTGTTCTACGCACATACCTCTACCGACCTGCTGAACCTGGCCGAGCAGATGGAGCGCCTTGCCCGCGCGGCCCCCCACGGCCGCGACATGATGATCCACGTGGTCACGCCCGAGAATTACTGGCCGCTGCCGTGGTACCTGCGGCGCTTTAACCAGGACCACGTGGGGTACTGGCACGATGCGGCCGCGTGGGCAGCGGACGTGCAGCGTCTGCCGCCGCCGGCCGTGGTCATCCTGTCGCCCGACGTGCAGCCGGCGGTCGATGCCGCCCTCAAAGGGCAGTACAACCGCCAGAGTATTTACGGTTTGCGCCCCGCGGTGCTTCTGTCGGTGTACGTGCGGCAGGATATATGGGACGCCATGCTGGCGCAGCAGGCATCACTTCAGGATCGCAGGGGGCCCGGCGGAGGTGGGCCATGAGTCCGCCGCCGGAAACGTTTTCGGTCGATGCCGCGGGCCGGCCCGCCGCGGCTGTCCACCGCTTCGCGCACCTGGCGATGGCCTCGGTGTTCGAGATTCTCGTTGTCGGCCAGGAGGCCCGTTACGCCCGCCAGGCTGCGGAGGCGGCGTTCGATGAACTCGACCGCCTCCAGCGCGAACTCAGCCGCTTCGACCCCTCAAGCGACGTCTCGCAGATTAACGCCCTCCGCGCGGGCGAGCGCGGCCGCGTCGGCGTCGCCGCGATGGAGTGCCTGGCCCTGGCCGCGAGAGTCCATGCCGACACGCGCGGGGCGTTCGACGTGACAGTCGGCCCCCTGGTGGCCTGCTGCCGCAATCCGGACGGCTCGTACCGCCGGCCATCGGACGAAGAACTCCAGGCCGTCCGGGCGCGCACGGGCATGCACCTGCTGGACCTCGCGCCGGAGGAGCACATGGTGGGCGTCCGGGCGGACGGCGTAATCGTGGACCTCGGCGGCGTCGGCAAGGGCTACGCCGTGGACCACATGATGGGCCTGCTGCGTGAGTGGAGCATCAGCGCGGCCCTCGTGCACGGGGGGATGAGCAGCGTCCTGGCCTCCGGCTCGCCGCCGGGGCGGGAGGGGTGGCGCGTGGCGCTGCGCGACCCTCAGGACCCGCGGCAGTCGCTCGGCGAGGCGGTCCTTAAGGACCGTGCGCTGAGCGGCTCGGCCGTGCTGGGCGGCCGGTCGCAGATAATCGACCCGCGTGCAGCCCGGCCGGCGTCGGGCAAACTGGGGGCGTGGGCGGCGGCAGGCTCGGCCGCGCTCTCCGACTGCCTGTCCACGGCCTTCTACGTGATGACGCCCGACGAGGTGCGGGACTACTGCGCCGCTCACCCCGACGTGGCAGGCATGCTCGCTCTCCAGGATTCCGATGGGCGCAAGGTCGTCCGTTTTGGAGAATGGTGATGCGCCCTCGCGGCGCGAGCCGTTGCCGCTGGAGCCGTGTGCGGAAGCACGCAAGTGCTCCGAAACACCGACAGATTATGATAAGGAGATGGCTCATGTTCCCTCGCGCAGCCGTGCTGCTCACTGTGACGGCGCTCGCGGCGTGCCTCTGCGCCTGGCCCGTTGCCGGCCGGGCCGCCGCGGCCAAGGTTCCCGCCGCCGAGAAGGCCCCGGCCAAGCCGCCCGCCCCCACGCCGCAGGAAGAGCCGGATGACGGCATCCAGGGTGAGTACGAGGGCCATTTCCTGCCCGCCGAGCGGGCCAAGCCCGATAAGGCCTTTGCGGCGGTTATCGGCGAAGGCGCCGCCAGGTTCCGTGTTGTGCTCGCCACGGAAGGCGAACAGCCGCTCAAGATTGAACTCTCCGGCAAAGCCGAGGGCAAGACCGTCCCACTGACCGGAAAGGGCGGCGACGTGGAGTGGAACGGAACGGTCGAAGGCGGCAAGTCGCTTGTCGCGGAGTCGCGCCTCGGCAAGTTCCGCCTTGAGGGGTCCTTCCGCCGCTCGCCCACCGAGGGGCAGAAGCCCCCCGCGGGCGCCGTCGTCCTGTTGCCCTTCGAGGAAGGCAAGCCCCCGTCGCTGGCCGCCTGGGCGAACATGAAGGGCGAGCCTGCCCTGTGGCCCCCCCAGGACGACGGCAGCATCCTCGTGCGCGGCGGCAACATCCAGACAAGGCAAGAGTTCGGCAGCATCCGGCTCCACCTTGAGTTCCGATGCCCGTATATGCCGGCGGCGCGCGGGCAGGCTCGCGGCAACTCGGGCGTGTACCAGCAGAGCCGCTACGAGTGCCAGGTGCTGGACTCCTTCGGCCTTGCGCCGAAGGACAACGAGTGCGGCGGCATCTACAGCGTGAGCGCCCCGAAGACCAGCGCCAGCCTGCCCCCCGGCCGCTGGCAGACGTACGACATCACCTTCAAGGCGCCGAAGGTGGCGGACGGCAAGATCGTCGAGCCGGCCCTCATGACCGTGCTGCACAACGGCATCGAGATACACAAGGATGTCAAGGTTGACCACGTGACGACGGCGGGCGTGGGCGGCCCCGTCAAATCGCCCGCGCCGCTGATGCTCCAGGACCATGGCAACCCCGTCCGGTTCCGCAACATCTGGCTGGTGGAACTGAAGGACTGACGGGGCGCCGCCCGCGATTTTGCGCAGCCGTTCAGCCGTCGCCGGTACGGCGACGCATGAGCGTTCAGCCGTCGCCGGCACGGCGCCGCCTGAGGAGACATGACATGGAACGCAACGTTGCGGTGATGCTCGTCGGGGCCCTGATGGTGCTGGTCGCGGGGGCAGGGCCTGCGGCAGAGAAAGCGGCCCCTGCGAAGCCGGAATCGGCGAAGGCCGCCAAGGCGGAGCCCGCAAAGGCAGTCAAGGAGGCCGCCCCCAGGGCCGCCGAGGAACCTGACGACGGCATCCACGGCCTTTACGCGGGCAAGGTCGGCGGTGCGAACACCGAGATGCCCTGGCCCATTGTTGCGGCCTCGGCGCAGGTCATCAGCCAGGGCGGCGGGGCCTACAGGGTCAACCTCATGGATGGCGGACGGAAGAAGGCGGAACTGGCGGGCAAACTCGAAGGAGGCAAGGTGGCGCTCTCCGGCCCCGGCGGCGAAAAGGGCGCCATCGAGAACGGGAAACTCACCGCTGAGGCCGCCGGCGCGAAGTTCGTCCTCGCCCGCACCGCGCCCCGGTCGCCCGCCGAACTCCAGAAACCGCCCCCCGGCGCCG
>Ga0194112_10008631_pt1 | contig 13083 bp, 7 predicted proteins | sample TA2MahC400mmetaG_FD_146191 | JGI IMG/M metagenome (GOLD analysis project Ga0194112, IMG submission 146191) | Freshwater microbial communities from Lake Tanganyika, Tanzania - TA2015016 Mahale Deep Cast 400m | ecosystem: Environmental > Aquatic > Freshwater > Lake | place: Tanzania: Lake...
GCCGTGGGGATAATGTATGTATTTCCATTCATCCGTCCGCACGCCGCGAACGTTCGGCGTGTACGGGAACTCCTTCTCGTAGTTATACGCATAATACCACGAGCGGCGCCACCCGGATGCGTCGCCGGCCGCCAGGCGCTTCCACGACGCGCCGTGGACCCCGGCCGGCGGCGGCAGGCCGCAGACGTCAAGGACGCTCGGCGCAAGGTCGACGTTGAGGACCATCTCGCGCACGACCCGCGGCCGCGCAATCAGCGGCGGGTAGCGCACGATGAGCGGCACGCGGATGCTCTCTTCGTGCATCGCGCGCTTGTCCATCATGCCGTGCTCGCCCAGGAAGAAGCCGTTGTCGCCCGCGAATACGATGAGCGTGTTGTTGAGTTGCCCGAGGTCGGCCAGCGCCCGGCAGATGCGGCCGACGCTGTCATCGACGCTCTTTATGGTGGCCAGGTATGCGCGGACGAAGCGGGCGAAGTGGGCGACCGCCTCCGGGCGGCGGTCGGGGAACTTCTCGCGGAAGCCCCACAGCGGCCCGTAGATGCCGTGCCAGGTGTCGAGGCGCTGGCGTATCCAGTCGGGTTTGCCTTCGAGGGCCAGGGCCGACGCCGGGTACCGGATGTCGATGGCGTCAAAGATGTGTTCATATTTGGCTTCAGGCTCCACCGGCGTGTGCGGGGCCTTGTGGCCGAGGATGAGGGCGAAGGGCCGGGTGCGCGGCCGCTTCAGCCACTCCACGGCGAAGTCCGTTACGGCGTGCGTGTAGTAGCCGGGCGGCGTCCGGCGGCGGCCGTCGACGTTGAACTCCGTGCCCGTGTACTTGCCCTGGCCCTTGTGGCTGACCCAGTAATCGAAGCCGGGGCGCCGCTCGTCGCTCTGCTCGCCCATGTGCCACTTGCCGACGTAGGCCGTCTCGTAGCCGGCCTGCTGGAGCGTGCGCGGCCAGGACGCCAGGTCGGCCGGGTAATCGGTGAAGTTATTGAGGACCCCGTGGCCGTGCGGATACAGGCCCGACAGGAGCGATGCGCGGCTGGGGGAGCACAGGCTCGTGGTGACGAAGGCGTTGGCGAACCTTGCGCCCTCGGCCGCGAGGCGGTCCAGGTGCGGGGTCGCGAGGAACGGGTGGCCGGCGCAGGATAGGGCGTCGAAGCGCTGGTCATCGGTCAGGATGAACAGGACGTTCGGGCGCGCGGCGGCGGGGGCGGAGGACGGGGCGGCCTTGCCGACCGGCGCGTGTTGGCATCCGCTCATGGCGGCCGGGAGTCCGGCGGCAAGGGCGCCGGCGGCGCCGAGGCTTTTCAGGAACTGGCGGCGTGTTCGGCCGGGCATGATTCCTCCCTATTTTTTCTGTTCGGCCAGGAACTCCTCGATGGTCTTCTTGAACTCCGGTTCGGGGTCGGTCTGCCACATGCCGATGATTTTGCGTTCGCGCTGGGCGTTTTCGGGCGAGTCGGAGGCGTGGGCGGCGTTTCGCATGAGGTCCCGGCCGAAGTCGCTGCGGACGGTGCCCGACTCGGCCTTTTCGGGGTTCGTTGCGCCCAGCCAGTAGCGTATTTTTTCGATGGCGTCCGGGCCGCGGTAGAGCAGGGCCAGGCACCGGACGGGGCCGGGCCTGTCGCGCTCCGACTCGTCCTTCAGTTTGCGGACGTCCATGCCGGTCATGTACCGGACGATCTTGGCGAACTCGGTGCGGGCGTGGCGGTCGGCGAGAAGTCGGCGGGCGGCCTGGAAGAACTCGTCGGGCAGGTCGAAGTCGAAGGCGGCCTTGAGTTTCTGCCGGAGGACGGCCTCGATGTTGCCCTGGAGTTTTTCGCGGAACACGTCCAGCAGCGGCCTGTAGAACGCCTCGCCCTGGGCGGGGGTCATGCCGAGGAGTTTCGCGCCGACTATGAAGAAGCCGGTGCGGGAGAACACGTCGATGATGTTGCCCGGCCGGCGGCTGCGCTTCTCGAAGTTCTCGGGCTTAAGTATCACGAGTTCCGTCTGGACGTTCTTTGCGTCGGGCGGCAGGCGGACGGCGTCCTCCACCACGCCGCCGTCGGTGGCCGCCGTGGAGGCGAAGAACCGCAGTTCCTCCTCCACCGTGGCCGGGTCCGGCCCGCAGATGACGGCAGGCTCAAAATATTTAATTATACCGTTGGGTGTATGCTGAAAGTCGCCGTACGTGCCCCGGACGGTGTGCCCTTCCACCTTGGGCGTCGCGTGGCCGACCACGTCGTCCAGCAGGTGATTCAGGGCGTTCTCGCCCCTGAAGAGCAGCATCATGCAGCGGTTGGAGAGGCCCAGGGCGTTGTCGCGCCGCAGGTGCTCGTCCACGTACTGGATGAACGCCTCGCGCACGGGGTTCCCCAGGTCGCTCTTGCGGAGGATGTCCAGGTATCGTTCGACCCAGGCGTCGCCGGGGGCGTACATGTGGACGCCCGCCAGGTCCAGGTCCGTCAGGCTGAGCAGCCTGCCGATGATGCCCCCCGTGCGGCTCTTGTGGAGGCTGTAAGGCGTAATGAGCACGTAAGCCAGTTCTGCGGCCATGCGTTTGCCCCTGCCTGGCGCGCGGCGTGCTTACTGTATCGGCGGCGCGCGGGCGGGTCAACGGTTTGGCGGGCCACGCCCGAGCCGCCGCCGTCAAGCGGCGGCGGGCGACGCCTACGGCAGGAGGACGGCCTTCATCGCCTCGCCGCGGCGCATCAGGTCGTGGGCCTTGTTCGCCTCCGCAAGCGGCAGCGCGGGGGTGACCATGAGCGCGAAGTCCGCCAGGCGCCGCTTCATCAGCCCAAGCGCCCGCACCAGGTGCCGCGTGTGGCTGACCCAGACGCCCACGTACTTCAGGTCCGGCCGCGTCAGGTCCCAGAACGGGTCCCACTCCATCTTGCCGCCGGGCTGGCCGAAGCCGGACGTGATGAACCACCCGCCGGGCCTCACCAGGCCGAGGCCCTCGCGGACCACGTCGGCCTTGCCCACGCACTCGTACACGGCATCCGCCCCGCGGCCGCCCGTGGCCGCGCGGACGAACTCGCGCCGCTCATCCGGCGTAGTGCGCTTGATCGTGATAACGTCGGTCGCCCCGAAGCGGCGGGCAAGTTCCAGGCGGCCCTCCGAGCGCGAGATCATGATTATCCGCCCCGCCCCGCACTCGCGCGCCAGCGCCGCCGTGAAGCACCCCAGCGGCCCGGCCCCCAGCACCGCCACCGTCTCGCCGTTCTTCGGCTCGAACAGGTCGAAGGCGTGCGCCGCCGTCGAGCCGCTGCACGAGGCCGTAACCAGCGTCTTGTGGTGCTCCGGCGCCACGTCGTCGATGGCGATGATGTCGGTCCGGGCGTCCAGCGGCAGATGCCGGCTGTAGCACCCCACCACGTGCGGCGCCGCGGCCGTGGAGCGGTGGATGCCGTACACGAACCGCTTCGCGCACAGGTGGTGCTCGCCGCGCAGGCAGTAGAAGCACCGGCCGCACACCACGCCGCGGTTCCACAGCACGGCCTGGCCCGCGCGCAGCGGCCGGCCGGCGATGTCGGTCTTTTCGCCCTTGATTTCGACGATTTCGCCCACGCCCTCGTGCCCCAGGACGATGGGCAGCGGCGTCCGCGGATCATCGCCGGAGGCCTGGTGCAGGTCCGACCCGCACACCCCCGCCGCCGTGACCCGCACCAGCACCTCGCCCGGCCCGAGCGGCAGAAGGTCGAAGTCCTGCATCTGGAGCGGCTGCTTGAAGGCCGCCAGCACCTGTGCCTGCGTCTTCATCGGGCGTCTCCTTGGCCGGGCGCCGATCTTCGCGCCGCGGAAGTTGTGGCCGCCATTCGATTCAACGCAGAGAACGCAGAGAAAAGATAAATTGAGTAAGAGACAAAAGAATATGTCCTCTCTGCGCCCCCTGCGTTCAGCCTTTCGCGTCTGCGGCCGGCGCGCGGGTTTCGCAAACGAAAGCACCGCCCCCGCCCCTGGCCCGCCGCGCGGCCGGCCACTCTATCGCGCCCGGCCGACGGGGAAAAGCGAATATCGCCGCCTCGGCCGCGCTTCGCCCCGGCATGCCCATTTTCCGCTGACGCAACGGTACAGTAGGCGGCCCTTAACCGCTTGGTTGGAGGTTCGAGCCCTCCCCGGGGAGCCGGATTTCCGAGGGCCGCTTTGGGGCAGCCTTTCCCTTGCGCGAGCGCCAGCATCTCCATCTCACGATCCCGCCGCAGATCTCGGGCGGGTCAGCACGGGAAGGAAGTTGTGATGGGGCGGGGCGGACGCTACCATGAGCGGCAGTGAACGGGCGCCCCGATGCCGGACGACCGGCGCGAAGACCGGCGGACCGGCACACAGAGAGAGGGAGAACGTGAATCTCAGGGTCAATGGCACGAGAATCGCCGCCGCCATCCTGTGCCTGTCGGCGCTCTGGGCCGCGGCCGCGGCGGCGGAGCGAATCCCCCTCTTTGACGGCAAGACGCTCAAGGGCTGGACCGTCCTTAAGTGCGAGGCCGAGGTCGATGGCGGCGAAATCCTCATCAAGGCGGGCAACGGCCTCGTCCAGAGCGAGCAGAAGTACGGCGACTTCGTCCTCGAACTGGACTGGAAGGCCCTGAAGCCGGACAAGTACGACAGCGGTATCTATTTCCGCCATGACGCAACCATGATGACCGACAAGAGCCCCTGGCCGCCGCGATACCAGGTCAACCTGCGCAAGGGCGAGGAAGGCAACGCCGCAGGCCTCCAAGGCGCCAAGTGCCAGCGCACCGACCTCATCAAGCCCGGCGAGTGGAACCATTTCAAACTGACGGTGCGGGGCGAGAAGGCCGAACTGGAGATAAACGGCACGCCCGCATGGAAGGGCGAGGGCCGGTACAGCGACGAACTGTGGAAGGAACTCACCGGCCGCACCGTCCAGGAACTCGGCGACGAGTGGAAGGCCGACTTGGCCGCGAAACTGGGCGTCGAACCGGCCGTCCCCGGCCCGTAGGTCCGGACGGCCGGAACTTGGAACCCCCCAAGCACCGTGTGGCGTGCGACATCGGCAAGGAGCAGTGCTTGGAATCCGGCATCGATGTGGCGGTCGTCGTCGCGTACCTGGTGGGCATCGTTGTTCTCGGTTCGTGGTTTGTGCGCCGCAATCGCAGCGCCGAGCGGTTCATGTCGGCCGGGCGTGCGATCCCCGGATGGGCGGTCGGCCTCACGATCTTCGGCTCTTTCGTTTCGAGCATCAGTTTCCTGGCGCTGCCGGGCAAGGCATTCGACTCGAACTGGGGCTTCTTCGTCTTCAGCCTGACGCTGCCCCTGGCGGCGTGGATCGCCGCGAGGTACTTCGTGCCGTTCTACCGCAAGAGCGGCGAGGTTTCGTCGTACCATCACCTGGAGAACCGTTTCGGCCCGTGGGCGCGCACCTACGCGGTCGTCTGTTACCTTCTGACGATGCTCGTGCGGACGGGCAGCGTCATGTACCTGCTGACGCTGCCGCTTGCCGGGCTGGTCGGGCTTGACGTGCCGACGCTCATCGTTGCCCTCGGCGTTGTGATGACGATCTACCCGCTCCTCGGCGGCACGGAGGCCGTCATCTGGACCGGTGTGGCGCAGAGCATCCTCCTGGTCATCGGCGCGCTGGTCATTCTGGGGTGGCTCGTCTTTGGCTCGCCGGGCGGGCCTGGGCACATTTTTACCGCGGCCGCCGAGCACGGCAAGTTCAGCCTGGGCAGCCTCTCCGGCAGCCTGCTCGTGCCGACGGTCTGGGTGGTGGCGGCATACGGGCTGGCGGAGAACCTCCGCAACTTCGGCATCACGCAGAGTTACGTGCAACTCTACATCACGGCGAAGTCGGACCGGGCGGCGGTGCGCAGCGTGTGGATGTCGGCCCTGATGTACATTCCCGTGTCGGCCGTGTTCTTCTTCATCGGGACGGCCCTGTGGGCGTTCTACGAAGGCCGGCCCGGCGTGCTGCCCGAAGGCGTTGTGGGCGACAAAGTCCTGCCGCACTTCATCAACACCGAACTGCCGGCGGGCGTTGCGGGTCTGGTCATTGCGGCCATCTGTGCGGCGGCTACGGATTCCAACTTCAACTCAATGGCCACGCTGATCAACTGCGACATTTACCGCCGCTACTTCAGGCCCGCTGCCTTGGACCGCGAGTCGATGTGGGTGCTGCGCCTCTCGACGCTGGCCTGCGGCATCGGCAGCACCGCCATCGCCCTTGTGATGACCCGCGCCAAGACGGTCCTCGACGCCTGGTGGACGATGGCCGGCATCCTGGCGGGCGGCATGCTGGGGCTGTTCCTGCTGGGCATGATCTCGCGTCGGGCCGGCGGCGTGGCGGCGACTCTCGGCGTGACGGCGGGCGTGCTCGTTACGCTCTGGATGACGCTGTCGCTGCCCGAGGCGCAGGATCTCCTTGGTTGGCGCTGGCCGGAAGGCTCGCGCAGCGAGATGAGCGGCCTCCTGATCAACGTTCTGGGCACGAGCGCCATCCTCCTGGTGGGAATGCTGGTCGGGCTGTTGACCAAGCGTGCGCTGGGCAGGCAATCGCAAGCGGGACACGAAAGGTGATCTGTGGCCACACCCAAGACAGACCCGTTGCCGAGGCCGCTGCGGGGCATCGTGCCGCCGTTGGTGACGCCGCTGACGGGCCGCGACACGCTGGACGAGGCGGGCCTGGAGCGACTGATCGAACACGTGCTCGCGGGAGGCGTGCACGGCCTGTTCATCCTCGGAACGACCGGCGAAGCACCCAGCCTGAGCCATCGGCTGCGCGAACAGATGGTGCGCTGCACGTGCCGGGCGGTGGCCGGGCGGCGGCCGGTGCTCGTGGGCATCACCGACACGGCCTTCATCGAATCGGTCAACCTGGCCCGCACGGCGGCCGACGCCGGGGCCGACGCCGTGGTGCTGGCCCCGCCCTACTGCTTCCCGGCCGGGCAGGCGGAGTTGGCGGAATACATCGACCACATCGCCGCCGAGATGCCGCTGCCGGTGCCTCGATTGCGGCCAGGTGCGGATCGACAAAGAATACATCTAAGCCGGAATTCCTCGAACGGCGTGACGTGGGTTGACCCGTGCGGGCGGCCAAGCGGACGGCAAGAGCGGAGGGGCGGTTCAGATAGTGGGCGTTACTACTGCAGCGGCTTCACCTTGCCCCCGAGCGTCCGGAGGCGGAAGGTCTTGAACACCACCGTGGTGCAGTGCGACCCGAGCGCCGGACATTTCGCGTGCGGCAACTGGTACGCCCCAGCAACCGACAGCCCGGCCTGTGCGCCCTGCCAGTGGAACAGGGGCTTGCCGTCCAGATGGATGACGACCTCGGCCTGGTCTCCCCTGGGCAGGACCTTGACGTCCACCGTGTGGTCTTGGCTGTTGTCCAACTTGCCCGGGCGCACGCCGGGTACGCCGGGGGCAACATTCTGCAGAATGTGCTGTGCGCCAACACCCATGCTGAGCTTGAGGGCCACGCCGGTCGCGCTAACCGGGATAATGACCACCACGTCCAGGTCCGACTTCGGGCGCGCGAAGGTGACCGTCATCTCGTAGCCCCCCTCCACCATGCAGGGGACGAACGCGCGCATTCCCGCCTCTTGTCCGCTGACCTGGAGAGTCCCGTCGCGGTTCCGCTGCCACTTGCCCGCGACAGCGTGCTTGGCCGGGTCGACGAGTTTCAGCAGGTCGATCCACGGCCCCGGGGCGTCGGACGGGGGCGGCCCGAGTTTGGCCATCGCGTCTTCCACCTTCTTCAGGGCCAAGGCCGCCTGCGAGCGGGCCACGTCCTGCGCGGCGTGAAGCGAGAGGAACCGCGTGTAGTACTTCCACGCGCGGGCGAGCAGGGCGAGTTTGCCGCCGGGGCTGGCCGTGCTGTCGGCCAGGCCGCGGTACCACTCGGCCAGTTCCAGGCAGGCCGCTTCCGGAGCGGCCTCAACGCCCTTGGCGGCCGCCGGAACGTACTTGCGCATCGCCGGGTCGACGGACTCGTCCAGGAACGCCTCGGCCCGCGCGGGATCGTCCAACTCCACGAGGCACTGCTGGACGAGTTCCTTTCGCGCCCCGGCGTCCTGGGGGTTGGCGTCGAGGCGTTTCTGGAGTTCGGCCACCAGTTTTTCCGCCCGCAGGCGGGCGGCCTGACGCTCCGACCGGGCCTGGACCTCGTCCTTTCTGCGGGACCCGACCGCGCTTGCCACGAGCGAAGCCCGCCGCAGCGCGGCCGCCGCGTCGGCGTCGTTGCGCGCCTCGTGCCAGGCGTCGGCGGCATCGACCAGGGCGCCGATGAGGGCGTCGCCCGCGTCTGCCCGGTCGGCCGGCTTGGCCGCATCGTACTGGCGCTGGCGGACCCCCACGATTCGGTCAAAGCAGGCCGCCTTCCGATCCGGGGTCCGCTCGGCCAGCAGTTCCATCGCCTCGACGGCCGTCTCGGAGCCGGCGGGGGCCTTCACGCCCAGTTCGTACGACTTCTCACACAGGAGGGCAGCAAGCGCCGGATGGGTGCCGGGGGCCTTGGCCGCCGCAAGGAGAGCGGACGCCAGCGCCACGTCGTCGGTCAAATCGCGCGTGGCCATCACCTTCTTGTATTCATTGCCATAGAGGGAGTTGAACGCGTCCTCGGCCTCCTCGGCGATCGCGGCGACCGGCCACGCCGCCAGCACAAACAGAACCTGCCAGGGGCGAACGGCCAGCATCCCGATTCCTCCTTCACGTGCCTCGCCGCCAGAGGCCGGGCCGGTGAGCCGACTGCTTGCCCGGAGGCGCCCACCGGCCGGCGGCTGCGGCAGGTACTCCCCCGGCTCGCCCAGCAGGGCCAGCGCGACCACTGCTCCGCCGCCCTGGCAGATGGCCACGTGGTTGCTCGGGTAGTTGTCGTTGTATTCCTCGCGGCCGAGGCCCTCAATAAGGTCGCGGGCCTTCCACTCCAGTTGGCCAGCCACCTTCGCGCGGAAGTCCTCGGGCCAGGCGTCATAGCACAGGTCGAAGGCTAGGGCCACGCCCACGGCCGGCGGCACGCGCAGGTGGCGTTCCCTCTCCTGGCCGCGATGCCACGGATTCTGCCCGCCGCGGCCCTGTCCGAACACGATGGATTCCACGATTTCGCGTGCTTCTCGCGCCTCGGCCGGATCCTCGTTGAGCAGATGGAGCAGCCCGTGGCCGGCCGCATGATACCCCGCGTTGTACCCATCGACCTTGCCGCGGAGGAGTTCGTTGAGCCGCTTCAGGATCGCCTGCCCCTCGGGCGTCCTGGCGCGCTCCCGAAGCCGGGGAAGGTCGGCCTTGCGGAACACCACGCGCGGATGCTCCCGTGGCCCCAGGGGCCGCCAGCCGACGAGCGGCGTGTTGAACGGCCCGACCAGTCGGCCGTGGGCGCGCCCCTTCACCGGGCGGCCGTCGAACGTGCCCGTGAACGTCCCCTCGAAGGCGTCGCCGTGGCGCGTCAGGTCAAGGGCATACTCAGCCTCGGCCCCCGGCGTGCCCCAGATGTCGCGCGGCACTCGTGCATCCACCTTCAGACGGACGCCGCCGGCGTGCCCGTCGAAGGACACGCTCCGGCCTTCGACCTCGGACTTGCTGTACGCGGTGCGGACGCCCGAGCGCGGCTCAAAGAACATCGTCGCGCCCCAGACCTCGGCGTCCCACCGCCTCTCGCGCACCGTGAAGTCCAGTTCCATCTTCTGGACCTGCGGCTGTCCGGACCTGTCGATGTACGAGACCGCGTCCTCCAGGATGAGGGCCAGGTCGCCGCTGGCGCGCGGCTCGCCCGCCGCCCATGCCGGCCGCGGCGAAACGAGCACCGCCAGCAAGCCGACGAGGACGGCCGCCCACCTGCCGGCACGGCCCCTGCCAAACACCGCCCCTTTCGCATCCTGTCGCGTGCAGGCATGGACGGTAGGCCGCCGGTTGCCGATGCGCTTCATGGGGATACCTCCAACTCACCGCAACATTGGTGCCGTCTCGCCGAGGGACGATCGAGGCCGACGCTTCGTGCCACGTCCTTGACGGTCATTCGGCTCATGGTCTCACTGTACAATCGATTGTATTGCGGCTGTCTTATGCCGTACGCCTTGCCGCCTGTCAACAGGGAATCCGACGACGCCCACCGGGGTGCTCTCGCCGACCGACCCCCACGCGAACCCAGCGCGGCAAATCCGCTCCTTTCGCAGTTGTAGTGGGCAGACGCGCGACCCTTTAACGAATCAGGCGGTTTCCGCCGTCTCGCGGAGCGAGCGTGGCCAAAACTGCCTGTCTTGTAAACCGGGACCTCGTTTTCCCAACCGCCTCGGTTGGTTAACGCAATTGCGTCAACCGGCAGGGCTCCCTTTCCCATTTGCGACAACGCTACGGTCCCACCATGCGGGACTCGAACCACGTAAAGCCTTGCGCCAGCGCTGTTTACCATCAGGCGGGCTAGAGAGAGCTTCCAAGAGAGTCACGTACGGGGAGCCGAACGAAAAACCGCGGAATCGCGGTCGAGTTGGTTAGCGGAGAACCCCGCGGGCGAGAGCCGGCGGGGTTTTCGCGTTTCGGCCAATATCTACGGCCCTTTTCGCGCTTCCCGCCCCGGCCGCCGCGCTCTCGGTTCCGAGGCGTGCCGCTCGCTGACCAAGAGCAACCCGAAGGTTCCGGTCGATGCCCAAGTGCAACTGCCCCAGACTCTCAAACTCTCCGGCTGACGACTAAAGTTGGTTAACGCTATCCATATTTCTCCGCTTGCACAAGACGCGACAATGGCGGACTCCGGTTCACGCGCCCCACGCCCAGATGGTCAACACGGAGGCGAACAGGAGGAACGAGACGGCCAGGGCCGTGCGCGCCGCGGGAAGCGAGTTCCCCGGGACGTGGCGCGCCCAGGCCAGGGCCCTCCACGCAATCAGGAGGGTGCCGAAGAGCATCGGCCATCCGACGAGGGAAAGTCCGAGCCACCCGGACGGCAAGGCCAGCGTCTTCTGCGTGATCGCCCGGAACGTCTCCAGTCCGTTCGGGTCGTGGACCGCCAGCGGCAGGAAGCCGCCCCAGGCGGAGACCTTGGCCGCGGCTTTGGCGAGATGCGCCACGGCCACCACGGGCGCCGCCCCCGTCGCCGCCGCCAGCAGGAGCGATTTCAAGCCCCCACGATGCCCCGCGAGGTACCCGATCCCCGAGATGGCGGACCAGACGATCAGGGGGAACAGGCCGAGGAACCAGAACGCTTCCCACCATCCGAACGAGACCGACGGGACCTGGGCGTTCAGCCAGAGAGGGGCGGCGTGAAAGAAGGCGTCGAGCCACTTCACCTCGCCGATCACTTCGTGCGCCACGAAGCCGAGGGCGATCATGACAAACGCCGCCTCGACCGGGCGGAGCATCGTTGAGCGGCGTATGGGCGCGTCTGCCGCCGCCAATCCCAAACCCATGTTCCCATGCGGGCAGACCTTGGCGCATTGCAGGCAGAGCACGCACCCATCGGAGGGTTCCCGGCGGAACGGGACGAGCATCGACGGGCAACTCCGCTTGTCGAAACGGTCACGATTCTCGGGGCGGACGCAATCCTTGGTGGTGCAGGAATCGCAGACCGAGGGGTCGCGCGCCTCCAGTTGCAGCGGAGTGTACCGGCCGTACACCGACAGGAGCGCCCCTGCGGGACAGAACGCCTGGCAGAAAGAGCGCGGCTCGCGGAACACAAGACCGGTCGCCAACGCCCCGCCCACGAGAACGAATATAAACAGCGCAGTGTAATGCGGAACGCGGTGAATGGAGTATCCCGCCACCAGCAGTTGAAGCGCCATGTAGATCACCACGATCAGCCAGCCGGCCCCGATAAACCTGCCGAGGCGGGCGCGCGGCCAGCCGATGCGCCGGGCGATCGCGCCCCCTGCCCGGTTGACCAACTCCATCGGGCAGACCGTGCACCACGCCCGGCCCAAGAGGAGCGCGACCCCGATCATGGCCGGCCACCAAAGGCCCCAGACGACCAGGGTGGTCAGGTTGGTCTTGCGGAGGGTCATCAGGTCCTCGCCCTTCATGCCCTGGCCGATGCCGAAGCCGTTCACGGCCAGCGCCACCACGACGACGAGGGCCATCGCCTGAAACACCACCGGAAATCCGGACCACAGGAGCATCCGGCGAACGGGTTTCCACGAGAGAACGTCATGGCTCACCTGGGATCGATTCATCGCGGTTCCGCCGCCTCCTCTTCTCCGGGGACGACTTCCCGGTAGAGTTCCTCGACCTGGTTCTTCAGGAAGGTCAGCGCCCGGCGGCCGGCCGGGGTCAGGGAATATCCCTTGCGGGCCCGTGCCCCTCCCTGCGGATCGGTTCTGCACCGGAGCCATCCGCGTCCCTCCAGCCTCGCCAGCAAGGGGTACATGGTGCCGGGGCTCACCTCGTAGCCGTGACGGCGAAGTTCCCGGATCATCCACTGCCCGACCACCGGGCCCTCGGCGGCGTGGTGGAGGATGTGGGCTTTCCAGAATCCGAGCAGGACCTCTCGTTGAAGCGCTCGGGCGGCCACGGTGTCCATGAAGCCTCCTCCGGCTGGGATTACGAATATCGTAAACGGGTGTCGTAATGATGTCAAGCCCACGAACCGGGCCGTCTTCCTGACAGCCCGGTCCGCACAGGATTCTGCTTCCGCGCGATTTCGTTTTCCCGTGTTTGGATTGGCGACCGGAATTAGGGAATCAGGGACGTTTCCCGTTTTGCGGTCAGGCAAGGCGCCTTGATGGGGAGGCGTCCCCAGATTCCACTCGCTGTCGTGGTCGTCCCAGTACTTCACGTGGTCCAGGACGTTCGAGGCCGCCCAGACGGCTGCGCGGCCGGTCGTGCAGCAATACTTCACGGCCGGCGCGAGACTGCGGCAGGCATTGCCGCCGCCGCGAGTCTTTGGCTGCCGCCATCCTCCCCGCAGCCGCAATCGGCTCATGCTGATACTGTACCAACGACGGTTCCAGGTTCAAGGGGTCTTGAGGCAGGGGTATTTGTTCTTTGTCATTTGTCACTTGTCACTTGTCACTGGTCATTTGTCACTTGTCCTTTGTCATTTGTCATTTGTCCCTTTGCTCCTTGAAGGACGCGGAGAGGGCAAAGCAAGGCCCCCCTGAGCAACGACAAGGGCACTGAATGGCCCAGGCGGGCGCGTCGGTTCTGACCGCGGTTCCCTTTGCGGAGGATGTC
>Ga0194112_10008634_pt1 | contig 13078 bp, 12 predicted proteins | sample TA2MahC400mmetaG_FD_146191 | JGI IMG/M metagenome (GOLD analysis project Ga0194112, IMG submission 146191) | Freshwater microbial communities from Lake Tanganyika, Tanzania - TA2015016 Mahale Deep Cast 400m | ecosystem: Environmental > Aquatic > Freshwater > Lake | place: Tanzania: Lake...
GAGATCCCCTCGCCATCGGCGGTGAAGCGCACGGGAATGGCCCCGCCGTCGGAAAAGGCGTTCGACGTGACGGTGATGACCTCGGGGGCGGCGCCCGCCTCCTCGTTCAGCAGCAGCTTGTCGGGACCGGCGCGAACCCCGCCGAGGGCTTTTCCGAGCACGGTCGGCAATTTCTGGAACATGATCTCTCCTGGGCTTTGATTTCGAACGAGCCGCGGGGCGATCGGTTCTGCGCTTTCCCTCGCCGCATCGCTGCGCTATAGGCCACCTCACATCGTTGAACCGGCGTCCAACGGCGTCGTTTGAAGCGGCGGCCGGGACGGCCAGCCGCTTTTTTGTTTGGAGCCAGCCTTGCGGGCCAAGACCGCCGAAGACCGTGCCCTTCTGGACCTGATCGACCCCGTGGCGGACTCGATCGGCCTGGACGTCGTGCGCGTTCGCCTGATGGGCGGCACGCTCAGGCGTCGCCTCCAGATCATGGCCGAGCGGCCCTCCGACCACGACATCTCGGTCGAGCAGTGCGCCCGTCTCAGCCGCGCGGTGTCCGAGGTGCTGGACGCCGCCGATCCGATCGCCGGCGAGTACCTGCTCGAGGTCTCCTCGCCGGGCATCGACCGGCCCCTGACCCGCAAGATCGACTTCGAGCTGTTCGAAGGCTTCGAGGCCCGGCTCGAGACCGACCGCATGATCGAGGGTCGAAAGCGGTTCAAGGGCAGCCTGGCCGGGGTCGAGGACGACAACGTCGCCATCGACCTTGACGGCGAGGACGACACCGCCCTCATTCCCTTCGACTGGCTGGTTGACGCCAAGCTGGTCATGACCGACGCCCTGCTGAAGCGTGGAGCCGAAATCCGCGCCGCACGAGGCGAACCTGAAGACGACGGCCTGCCCGAGGGCGAGCCGACCGACCCCAGACCGACCGAATCCAAGGAACCAGGCTGATGGCCACGACCGGCGTTTCCGCCAACCGTCTCGAACTGCTCCAGATCGCCGACGCCGTCGCGCGCGAGAAGCTGATCGACCGCGACATCGTCATCGAGGCGATCGAAGAGGCGATCCAGAAGGGCGCCAAGTCCCGCTACGGTGCCCACCACGACATCCGCGCCAAGCTGGATGGCAAGACCGGCGAGCTGGCCCTGACGCGTCACGTCACCATCGTCGAGGACGACTGGCAGCCGGAAGACGAGCTGGAGGAATTCAACGACAGCGCCATGGTGCGCCTGTCCGACGCCGCCAAGCGCGATCCCGAAGCCGTGGTCGGCAAGGAATATGTCGAGGTCCTGCCACCCTTCGAGTTCGGCCGCGTCCAGACCCAGATGGCCCGCCAGGTCGTGACCGGAAAGGTCCGCGACGCCGAGCGCGCCAATCAGTACGAAGAGTTCAAGGACCGCGTCGGCGAGATCGTCAACGGCACGGTCAAGCGGGTCGAATACGGCAACACCGTCGTCGATCTGGGCCGGGGCGAGGGCATCATGCGCCGCGATCAGTCGATCCCGCGCGAAATCTTCAACATCGGCGACCGTATTCGGACCTACATCTATGACGTCCGGCCCGAGGCCAAGGGCCCGCAGGTCATGCTCAGCCGCGCCCATCCCGGCTTCATGGCCAAGCTGTTCGCTCAGGAGGTGCCGGAGGTCTATGACGGCGTGATCGAGATCCGTGCCGCCGCCCGCGACGCCGGCTCACGCGCCAAGATGGCGGTCCTGTCCAACGACAGCTCGATCGACCCCGTCGGCGCCTGCGTCGGCATGCGCGGCTCGCGCGTCCAGGCGGTGGTGGCCGAGCTGCAGGGCGAGAAGATCGACATCATCCAGTGGAACGACGACGAGCCCACCTTCATCGTCAACGCCCTGGCCCCGGCCGAGGTCGCCAAGGTGGTGATCGACGAGGAGGCCGACCGCGTCGAGGTCGTGGTCCCCGACGAACAGCTGTCGCTGGCCATCGGCCGTCGCGGCCAGAACGTGCGGCTGGCCTCCCAGCTGACCGGCTGGCAGATCGACATCATCACCGAGGCCCAGGACTCAGAGCGTCGCCAGCGCGAGTTCACCGAGCGCACCGCCCTGTTCCAGGAAGCCCTGGACGTCGACGAGGTCATCGCCCAGCTGCTGGTCACCGAAGGCTTCGCCACCATCGAGGACCTGGCCTATGTCGAGGCCTATGAGGTCGCCGAGATCGAAGGCTTCGACGAGGACACCGCCGAAGAGCTTCAGGCCCGTGCGCGCGAATTCCTGGACAAGCAGGCCGCGGAACTTGACGCCAAACGAATCGAACTGGGGGTCGAGGACGGGGTGATCCAGGTGCCGGGCGTGACCGGCGCCATCGCCGTGGCCCTGGGTGAAGGCGGGATCAAGACGGTCGAGGACCTGGCCGACCTGGCCACCGACGAAATCCGGGGCGGCTACGAGCAGCGCGGTACCGAGCGGGTCAAGGTCGAGGGCGTGCTGGAACGCTTCAACCTCAGCCAGGAGGACGCCGAGCTGCTGATCCTCCAGGCCCGCGTCGCGGCCGGCTGGATCGACGCTTCCGAACTGCCCCAGCCCGAGTACGAGGACGGCGAGTACGAAGGCGGCGAGGGCGATTACGCCGACGGCGAGGGTGACTACGACGCCGACACCGTCTTCGCAGACGCGGCTCCGGCCGAGGGCGGCCAGACCGACGAGACGACCGGCGGCGACCTCGAACCCTCCCGCGACGCGTGATGGGAACCCGGACCGGTCATGAGCCTGAGAGACGCCACGAGGGATAGGGAGCGCCGCGACTTGGTCACGCACCAGGTCATGGAGGAACCGCGCCTGATCCGTTTCGTGGCCGCTCCGGACGGATCGGTCCTGCCCGACCTGGGCCGCAAGCTTCCGGGTCGGGGGCTGTGGGTCGCCGCCGATCGCGCCTCGGTGGAGACGGCGGCGCGCAAGAACCTGTTCGCCCGGTCCGCCAAGGCGCCGCTCAAGGCCGGACCGGACCTGGCCGACCTCGTCGAGGCCGGTCTGGTTCGTCGCTGCCTGGACCAGCTGGGTCTTGCCCGGCGCGAAGGCGTGCTTATCTCGGGCTTCGAAAAGGCGGCCGCCGCGATCCGAAGCGGCAGGGCGGCCTGGCTGATCGAGGCGTCCGACGGCGCCTCGGACGGCCGTAACAAGCTGACGGCCCTGGTTCGCCATCAGGCGACACGGGTCTGCGGGATTTTCGACGCCGGCGATTTGAGTTTGGCCCTGGGCCTGGAAAATGCGATACATACGGTCCTGCTTGCGGGCGGGAGGGCGGATCGCTGGACCCAGGAGGTCGAACGGTTGGCCGGATTTCGACCGCTCACTCCCCTGGAGTGGGCCACGGCCTCGACCGGTTCCGCGCCGCGGGACAGGCCGCAGGAAGACCCCGGCTAGTGTTTGGCGGGCGTCGGACCGCTTCCTCGAGGGTCGGGGAGGCGGAGCGACGAACGGCTTTTTGTGTTTGACGACCAAGGGCGGGGCCTTCCCGCCGATCTGTAAAGCGACCGGATGAGCGACGAGAACGACAAGACCAAGGACGGCCAGGGCACGGGACAACCGTCCACGACGGGGCCGCGTGCTCCGTTGAGCCTCAAGCCGCGCAACACCGGATCGGTCTCGGCCGGCACGGTGAAGCAGAGCTTCAGCCATGGCCGCTCCAAGACGGTGGTCGTCGAGACCAAGCGTCGGGTCGGCGCGCCTCCGGGTGGCGCTCACCAGCGTCCTCAGGGCTTCGACGTCGCGCGTCAGCGTCCCGAGGGGGCTGCGGCACCCCGTCCGGCCGCGCCGCGTCCGACTGGTCCCGCCCCCGCCGGTGGCGGTCTGTCTGCGGGCGAGCAGGAGGCGCGTCGTCGCGCCATCGAACTGGCCACGCGTCAGCAGGCCGAACGGGCCCAGGCCCAGGCCGCCGAACAGGCCAGCCGCGATGCCGCCGCCCGCGCCGCCGCCGAAGCGTCCGAGCGCGCCGCCCAGGCCGCTCAGCAGGAGGCGGCCCAGGCTCGCGCCGCCGCCGAGGCCAAGCGCGCCGAGGCCGCCAAGCTGGCCGCCGCCGCTCCCGCCAAGCCTGCCCCCAAGCCGGCCACGCCTGTTGCTTCGACGCCCGCTCCGGCACCCGTCGCCGCCGCGCCTGCCGCGCCTGCGCCCACCCCGCCTGCCCGCCCCGCGCCTCCGGCTCGTCCGACGGTCAATTTCGGCCAGCGTGTGCCCAAGCCCGGCAATCCCGGGCGGACCCCGCCCGAGCGTCCGAACTTCGGCGGCCGCTCCGCGCGCGAACAGGCCATGGGTGGCGGCGATCGCAACTATGCCGATCGTCCGCAGAGCACCTCGACCGGCCGCCCTTCGGGAGCGTCGCCCTCCGGCCGTCCGGCCAAGCCTGCCGAGCCCGTACGCTATTCCGCGCTGAACCCGCGTCCCGCTCCGGGTGCGGCGCGTCCCGGCGGCGCGCGTGGCCCTGGTGGCCGTCCCGGCCCGGCCCAGCCCCCGGCCGAGCCCACCGTCGCCCGTCCGGTCCGCGCCGGCTTCGGTCGTCCGTCGGGCACGGGCCGCGAGGATGATCGCGACAAGCGGTTCTCCGACGCCGGCCCCAGCAAGGCTGTCAGCCGCACGCGCGGCGAGCCCAAGCGTCGCGAGGGCCGTCTGACCATCTCCGCCCTGGCGGGTGACGGCGACACGGCCGAGCGTATGCGCTCCCTGGCCTCGGTCCGGCGTGCGCGCGAACGCGAGAAGGAGAAGCGCAAGGGCGGCTCCACCGACACGCCGAACCGTCCGCGTGAGGTCGTCATCCCCGACACCATCACCGTCGGCGAACTGGCCAACCGCATGGCCGTGCGCGGTGTGGACATCATCAAGTTCCTGATGCGTCAGGGCCTGATGATGAAGATCAACGACGTGATCGATTCCGACACCGCCGAACTGGTCGCGGACGAATACGGCATGACGGTTCGCCGCGTCTCCGAAAGCGACGTGGAAGAGGGCTTCCTGTCCGACGCCGACGATGCGGCCGCGGTCACCCCGCGTCCGCCGGTCGTGGCCATCATGGGCCACGTCGATCACGGCAAGACCTCGCTTCTGGACGCGCTGCGCACCACCGACGTGGCGGGCGGCGAGGCAGGCGGCATCACCCAGCATATCGGGGCATATCAGGTGCGGATGGATGACGACCAGCGCGTCACCTTCCTGGACACCCCGGGCCACGCGGCCTTTTCCGCCATGCGCGCGCGCGGTGCCAACGTGACCGACATCGTCGTCCTGGTCGTGGCCGCCGATGACGGCGTCATGCCCCAGACGGTCGAGGCCATCAATCACGCCAAGGCGGCGGGTGCGCCCATGATCGTGGCGGTCAACAAGATCGACAAGCCGGGCGCCGACGCCACCCGCGTGGTGAACGAGCTGCTGCAGCACGAGGTCATCGCCGAAAGCCTGGGTGGCGAGACCCAGATCGTCGAGGTCTCGGCCAAGGAACGCACTAACCTGGACGGGCTTTTGGAAGCCATCCTGCTGCAGGCCGAGGTGCTGGACCTCAAGGCCGATCCCGATCACTCGGCCGAGGGCATCGTCATCGAGGCCAAGCTGGACAAGGGCCGGGGTCCCGTGGCCACCGTCCTGGTCAAGCGTGGCACGCTGAAGCGGGGCGATCTGGTCGTGGCCGGCACCGGCTGGGGCAAGGTCCGCGCGCTTCTGAACGAGCGCAATGAGCAGCTGACCGAAGCCGGACCTTCGGTTCCGGTCGAGATCCTGGGTCTGGACTCCACGCCTTCGCCCGGTGACCTGTTCGCCGTGGTCGAGAGCGAGGCCCGCGCCCGCGAACTCACCGAATATCGCGAGCGTCAGCGGCGCGAAAAGGCCACCGGCGGCATCAACCAGGTGTCCCTGGCCGACATGATGGCCAAGCTGGGCACCAAGAAGATCAGCGAACTGCCGGTTGTCATCAAGTCCGACGTCCAGGGTTCGGGCGAGGCCATTTCGTCCTCGCTGCAGCAGATGGGCAACGACGAGGTCGCCGCTCGGGTCGTCTATTCGGGCGCGGGCGGGATCACCGAGACCGACGTCAATCTGGCTAAGTCGGCCGGCGCCCCGATCCTGGGCTTCAACGTCCGCGCCTCGAAACAGGCCCGCGACCTGGCCGAGCGTGAAGGCGTGGAGATCCGCTACTACTCGATCATCTACGACCTTCTGGACGACATGAAGGGCGTGCTGTCCGGCATGCTGGCCCCGCTGCAACGCGAAACCTTCCTCGGCAACGCCGCGGTGCTTCAGGTCTTCGACATCACCAAGGTCGGCAAGATCGCCGGCTGCCGTGTCACCGAAGGCGTGGTCAGGAAGGGCGCGCGCGTCCGCATCATCCGCGATGACGTCGTCGTCCTGGAGCTGGGCGTCCTCAACACGCTTAAACGCTTCAAGGACGAGGTCAACGAAGTGCCTTCGGGCCAGGAATGCGGCATGCAGTTCCAGGGCTTCCAGGACATCAAGGAAGGCGACTACATCGAGTGCTTCACCGTCGAAGAGGTCAAGCGCTCCCTCTGACGATCCAGGGCCCGGCGCACCCCGCCGGGCCCTTGTTCGTTTCAGCCGTTCGGCGCCGCCCGCATTCCGCTGACCGCCTCGACCAGCCGCGTCAGGTCCTCGTCGCGCGACAGGCGATGGTCCCCGCCTTCGATCAGGTCCAGCCGCACATCTCCGCCTGATAACCGCGTGATCAACTCGATCTGATGCCGCCACGGCACCGTCTCGTCCTCGCGCCCCTGCAGGAGGTGGACAGGCGCCGCGATCTCGATCGGCCCGTCGAGCAGCAGCCAGGACCGCGCCTCCTCGAAGAAGCGCCGCGTCAACACATACTCCCCCAGGCCCCTGTCCCGGATCGTCGTCTCGCCATCGCGCAGGATCGCCTGGCGCTCATGGTCGGCCAGCCCCGGCCACATCAGCCGCTCGCTGAAGTCCTGGGCCGGATTGATCAGCACCAGCCCGACGACCGCGTCCGGCCGCGCCATCGCCGCCAGCAGCGCCACCCATCCCCCCATCGACGACCCGACCAGCATCACCGGCCCGTCCAGCAAGTCGACCAGGGCGATCGCATCCTCGCGCCAGCGACCGATCGTGGCCTGACGCCAGTCGCCCGACGACCGCCCGTGGGCAAAATGATCGTACCGGACATAGGTCCAGCCCCGCGCGCGCGCCGCCGCATTCAGCGCCAGCGCCTTGGTCCCCTCCATGTCGGAGCGATACCCCCCGATCCACACCACGGTCGGCCCTGCGCCCGACCGCCGACGATAGGCCAGGGTCTCCCCGTCGGGACGGGCCAGTGTCTGGATAGGGTCGTCGGTCATGGCCTCGCCTCTCGCGTTCGCGTCGCCCGACTGATAGCGGACGAGGTCCAGCGAAGCGAAGACGGATGTCGCCGTGCCCGACCCCCAGGTCCTGTTCGTCACCTCAAACCGGATCGGCGACTGCGTCATCTCTTCCGGGGTGATCCGCGAGATCGGGCGTCGCCTGCCCGGCGCGCGTATCACGGTGGCCAGCGGTCGCCCGCCCGCGCCCCTGTTCCGATCCGCACCCGGTGTCGAGCGCGTCATCGCCTGGGACAAGAAACCCCTGTCCGGCCACTGGCTGGACCTGTGGTGGCAGGTGCGCGGCACCCGCTGGGACCTGGTCGTCGACATCCGGGGCTCGGCCCTGTCCTGGACGATCCCGGCGCGGGACCGCGTGGTCTACAGCCGCCGTTGGGAGACAGGCCTGCGCAAGGTCGAGATGGTGTCCCGGTTGATGGGCTCGGACGGGCCGCTCGATCCCGAGGTCTTTCTCGACGACCGAGCCCGCACCGAGGCCGCCGCTGTCATCGACCCTCAGCTTCAAGCCAGCCCCAGCCCCATCCTGGCCCTGGCCCCCATCGCGCATCAGCCGGGCAAGAGCTGGCCGGCCGACCGCTGGGGCGAACTGGTCGCGCGGCTGATGACCGACCCGCGCTTCGACGGCTGGCGGTTCATGCCCGTGGGCGGACCCGGCGATCGCGCCCCGGCGACCCCGGCGCTGCAGGTCGCGGGCGCGCGCGCCGTCGATGCGGTGGGCAAGGGCGATATCCTGGCCTCGGCTGCCATGATCGACCGCGCCACCCTGTTCGTCGGCAACGATTCCGGCCTGATGCATGTGGCGGCGGCCCTGGGTCGCCCCACGCTGGGCCTGTTCGGGCCGACGGAGTGGTGGCTCTACGGTCCCTGGGGGCCGCGCACCCGAACCGTGGCCTCCAACGAGGTCCGGGGCCGGTTCGCCCCGATCGAGGATCTGAGCGTCGATCACGTCTACGAGGCGGTCGTGGCCCTTCACCAGACCTACGTCCGGGCCGCCCCAGCTTGAAATCCGACGCATCGCGGCGCATATGGGGCAGCTAGAGGAAACGCGGCGTGTCGTCGCGCGTTCTCGTTTGCCGACACCTCACCAGCTCCGACCACGACAAGGAACCGACGCCCATTCGCCGTCCGATGAACCAGCCGCCCGTCAAGGACGGGCCGCCCATGAACCAAGACATCCGCGCCCCGCGCGTCCTTCTGATCGATCAGAACGGCGAAAAGCAGGGGGTGATGCCGACCTCCTCCGCTCTGGAGGCTGCCGAGGAGGCGGGGCTGGACCTGGTTCAGATCGTGTCGAATTCCGAGCCGCCGGTCGTCAAGATCCTGGATTACGGCAAGTTCCGCTTCCAGGAACAGAAGAAGAAGGCCGAGCAGCGCAAGCGTCAGAAGATCGTCGAGCTCAAGGAAATCAAGCTTCGGCCCAACATCGACACCCACGACTACGACGTAAAGGCCAAGGCCATGCATCGCTTCTTCGAGGAGGGCGACAAGGTCAAGGTGACCCTGCGCTTCCGCGGCCGCGAGATGGCTCACCCCGAGCTGGGCATGAAGCTGCTGACCAAGGTGCAGGAGGACTTCGACGAGGTCGCCAAGGTCGAGTTCGCCCCCAAGATGGAAGGCCGCCAGATGATCATGATCCTGGCTCCGCGATAGCAAACTCTATGCTCGCGACGCGGTCGCTCGCGGCTTGAGCGAAGAACTTGACGCCCGGCCTCCGCGCCGGGCGTCTTGCGTTTGGCTTGGACGCGCTGTAGAAGCCGCGCCTTCGCGTACCGGACCGCCGGGCGAACAGGCATGCCTGGGCGGTTCTGAATATCCATGGGCTCTCGCCGCTCCGTCTACGACGACCCTTCGGGGCTCAAGTGGTCCAAAGGCCGATAGCCCCACACAAGGGAACTGAAATGCCGAAACTGAAGACGAAGTCGGGCGCCAAGAAGCGCTTCAAATTCACCGCGACGGGCAAGGTCAAGGCCGGGGTTGCGGGCAAGCGTCACCGCTTGATCAGCCACAACTCCAAATACATCCGCCAGAACCGCGGCACCTCGGTCATGGCCGATGCCGACGCCCGCAAGATCAAGTCCTACATGCCCTACGCCTGAGCGCAGGCGGCAAGCGACATACTGATCCTCTCGCACCGAATTTGAAATCAGGAGTCCCTCAAGCAGCGAGCGCCCGCGGCGTGCGCGATAGGGACCCTTCCGAAGGAAAAACAACATGGCTCGCGTCAAGAGGGGCGTCACGTCCCACGCCAAGCACAAGAAGGTACTGGAACAGGCCAAGGGCTTTTCCGGTCGCCGCAAGAACACCATCCGGGCCGCCAAGGCCGCCGTCGATCGCGCCGGCCAGTACGCCTATCGCGACCGCCGCAACAAGAAGCGCAACTTCCGCGCCCTGTGGATCCAGCGCATCAACGCCGCCGCCCGTCAGGAAGGCTTCACCTACAGCCAGTTCATGCACGGTCTGGACAAGGCCGGCATCACCCTGGACCGCAAGATCCTGGCGGCCATGGCGGCCGACGCCGCCGGTTTCCAGGCCATCGCCGGCAAGGTCCGCGAAGCCCTGAAATAAGCATCGGCCCGTCTCGAGCTTTCAAAAGCCCTTCGGTTCGCGCCGGAGGGCTTTTTGCTGGGCATCGCAGCCGCTAGACGACACCTACCATGACCGATCTCGCCCAACTCGAATTCGATCTGATCCAGGCGATCGGCGCCGCCGACAGCACCTCGGCGCTCGAGGCCATCCGCGTCTCGGCACTCGGCAAGACCGGTGCCATCTCCGGCCTGCTGAAGGGCATGGGCCAGCTGGGCCCCGACGAACGTCGCCGGCAAGGGCCGATCATCAACGGCCTGCGCGATCGCGTGTCCTCCGCCCTGGCCGCCCGCAAGAGCGAGCTGGAAAGCGCCGAACTCGACGCGCGTCTCAAGGCCGAGCATGTCGACCTCAGCCTGCCGGCCCGTCCTCATCGCCGGGGCAGCGTCCATCCCACCATGCAGGTGATGGACGAGATGATCGCCCTGTTCGCCGAGATGGGGTTCGCGGTCGCGGAAGGCCCGGACATCGAGGACGACTTCCACAATTTCACCGCCCTGAACTTCCCGCCGAAACACCCGGCGCGGGAGATGCACGACACCTTCTTCCTGCGGCCCGATGCAGCCACCGGTGAGCGCAAGGTCCTGCGCACCCACACCAGCCCGGTGCAGGTCCGCACCATGATGTCGCAGAAGCCGCCGATCCGCATCATCGCGCCGGGTCGCACCTTCCGTAAGGATTCCGACGCCACCCACACCCCGATGTTTCATCAGGTCGAGGGCCTGGTGATCGACCGCGACATCCACATGGGTCACCTGAAGTGGACGCTTCAGACCTTCGTCGCCCGCTTCTTCGAGGTCGAGGGCGTGGACGCGCGCTTCCGCCCGCATCACTTCCCCTTCACCGAGCCTTCGGCCGAGATGGACATCCGCTGCGACCGCTCCGGCGGCGCGCTGAAGCTGAACCAGGGTGACAGCTGGATGGAGATCCTGGGCTGCGGCATGGTCCATCCGAACGTGCTCAGGAACTGCGGCATCGACCCGGACGAATACCAGGGCTTCGCCTTCGGCATGGGCGTCGATCGGCTGGCCATGCTGAAATACGGCATCTCCGACCTGCGCCCGATGTTCGAGGCCGACACCCGTTGGCTGGCCCACTACGGCTTCTCGCCCTTCGCCGTCCCCAACCCCGCGTCCGGACTGAGCTGATGACCGACGTCTATCGTCCCATTTCACGCCCGCTGAACGTGGCTCGAGATCTAGGCGGGTCCGACATCCGCGATGTCGACTTCTCGCTGTTCGACATGTTCGTGGCCGAGTCGCGCAAAGGTCACGGCCTGGTCCAGGGCAAGACCGTCACCAACTGCCGCATTCAGGGCCCGGCCGTTATGCTGGCCTCCAATGGGGTGACCTTCGATGCCGTCAACTTCGGCGACACGAGCGGGGATATGCGCAATCTGATCCTGCGTGCGGACGGACAGCGCGCGGTCGGCGCCATCCCGTTCCGGGACTGCGCCTTCGTCAATTGCGAATTCTACGGCGTCGGTTTCACCGGACCCGAGGACTTTCTGAACCAGCTTCGTGCGCTCACCGCGCCATCCGCTTCCTGAGCTCGGCGAGGACCCGACATGTCAGACACCACCCAAATGTCCGCTCAAGAACAGGCCGGCCGCGCCCTGGTCGCTCGCGCCCATTTCGAGAAGGAGGCCGTCTGGCTTCCGATGCTGTCGATCCAGCATCTGAACGCCGGACAGACGAGCATCGACGGCAAAACCTTCACCGAATGTCTGATCGAAGGTCCGGCGGTCATGGCGGTGATGAACGGCACCACCTTCGACGGCTGCCACATGGGCGTGATGACCAGCCCGCGAACCCTGCTCTACAAGCCGCTCGGCGACAAGCTGGCCGGGGTCGTCGGCATGTCGAACTGCACCTTCGTCCGGTGCCGCTTCGTTCAGGTCGGCTTCACCGGGGCCGATGAGATGCTGGCCGAGATGGAGACGATGCTGATCAGCGCGCGCGGCCAGTCCGAAGGGCCGGCCGCGTGAAGTTCACCCTCGACTGGCTGAAGACCCACCTCGAAACCGACGCCGATCCCGCGACGGTGGCCCGGGCCATGACCATGGCGGGGCTGGAGGTAGAGCATGTCACCGACCCGACCGCCTCCCTGGCCCCGTTCAGCGTCGCGCGCATCATCGAGGCGGTGCAGCATCCCAAAGCCGACCGCCTGCGTGTCTGCCAGGTCGAGACGGTCGACGGCATGAAGGAGATCGTCTGCGGCGCGCCCAACGCGCGCGCCGGCCTGGTCACCATCTATGCTCCGATCGGGGCCTATGTGCCGGGTCTGGGCGTGACCTTGGTCGAGAAGCCCGTCCGGGGCGTGGTCTCCAACGGCATGCTGTGCTCCGCCGCCGAGCTTGAGGTCGCGGGTGACGGCGACGGCATTCTGGATTTGCCGGAAACGCTCCAGGTCGGCACTCCGGCGGCCCAGGTCTTCGCTGTCCAGCCTGTCATCGATTTCGAGGTCACCCCCAACCGGCCCGACTGGCTGGGCGTGGCCGGCATCGCCCGCGACCTGGCCGCCACGGGGCTGGGCCGCCTGCGCACCGAAGATGTCCAGCCCGTCCCCGGAACGGGTCCCAGCCCCGTCACCGTCCGTATCGAGGCGCCGGACCTGTGCCCGGTCTTCGCCGGTCGTCTGATCCGTGGCGTCACCAACGGCCCTTCGCCAGACTGGCTGAAACGGCGGCTGGAGGCCATCGGCCTGCGTTCGATCAACCGCCTGGTCGATGTCACCAACCTGATCGCCTACGACCGCGCCCGGCCCCTGCACGTCTATGACGCCGACAAGCTGGTCGGCACCGAACTCGTCGTGCGCGGCGGCCAGGCCGCCCGCGACAGCGGCGAGGCCGAACATCTGATCGCCCTGGACGGCAAGACCTATCAGGTCGCGGCTACCGACTGCGTCATCGCCGATGCCGCGGGCGAGCGCCCGATCGGCCTGGGCGGGGTCATGGGGGGGCAGTCGACCGGTTGCGACGACGCCACGGTCAACGTCTTCCTGGAAAGCGCCTGGTTCGATCCTCTCGCCATCGCCCAGACCGGTCGCAGCCTGGGCATCGCTTCGGACGCCCAGTACCGTTTTGCGCGCGGCGTCGATCCGGCTTCCGTCGTGCCCGGGATCGAGCTGGCGACGCGGCTGATCCTGGACCTGTGCGGGGGCGAACCCTCC
>Ga0194112_10008637_pt1 | contig 13076 bp, 9 predicted proteins | sample TA2MahC400mmetaG_FD_146191 | JGI IMG/M metagenome (GOLD analysis project Ga0194112, IMG submission 146191) | Freshwater microbial communities from Lake Tanganyika, Tanzania - TA2015016 Mahale Deep Cast 400m | ecosystem: Environmental > Aquatic > Freshwater > Lake | place: Tanzania: Lake...
TACCCGTTCCGTCATAGATCGAACATAGCTCTCGAGACCGACAGCCGGATCGTAGCGTGGTATCTCTGCTGGATGCGCGAGGCCAAGGAAATCGAAGTCACGCAGATCGAGTAGGTTGCTCTTCATATCCTGTAAAACCCTTAGCAGCTTTATCTGGGAATCGGCAGGGAGGTCGCCAATCTCATCGAGGAAGATCGAGCCGAGATCGGCCTCTTCGAATTTTCCGGCTCGCTGCTCACGTGCATCGGTAAACGCTCCTTTCTCGTGGCCAAAGAATTCGCTCTCGACAAGGTTCGACGGAATTGCACCGCAATCAACAATAACAAGAGGACCGTTGCGGCGCTTGCTCTCGTAGTGAATGGCCCGGCCAACAAGTTCCTTGCCCGTTCCGCTTTCACCCTCGATCAACACGGTAGCATCTGTCTGAGCGATGCGGCCGATCTGTTCGCGCACCTGGTTCATGACAGGGCTCTCGCCCAGAATTGACTGCACGCTGTACTTTTTCTGGAGCTCCTGTTTCAGCTGATCGACTTCGCCCGTCAACTGGCGAAGATCGGCAGCGCGTTTAACGACCAAAAGCAGTTGTTCATTGTCGAAAGGCTTGGTCAGGTAGTCGTAAACACCTTCCTTGATCGCTTGGACAGCCGACTGAATAGTGCCATGTGCGGTCAAGATGATTGCTACGGCTTTTGGGTCGGATGCCCTAATCCGCCGGAATGTGTCGAGTCCGTCCATGTGCGGCATCTGAAGATCGAGGATCACGACGCTTGGCTTGAACTCATCGTATCGTTTCACGGCTTCGGCGCCGTCACTGGCGGTTTGCACAGTGTACGACTCGTCCTTCAAGACTGCGGAGAGGATCGCGCGGATCCGCTCCTCATCATCAACCACAAGGATCCTTGTGCCTGCAGTTGAACTTGCCATCTAGACTGTTCCCGGGATATGTTCGTCAGAGGAGGTATCGCTCACGCCGTGTTCAGGTGCTGCGAAAGCTTGCTTGCTCACGGCTTTGGGCAAGTGGACGACAACGGTCGTGCCCGTTTGAGGTCCCTCTGTCACGCTCTTGAGTTCAATATGGCCACCATGCTTGCTGACAATTCCGTAGGAGATCGAGAGGCCCAGACCTGTCCCACCCTCCTTGGTTGTGTAAAATGGATCGAACACCCTTGACAAATCCTTCTCCCAAATGCCTGGTCCTGTGTCCGTGACCTCAACCGAAACAGAATGAAAATCAGATTGGTGAGCGCCGATTCTAAGCCGACCACCGTGCGGCATAGCCTGAATGCTGTTGAGGAGTATGTTCAGGAATACCTGCTTGAGTTGTGAAGCGTCAGCCATCATATGAGCGGCTTGGTGGTCGTATTCTTTCTCTACCCCGATGCCATGCCTGCGAAGTTCCGGTTCCAGCAACAGGAGGGTCTGGTCAATAATATCGCACAGGTTAACGACTTCAATATTGAGCTCGGTAAGTTTGCTGAAAGAGAGAAGTCCCTTGATAATTCGGTCAATCCGATCGACCTCCTCAAGGATTCCCTCCACGAGAACCTTCCTCTCCGCTGGCAGGTCCTTCTGAAGATACTGTACCGTGCTCCTGATGGATGTCAGCGGATTGCGAATCTCGTGAGCAGCGCCCGCGGCAAGCTCACCTACAGTAACAAGCTTGTCTGCATGGAACAGTCTACGGAGCTTATCCTCCTGAAACTGATACATGAGAGCATGTTCAATGGCAAGTGCACTCTGGCTGGTAAGGAGGGATGCCATCTCCATCTCTTCTGGGGTGTAATCAGCATGGTCTCTTTTCAAGCTGCAGAACAAAGCCCCAGTGAGGCGGTTCACGACGATGAGTGGAAAGACGATCTGAATGTGAGCCTTCTCTAGGATAGCCTGTTTGGACTTCGAGAGAAACCGCGTGACCTCCGTCTGCCGGATAACGTTCAGCGGCATCCGGTTAACAGTCAGCCACCTCACCAGATTATCTGATCGCGAGAAATTGAACTCACTCAGCAACTCAGGCGTGCTCCCCTTTGCCTTCTTGCCCACGTAACGGTTCGTGATGGGCTCAAATAACATCACGTATAAGGTGTCTGCGTTGGTCAGCTCCTTCAGCTTCGCCAGGAGGTTGTCAAGAAGCTGACCAAGATCAACAATGTAGGTGAGAGACTTGAGGAATTCCTCGAGAGGAAAGGGTAAGGTGTAGAGTGACCCGCGCTCAAAGAGGCGGGACAGCTTGCGAATCGCAGATTCCATGAACGGAAGGGAATTTGAAAATGACCCACTCCTTGACAATCTAGCTTTTTCCCCGCTTTTCACAACCATCTTGTACAGCCTTCGTACAGCGCGCATCTTCACAAGGAAACAACTCAAGCGGAATGCAGGCTCGAGTCGCTTGCGCAACGGAGTGTGTACATGAGCGAAAGACCGCTTGGTGTCCGTGCATCTACTTGCGGACAGCAGACGTGCGTGGTTTTAGAGTGGAGAAAGACGCCGGCGAATTGCGCTAGCTTGCTCGAAGATCTCTTCCTTTGACACTCCCACCTCGGCAAACAGGGCGAAGATATTCTCGTCGGGTGTTTCCGGTGGGATCGTGTGCGAGGCGGCGAGGATGTAACCCCCGCCATCAGCGGTCATACCTTCAATGAGGCGCGCAGTTGCTCTGCGGACTTCATCCACGCTGCTGTTTGGAAGCAGGTCCACAGTGTCGACGCCACCCATGAAGGCAAGTTCTTGCCCAAACTCTTTCTTGAGCTCCAGTGGATCCATCCCGGGGCAGTTGCACTGGATAGGATTGAGAACATCCAATCCCATTTCAATGAGATCGGGTATGATTGACCTAAGCGATCCGCAGCAGTGATACGCGACCCAGAGATTGGCAGCCTTCCCCACATCAAAGACTCTCTGCAGTTGTGGTCGAATTTGCTCGCGCCACATTGCCGGACTCATCAAAAGTGAATCCTGCCCCGCAACGTCATCTCCGGTCCAGAGCCAGTCCAGAGGATAGCGCTTGCAGGCGTGTTCAGCGAGTTCAACGGAGAAATCTGCACAACGCTTGAACATGGTCGATGCAAGCTCAGAGTCAATAACCATGTCGAGCAAAGCATTGTCCATTCCGCGCAGGCGGAAATACATCTCAAAAACGCAAGGGGACACGTCACATCCGATGAACCATGTTTCCGCGTTTTCGGCCACCGCCACCATCTGACTTAACAATTGTTCACGGTGCTGTAACGGAAAGCGGTAGGTAAGTACCTTCTCCCGGGTTGCTCCCTCCAGCGGAAACCCTGTTATCTGGTTGAAATGACCGACCTTCTTCCAGTGAATTCCCCAGAAGTCGGAGTGGGATTCGCCCTCGTTCGCATGCACGATCCCTTCCATCGCATAGTTATTGTTCACCCACGTCTGCCGAATGTCGTTGCCCATTGCCTCGGGGACAGCAAAAGGAGGGATTTCGAGCAATCGACCGAGACGCTTCGCCGTTTCAGGGTGGAACCACATGAAGATGGGGACGCGGTCGACCGGTTTGCGATCAAGAGCCGCGTGCACACGTTCTTTTGAGGTCATAGGGTTTTGAAGGATCGACAGTCTCTGCACGCAGAACTGCCGCACAGAGGGGACCGGAGGGGTGTGTGCCTTTGTCGTTAATGGATTCGTCGATACCCCTGTAGTTCTCTTCGGCGATTTCACGGTTTCTCTGGATCCATCACGGGCAGGACACTAAAAGTTGCGGGCGACGCGGATCATCGTCTTGAGGCTCTCCGGCGGTGTGATCGCTGGTATGGCGCACCCTGCATTCAGGATAAATCTGGGCGTGTCCGCAAAGATTGTCAGGAGCTCTCTCGTCTTTTCCTCGACAAGACTCGGCGATCCAAGTGCCAGCACGCCGCTGGGATCAATATTGCCCACGAACACAGTTCTGTCCTTCATCTTTTGGTGTGCCAGCTTGGGGTCCGTCCGATAATCGAGTTCCAGACCATCTGAACCAGTCGCGAGCATATCGTCGATGATGGCATCCGTGTTGCCACAGATGTGGAGAATATATGGGAGTTTCAGCTCGTGAGCGCAGTCGACGATCCGTTTCTCGTACGGGAGGGCAAACGTCCGATACATCGCTGGGGAAATCAACTCCGGTCCGGCAATACTATCTCCGTTTGATGTCATATGAGCACCAGTCTCAGCCATCAAGCGGATGAATTGCGTGCTGATATCAGCGGCGTAGCCGAGAAGTTTGTGCACAAGCTCGTGGTGGTCTTCATTGGCAAGATCCATCATCCATGGCTCGAGACCGCGGATCATACACGCCAGCGTAAATGGAGATTGATCACAGTTCCCCCGGATGAAGATGTCATCGTCAAAACGCCGTTTAAGAATCGATGTGGCCTCCAGCCAGACCTGCACGCCGCGGTAGGAACCAATATCCACCGGTTCAAGGTCGTTCACTTCTTCAAGAGTTCGCAAGCGCGCACCGCTTACTTGCGCGGGCCGATCTTCCGGAGCGTCGATAGGTACGCCGGCAGCACCAGCCAGCGTAACGGTATCGACGTCTATCATGATCCCGTCGTATTCATACTTCTCCACGGCTTCGATGAACGAGCGTGCCAGGGCTTCCGGATCGCTCCGGAACTGTGCCATCGTTACGCCTGCCTCGTGAGCAGCCATCATAAAGTTGTGAAGCATGATTGGCGTGGTGTCGGGTTGTTGACCCCGAAAGGCAGCCATAATCCGCTGGTAACCGTTCATCGTTGACTCTTACCCTTCTGAAGGAGGTTCAAGAGCACTGCAACGAGGATCAACGCGCCCCGCACAACGTGTTGCCAGTACTCGCTGACATTGAGAAGCGTCATCCCGTTCATAATGACGCCAAGGAAGACAACACCGATCATTGTTCCCCAGATGCGGCCAACACCGCCCATCAGACTGGTTCCGCCGATAATCACCGCAGCAATGATATCGAGCTCCCAGCCCTTTGCTGTTGTCGCGGTTCCGGACATGATCTCGGAGGACTGCATGATACCGCTGAGCGCGGCCAGAAGGGCTGTCGTCCCAAGGACGAGCCTCTTGACGCGATTCACGTCGATCCCGCTCAACCGTGCCGCCTCGGCATTTCCACCCACTGCGTACACGGATCGGCCGAAGGAGGTATAGTTCATAAGAAACTGCAGCGTTGCAAAAACCAGCAGGAAGATCAGTGCGGGGAAGGGGATGCCGAAGAGATAGCCGCCGCCGATGAAGTTGTACCAGCTGGGAAAGGGAGTCAAGGGAAAACCGTTCGTGATCAACTCGGCAGCGCCGGAGAGGCCCGTCATGAGAGCAAGCGTCGTGATGAAGCTCGGCACCTGGAACTTCGTTCTCATGATGCCGGTGAACGTGCCGACAAAGAAACCAACGGTCAGCGTGGCACAGATTGCGATTGGGATGGCGACATGGAGCGGTAGTCCAAATGTATCTCCCGCAAGCGTTTGTGTGATAAATGCCGTGAGGCATCCCGCGAACGCTACCGCTGATCCGACGCTGAGGTCAATTTCACCCGAGATGATCACCATTGTCATGCCGAACGCAATCACACCCTGCATGGAGACGTTTCGCAGGACGTTCAACAGGTTCCCGGCGGTCAGAAACCCGGGTGCAGAGAACGAGAGGAAGATGCAAAACAGGACAAGGATGATCTCGAGTATACCCTCGCTCAGCAAGGACCGAAGCTTTGGTGAGGCAATCATGCTTGTTCTTCCATGCAGGCAGCAAAGAGTTGATCTAGTGATATGTCGCTCGGGCGCACTTCACCGACAATCTCACCTTGTCGCATGATCAGGATGCGGTGGCAGACGTCTAGCAGCTCTTCCAGCTCGCTGGACACGACGATCGAGCCGATTCCGCGCGCGCTCATATCCCAGATGATCTGAAACATCTGCTGTTTCGCCTGAAGGTCGATGCCGCGGGTGGGTTCATCGAAGAGGACCAGCCGCGGCTCAATGTTCAGCCACTTTCCGACAACCACTTTTTGTTGGTTACCGCCGCTCAGGGAGGCAACGGGGGCCTCAGCATTTGCGACGGCGATATCGAGGTCGCGGATGCTTTTTTCAACAACAGCCCGTTCCCGCGCGCGTGTCAGGAACCCGCCGGTAGTGATACGATCGAGGCTGGAGAGACATACATTCAAGCGGGTGCTTAACGGCAGGACGAGGCCCTGCTCCTTTCTGTTCTCCGGAGTGAGCGCGACACCAAGGCGTTTCATTTCCATCGGACTGGAAGGCCGTACTGCGGTTCCCTCGATGAGGATTTCACCCTCGTCAGGAGGATCAGCCCCAAAGAGCGCCCGCAGCAACTCCGTTCTGCCAGAGCCTAACAGACCGGCAATGCCGAGAATCTCTCCCCGCCTCACCGTGAAATGAATGTTGCGAAAGGCGTTTCGCTTGGAGAGCTTTCTGACCTCCATGAAAGGTTCTTCGCGCGCAACCAGGCCGGCTGGTTTTGTTCTCTGTAAGATCTCTCCAAACATCATCTGGACGATTCTGGCGGTGGAAGCCTCAGCGATGTCAACCACACCCACCAGCGACCCATTGCGGAGCACCGTGACGGTATCAGCGATGCGTTGAAGTTCCTGGAGCCGGTGCGTGATGTAGAGAAGAACAACGCCGCGTGCCGCCAGCGTGCGGAGCAACTCGAACAGGCGCTCGGTTTCGTGCTGAGCGAGAGCGGAAGTGGGCTCGTCGAGAATGAGAACGGAGGGATTGTACGACATCGCCTTTGCGATCTCGACAACCTGCTGCTGCGCGACGCCAAGCCTGCCCGCTTTCAGTCGTACGTCAATATCAATCCCCAGGTTTGTGAGAATATCCTTTGCTCTGTCAAAAACAGTGCGCCAATCGATGATCGAGACACCGAGCCACGGTTTCCGAGGGAGGCGACCAAGCAGAACATTCTCGGCGACCGAAAGTTCAGGGACGAGGCTCAGTTCCTGATGAACGGTGATGATCCCGCGCCGCAGGGCATCGCGCGGTGAGCGAAGTCGGACTTCTTCACCGTTGACGAGGATGCTGCCTCGGGTCGGCTGGATTGCGCCGGCAAGGAGCTTGACGAGGGTGCTCTTCCCCGCGCCATTCTTGCCGATGAGGGCGTGGATCTTTCCACCCGTGAATGAGACAGAGACGTCATCCAGGGCGAGTGTTCCGGGGTATTCTTTGCGGAGGGAAACGGTCTCGAGTCTGTGAACCGCTGAGTCCATGCGGATAAGGCGAGCGCTACTTGCTGAGTTCTTTGAGGCGATCTTTGAACTGCCTGACTTCCTCGGGCTTCTCGCGCGTCATGAGAACGCCTGGCAGCGATACCTTTTTCTCAACCGGCTCTCCATTCAGGACCTTCACCGCGGCTTCAAGTGCCATTGAACCGATCTCGAATGGGCTCTGACCCGTGACGGCCTGGAGGACCTGATCGTCGTCGAGGAGGAAATTTGCCAGCTGCTCGCTGTTGTCTGTGCCAAATACGACAACCCTTCCAGCCTTCCCGGCATTCTTCACGGCCATCACCGCGCCGACGGTACCCCCTTCGTTTGCAGCCCAAACGATGTTGACATCGCGATTCGCCGTCAGGATATCCCCAACTTTCTTCACTGCCTGCTCCGCGAGCCAGGCATCTTGTTCGGCCACAATTTTGACTCCGGGGAGCTTGGTAATTTCGCTCTTGAAGCCTCCCACCCTCATCGCGCTCTGCTCAGGCACCTGCGACTGGACCGCGATTACGGCAACCTTTGCCTTTCCCCCGAGCTTCTTTTCGACATACGCGCGCGCAGCCCGGCCAGTTGATGCCCCAAGGTCCACCTGATCACTTTCGACGTAGGAGACAGGAACATCGCCTTCTATCGTGGTATTGTAAGTTACAATGGTGATGCCGCTCTCGCGGGCGCGGGTCAAAGCGCTGACGGATGCTTTCGCGCTGAGCGGCGAGATGACGATCGCGTCAACCCTGTTGGCGATGTAGGTGTTGATGAGTTGGACTTCCTTGTCGGGCTTGCCGGCGCTGTTCGCCTCCAGAAGCTCGACTCCGTACTTGTTCGCAGCGTCGCGCATGCCGAAGAGCACCAGGCGGAAAAACTGATCCTCCTGAAACATGATACCGGCAATGCGTTTCTTGGCCTGTTCGTCTTTCTTCGTGCTGCAACCCCAAAGGATAAGAGCAGCAGTGGCAAGAATTATGGGGAACGAGAATATGCGTGCCATGGGAATGCGGTCGTTGATTGCCTTGAAGTTCTTGTTTACAATTCTTCCGTTGATTCAATAATCGACCATGTATCGTCCCTGCGCGCAAGACCCTGGGGCTTGAGCCCATAGGGCTGAGGGAGAGCGCTCTCTGCAAAATTCATCAGTTCGATGCGGTAGGGCAAGATCTTGATCAGGATATACTCCTGGTTTTCCGGCCCACCGGGATACATGTCGGTCCAATAGGCGCGCCAGTACTTGCGCTTCAGCTCAACATTGCTGTCGAGGGAAGCCGTGCCAACGATGGTCACATACGCCGTGCTGCGCGGATTGATGAATGCCAGAGTAACCTTGTTCTGCTTAAGGACCTCTCGCACCTTCCGCGAGCTCGGGCTCGCTCCCAGCCAGACGTTAAATTCGCCGTCCGGCTCGAACGGGTGCATCAAGCGTGCATTGATTTCGCCGGATTCGCCGTGCGTCATGAGAAAGCAGTAATCCGCTTCCTTCATGATCGCCCGCGCCGTGTTCAGCAATTCTTCAACCGTCGTTTGGCTCATACGATACGCCTTTCCTTCTAACAAAGTTATCGTGGAGTCATTTCTACCCAAAATATCTTACTGGTCCCGCTTTGGTAGCGCGCGCCGTTGTTCGTCGGTGAACAGCCCGATCTTCTCGATTGGTATGGGTTTAAAGCCGAGCTTGTATGCCGGGGAATCCAACTTAAGCCGAAAATCTTCCGCCGCGAAGTTCATGAATCCCGGATCCGCTTGAAGGAAGACGTTCTGCTTGAACTCCTCAAGCATTTCCGGATCGCCCATCTTGTAGAGTACATACCCATCTTTTCGATCAATATCCAGATAGTACGGATCCCATCCACCCTGGCCCTTCTGGCGTCTCCGGCAAAGATCAGGGTCGGCAACAACGTTGTCTCTGATGGTCACGACGGAGAAGTCAAAAGCGTCGTAATCGTAGATGTCCATCCAGCGGCCGCCATACGAGACATTCCGGATGATCCGGTTATTCTTGGGAACCGCCGGTTCTCCGTCGTCGAGGCTGAGTAATTCGGGGTACCGTGTGCTGTACGGGGGCTCGTGGTACTTCATTTCTTTCAAATGCTCGAACAGCTCAGGACGCGTTCCATCGAAGTAGTAACCCGCCCAGCCCAGGCCGCGGGCGTCAATATGGACTGAGGGTTGACACTCAACGAAGACATTGTTCTCAACCACATTGTCCCGGCCGCCCCCGATGAATGCAGAGCGCCCGGACCGGTAGAAGATGTTTCCATAGATGGTGAATCCGCTTGCCCAATCGTCGAGGTAGACAGCCATGACCCCGTGCAGCCCCGGTCCCTGGAGATCGTGAAAGTAATTGTAGCGTATGACATTTCCGCGCCAGGTCCAATCACGACCGGTGTAAATCGCGCCGGCATCACCCGTTTCCAGGCAAACTCTGGAGATGTCGTTGAACTCAAGCACGTGATCGTTGCCGCGCAAGTAGATTCCTTGATGCGGCGCATCGTGTATCAAGTTGTGTTGAACCAGGTTGCCAACTCCGTCGACCATAATGGCATACTGACCGGTCCGTATCCAGGTGCTGTAGTGGTGGATATGGTTGTTGATGGCTGAGTGATGTGCCGGAGTGAGTGAGCGCCGGTCGCCTCCGCTCAGGCGGATGCCCCCGAGAGCAACATCGAAGATATCGCAACTCTTCACTTGATGGCGCGAGCCGCCGGTTATTGTTATTGCTTCGTTACCCAGCAGACGGAACGTACAACCAAGAACGATGTTATCGCTTCCACCAGTGATGACAATGCCGTTCCCTCGTGATCGCTCAAAGGTGAAACCGTGGAATTGGACAAAACGGGTGTTGTCGATTGAGACGAGAGGGTCATCCAGAAGTGAGACCGAGGCATCCCCATCCGCGAATCCGGCCGGAGGCCAAAAGTAGAGAAGGCCGCTCTCCCGGTCAAGATACCATTCACCAGGCACGTCTAGCTCCTCGAGGACATTTGCGAAGTAAAAGCGTTGCTTCTTCGTATATCCATAATGATGGTGCGGCTCGGCCAGAGTGATCTCGCGCTTTGACGTATCAATTGACTGAACTCTTTGATACGAATCACTCCAGTCCCATGTCCAGTATCCGTGCATGTAGATGTCGTTCTTCGGAGACCATCGTCGAGGCCTGTCCCCATTGTACGCGATCCTTCCGTAGTGCCTGCCAACGGGCACACCGTCGTATCGCTTCTCGCGCTCGAGACCCTCATGCAGGAGCTTCTCACCCGACTGGGGTACATCTGCAATGAGCAGCCAGTCGGTGTTCGGCCAGCGGGCGAGCGTCATTCTCCTGTCTCGGACGAAAAGCTCCATGCCGGGTCCCCCTCGAGGGGTAACACCGCCGAAGTCTGATATCCCCTGTCGGGAAAGATCTGTGACAAGGATCTTGTTCCGGGCGTCTGCGTTAAGCCTGCGCCGGACAAACTCCTCGCTGATCCGCCTGAAGCCCTCTATGCGTTTCGCGCCAACAACACAGACGTGCTCACTTGGATGCGCGCGCCAGATGATGGGGCCATCTTTCACTCCGGAGTCTTCAGCGGTGAGCCGGAGCGACCTGGAAAAGTCATAAGTGCCTGCGCGAACAGAGATGTGAACGCCCCCATCTGGAAACCTACCGCTTCGGTTCAGCGCGCGAACTGCTTCAGCGGCACGGTGAAACGTGGCAAAGGGGCCATCGGTCCTGGCTCGATTGGGCTCTGCGCGCAAGCCAGACCAGTTGTCATTTCCGCGAGGGGAGATATGAAATTCAATCCCTTTGACCTGTGCAGCGATGTCAACCGTGGAGGCACCCCCGAGGGTGAGCGCCAGCCAGCAGTATGCCAGAAAGGTGTCCGGTTGCTTCATCCGTTTCGACCCCAGCTAATAGCCTGATGGTGTGCTCTTCAGGTTCAATTGAGCGAACCGAATGTACAGCTTCTTAGCTGAGAGAAGCAAGGTCTTTTCTGGGCGTCTCATTTCAGATCTGAGAACCTTCGACTGGAGAACTTGACATTCACCGCGAAAAATGTGAATCTTTGATCAGCAAAGCGATTCGCGCTCACACTTCCGTATGAGGTCTTGATATGATTCGTCAGATAGTCACAACCGCTTCTGTCAGCCTGCTGGTCCTATCCCTGGTGATTGCCGCCGGCGGCTGTCAGGGAAAGCGTGCAGATCTGGTTCTGCACAACGGCAATATTATTACGATGGACGAAAAGCGTCCCGCTGCGCAAGCTGTTGCCATCCAAGGAGACTTGATCGTCGCCGTTGGCACAGACACGGAGATACAGCCGTACATCGGGCAAGCAACCAGAACCATCAACCTCAATGGAGCCACGGTGACTCCTGGGCTCATTGACGCGCATGGACACTTCATGAGCATCGGGCAGGCCAAGATGAGGCTTGAGCTGATGAAGTCGAAGAATTGGGACGAGATTGTAGCAATGGTTGCCGCGGCTGCGAAGAAGGCAAAACCCGGAGAATGGATCCTCGGCCGCGGCTGGCATCAGGAGAAGTGGGATAAGAAACCGAGGCCCAGCGTTGAGGGTTTCCCCACACACGCGTCTCTCAGCAGGGTTTCGCCGGACAATCCCGTGATGCTCACGCATGCCAGCGGCCACGCGAGTATCGTAAACGCGAAGTGTCTTGAGCTGAGCAGCATTAATCGCGGAACTCCAAATCCTGTTGGCGGAGATATTCTAAAAGATGCACAAGGAAACCCGACGGGCCTTTTACGCGAAACCGCACAGAGGCTTGCGCAAGAGGCTTTCGCGCAGGCAAGATCAAAGATTAGCACGGAAGAACGCGAGACCGAGAGGCACAAACAGGCAGAGCTCGCTGCCGAGGAGTGTCTCAGCAAGGGAGTAACAACGTTTCACGACGCGGGGGTCTCATTCGAAACGATCGATTTATACAAGAAGCTCGTTGATGAAGGAAAGCTTGGAGTGAGACTGTGGGTGATGGTGAGCGAGGAGAATGACTCCTTACGGCAAAGGCTCGCTCAGTATCATATTAATAACTATGGGGATCGACGGCTCACCGTGCGATCGATTAAACGCCTGGCAGACGGAGCGCTAGGTGCGCGGGGGGCATGGCTGCTTGAACCGTACAGCGATATGCCGACAAGTACGGGCCTCAACACGACGCCGATGGAAAAAATCACCGAAACGGCGAAGATTGCGCTTCAGCACGGTTTTCAGTTGTGTGTACATGCCATCGGTGATCGGGGAAATCGCGAGGTGCTGAACGTCTACGAATCAGTGTTTAAAGATCATCCTGAGAAATCCGACCTCCGCTGGCGGATAGAACACGCCCAGCACATTCACCCGGACGATATACAGCGTTTTGGCCAACTCGGGGTGATTGCGTCGATGCAAGGCATACACTGCACGTCCGATGCACCGTATGTTCTAGCGAGGCTTGGCGTGAAGCGGGCGGAGGAGGGGGCGTACGTATGGCAGAAATTGATGAAGACAGGGGCGGTCGTTGCCAACGGGACGGACGCGCCGGTTGAGGACGTGGATCCGATAGTGTGCTTCTACGCAAGCGTTTCGCGAAAGCTGAAGGATGGTTCAGTGTTCTATCCGGACCAGCGGATGAGCCGCTATGAAGCGCTGAAGTCGTACACGATCAACGCGGCGTACGCCGGCTTTGAGGAAGAGATCAAAGGATCACTCGCGGTTGGGAAGCTTGCCGATCTCACAGTCCTGTCGAAGGACATTCTGACGATCCCCGAGGATGAGATTCCCAGCACGGAAGTCCTCTACACGATTGTCGGTGGAAAGGTGATGTACGAACGGAAGTAATCCCACCCTGCTCCAATGGTAGGGAACAAGAACGAGAAAGGCCGGACCTGCCG
>Ga0194112_10008638_pt1 | contig 13075 bp, 11 predicted proteins | sample TA2MahC400mmetaG_FD_146191 | JGI IMG/M metagenome (GOLD analysis project Ga0194112, IMG submission 146191) | Freshwater microbial communities from Lake Tanganyika, Tanzania - TA2015016 Mahale Deep Cast 400m | ecosystem: Environmental > Aquatic > Freshwater > Lake | place: Tanzania: Lake...
TGGTTTTACGTGTCGGAGGGTTTGGGCGGAACGCCCGGCGCGCTGCAAATCAACGACACCAATTTCACCATCCGCCTCGGCACCGGCGCCGATACCAGCGGCATCACCACGCTTCCCGAACCCTCCTCCGCCGCGCTGACGGCCCTCGGCGCGCTGGTGCTCGGTTCCTCCGGCCTGCGCAGATGGCGGTCGCGGAAAAGTAGTCGCGTCACTCCGTGACGCGCTAAAGTCGTCGTCACGCTCCGCGTGACGGCATCTGAGGAACAACCATCACGCGGAGCGTGATGACTACTATTCCGCGTCACGGCGTGACGCGGCTACTTTGATCGTGGCGTTGACGTGGGGCCGGGATCGAATAGACTTGGTTTGTCATGAAACAAACCGAGCAGCAGGCCGAGGAAGCCTTCCGGGCGCAATGCCGCCGCCAGATGGATCGGCCGCTGGCGCTCCGCATCAAATACGGCTTCAATCGCGTCCACAAACCCGTGCTGGATGACGCGCCCTGGCGTTCCTTCAATTCCACGGCCGAGTATCGGGCCTGGTGCGAAGCGAACCTGCCGGAGTATCTCGGTTACCAGAGGGCCGCATGATCGAACGCCGGGAATTCCGTCCGCTCCAGGCCGAGGAAATCGCCCGCGCGTTTCACGAGGAAGGCGTGGAGTATTTGTTCATCGGCAAGAGCGGCGCCATCCTGCTGGGTTATCCCGGCACGACGCAGGACGTTGACATTTTCCCGAAGCGTTCACCGGAGAACGGACGGCGCATCGTCGCCGCCTTGCGGAAGATCGGGTTCGAGGTCCGCGCCGAATTGGAGCGGGAGATCGTTGCCGGCAAGGATTTCGTGCAAATCAAGACCGGCCCGTTTGACGTGGACTTGGTGTTTGCGCCCGACGGCATAGCGAGTTTTGCACAGGCCCAAGCCCGTAGTGTGCGCGAAGACATCTTCCCGGTCGCCAACCTCCGCGACATCATCGCCAGCAAACGCGCCAGCCGCCGGAAGAGAGACGCCATCGAACTGCCGTTGCTCGAGAGCTTCCGCTCCGAATACGAAAAACGTCACGCGCCGCCGCTGCGTTCGGCACGCGAGATCGCGTCCAAGAAATCCCGCGGCCGCTAACGTCCCTCAGCGCGCTGGTGCTCGGCTCCTCCGGCTTGCGCAGATGGCGGTCGCAGAAGCAGGAAGCGGCCCGCCGAAGCGATGGCGTGTGAGGTTCTTGGCTGTTTCCAGTGTGGGAGCGAGCGGCCGGAAGCTCCAAATTCCAAGCTCCAAATCCCAAAGAAACTCCAAGGCCCAAACTCCAATGGCTGGGCAATAACGCCGCCAGATCCGCCGGCTTTGGAAGCCCTTTGGATTTGGAGTTGCCCCCGTTTCCAACAGCTGATTTCGCTGAACGCGCCTACAGATGCCCACGCGCCGCATACCGCTGACATTGCTCCCGGGTCGTCAGGATATACTTGCGAGTCACGGGGTAAGTGATGTTCGAAATGAACTGTTGCGGGTCGAACGGCTTCGGGCCGGTGGCCCAGCGCAGGGCGTTGCTGCGTCCGGCGTTGTATTCGGCCAGCGCGAACGGCACCGGATCGCTCGTGCTGGTCGTCCAGCGGTCCAGCGCGCGCCGCAGATACCAGCAGCCGACGTCGAGATTCGCCGTCGGGATCAACAGCGCCTGCTGCGGATCGAAACCGGCTACGTGATGCGCCTTCGCCCATTCGTTGGCCGTCCCCGGCATGATCTGCATCAACCCAATCTCGCCCTTTCCTCCGCGCGCGTTCGGATCGAACCGGCTCTCGCGCCAGACCACCGCTTTCACCAGGAACGGGCTGATCCCGTGTTTCAGCGCGACGGCCATGATCTCGTCATCGAACCGATGCTCGCGCCAATACTGGTGGCCGAAGTAAACCGTCACCCCCAGCGCCGCCAACACGGCGACGGCGCTGAGCAGACCGCGCAATGTCCGCCATCGGCTCACGCAGCCAGTATGACGGCTCAATTCGGCTTTGGCAATCGCGCGCATGAACGGCACGCAAGGCGTCCAGGGCTTTTCGCTTTGCGGATGTTAGTCGTTGGTGTCCCGCCTTTAGGCGGTTTTGAACACCTTGCCGCCTAAAGGCGGGACACCAACAGGTTAGCGCCGAACAACCAAAAGCCCTGGCAAGGCGTCAGTCTTGTGGGGGAGGGCGAGGCGTCCCGCCGAGCCGCGCGTTCTCTCTGCCTAGGCCGGCGGCTCGGCGGGACGCCTCGCCCTACCTTGGCCGCCCGCAAGGCTGACCCATTACATCGGCGCGCAACCGGTCAGTGTTGTAAGCTGAACGCACGCGTTGGCGCTTCATAAGTGGCGCGAGCTTCCAACCCCGAAAGCTTTCGGGGTTCTAAGCTCGCGGAGTCTCTTGGGTGAAACCACGCCGGGCGAGCTTGGAAGCTCGCCCCCACTTAAAGGACTACTCCACAAGACTCTTTCGGTTTGTCGCTTCCAAGTGTTGCCGTGACTGTCCCTGGCGGCGCGGTATCGTGTCGCATATGTGGAACTGTCTCTTCTTTCTCCTGCTCGCGCTCGACCCGAAACCCGTGACCATCGTCGCGTTGGGCGATCTCTGGATCGGTTACCACGACGTGCCGAAAGGCTGGATGTTCCCGCGCGCGACACGTCCGCGTCTCCGAGCGCGCCGTGCTCGATGCATGGGCAACTGCCGGACCGAATCGTGAACCGTAAGGGCAAAGGGCAGCCGGTTATCACCGCAAGCGTGTCCGCCCTGAGGTAAGTGACAGCAACATCCGAGCATTTTTCCCTCTCTTAGAAGCGCAACATTTTACTTCACGATCGTGAACTAAAATGTTGCAGCGTTTTTTCGCTTCCACCGATTCCCTGGGATTGGTCGCGTTCCCGGAACTTGACCCTGACGCCGCCAGCCACCACTATCCCGCGGCAAAGACCGCCATGAAAAGGACACTGACTCTCGCGCTGACATCGTTGACGTTGTCTTGTGCCGCAGCCTGGGCCGACGACACGAAACTCCCGAACATCCTTTGGATCGTCTGCGAGGATATCAACCCTCAGCTCGGCTGTTTCGGCGACAAGAATGCCGTCACGTCGAACCTGGACAAGTTCGCCGCCAAGGGACTGCGGTATCCGCACTGCTGGTCCAATGCGCCCGTTTGCGCGCCAGCCCGCACGTCGCTGATCAGCGGCGTTTATCCCACCAGCACGGGCGCGGAACACATGCGCAGCCTCCTGCCCATGCCGGCGTTCATGCGGATGTATCCGCAGTTGTTGCGGGAACGTGGCTACTATTGCACCAACAACGCCAAGGAGGATTACAACCTGAAGAAGCCGGATGAGGTGTGGCACGAATCGTCACGCAAGGCGCACTACAAGAACCGCCCGCCGGGCCAGCCGTTCTTCGCGGCGTTCAATATCGAGGTCAGCCACGAAAGCCAGATTCGCGTCCGCCCGCACACGCTCGTGCATGACCCGGCCGCGATGCGTCTGCCGGCCTACCATCCCGACACGCCGGAGGTTCGCCATGACTGGGCGCAGTATTACGACAAGATCACCGAGATGGACGCCATCGCCGGGCGGCATCTCAAGGAACTCGAAGACGCCGGGCTGGCCGACGACACGATCGTGTTCTTCTACGGCGACAACGGCAGCGGCATGCCGCGCAGCAAACGCTGGCCTTACAACTCCGGCCTGAACGTGCCGCTGATCGTTCACGTGCCGGAGAAGTTCAAACATCTCGCGCCGAGAGACTACGCTCCCGGCGGCGCAACTGACCGGCTGGTGAGCTTTGTGGACTTCGCACCGACGCTGCTGAGCATCGCGGGCGTCAGGCCGCCGGACTGGATGCAGGGCCTCGCGTTCATGGGCAAGTTCGAGACGCCGCCGCCGGCTTACATCTTCGGCTTCCGCGGGCGCATGGACGAGCGCTACGACTGCGTTCGCTCGGTGCGCGACCAGCGCTTCATTTACATCCGCAACTTCATGCCGCACCGCATCTACGGCCAGCACATCGCCTACATGTTCGAGACGCCCACCACGCAGGTGTGGAAGAAACTCTACGACGAGGGCAAGCTGAGACCTTCGCAGACGTTCTTCTGGGAGCCGAAGCCAGCCGAAGAACTTTACGATCTCGAAACCGACCGCGACGAAGTGAACAACCTCGCCAACTCGCCGGAGCACCAGCAGACGCTGCAGCGGATGCGCGCGGCCGTGCATGACTGGCAACTCCGGATTCGCGACTTCGGCCTGCTCACCGAAGCCGAGATTCACAGCCGTTCCGAAGGCACCACGCCCTACGAAGTGGGCCACAACGACAAGAAATATCCGCTGAAGAAAATCCTCGCCGCCGCCGAACTCGCCGGCGACGCCAAGCGCGACGGTCTGACGGAACTCCAGAACCTCCTGCGCGATGACGACAGCGCCGTGCGCTACTGGGCGGCGGTCGGCATCCTCATCCGCGGCCAGAGCGCCGTGGAATCCTCGCACGACGCGCTGGTCAAGGCGCTTGCGGACACCGCTCCCAGCGTCCGCATCGCCGCCGCTGAAGCCCTCGCGCGCTACGGCACCGCCGATGACCGCAAGCAAGCCTTGGCCGTTCTCCTCGCCGCCGCCAACGTCCAGAACAACGCCGTTCCCGTCGCGCTGCTCTCCCTCAACGCCTTGGCCAACCTCGGCGACAAAGCCGCGAGCGTGAAGTCCGCCGTCGCCGCCCTGCCCGCCAAAGGCGCCGATGCGCCCGTGCGGATGGAAGGCTACGTCGGCCGCATCCTCAAAGACTTCGGCGGCGGCGATGACGAAGCCAAGCAGCCGGCGAAAAAGGGCCGCAAGCGCGGGAAGAAGTGAAGGGAAACTCCAAAATCCAAGCTGCAAGCTCCAGAGAAGCTCCAAGCCACAAGCTCCAAGGCGATTGGTGATGCGGGTCTGTTTGAGGCTTGGAGTTTGAAGTTTCTTTGGAGTTTGGAGGTTGGAATTTGGAGTTTCGTGGCGTTTCGCGCTGCGCCGCTTGCTCCGCACACGCCGCCCTGCTACGTTCCGCGAGCAAGGCGACCGAGCATCTGGAGAAACTCATGAAACGACGAACGTTCCTGAAAGCAGTCGGCGGCGCGGCGGGATTGGCCGCGGTTGGAGTCAACACAGCGTTTGCGAAGGAAACCGCGGGCGGCATGCCGCAGCGTGTGCTGGGGCGGACGGGCGTGAAGGTGTCCATCGTCGGGTTTCCCGGACTGGGGCTGACGCGCGACACGCAGGAGGATTGCACGAAGGCGGTGCAGGATGCCTTCAAGCGCGGCGTGAACTACTTCGATGTCGCGCCCGCTTACGGCAAGGACGGCATCTGCGAGACCAAGATGGGCATCGCGCTGCAAGGGTTGGGGCGCCGCAATTACTTCCTCGCCTGCAAGACCAAGGCGCGCGACAAGGCCGGTGCGCGCGCAGAACTGGAGCGCTCGCTCCAACGGCTGAAAACGGATTACTTCGACCTCTATCAGTTGCATCACCTCGTCAAGCCGGACGACGCGAAGACCGCGCTCGGTCCCGGCGGCGCGATGGAGACGATCCTGGAGGCCAAGAAGGAGGGCAAGGTGCGGGCCATTGGGTTCTCGGCCCACACGACCAAGGCGGCGCTGGAGGCGTTGCGCGGGTTCAAGTTCGACACGGCGATGTTCCCCATCAGCTACGTGGAATACTTCACGCGCGACTTTGCCAAAGCCGTGATGGAACTGGCGCGGGAGAAAGGCACGGCGCTGCTCTCCATCAAGACGATGAACGCGGGCGCGTGGCCGCAGGGCGCGCAGCGCACGCGCCAGTGGTGGTATCGCTCGCTGGAGGACCAGGAGGAAATCAACATGGCGTGGCGATGGACGTTGTCGCTGCCGGGCGTCGTGACCGGTTTTCCGCCGGCGTGGCTCGATTTGGTGGACAAGGCCATCGAAGCCGGCCACGCGTTTCGCCCGGTCACGGATGCCGAAACGAAGAAGCTTCAAGAGATGGCCGCCGGCCAAGGCTCGATCTTCAAGCGCGAGGAAGACCTCGTCGCGCTCGGCCGGCCGCACGACTTCCCCTATCCACACCATCCGCACGAGTGCTGCGCGGGCGAGATGGCGTGAGGCGGCTCGGCGGTGCCACGCATCCTGTGGTCGGAGCGCCGTCGTTGCGCAGGAGAAGGGGCGGTCTTTGAGGGAGCGCATTGCCAAGCGAGCATCTGGGAGTCGTTGCTGGTGAACGGACTTGGAAGTCCGTTCTACGTGACCTGCACGCTCGCCGTAGAACGGACTTCCAAGTCCGTTCCCCGCACCCCACGAGACTCCTTCCCGCGCAGGCTATCGCAGCTTGTCGCAGCCTTGACTCTGTTCGCTTTGCGCCTTTAACGTCTTCGCGACCGAGTGCCGACATGACGGAGACAACATGGAGACTACCACGACGAAACGATCTTTGCGGATACAAGCACGGTTGAATCAAACGCGCCGGAAGCAGCACGGTTGGCTGGCGGCGGCGGCCGCGTTGGCAGTCGGCTGCGCGCCGTCGGTGGTGCGGGCCGGCGACTGGCCGCAGTGGGGCGGGCATGATTTTGGCCGGAACATGGTTTCACCTGAGAGCGGGTTGCCGGAGTCCTTCAAGCCCGGTGAGCGGTCCACCGCAGGCGAAGGTCTGGTTCCCGGCTCGACCGAGAACGTGCGTTGGGTGGTTGAACTCGGTTCCTACATCTACGGCAACCCCACGGTGACGGGCGGACGCGTGTTTGCCGGCACGGACGATTCGAGTCTGCGTTCGGACAAGCGGTTCGGTCAGACCAAGGGCGGCATGGTGCAGTGCCTCGATGAGAAGACCGGCCGGTTGATTTGGCGGTTGATCACGCCGAACCGGCCGAAGGAACGGCTGCCGGAGGGAGCGCTCTATGGTCAGCAGCATTTCGGGACGTGCTCGTCGCCGGCCGTGGTCGGCAAGCGCGTCTATGTCATGACGGGCGCGTGCGAGATCGTGTGCTTGGATGTCAACGGCCTTGCCGACGGCAACGACGGGCCGTTCAAGGACGAGGGCCGATACATGGTCGGTCCCGGCAAACCGCCGATCGCGCTGGAGAAGACCGACGCGGATATCATCTGGGTCTGTGACCTCGTGGACCAGTTGGGCGTTTGCCCGCACGACGTGGCCAGTTGTTCGCTGTTGGTGGACGGGCGGTTCGTCTATACCGTGACCTCCAACGGCGTGGACAAGCCGCACGAGAAATGCCTGCGGCCGGACGCGCCGAGTTACATCTGCTTGGACGCCCAAACGGGCAAGCTGCTGGCGACGGACGACGAGAAGATGGGCCACAGGATCTGGCATTGCCTGTGGTCGCCGCCTTCAATGGGAACGGTGAACGGCAAGAAACTCGTCTTCTTCGGCGGCGGCGACGGCGTGTGCTACGCGTTTGAGGCGTTGACGAAAGTGCCGGGCAAGCCGATCCATTTCAAGAAGGTCTGGCAATACGACTGCAACCCGCCGCACTACCGGCTGCGCGACGGCAAGCCGATCCCGTATTACGAGGGCGACAAGCGCAAGAAATACTCGACCAACAAGGACGACGGCACCTACCTCGGCCCGAGCCAGATCATCTCGACGCCGGTGTTTCACGACGGCCGCGTCTATGTGACCATCGGCCAGGATCCGATGCACGGCCGCGGGCGCGGACTGCTGCATTGCATTGACCCGTCGAAGACCGGCGACATCACCAAGTCGGGCTGCGTGTGGATGTATGACGCCATCGAGCGGAGCATCTCCAGCGTGGCGATCGCTGACGGCCTGCTCTACGCGGTGGACCTGCCCGGTCGCGTCCATTGCCTCGACGTCGCAACAGGCAAACCCTACTGGGTGCACGAAATCAAAGCGGAGACCTGGGGCACGCCGTTGGTGGCCGATGGCAAAGTCTTCATCGGAAGCAAGAAAAAACTCGTCGTCCTGGCCGCGGGCAAGGAGGCGAAGGAACTGGCGGAGATCAACCTCGGCGCGCCCGCCTATGGCACGCCGGTCGCCGCCGACGGCATGTTGTTCGCGGCCTCGCAACGCCGCCTGTGGGCCGTGCAAAAGGGCGCCAAACTGATGCAGCCGGCCGTGGCCCAGCAGAACGGCGTCAAGGTCCAAGCCTCCGGGGGCCTGTGAGCTGCTTACGGTAGTGTCTTGCCGCCGGGCGCGTTGCCGAGGTTGAGCCAGATGTCCAGCCGCGGCGTGTCCCAACTGTAGGGCTTGCTGACGATGTCGGGCCTGCCGTCGCCGTTCACGTCGGCGACGCGGGCTTCGTGGAAACCAAGACCTGTGGCAAGCACGGTGACTTTGAAGTTGCTCTGGCCGTCGCCGTAGAGAATCCACGCCTTCGCGTCAGGATTGTCTGGCTCCGGTTTGCGGCCCCACTTCGCCATCTCGCCGCAAAGGATGTCGAGATGCCCGTCGCCGTTGATGTCGGCAAGTGCGAGACTGTGGCCGTGGATGACCTTCCGCCCCAGCAGGTCGCGGCGCGTCCACGACTTCGGGTCGGCCGGGTCGCCCTCGCACTCGATGAACAACAGCGGCCCGTCGCCGTCGCCGGGAGCCATGATGATCTGCGCGATCTTGCCCGGCTTGAAATGCCCCGCTGCCACGCGCCCCGGATGGTCGGCGATTTGGATGGGTTTGAAGTTGTTGCCGTCGTTGTGTTTGAACCAGTGAATGCCCGCGAGCAGGTCGCTCTTGCCGTCGCCATCCACGTCAAACGCCGCCATGCCTTCCTGTTTGATGGCGGCCTTCACCTTCGACGTGTTGAGAATCTCCGTCACCGGCCACGACTCTGCCGCGCGCGGGTCAGCAGGAATCTCGGCCATGAACAATTTCCGCGCCCCTTGGCTCCAGAACATTAGCTGCGGCTTGCCCGCGCCCTTGAAGTCTGCGATGGCCTGGTCGTGGCGCGCTTTGCCACCGCCTTTCTGGATTAGCCGCCGCTTCCACGGCGTCTTCGCGGCAAAGTCCGGCTTCGGGTTCTCATACCACCACAACTCGTCGCTCCGATAGTCGCCGCCAATGATGAGATCGAGGTCGCCGTCGCCGTCCACGTCAAAGGCGAGGCCGCCGGCCTCGGGTGTTTGGAACGTGTCGTCAATGACGAACTTCTCCCAACCCTTCGCCGTGTGCCGCAGCCAGATGATGGCCGGCGCCTGCGTGCGCTCGGCGATGACGATATCCGCCACGCCGTCGCCGTCGAAGTCAGCGGTGACGCAAGCAGTCTGTTGCGTGCCGCCGTTTGGCACGGGCAGTTCGCCGGTCTTGCTGGAGAGATGTTTCCACGCCGAAGGCGGGATTTCCGCCGCGCAGGCAGGCGCCAACGCAACTCTTGCCAGCGCAGCCAAGCAAACACACCGTTGTAATGTCTTCATCACTTCCTGTCGGTGAAGCCGAAGGCTCTGGACTGCTGTAGGGACTACAGCTTTGAGGGCCTTTGCGATGTAACCGACGCCGAAAGCTGCGATGCTCTCAGCAGTCCAGAGCCTTCGGCTTTATCAAAGTTCACGTCCTCATTTATCAACACGCGTTCCCGGCGGCCGAAAGTCTTTCGCCGCGTCATCCAACACCAGCACCCAGTCATTGTTTTCACCGCTGGTCGGCGGCGTGAACTCCCGCTCTCCGGTGTTGGTGAAATCTCCAATGGCGCTCGCCTCGCCGTTGCGCGGGTTGAACCACGATGCTTTGACCTTCGCGCCAGCGATCTTGTCCATGCGCACCTTGAACGGTTTCCCCGACGGCGAATAGACCATCGCGTAGCTCCCCTGCGCGTCGCGTGTAGCTTGGAGATGATCCGCGCCTGTCCCCGCATCACCTGCAATGACAGACTGATCGGGGATGCGCGTCAGAAAGGGACGCGACTCCATCAGCGCGCGGGCGTGGCGCATCTGGTTGGCGCCGGGCAGATGGATGGCTTCCTGCCATGCGGTGCGCTGGTCAACAAAGCGTCGCTTCTTCACTGGATCGTGGAAGCTCCAGATGTTCTTCTCGCCGTGGCCGCTCTGGATCATGTTGAAGTCCAGCCACGGCTCGTCGTGGACCATGTCGGCCGAGTGCTTGCCGCCGCTCGGATGATACGTGATCAAGTGCGCGCCGCCGTCACCCGCGCGCAAGCCAGCGGCCATCGCGCGGATGATCTCGCGCTGCCCGTCGTTCTCGATGGCGCGGTCGCCGCCGAGGATCCAGGTGATCTTCGCGTCGCGGTAACGCCGCGCCAGCCATTCGCCGTAGGCGCGCGCGTTCTGCGGCGTGAAGATGAGCGGGCCTTTGCCCCAGCGCTTGCTCCACTTGTCGCCCCACGTCGGCAACATGCCGACCCACAGGCCGAGTTCGTTCGCGCGGCGCGTGATCCAGTCCACGTGCTGGAAATACTCCTCGACCGGCTGTGTCGGGTCGTCGTTGCGCAGCGGCACGTGGCCGTAGGCGTTCGGCATCCGCAGACCGTCGAACTCCGCCAGCACGACCGCCTGGATGACCGTGAACGTCTGCTCCGCCCGCGTGCGCAGGTAAAGATCGGCCTCCTCGCGCGTCAGGCAATGGAACAGTTCCCACGCCGTGTCGCCGAGATAGAAAAACGGCCGGTTGTCTTCATGGACGAGGAAACGCTTGTTATCGCTGACTTTGAGACGGTCAGCCGCGCGCGCGGTGGAAAACGGCCCTGAGGCCATGCCGGCAAAGACCAAAGCGCTAACACAGAAGGCGAAGGGGCGGTTCATTTGGCCCCTCTGTTACTGCTCCGTCGGCGACCTGAGGCGCGGGCGGTCACTGGAAGAACTAATTGCGGAGTTAGCTAACTCCGGAATTAGTTTTTTCTGCCATTCCGCGCGCACCAACATCCAAAACCGCGTGTGAATCGGTGTCTGGTTTGTCCGGGCCAAACTATAGCGGAGGAAGTAGCCTTTGCGGACGGCCTCGACATAACCACGCCGCACCAGTTTCGACGTGTGCCGACTCAGCGCGGCGCTGGACATCTTGAGTTTGGCGGCCAGTTCCTCGCTTTCCACAGTCCCGCCGCCGGCGATGCAATGCAGAATTTGCAGACGCCGCATATTCGTGAACGCCGTCGCCGCGTTGAACACAATCGCGTGCAGACGGGTCTCCGCGTCCGCGGCCTGCCCCGGCGCCCGCCCGGCCGAATCTTCGCGCGGCACGTGTTGGCGCGGTTGCTCCAGGATCGAGAACAGCCAAGAGGCAACCCGTCCGCTGAACGCCTGTTGGCTGTAGGGCGAACGCGCCACCGCGTAACACCATGCTCCGGACAGCCGACGCTGGATCAGCCCCGAAGCGGAGAGCCGCCGCAAATGCGCGCACACCACGGGCAGAGGCATGTGGAGGCGCCGGGACAAATCCGTCGGCGAAACGTCTTTGTCGGCCGCCAAGCAAGAGAGGATTTTCAAACGGGCGCGGCAAGCCAGGGATCGGGCGACCTGCATGATGATCTCGTTCATCGCGGCAAAGATTATTCCGGAGTTAGCTAACTCTGCAATTAGTTTTCGGCCGCTCGCGCAAGCGTTGCGATGCGGGTATCTCCAGTGGGCGCGCGGTGTTCATGGCCGCTTCGCCGGTGACGCCGCGCCCGTCACTTGGGCGAGCAACTCGAAGAACCCCCCTTTGCGCGGCGAACTGATGCCCCAGTTCACCGGCACACTCTGGTAGCCGTCGTCGTGGCCTTCGCCCTTCTTGCGAAAATCGAAGAAGCCCCAGCTCGCGTAGCGGCTGATGGCGGCGAGCATGTTGTTGTCGGGCTTGTCGAAATCGAAGTGGTCGTCCTCGTTGAACAGGATCGGCTGGCCGCGATACGTCGGCATCGCGCGGCAGTCGTCCACCATCTTGCGGATGCGGTCCGGCTCGCGGACGCCGTTGCCGTGCAGGAGCAGGAAGTTGGCGCAGCGAACGACGTTCTCGCGCGGCACCGCGCCTCCGCCGTAGCTGGTGCTGACGAGCAACCGCCGTCCGTCGCGCTGGCGCGCCTTCACGCGCTCGATCAACTCGTGGACGCGATCCGGCCGCAGGATCGCGTGGTCATAAGCGCGCACGTTGCATTCGTTGTTCACCTCAATGAGCACGTTGCGATAGCCGCGCTCCAGCACCCAATCCACCGCGTTGTCCACGCCGCGCACCACGGCAGCCTCGTCGGTGAGCCGCTGGTCTTGGCCGAAGTAGAAGATGCCGAGGATGGCCGCCATGCCCAGCTCGTCGGCGCGATCCAGAATTCGCTCCAGCCGCGCCATGTAAACGGGCCGAAGCCGGCCGTCGTTCTCGAACGCCGAGTTGTGCCACGGCTGCGACTTGCTGTAGCCCTCGGGACTGCCGCCCTGCAGGTTGAGGGTGAACGCCAGCAACCCGCGCTCACGCCACGCCGGCATTGCGGCGATGAACTCGCGCGTGTTGCGCTCCGCGTCCCACGGGCCATCGGGGTAGTTCCACTTGCCGCGCGTCTCCGGGTTCAGGTCGTCGAAGATGCCCTGCACCATCCGCGAGTTCATCAGCAGCCCCTCGATCTTCGCGCCGTTGAACCGCCGCCCCGCATAAGTCGGCTTGCCGTTGATGAAGAATGACTGGCCTTGGATGCTGACGGTGGTGTGGCGGCGAGGCGGTTCTCCACCGGCGTTCATGGTCAACGCGAGCAAGGCGAGGACTGAGACAAGGCGGAATGCTTTCATGGCTTTTTCTTCTCCGGCTCGTATCGCGGGCGCTGCGCGATGAACTCCAGCACCTGGCGGTGATACGGATTGAACTCCGGGTCAGGCACGCCGCTGGGCGGGACTGCGGGCGATCCGTAGCCGGTCTGGAACATGTCGTGATGGTAGAGCTTCTCCAGCCACTGCCGCCGCGTCGCGGAATCCTTGTTGAACGCCGGATTGTAGATCGCGTTGAAGAAACTGATGCCCGTGAACGGAAACGGCGCGCCGTCGAGCAGGAACTTTGTGCCGGGGACGCTGATCGCGTGCGAAGAAGGCGGTTGGGCAGACGTTGCGGGCGCGGCAAACACAGCAAGTGCCGCCAGTGCGAGGAGTCGAAACGTCATGAGCGAATTGTCCTTGGTCAGACGGGAGGTCTCAACCTACGCC
>Ga0194112_10008639_pt1 | contig 13075 bp, 23 predicted proteins | sample TA2MahC400mmetaG_FD_146191 | JGI IMG/M metagenome (GOLD analysis project Ga0194112, IMG submission 146191) | Freshwater microbial communities from Lake Tanganyika, Tanzania - TA2015016 Mahale Deep Cast 400m | ecosystem: Environmental > Aquatic > Freshwater > Lake | place: Tanzania: Lake...
AAGCCAAGATGATGCAGCGCATCTTGACTGACTACAAAGCGATGGGCGCGAGGGTGGTGCTGATGACCGCCACGCCAGTCGGCCTGTCGCATCTGGCCGACCAGTTGGTCATTTCAGGCAAACTGCAAGAATACCGGGCCTGCAAGGCGCTGGTGCCCGCAGTGGTGCGGTCCATCGAGCAACCCGACATGAGCAAGGTCCGGCGGGAGCCGAGCGGAGAGGGGGAATACACACTAACCGGCCAATGGCGGAAGAAGTATTACCAGCACATTGTTGGGCACGTGATAGACGGCTGGAAGAAGTACAACCCAGATGGGAGGCCAACGCTCGCCTACTGGCCGGGGGTGCAAGAGAGCCGCTGGGGCACGGAGCAGTTTCGCAAAGCCGGTGTACCATGGTGTCATATTGATGCCACGGGCGCAGTGCTGGACGGCAAGCAGGTCATGTTGACCCGGGCGCTGTGGGCGGAGATTCAGGCGCGCTACATTGCGAACAACATCAAGGGACTGTCTTCGCGCCTAAAACTTCGAGAAGGCGTCGACCTGCCTTGTACGTACCACTGCATCCTGGCCACGCCCATCGGCTCGCTGAAGTCATACCTTCAGACTGTGGGCCGGGTGTTGCGGTACTCGCCCGAGACGCCGGATCACGTGCTGGTCTCCGACCACGGAGGCGCCTACCTGACTCACGGGTCCGTGAACGAGGACCGTCCCTGGCGCGACTGGTGGAACCTCCCCGAGCACGTCATCAGCGAGTGGCACGTCAAGCAGATTCAGGAGCGGAAGATACCCGAGCCGATTCGTTGCCCAATGTGCGAAGGCGAGCGCAAGGGCGGGATCACCTGCCCGCACTGCGGCTTCCAACACGAGAAGGGGCAGCGCCATGTGATTATGGAAGACGGCAGGATGGTCATCAAGGAGGGCCCAACGATCAGGCCGCCCTACCGGCCGGAACGGATGCAGCCGGACACCCAAAAGCTCTGGTCGGATATGATCTGGGGCCATCGCCGCAGCAGGCGCGGGGGGCAGTCGAAAAGTTTTGCGCAGGTCGAGGCGTTTTTCTTCCAGCAGTACGGCTATTACCCGCCGCGGACGCTGGACTTCATGCCCAAGGACAGCCTGGGATGGTATCGCAAAGTGGGAGCAGTGGATTGGGAGACCGACTTGAGGCAGCCGGCTTCAGCCAGGAGCAACTCTGGTTGATCGCCGCGCGGGCCTACGTCGAGGATTATGGCTTCTCGATCCTGCCGATTGGCGAGAACAAGAAGCCGCTGCGCCAGTGGAAGGCGTTCCAGACGCGACAGCCGACCCGCGAAGAGTGGGAAGGATGGCCGCGGGAAAACCTGGCGATCGTGACCGGGCAGGTGTCCAACATCGTGGTCGTGGATTGTGAGAGCCAAGCGGACGCGCGGTGGTTTTGGGACAACAAGGGCCAGACCCGGATGATCGTGCAGACGCCACGCGGGTTTCACCTCTACTTTCGTTGGCCGGGCACGCCGGTGCGCAACGCGATCAGGGTGGCGGGGCGGTACGACATCCGCGGCGACCGGGGATACGTGCTTGCGCCGCCCTCGATCAAGCAAGGGAAGCGGTATCGGTGGTGGTGGCCAGCGTGTGTGATGAACGGGTCGCTGCTACCAACCTTCCGGCTGGAATGGGGGCCACCACCCCGGTTGCCACCGCCGCTGAGTCCACTGGACGCGATCCTTCGGCCAGCGAGCCCGGCGGCACAGCGGAAACTGGCCGAGACTACCCAGCTACGGGCCATTTCGGGCTGTGGTGGACACAATGTCACATACCGTGTGGCCTGCCTGTTGCGGGAGGCGGGACTGGGCCGTGCCGAAGCCCTGTCCGAACTTCAAGCGTGGAACCGCACGAACGCCGACCCGCCATGGTCGGATCGGGAGCTGGAGCACAAGATCGACTCGGCGTTTGGAGCATGACATGAACCGCCACGACCTTGACCGCATCCGGGCGCTGGACGGCTTCTGGTACATGGCCAGCCCGTACACCGCCTATCCTGCCGGCCGTGAAAAGGCGTACCAGGAGGCGATCCGAGCTGCGGCCTGGCTGGTGAACCAGGGGGTGGACGTGTTCAGCCCGATCGTCCACAGCCACCCGCTCAGCCGCAACGGCGTGATTCGCACTCACGAGGAGTGGATGGCGCTGGACAGGCCATTCATGCAGGCCGCGACAGGGCTGATTGTATGCAAAAGTCCCAACTGGCACGTCAGCGCAGGCGTGACGGCGGAAATCGAGTTTTTTCAAGATGCCGAGAAGCCGGTTGTCTACCTGGCTTGGCCGCAATCACCACCGGAGGACGATGAATGAACACGAGCCTGGCCCAGAAGAAGGCCCGCTGGCCCGATTTTGTGGCAGCCTGTCAAGCCCAGTGGGAGTGCGGCGGGACGCGCTATGCACTCTCGGCCGACAAGGAGTTTACCGACCTGGTCTGCGAGGCGGCTGGCAACCAATGGGTTGGTGGGGTGATCATCAAGTACTGTGGAGAAGTCATCAACCTGCGGCGGGCGGGCGAGCCAGTCCCGGAGGTCAACTTCTTCAAGATCGCGGTCTACGCCTTCCTCTGGTGGCTGAAGGAGCAGGACGCCTTGACGCAGCGGGACAAGGGCGAAGAGGTCGGCCCGCTGGGCGGAGGGGGCGCGGGCGACGGTGAGCAGGGCTGTCAAAAATAGCGACCCGTTTTTGTGAGAGGTGAACCATGAGCGAGTGCGAAAATGTTCTGAAATTTCCGGCCACTGTACGATTATATCCACACCAACTGGTAACGCCGCAAAGCACCACCGAAATCGTGATCAGCGCAGAGTTTCGACCCGGGGACGATCACCACCCCAATATGGTGCTGAGGTGCGGCAACGCGGCGGTCAGCCTAACTCGCTCGCAGGCTATCGCACTGAACGAGTTTTTGCGAGTGATGTTATTCGAGTACGCGCCGGAGGAGTGACAAGCCATGCACCCGTACTGGCAGCCAGAACCAGGGCCATGTGAAGCAGACCTGGAGCTGCATTACTCGCCGCGCCGTTGCTGGCTGCGGGAAGTAGCGCCGCTCTTCATCGACTGCCAGCAACACAACATCCAGTTCACCCGAGAAGGCGTGCCCGGACACGGCCCCCAAGCGGTGGTCGATTTCCAAATGGAACCCTTGGCCGTAATCATGGCGTGCGGGTGCGCCCTGCCCCTGGATTGGCTCCCGCGCTGGGAGCGTGCCGCAGCACTGGCGCTGTTCAACCGTCTTCGGCAATGTGTGAAATAACATGGACGCCTTTCTTTCACTATTGCAGGCCCTGGCCGACCTGATTGCGCCGGTCTTCCGCTTCATCGCGTGGGTCTGGCCGGTCAAAGTGGCCTGGCTACACGATGGGGAGCGGGGGGTGATTTGCACCTGGGGGCAGGCGCGGCGGTGGCGGAAGGCCGAGCGGGAGCCGGGCGTGACGGTCTACGGCCCCTTCGAGGACTTCTACCGCGTCCAGGCGGAGGGCTGCTACGTGGACACGCCCGAGCAGACGCTGGTGACCGGCGACGGGCGCGCCATCGTGGCCAACGCGGCTCTGGAGTACACGGTCACGAACGCCCGCCGGGCGATCCTGATGACGGCCAACCGCGAGAACTACCTGACGGGGATCACCATGGACGCCCTGCGCATCTGGGCCGGCAGGCGCCCCTGGGAGCAGATCGTGCAGGCCAACCCGGACCAGGTGACCACCGACATCGCTGGCAACCTGAACCGGCGGCTGGTGGCCCACGGTTGCCGCATCGAGCAGCTTTGGCTGACCGACCTGCGGCCGCATCCGGTGCAGATTGCGTGTGACACGGTGACACGACTGGCGACAGAGGAGAGGCAGTGAGTGCGTCGATTCCTTATGTGACCTGGCTTGCCGAAGTCCACCGCTTGAAAGCCGTGGCAACAGCGCAAGCCGCAACCCCAAAGGAGCGTGATTATGGCAGCGCGCGTAGTTTCATCGAAAGCCGTGACGCGGCATGTTACGGTGAATGGCTTGAGCGACATCCTCTTCGACCGCTATCCGGGCAACAACTCGACGGACTTGTCGCCGGATCAGAAGTTCTACTTCGGGCCGGACGGCAAGACGATAGTGATGCCCGCGATCAACGTGATGTCGTTTCTGAGCGCCGAGAACACGATGTCGGCGCCGAAACGCCTGCTCGACTCCCGCGAGTACAAGAAGATCGCCCAGGCGTGCCGGAGTTTTGTCCGGGTGCAGCCCAACCTGATTCCGTTTCTGCGCGATGGGCAACCGATCCGGTTTGAGGGCTTTGTGGGTGGGCGGGACGCCTCTTCAGGGGCCTACATCCTGGAGGCGGTGGCGCGGCTGGAGAAGGGCATTCCGAACCCGAAGGTCCGGCCCGCTTTACCGTTGCCCTGGAGCCTGGAGTTTGATGTGACGCTCTACCCCAACAACGAGATCAAAGAGGAATTGTTGCAGAGCCTCTTTGTGCGGGGCGGGCTGGCGCTGGGATTCGGAACCTGGCGCGGGATGTACGGCCTGTTCGAGGTGGCTCGATGGTAGTGACCGGGCGCGGCCGGGAGGGGCATCGCAGGGAAGGGCTCGGCTGGGAAACGCAAGGCAAGGCTAACTTGGTCTCATTGAATGGAATCGGTACGGGGCCCGGCGGGGCGCGGAAAGGATCGGCAGCGATTGGCCCGGCCGGGATCAGCAAGGCAAGGCTACATGTCTGATTGTTTTTGTTGACGGCATCTGCATGGCAAGGAGCGACAGGGAGGGGCCGGGAACGGCCGGGATGGGTAATGCAAGGCTAACTGTTTTTTCGCATGGAGAACCAGAAGTGATCGTGAACAACCTCGTCATCGTCAGCGACTTGCACTGCGGCTGCCAGGGCGGACTGTGCCCGCCGGGCGGCGCGAAACTCGACCAGGGAGGGCGCTATACACCATCCGCCTGCCAGGAGGCTATGTGGGCCTGGTGGTGCGAGTTCTGGCATGAATGGTTGCCCGAGGCCGGCCACGGCGAGCCGTTCGCGGTCGTGGTCAACGGTGATGCGATTGATGGGTGCCACCACGGCACAACCCATCAGATCAGCCACAATCTGTCCGACCAGGCGAGCATCGCCTATGAAGTGCTGGCGCCAATCCGCGAGCAGGCGACCCACTTCTACTTGGTGCGCGGCACGGAGGCACACACTGGAAAGAGCGGCGAGGAGGAAGAGAAGTTAGGGGCGCGATTGGCCTGCGTCAAGGACCCGCTCGGCAACTACAGCCGCCAGGAGGTCTCGATGCTGGTCGGCAACAACTGCCGCGTAAACTGTATGCACCACATCGGCACGGCGGGTTCATCGGCCTACGAATCGAGTGCGATCCTCAAGGAGTTAATCGAGGCTTACGTGAACGCCGGCACATGGGGGCGCGAGCCATACGATGTGGTTGTACGCTCGCACCGCCACACCTACATGAGCATCGACCGGCCTTCGCACAAGGGCTATGCCATCTCTCTGACTACGCCGGGGTGGCAGGCCAAGACCCCTTTTGCCTACAAGGTCGCTGGTTCCCGTCAGGCTACACCCCACTTCGGCGGCGTGCTCATCCGGCAAGGCGACCATGACTTCTACCGACGGGCGTTTGTTCGGAGCATCGACCCGCCGCCAGACGAAGTGCTGGACTGTTTAGTGACACCGTGACATTACCACCCCCAATGGAGGACTGATTATGGCCTGGACCCCCAACAACATGACTGGCAACCTGCACAACAACATGGACCGCAAGAAGAAACCGACCGATCGGGACTACGGCGGCGACTGCCAAGTGGATGGCGTGGTCTACTATCTGGACGCCTGGAAGAGCGCGGACGGCAAGAAGCTGACCCTGAACGCCCGCAAACGCGACAACAACAGCCACGACCTCGGCGACAAGGGGGAGTTGACATTCCAGGGCCAAGAGCATGCGGCCGGGACCATGACCTTGAACGGCAAGACCTGGGCTATGGCCGGCAATGTGACGGTCGCCCGGACGGGTAAAAAGTACCTCCTGTTGACCTTCGCCGAGCAGACGACCCAACTGATGACGGAGACGACCGACAGCCCCTTTTGACTGTGATTGCTGGCCGAGCCGCTGGCGCGACAGCCCCGACACGAGCCGTCCGGGCTGGTTGCGGACCGAATGCCAGTGCGGCCAGTGGATAGGCTACCGGAAGGAGTGAGTAATGAAGGATTTTTGCGTGCTTTTGGCGTTTGTGGTTGTTGTGGCGATTATTGTTTTTGCCCTCTGGGGGGGGCCCGACGTGTTTTACAAATGTCGAAGCTGCGGTGCTGCGTTCAAGTCGCCCGCTTGGCGTCATGGCTTTCCCGGACAAATAGACACATCTGAATGTCGCCTCTGCGGAGGGCGACTCTGGCGCTGCACCAAAGAGCAGTCGGGTTGGATTGACGGCGCACCGACCTTCGACGACTGACGAAAGCGAGAGTTAAAATGTACCGAGTGGTAGTTTCGTTTGGCACCAGCAAATGTGAGCTGTGCTATGCCGATCAGGTCGAAAAGCTCGAAGACGCCCGGGCGCTCGTCATCACGGCCAAAGCCCATGGATACCGAGACGCCCACATTGAAGAAGTCCCGCAGGAGGCTGCGGCCGATGTCCGCGAAGACACGCGCCCGCGCCAAGGAAGTCCAGGCCGTGCGGCGACGGTTGATCGCCGAAAGCCGATGGTGCATGCTGTGCCGCCGGGGGGGCAGGAAGGCCAATCTGATGTGCCACGAGATCGCCCGCGGCCCGCACCGGCAGAAGGCTCTCGATAAGCCCTACGCCATCCTGGTGGTGTGTGAAACGTGCCATCGTGTCGTTCACGGGACCTTAGACTGGCCAGAATCGCGTCAACTTTTCCGGCTCAAATTGAGCGCCCCAGGTCGGTATGACCTTGATGCCTATAACCGCCTAGTAGGCCGCGGAGAAAACCGGATTACGCCAGCAGATGTTGAGCAGTGGTGGTGGACGTAACGGCCCCGCCTATCAAACGAATGGCACCCTAGCCCCGGAAACTTTCGGGGGGTAGGTATGGTTTCGACTCGGAAGGCCTACACGCCCTTGCGGGCGATTCGTGAGCACTGTTTAGACTGCTCGGGCGGCAGTTTCAAGTCGGTCCAGTGGTGCCCCTGCGATGGGGTGCATTCAACCCGCTGTGACCTTTGGCCGTACCGATTCGGGATGCGGCCCGCCAGTCTGCGGGCCAAGTATGGGCCGGGGCTGGTGACACCCGAGGCCATGCCTCCGGCCAACCGGGACGAGGACCACCTGCCCAACGGGCTGGCAGCAGCGAAGAAGTTTTTCCGGGAAAAACGGTTGTGACCCCTTGTAACGATGCGGCGAGTCGGGTAGAATAGCGGCATGATCGACGCCTCGAAAATCCTGCAACTGGAAGAGGTCCAGCAGGTGGTCGCCGACCTGCGTGCCAAGGCCAAGAAGGGCGGGCGCAACGCGGCGGTCAACCTGATTCTCTTCCGCCTCGCGGCGACGTTTGGGTTGCGACGAAAGGAAATCGTTTCGCTTCGCATGGGCGATGTTATGATGGTAGGGCCGCGACCTTTTATCGAGGTGCGGGCCTGCAACACCAAAGGCAAAAAGAAAACGCGCACATCCCGTCGCATTCCAGCTTGGTGGGACAGTCAGACTTATTGCGACCTGCTCGCGTGGGCCAAACGTCGCGTTGCGATGGGAGCAGGCTTGGGTGATCCGTTTTTTTGCACTATCACGGCAACTGGCCGCGCCGGGCGACCGCTTAGCCTACAACAAGCTGCCCGACGGTGGCGAACCGCCCTACGCATCCTGGGGCCAGCGCGCCGGCGCCAGTTGCACCTGCACTGCGGCCGGCATACGGCCGCATCCCACGCCTTGGCTGCTGGGCATACCGTGATGGAAGTGCTGCAAATGTTGGGTCACCGCAACTTGAGCACGACGCTGCAATACCTGCACCTCTTGGAGGCGCCGGACTGCCGCGATCTGTTTCCGCTCAAACCGGAGGGATGATCAGCATGGTGCCCCGAGTGCGCATTTTGTATAAGCTCACCAATCGGCGTGGCCGCACTTACGGTGGTTGCCAGTGGGGCGAAGGCGTCGAGCACACGGCCAGCGGTGAAGGCGAACTTTGCGGACCAGGCTATTTGCACGCTTACACACATCCGCTCATGGCATCGCTTATGAATATGGCCCACGGCCAGTACCGGTGCCCCCTATTGTGGGAGTCGCGGGGGTGCGTCGGGAAAAATGACCACGGCCTCAAGGTCGGTTGCACCTGGTTGCGGACCATCAAGCGTCTGCCTATGCCCCAGATCAGTACCAAGCAGCGTGTGCGGTTCGCTATCCTATGCGCGCTGGCCGCTGGCGGCTGCAAACGAAGCTGGCGCCGCTGGGCCAAACAGTGGCTAAGTGGTGAAGACCGCACCGCGAAGTCGGCTCGCAGGAATTGCTTTCTTCACCCACCCAGCTCGGTTCCGCCATCCCATTGGGCCGCTTTAGCAGCGCTCGATTTTGCTGAGAATCTCCCGACGGCTTCGATTTCAGCCCTGGCCGCCCTGGCTGCGGAGTCTGCGGCGTTCGGCCAGAAACCCTTGGACCTCATCCATTTAGCGGAAGAAGCAGTAAAGGAGTAATCCATGCCGTTCAACCGCCACGAGTACCCGGTCCTGCAAGCCGCCGCCGTCGATGGTGACACGGTGGCAGCACACCTGGACTTGGGGTTTCGGATCAGTTTTTCCGTGCTCGTCCGCCTGCCGGGCATCGACGCCCCAGAGCGTAATCGCAGAAAACAGCAGGCGGCCGGCGAGCACGCCTTCGAGGGGGTGGCCTGGTGGCTGGACGAGCACCGCTGCCCAGACCTGCGGTGTGTGAGTTTGGCTATGGACAAGTACGCCAACAGGATCGTCGGCGATCTTTTCCTGCCCGAGGCCCCCGAAGCCACGCTCTCGGCGTGGTTGCAGACCAAGGGGCTAGTGCGCGAGTACAAGGGCGACAAGCGGTTGCCTTGGACCGAGGCGGAGTTGCGGCGGGTGCTGGCGGTGAGGATTCTGGGAACCCAGCTATGACCTACCGTGAACTGCCAATTTACTGCGCCAGTTGCGGCGAGGAGATACCGCGCTTCTTCCGCCGTAAGCACAAGGGGCGCTTCCGATGCCCGGAGTGCTACTCCGAGTTGACGGAGGGCTGTATCGCGCCGCCCCCCCAAAAAACAGTGATCGAAGGACTGGGCGCAGTCCGGAAAAAGTGGTGACGTGATGGCACACGAAAAGCCCCCCGGGGTGGCTTGTGGTAGGACATCAAGCGTATTCTGACCCTTCACACACTCCTCAGATCGCTTGGCCACAAGCCACCCCTCTCTTGCTGAGAGAGGAAAAGCCATGAAACGACGCGGATTCTTTGGCGCGGTCACGGCCGCCATTGTAGCGTGCTTTGCAGGGAAGGCGGCGAAAGGCGAGCAGGTGCCGCCAAAACTGCTCGTTAAGCGTGGCAAGCCTGTCACTTACGCGGGGCTACCTCTCTGGGATAGCCTGGTGTATCACTGTCCCAAGCACGGGCAGACGGGAACCTTCGGATGGTTGGTTGACGCGAAGCCGACCGTCTTCTGCGCGGCTTGCGTTCTGGAACTAGCGCAGCAGCACGCTGCCCAGGCTTGCCAGGAGCGTGACATGCAAACGCTGGTCGCGCCATGCATCCTGCGCTCAAAATGAAGCATTGACCTGATGGAGGAGGAAAAGCCGTGAAACGACGCGGTTTCTTCAGCACGCTCGCGGGGGCACTTGCGGCCCTCTGCGGCCTGCGCGCCGCAATCGGCCGGGGCCATCACGAGCTGTCGAAGTTGAAGGTTTTTCGGAGGCGGATTCATGATCCCGGTGCATGTCTTCCGTACACCCTGAGATCCTGGCACACCACCTATGAGTGCCCAGTCCATGGGGAGGTGGACGCACAGGCATGGTCGCGGGATGGGACGTATACTCTTTTCTGCGCCATGTGCATTCGGGAGTTGGCCGAGCGTTTTGCCGCCCAGGCTCCCGCGCCGGTTGGTGGTTCCATAGCTCTGTTTTCCGCCCCGGCATACACCGTCCGTTTTCCGACTCCATGCGACCGCTCTTGACCCCCACCGACGTTGCCAACTGGCTGTGCATCAGCCGGGCCCAGGTGTACCGGCTGAAGAATGAGTTGGGTTGCCTCCGCGTGGGACGCGGGCTGCGGTTCAGGGAGGAGCGAGTTCTGCGGTATCTGGACGACTCCTCGGATGTGCAGACCGCTCGACCGCAGCCCGCCCCGCGGCGGACAAGACTCTAAAAGACGGGAAGGGGGTGAACCATGATCGGACCGTCTTGCGTGATCTTTGGGGCACTATTTGTCGGTGCGGTCGGCTTTTTCTTTGGCTATGTAGCGGCTCGCATGGGCCGGGAGGATGTGGAGCTTGAACTACGCATACTGAAGCGCAGACACCGCGCGATGAGGGCGGCGATCCTCAAAGCCCTCGCGGAAGGGGAAAGCCGGAAGGACGAAGGGGAACAAGCACGCGCAGAAGCGGGTGGCCGCCCTGACATGGGTTAGTGGGTGGGGAAAAACAAGGATCAAGTGATGGGCCGCAAGACGAAAATCCAATACAGCGACCACACATTCTCGCCCTGGCGCGGCTGTGCGCACGTCCATGAGGGCTGCGCAAACTGCTACGCGGAAAGCTTTGCACGCCGCTGCCCCAGGCTGTTTGGCACATGGGGACCGCATGGCGTGCGCGTGCTGGCCAGTGAACGGCAGTGGAAGGAGGTGCTGGGATGGAATCGGGCGGCGAATCGGGCGGGTGTGCGGCGGCGCGTGCTCACGTCGATGTGCGACATTTTTGAGTGGCGTAGCGATCTTTTCCGGTTGCGGGATCGGTTTTTTGCGCTCCTGCTCCAGACACCGCACCTGGACTGGCTCGTGGCCACGAAACGGCCTGCAATGGCGGGACGGTGGTTTGCGGGCACGCGATGGACCGCACCCAACAACCTTTGGCTCGGCTACAGCGCCTCGACGCAGGCTAGTCTCGACTCCGGACTGCCGCACCTACTGGCCGCGCCGGTGGCGCATCGCTGGTTGAGCCTGGAGCCGCTACTAGGGCCGCTAACTCTCCCGTTGTGGCGATGCGATTCCTGCGGAAAGGCGCAGCAAGACGCGCTCTATTGCTGCCAGTGCGGTCGGCAAACTACGAACTCCCCTGCGGTGTCGTGGGTGATCGTCGGCGGCGAGAGCGGCCTGGACGCGCGGCCCTGCCGACTGGAATGGCTGCGCTCAGTGGTACGCCACTGCCGCAGCGCTGGGGTGCCGTGCTACGTGAAGCAACTCGGCAGCAACCCATACCTCGATGATCCTGAAATCGGGCAGCCGGTTTACATCGGCCCCGGAAGTGGCGGAATCAGCCACCGCAACGGCGGCGATCCGGCCGAATGGCCCGCAGACCTGCAAGTAAGGGAGTTGCCATGAAACCGAAGTCCAAGACGCCCTGGCAGCCGCGCGCCGTGCGCGGCTGGCAAACATGGCATGACCATGACCAGCCCGGGAATGATTGTCGCGTCTTTCCGAGCCCTGTGCCTCAAGACCTGGAGGTTTACGTCGTCAACGCGGTTGACTACCGCAAACTGCTGAGACTGGCGGGAATCGAGAAAAAGAGGAAGAAACAAGCGTAGCGTCATTATCGCCCGCGGAAGGGCGATATTAACCTCGGCCGGGCGGCGCAAGCCTGACATCGACCGACCCGACAGCCCCCGACCTGGGTTAACGGGCGGGGGAAAAATGATGGAGTTGCCGTGAGAACGCTAACAACGGTTGGCTCAACGCGGGCTTCGGGCAAGTGCTCTGCCCGGCGTGCAATTCGGAGTGGAGGCTGTAGCCTCTGTCTACCCCCCCCGCGCCGCCTGTTGCAGCATGAAAGGCCCGTCATGGGCCACGTGGCTGTACACCTTATCCAGCATCTCAGTCGAGGCGTGGCCAGCCAGGGCTGCCACCAAATGGCTGTCCACTCCCGCCCGCAGCTTCCGCGTGATCCAGGTGTGCCGGAAGTCGTAATGCCGGACCAGCCGCCCCAGCACTTTCCGCAGATGCTCGAATCGCCACTGGATGGCGTTGCCTGTCCAGCGATTCCCCAGTTGGTTGCGGAATAGGGGGCCGGCCGGGTGCAATCGCAACAGTCGAGCCACTAGGCGCTGCACGCCCGCCGTGGGCAGGTAGATCGTCCGCACGCGGCGCCCCTTGGCTTCGCGGCTGGAAAGGACGAAACGATTATGCGCGGCATCCCAATGCCGGGCCTCCAGGAGTTTCAACTCGTGCGGCCGGCAGCCCGTGTCCCAAGAGAAACGCAAGACATGCCGGAACGTCTTGGGGCTGGCTCGCATCATCCGCTTGACCTCGGCCAGTGTAACGAGTTCAACTCGCGCCGCGAGAACGGGTTTTTTCATTCCGACCAAGGGGCTCGCGGACAGGTATTGCATCGAGACGGCCCACCGACAAAAGGTCTGGGCGGCGCGAATGGCGCCGAACTTGGTTGAGGGCTTCCACGCGGCGTGCTCGTCAATCCACACGAGCAGGTGCAACGGCCGCAACTCGTTGAGCATCAGATACGGCCACCGGGCGGCAAACCCGCCGAGCAGGTAATGATACCACTCATTCGTGCTGGGCGCACGGGTATCTTTGATTACCGCAAGGAAACGATCCAGTGCCTCGACGAGGCCCCATGGGGCTCGCAAGGCCGATCCGCTGCCTGCCGCGTTGGCCATGAGCGTGTGAAATCGCGTCATCGCGGCACGCCGATCCGAACCCAACATGTACCGCCGACCACCAATCACGACGGCCCATTGGCTACGGGCCTTCCACCACCACGGATTCGGATTGCGCATGTGAGACCTCCCAGTTATTGTGTATCGGTTCTGTGTCGATGCCATTATACACCACATTGTAACACCTTGTCAAGACCTGACTTAGCAAACTGGGCAGGCGTGCTCCTTGGGCAATCCCTGGGTGGGCCTACTTCGGTGACGTGCAACGCCGGTAGTCGTTGCGGCATAAGGACTACCGGCGATATGGCCAGTCGTGGGG
>Ga0194112_10008640_pt1 | contig 13075 bp, 25 predicted proteins | sample TA2MahC400mmetaG_FD_146191 | JGI IMG/M metagenome (GOLD analysis project Ga0194112, IMG submission 146191) | Freshwater microbial communities from Lake Tanganyika, Tanzania - TA2015016 Mahale Deep Cast 400m | ecosystem: Environmental > Aquatic > Freshwater > Lake | place: Tanzania: Lake...
ACCGCAAGCGCATTTTGCGAACAGACTTGCGCACGCCATCGTGCCATTGAGACAGCATGACTGATAAGCCTGTTACACTTGCCCTTAAGGAACTACGTGAGGGTGCCAAGGTGGGCGTCAGAGAAATGGCGCGTCGGCTTGGCGTATCGCCGAACTCCTATACCCACTACGAGAACCCGGACCGGTTCAAAGACCCTTATTTGCCAATGCACATGGCTATCCGCTTTGCTGAAGCGTTGGCGCCAGATGGTGTAACCTCAGAAGCAGTATTGGCGCTGGCAGGAGCATCAGAAGGAGTCACAGCGGAGAGTTTTGACGCTCGCTTGGCGAAGCTTCCTCCATCTCGTCAGCAGCAGGTTCTTCAGTATCTCGCTGACCAAGAAGCTCTTCACGCTCAAGGACAGCAAGGACGCGCTGTCGATAAGCAATCGGAAGCTTCATGAAGCGTCTTCCTGGAGACTTTGCCTGCGTCATTCCATACCCTTCAAAACTAGAACATAAGGAGAACACCTTAGGCGGACTGTCTCTGATATGTCCACCCACCAGAGGTTGTGTCACCGAGTACAGAAGGTAGCGGTATGCCGCGGTGCTTGTCGCTAGGTCGAGATCCAAGCCGAAATAGGCGACCAAGAACGTCAGGAGTTTAAGCATGGCCAGCAGACGACCAAAATATCGTGCAGCACGTCTCCTTCTCGGGCTAGCGACAATTGTTGGTGCAATCGCCATTGTCGCAGGTGTCGGCATCCTGACTGGTGGATCGGCGGCTGGAGGCATCATGCCTATCGCTGCAGGTAGCGCACTGCTTCTGAACGGGCTTTTGGCGGTTGCTGGCGCTCAACTGGGTTCCGCCGCCTTGGATACGGCAATATCCACACGCGAAACGGCTGACGCTGTTGCGGAGTTGCTAGCGCGCAAGCACGTTAATCTGTCAGACGTTCATCCTTCAACCGGCCTTAGAGCGTCACGATGATCGGCCGTAAGGCAACGAACGGAGACTACGCTTGGTGGATGATCAAGGGAAACGCACTGACGGTGCAGCATCGCAAGTGATGCAAAGCTTGGCTGATAAGGTACATTCAGGATGCTGACCCCTAGGGCGGAGCAGCCGGAGAATGACCGCGCAAAGCTGATCGAGGCCTTGGAGTACCTGCGCGACGCCGGGATGTCAGTAGAGTACCTGCGGGACATTCATCAAAGCGACTATCGACGCGAAACCTATAAGCTCGCCATTGATTATAGGGCGGTTGAAGGGCCGGTTACGTACCGCGGTGAGAACCTTCGGTACCATCGCAGGCTGCTCTTCCTTGCCGCAGAACATTGGCGCACGTGCCGCTCCTTCGAGGATTTGGTTGAGGAAGCGAAGAAAATACCATGAATGAGGTTGAAGCCATGCAGATCGCTCATCTTGAAGCTTCGATCAAGATGCCACCTGTGCTGATTCCGGTGCAGAAGGGGCGAGAAGAGGTGGCATCGGAACACCTGTGAGCAACTTACCACGCACATCCGGCTGTGGCTGAGATACTGAGGGAAGCGATAAGGAGATAAGGACAGAATGAAGTATGCGATCCTCGGCCTGCTCATCTTGAGCGGCTGCACCCTCCCAGTGTCCGAGTTCGGCACCGCTGACGAACACGTCTACGACGGCAAGTCCTGGTACATCGCCGATCGCCGTGGCCAGGTGCAGGTTGCTTCGATGACGGTTGGAAGCTCTGATCCTGCGGATGAGTACCGAGCTGCGGCACGCGACTACCTCCGCAGCCTGGGGCGGGTCTGTTCTGTCGGCACAGCCCGGCCGGGTGGGGATGAACGGTACGTCTTCGACTATTCCTGCAGGTGAGGTGCTGAGGGAAGGCGTTGAGCGAGTGCAGCCGCGAGACGGCGAACAGAGATCACGAGTGATGGATGATCGATTTGAGCTGGCCAAGGTGCAGGTGAAGCACGAAGTGATCAGGCAAGGTGGGAAGAAATGAGTGATCTTCAAAAAATCGGTGAGCTGGAAGCGCGAATAGTACTGCTAGAGCGGCAAGTTCTAAGCCTGAGGAAAGCCAGCATGCTCAACTTTAGTGCTGCCGTTGTTGCGTCAACTGGGGCCGTAGCTTCTATCCATGGAAACAAGACCACTGCACCCGAGAAGCTGACAAAGATCCTACACGACCTACACCAGTTGCTTGAAATCACTTCCGACCCGGAGGAGAACGTATGAGCGAGAGCAATATCGTCGACATCACCGGGCAGAAGAGAACTCTAGAAGATTATATAGATGCTCTTAGCCCAAGCTTGAAATCCGGTGATGGAGGGGGCACATTTGATCCTATGGAACAGCGCGTCGCACGACTTGAAGAGGATATGCGAGAGGTCAAGGCCGACCTGAGATCCCTTGTGAAAGACGTTGCCGAGATCAAAGGGAAGATCAGCAACCTGCCGGGATGGGGCGGCCTGATTGCAATAACCGGTTTTATCGTGGCCGCAGTCGGGCTCATGCTGCGCTTTATGCCGCCATCTCTGCCAAGCTAAGCCTCAAGTAAGATCATATAATGACCCGCCTCGCGGGGGCTTTTCCACGTTTACCTCTCGCCCCGCCGCCAGTCCCACGGCATGACGAAACGACCGTTCCAGACGCCACGCTTGGCAGCCTTGGCGCTGGCCTCCTGCGCGTCGTAGATCGCGCCGCCGTACTCGCGATATGCCACAGCCCAACCCTGCTCTACCATCCAGGCATTGAGGTTGCGCCCCCCGGCCCAGCATTCCGCGACGACACGCTGATAGCGGTCAATGTCGCGCTCCTCGCAGCGCACGGATTGCCGGCCGATAACCTTGGCCAGAGCCTCTGTTGCTTCCTCACCGCATGCCCAATCGCGACGATTGCGACGGCAGGTCTGCTTGCTCTCGGGCGCGTCGATGCCAAACATCCGGATCCGGGTACCGTCCATATCCAGTGTGTCACCGTCCAATACGCGAACTGAGCCTGCATGCTGTTCACGGGCTGGCTCCCCCGTAATGATCTCCTGCAGCATGTTCTCGAGTGCCTGGCGCAGCTGCGGATTGCTGTCGCCAATGAAGAATAGCGCAGCGACCACGGCGATGCCCGCCAACCAAGGCTTTAGGCCGGTGCGGTTCTTTTTCTTTCGACGCGTGCTCATGCCGTTTCTGTGAGCAACATTTCTGAGTTGGGCAAGTCAGACGCAGGAACCAATTCCACAATCTTTAGTTGTCTGCCCGTGCATCGCACATGCTGAGCCTCGCTTTCCCCCCGTTCCCTGCGGGGTCCAGCACATAGTTCTGTCCCTATCCACGCCCCCGCAGCTTCGAAGTCGCGGGGGCTTTTTCATGACCGTCCGGCGGAACAGCAACCAGCTTCATCTGTTTCTGCGGCATGAGGAAAGCGCACATCCTCAGGGGGAAGCCTCCGCGCCATCTGGAAGCGGAGGCTTTTTCATGTCGGCATGCCTTGGTTCCGGCAGCCGCTGGGAACATATCAAGCAATTACTGGTTGAATAACCGCGTGCGCCTTCACCTATTGGCTCATGCAAACCTCCCTGTTGGATACTGGCCCCGCCCTCATCGGCGGGGCTTTTTCATGCGCCACGGCCTGGCGCTGGCAGAGGAAGCAAGAAGCATCCGAATCAAAACCGCGCACGATGTGCGCTATAAGCGAACAATGTGCGCATGATGCGCTTGACAAACTGTGCGCATTTTGCGAACGTCCTATCACAGGTCGCGATAACCGCCGCCTCAGATGAAGGACACCCACGCAGATGAAAGCCTACCTCGCCCTTGCCGCGCTGCCGCTGATGGTTGCCTGCGCGCCGCGGCCCGACGCCATTGCGCCCGTGCCGATGGGCTCGGCCTTTGCCGCTCACGACTGCCGCACCGTTGCCGCCGATCTGGCGGCCGAGCGCCAGAACCTTTCCGCCCTCGAGGCCAAGCAGCGCGGCGCCGCGACCGGCGATGCAATCGGCGTCTTCCTGATCGGGGTGCCGACGTCCTCGCTGACCGGCGGCAACAAGGCGGGCGAGATCGGGGCCAGCAAGGGCAAGGTCCTGGCGCTCGAGGCCCGCGCTGCGTCCTGCGGCTGATCCTTCGGTGACTGGCTGCGTGCGGCCAGCATCCAAAGCATCAACGGAGGACTGCCTCATGCACGACCCCAACGCACACCTCTCCTTCGACGAGCGCATGGACCTCAAGTACCGGGTCCCGCGCGAGCCGGTCCAGCGCAGCTATCTCATGCCGGTGTTCATGGGCTGCGTGGCCGGCGGCCTGATGGTCTACGGCGCGGTGGCGCACGCGATCTTTGCCGCACAGGATCCCTACGTCTGCGAGATGTACCGGTCGGAGTGCGTTGCAGCCGCCGAGGTGGCGAGATGATCGGCCGCATCGTCATCCCGAACGAGGCCATCGCTGCCGCGATCTTGGCCGCAATCAATCTCGAAGTGCTGCGCCAAGCGGCTGTGAAGAGGGTGGGCAAGCCATGACTCGCCCGCTCGCGGTAATGAGCCAAGCAATGTGCCTCCTGCTCAAGCGCCTCGCTCTCCGGGCTGAACTGGCCGCCGCCAGGACGAACGGCAACCCTCGCTGGATCGCTGAGGTCGTCCGCGAAATCGACATACTGGAGAAGCGTCAATGACCCACCCTTTGATCACCGAGCTGGTCAATGCCGTGGCCGTGGCCGAACGCAACGGCGCGACCAAAGGGCAGCGTAAGGCCGCATTCGTGGCGCAGGCGCAGCTGGAGGCCGAAATTGCGCGGCTGCGCGGCTGGCTGGCTGAGATCGACATGCGCGGCAAGCACTATGACGGCGAGGACATGGCCGACATGGCGCGCGAGGCCTTGAACGGCAAGCCGCTGGAAGGAGTGCAGCCATGACCCGCACCCCCATGCCCCCGATCCTCTACATTGTGCTCCGCGACCACGGCACCCTCGGCATCGGGTGCAGTGACCCGACGAGCTGCCGGGACTCGGCCTATGACGACTTTGCCTCGGCCACCGACGACGGCGATCCTGTGGCGGTCTGGCAGATCGCCACCGCCGACGGGCTGCCCACCGGGATCACCGACGTCACCGACAGCTTCGAGCGTGAGCTGCAGGAGGTCTGCATCGTCCGCGATCTGGATTGGCCGACCGTGCGTCGGCTGGAAGACAACCCCGCCCTGAAACTGGCAGCGGAATAGGAGAGCCCCATGAACGACATGACCCAAACCCCGGGCACGGGGCTGATGCTGCCTGCCGGAACGGACCTGCAGGCGCTGTTCCGCGACACTAGCAAGGTCGACCCGCTGATCGAGCGGATCGAGGCCGAGGTCCGGGCGCATGTGCCCGACACCAGCACCGCCAAGGGTCGCGACGCGATCAAGTCGCTGGCCTACAAGGTCAGCCGGTCCAAGACCGCACTGGATGACGCCGGCAAGACGCTGAACGAGGAAGCCCGCGCGCAGATTAACCTGGTGGACGGGGCGCGGAAGCGGATCCGCGACCGGCTGGACGCGCTGCGCGATGAAGCGCGGAAGCCGCTGACCGAGTGGGAAGAGGCGGAGGCTGCCCGGCAGACGCGGGACAAGGCTATCGAGGCCGAGCTGCGCGACCACGGCATGACCGGGCAAGAGACCTCGGCGCTGATCCTTGCCACCGCTATGCGGATCAAGGCAATTGCCCTGCCCGACGACTTTGGCCGGGACCGGGACGCCGCCGAGGCGATCCGCACCGGGACCATGACGGCCCTGCGCGTGATGTACGAGGCAACGCAGCAGCGTGAGCGTGATGCGGCTGAGTTGGAGAAGCTGCGCCGGGAAGCGGCGGAACGTGCTGCGGCTGACGAAGCCGTCCGGATCGAGCGCGAGCGGGTGGAAGCTGAGCGTCTGGCTGCCGAGCGCGCCGAGCAGGAGCGGAAGGACGCAGAGGCCCGCGCCGCTCGTGAGGCCGAGGAGCGTGCTGCTCGCGAAAAGGCTGAGGCCGACCGGATCGAGACGGCGCGGAAGGAAGCTGCCGAGAAGGCGGCGGCTGAAGCCGAAGCCCGCCACCAGCGCGAGCTGGCCGAGGCGAAGCGCCGCGAGGAGGAGGCCGCACAGCGCGAGCGGGATCGGATTGCCGCCGAGCAGCGAGCGGAAGCCGAGGCGCAGCGCAAGCGCGAGGAAAGCGCCCGCATCCGCAACCGGGTGCGCCGCGAGATCGCCGCCGCCTTGGCTGCCCTGCCCCAACCCCTGACCCCCGACGCTGTCGCCGAAGCCTTGGTTGCCGGCAGCATCCCAAATACGACTGTGAGGTTCTGACATGGACGGCAACTGGCCCTTTGACGACGAAGCGAAACGCCCGGAGCCGAACAAGGTCATGGGCACTCCGCCGCACGAGGAGTACCGGCTCCTGCCCGGCATTCTCGCCGCAGGCGTCCACCAGATCGACGGCGAGGCTTACCACCGCGACCCCTGCCCCGAGGCATCGCTGTCCTCGACGCTGGCCAAGACCATGCTGGCGCAGTCGCCCCTGCATGCTTGGACGGCTAGCCCGCGGCTGAACCCGGACTGGGAGCCGGTCGAGAAGAAGACCTTCGACATCGGCCGGGCGGCTCATCGGGCAATCCTCGGCGCCGGCGGCGACTATGTCGCCATCCCCGACGAGATCCTTGCCAGCAATGGCGCGGCCAGCACCAAGGAAGCCAAGGCCTTCATCGCCGACGCACGGGACGCGGGTCAGACGCCGCTCAAGACGGCAGAAGTCGCGCAGATCCACGCAATGCGGGACAAGGCGCACGCGAAGCTGAAAGCGCTGCAGATCGACCTGGACCCGGCCCGGTCCGAGATGGTGGCCGTGGCACAGATCGATGGCGTCTGGTGCCGGGCAATGATCGACAATGTGCCGCTGGATGCGCGACTGCCGATCTACGACTTCAAGACCTGCGAGAACGCCAGCCCCGAGGCCTGCCAGAAGGCGATCCTCAACTACGGCTATGACGTGCAGGCCGAGCATTACCGCCAGGTCTGGCGGGCGGCTACCGGCGAAGACCGCGTGTTCCGCTTCGTGTTCCAGGAGAAGTCTGCGCCGCACGAGGTCTGCGTGGTCGAGCTTGGCGACGACACGCTGCTGATCGCCCGCAAGAAGATCGCCCGCGCTCGCGAGATGTGGGGCCTGTGCATGCAGAGCGGCCAGTGGCCAGGCTATCCCCTCGGCGTTCATCGCGTCGACCTGCCTACCTGGGCGATCGAGCGCTGGCTGGAACGCGAGAGTCATGAGGCCGCGATCAAGAAATAGACCGGCCGCGACATCCTTGCCGCCTCCTACGCGGCGCAATCTCCACAGAACCACGAGGTGAACCCATGGGCATGATCCGTTTCATCCCCGTTACCGAGATCAACGATCCCCTGACCCTCTCGATCGGCCTTTCCGGCGGATCGGGTACGGGCAAGACCTATACCGCCCTGCTGATGGCCCGCGGCATTGCGGAAGTTGTCACGGGCAAGGCCGGCGCGCCCATCGGCTATGTCGACACCGAGAACCGCCGGGCCCTGCACTACAAGTCCGCCTTTCCCGAGATGATGCACTTCGACTTCACGGCTGTGGACGACAAGGGCAATGTCGTGGGGTTTGGCCCCGAGCGTTGGATCGAAGTTATTGACGCGGCCGAGGCAGCCGGACTTCCCGTGTTGATCCTCGACAGCTTCTCCCATGCCTGGGAAGGCGTTGGTGGGGTGCTGGACCTGCATGCGACAACGCTGGACCGCCTGACCCGGGGCGATGACAGCAAGAAGGACGCGCGCAGCCAGCTGGCCTGGGCCGAGGTGAAGCCGCGCTATCGCCGCCTGATCGACCGGATCGTGCGGGCCAAGACGAACATCATCATCTGCACCCGTGCCAAGCCGGTGATGCAGGACTTCAAGACCAAGCAGAACGCCCGCAACACGAAGACCCGCCGCGCAGACGTGCCATGGGACCCGGCAAGCGACGGTGATCTGATGTTCGAGATGACCACGATGGTGATCCTCGACCCATCCGCGCCAGGCTGCCCGGTCCACCGCATCAAGGTTGCCGACCAGTTCAAGGCGCTGCTCGATCCGCGCCGCCCCATGGGGGCCGAGACGGGCCGTGCCATGGCGGAATGGGCGAAGGGTCAAGGCGACGCGCAGGAGCAGAAGAAGGTGCTGGACGAGGCCCGCGACCAGGCGCGCCAAGGACGGGCCGCGATGCGCAAGTGGTGGGGCGAGAACCCGCAGAAGGCCACGATCGCGAAGACGATCCTGACGGAGCTGCAGGACATGGCCGACGAGGCGGACCGTGATGCTCAGGCCTCCAACGACGATCCCTTTGCGGACCTGCCACCGGCCGACCAGGACAACACCGGCGACAGCATGACGCCCGAGCAGCGCGCCGAATACGAGGCCGCCATCGCGAATATGCGCGAGAGCGCCTGATCCCCTGCCCCTGCCGTCCGTCGCCTGTGACGGCAGCACCTGGCGGGCCCGTCAATTCCACCCATCCCGGCCCGCCCTTTTCCCATCATCACGAGGATCGAGACATGAGCGAACGCAACGATGCCGTTGTCGACCCGCTAGACCAGAAGAACGGCCGCCTCTCGCTTCATCTGCGCGCCAAGAGCGGCTTTGAGAGCGAGGGCGCCGAGGATGTGTCTCCCAACCAGTGGGAGGCAATCAACCTGATCATTCACGACGCTGTTGATGCATCGGACGTGATCGCTCTGGCGAACGGCGGTGCCGCATGACCAACCCCCTCATTACCCGCCTGATTGAAGCCGTCGCGGCCTACGAGCGGCCCGGCGCTACGAAAGAGCAGCGCAAGGCAATGTTCGCGGCCGAGGCCGAGCTGCAGAAGTTCGTGGACGCGCTGGCGGCGTATGCGAGCCGGGCGGCTGATCTGGAGGCGCAGTTGACCCGTATTGGCCGTGAGACTTGCGGCACCGGTCGCCACGGCGAAAGCCTCCGCGTTGTCCGTGACCTCGTCGCAGAAGGCGGTGCCGCATGAACCGCAGCAACATCATCGACATTGAGGGCCAGATCCACGCCCGTACCGACCGGGCGATCCTGTTCAGCACCGATGGCGAAGAGGACGGCGCAGCGTGGCTGCCGCTGTCTCAGGTCGAAGTGGAGATGAAGGGGCGCAACATTGCTGTGGTGACGCTGCCGGAGTGGCTGGCTGTTGAGAGGGGGCTGGTGTGAGCGTCCTCAACCACTGCCCCATCGAGGTCCGCGGCACCGTCTACCCTTCGGTCAAGGCCGCAGCCAAGGCCCTCGGCATCAAGCCAGCGTCCATCTCCAGCTACCTTGGCCGCCGGGGCCACACCGATGGCTTGGGCCTCGGCTCCTCGTCGCCCAACCGGAACCGCACCGCGCATCGCAAGAAGGCGATCGAGATCCACGGCTACCGCTTCGAGAGCATCAGGGCGGCAGCTGACGCGCTAGGACTGCCCTACCAGTCATTCCACCGCACCGTGACGAAACCGATGACGCCGAAGAAGTCCGACCGGCTGCTGCGCATCATTATGGAGTGGCAGGCGAAGGAAGCTGCGAAGAAGAGGAAAGTGGCATGATGCAGCCATCACTTTTCACCGGCACGGCGCGCCTCGCCTATGACGACGCAATGGCGCTGACCCTGCAGTCGATGCAGACCTACGGGCCTGCTCACGAGCATTGGGCGGTTGCCTGGTCAGGCGGAAAGGACAGCTCCGCCACGCTGACGGCAATCGTGCACCTGATCGAGACCGGACAGCTCGCGCGCCCCAAGTCCTTGTCGGTATTCTACGCTGATACCCGCCAGGAGCTTCCTCCGCTCGCAGCTGCAGCTGACGCGATGGTTGCGGACCTGCGCCGGCGCGATTGGATCAACGTCGAGGTCGTGCGCGCGCCGCTCGATCGCCGCTTCCTCGTCTACATCCTCGGCCGAGGCGTGCCGCCCCCGAACAACAACACGCTGCGCTGGTGCACCCGCCAGATCAAGGTCGATCCGATGGCAGAAGCCGTTGGGCGGAGGATCGAGGCGCTGTCGGTCCCAGAGGGCGAGACGGTCCTGATGATCACCGGCGTCCGCGAGGGCGAGAGCGCAGTCCGAGATCAACGGATCACCATGAGCTGCTCGCGCGACGGGGCCGAACGTGGCCAAGGGTGGTATCAGCAGACCCTGCCGGAGGCGAAGGGCATCCGTGGGCGGATCGCGACCTTAGCTCCGATCCTGCACTGGCGGGTCTGCAACGTGTGGGACTGGCTAAAGGTCTACGCGCCGATGCACGAATACGGCCACTGGCCGACGCGGATCATCGCTGACGCCTATGGCGGCGACGAAGCTGAAGAGCGCAATGCTCGCACCGGCTGCATCGGCTGTCCACTGGCCTCGAAAGACGTGGCGCTGGAGGGCGTCATAGCGATGCCCGAATGGTCGCACCTTGCACCGCTGGCCGGGCTGAAGCCGATCTATCGCTGGCTGCGGCAACCAGAGAACCGGCTTCGCAAGGCGGGGCTGGAACGCCTGAAGGACGGCAGCATCGCAAAGAACCCGCAGCGCATGGGGCCGATCACTCTCGAGGCGCGGCAGGAGGCGCTCGCCCGGATCCTTGCGATCCAAGCACGGGTCAACGCTGCCGCGGTCGATCTGGGCAGGCCCGGCATCGACCTTCTGAACAACGAAGAGGAGCTGCGCATCCGCGAGCTAATTAACGGCGGCACCTGGCCTGACGGCTGGACTGGAGAGGAACCACGCGCCGACACGATGCTGGACACCGTTTACCAGGACGGATCGGTACAGCCGCTGCTTTGGAGGGCACAGGCATGACCATGCACCCCCACCTTCCCCTGATCATCGACAGCTTCACCGGCGGCGGCGCGCGCCTACTCCGTCGGTTACAAGCCCTCCTTGATCGCTATGAAGCTCAGCATGCGCGCTTTTGCATCCTCTCGTGCGGCGCCGAAGTGCGCGGCTCTATGGCAGTTCGGACAAAGGGCAATCATGTACCTGGGATCATCGGGGCCACCGTCCGTCAGCCGGCGAATGTGATGGGCCTCGAGGTAGGGCGTGCCGTTCGGACGGTTGAACGGTGCAGGTGCTCGGCAGTCTTCGCAGCGCCCGTCCGCCCGAGCATAAACATAGGTGCATATCAGCCTGCTCCGCTCGAACGCGGTGACCACGGCCTGCCTCTGGCCGGGCGCCACTTTCGCAGCCGCGATAGCTCGAGAGCGCAGATCGGCAAGGGCGATACCGCCAGGTATGGACGTCCCCTCATCAGCGTCGAAAAGTGCAGAAAGTGGACGGAGTTCAAAGATAATTGCCTTCCGCATCTGCCCAGTGGTGTCGGGTGCATCACGAAGGTGGAAACCCTCGCAGACGAACTGGTCTTCGTATTGAACGCCGGACCGAACCTTTCTGAAAACCAAGATGTCCCGCCCCTCCTCAGCGTGATCTCTGACAGCACGATTGCCGCGGATCATCTGCATGTCGCCGGCTTGGCCCTCGCCAGAGTACTCAAACACCCCGTCAGGGCGGACCGTATCCTCATAGCCGTGCGCCTCACCTTCCTGCCCAGTAATCAGAAAGATAGGGCTCGCGGGGTCCGCAGGTGTGACAATGCCGCCCTGCTGCTGTCCACCGAAGCGCGCATGGATGTCCGCCCGCCTGTTGTAGACCCTGCCCTTCTCGAATCCCCACGACATACATTTGCTCCGCGATTTGCTGCCCTTCCGGGCAAGGCTAATGCGGTAAGCGTCAACAATCCATTAACCGATGTCACTGGTCCGCCACTGGCCGAGGCGCTGATCGCGGCGAACTGCGGTCACCTGCGGATGGAAGCACTGGAGGCGCAGGCATGAGCATTCTCTGGCAACAAGCGTATCCGTCCGGGCGCATCTTGGCCAAATCAGGGCGCGTCGAAATCCGTGCCGTTTTCCCGCCGATTGGCGAAGGTCAACATCGCTTTCCATGGGTCTGGCGTCTCTGGATCAACGGCAAGACCTGCGCAACGGAAGGTCGAGCAAAGACTGAACTGGCAGCTAAGTCGGCACTGCTGTCGGCATGGCGTGATTTTCTTAGTGCTGCTGATCTGGCTTACATGAGGTCGCAGAAGGTCACAGATCTGGAGGCGCAGGCATGAGCCCCGACGCGAACGAGCTGCTGGCCAAGCTCTACAAGACCGGCAAGCACCCGGCGAAGCCGCGTAAGGCTGCCGATGAACTCATCGATGGCGGTCTAGCGGAACCCGGCAAGCGCGGCAGGCTGCAGATCCTGCCGGCGGGAAGGTTTGCGGCGTGGGCGGCGCAGCAGAAAGCAAGACAGGAAGAAGGGAGAGGATGATGGGCCGCCGCGTGACCTTTACCGAAGCTCAGGTGCGCCGCGCCGTTAAGGCCGCGCGAGAGGTGGACCCTCAGTCCGTTATTGAAGTGACGAAAGAAGGGGTCATCCGCATACTGCCGGCTGCGCCCAAACGTTCGGCGCAGAATGAAGTTGATAGTTGGTTCGATGGTCAGAGTTAACCTGAAGGGCATCCACCGCGTCCGCGTGAAGCTGGCGTCTGGGGCTGTTCGTGAATATCACTATGCCGGTCGCGGCAAGGGCGCCCCGAAGTTCTGGGACAGCGCGAGCGACATTGCCCTGGGGTCGCCTGCCTACCTTGCAGCATTTGCTGCCTGCGCGCCCGAGGCTTCCGCTGCGAAGGGCAAGTTCCGCTCCGCCATTATCGACTTCCTGGCCAGTGTTGACTTCATCGGGCTGGCGCCGCGCACTCAGGCGGACATGCGCAACTCGATGTACCATGCCAAGAATGGCATCGATGCGAAGTTCGGCGCCGCGCCCCTGGCCGCTTTCAACGATCCTCGAATCAGGTCCGAGGCACTGAAATGGCGGGACAGTATCGGGGGCAAAGTCGGCGACGATCGAATCAGGCACCTGCAGAGGATCGTGGGCTTTGCTCTCGATCGGCGCATGATCCATCAGAATCACCTGCGCGACATCAAGTCCGTCTACAAGACCAACCGCGCCGAGATCTTCTGGCTGCCTGATGAGATCGCTGCGTTCCGGGCAGGCTCACCGGATCATGTCTGGCGCATCCTGGCCATTGCGCTGGAGACGGGGCTGCGGCCGGGCGATCTGGCCC
>Ga0194112_10008645_pt1 | contig 13072 bp, 11 predicted proteins | sample TA2MahC400mmetaG_FD_146191 | JGI IMG/M metagenome (GOLD analysis project Ga0194112, IMG submission 146191) | Freshwater microbial communities from Lake Tanganyika, Tanzania - TA2015016 Mahale Deep Cast 400m | ecosystem: Environmental > Aquatic > Freshwater > Lake | place: Tanzania: Lake...
TTCGTGCCCATCAAGAGGCGCGAGACGGAAAGGTTCTCGATTCTCGTTCGCGGGAACCCGGCTGACATTTCGTGGCCCTTTCGCCAGTGCGGCACGGCCGGCGGCGAGCTCGCCTGCTGCCCGCCCTGTTCAGACGTCGGCGGTACGGCGGCGGCCGCGGCTGAACATCCATGTTACTTGCCGGCTTCGCCCTCTATCGCCTCCGGCCGCAGCCGGATGTGCAGGTCGCGCAATTGCTTCTCATCCACCGTGCCCGGGGCGCCCGTCATCAGGTCCTGGCCGCGCTGCGTTTTCGGGAACGCTATGCCGTCGCGGATGCTCTGCTCGTCGAGCAGTATCCGCACGAGCCGGTCCAGGCCGAGCGCTATGCCGCCGTGCGGCGGGGCGCCGAACTTGAGGGCCTCCAGCAGGAACGAGAACTTCTCCTCGGCCTCCTCCCGGCCGATGCCCAGCACGTTGAACATGCGGGCCTGCACGTCGGTGCGGTGGATGCGGATGCTCCCGCCGCCCAGTTCCACGCCGTTGAGGACCAGGTCGTACGCCCGCGCCCGGACGGAGGCCGGCTCGGTTTCCAGCCGGTCCAGGTCGGCCGGGTTCGGGCTGGTGAACGGATGGTGCATGGCAACATATTTCTTTGTTTCCAGGTCATACTCCAGCAGCGGGAAGTCCGTGACCCAGCAGAACTGGAGGTCTTCCTGGGGCACGAGGCCGAGTTTGCGGCCCAGGTGGACGCGCAGGTTGCCCAGGCTGGCGGCCACGACGGTCGGCTCGTCGGCCACGAACAGCAGGAGGTCGCCCGGCTGGGCGGCAAACGATTCCTTGAGGGCCGACTGCTCGGGGGGCTTGAAGAATTTCGCGATTGCGCCGCTCAGGGAGCCGTCGGCCTCGACCTTGACCCAGGCGAGGCCCTTTGCGCCGAAGCCGCCCGCGTAGGCCGTGAGGTCGTCGATTTCCTTGCGGGTCATGGCCTGGCCGCCGGGCACCTTCAGGCCCCTCACGTGGCCGCCCCTGCCGGCGGCCTCGCGGAAGACGCGGAAGTCGCTTCGGCGGGCCACGTGGGCCACGTCGCCGATTCTCATGCCGAACCGCCGGTCGGGCTTGTCGACGCCGTAGTCGCGCATCGCCTCGGCGAACGTCAGGTGCGCAAAAGGCGTGGGCACCTGCCGGCCCAGGACGGCCTCGACGACGGCCGCGACCGCCTTCTCGGTGACGGCCATGACGTCGGCCTCGCTGACAAGGGCCATCTCGATATCAAGTTGCGTGAATTCCGGCTGGCGGTCGGCCCGCAGGTCCTCGTCGCGGAAGCACCTGGCGATCTGGTAGTACCGGTCCAGGCCGGCCATCATCAGCAGTTGCTTGAAGAGTTGCGGCGACTCGGCCAGCGCGTAGAACCGGCCGGGGCTCAGGCGGCTGGGCACGAGGAAGTTCCGCGCCCCGCCCGGCGTGTACCGCGTCATGGCGGGCGTTTCGACCTCGACGAAGCCCGCCTCGTCGAGCACCCGGCGCATGGTGCGCACGATGAGGTGGCGCGCGAGCAGGTTCCGCTGCATCCTGGGGCGCCTGAGGTCCAGGTACCGGTACTTGAGGCGCACGTCCTCGCCCGCGTCGCACTCGTCGGCCACCTCGAAGGGCAGCGGGTCGCTTGCCGCCAGTATCTCGGCCGCCTTCACGTGCACCTCGATTTCGCCGGTCGGCATCTTCGGGTTGACGGCGCCCGGGGGTCGCGGCACGACGGCGCCCTCGACCTGGACGACGTACTGGGCGTGCATCTTCTCGGCCAGGGCGTGTGCCTCGCGGCTGCGTTCGGGGTTGAAGACGCACTGGGTGCGGCCGTAGCGGTCGCGAAGGTCGATGAAGATGACGCCGCCGTGGTCGCGGCGGGAATTGACCCACCCGGCCAGGCGCACCGCCAGCCCCTCGTGTGCCTTCGAGAGTTCGCCGCATGTGTGTGTCCGGTACGTTGTCTTCATGAGCCGCCTCCTGCCGGATGACGAGCAACAAAAAAGCCCCAGGACCGCCGGTCCCGAGGCCGCTCGTTTCTTTCGGCGCGCACCGGCCCCGAGAACTATCCGTCATTATCCCGAGCCGGATTATGCGTTCGCCGCGCCATTGAATCATAATATCGGCTCGGCAGTCCGCGCGGTCAAGGGAAAAACGCGCCCGGCCGTGCCACATCCGCTGTGGCGCGAGCGCTGGAGACTGAGGCGTTGCGTTTTTCGGCATGGTTCAAACAAGCCCCACGCACCGCGTGGGGATGGATGGTGCGGGCCGATCATCCCCCGGCGGTGCCGGGGGCTTTGAACCATGCCCGTTTTTCCAGGATTTCTTGTTGACTCACCGCGCGCCGTTGCGCAACATGGCGGCATGGTCCGGGGCCGCGGAGGTCCCGGAGTGCGGCTGTTCGAGTTCGCCGTGGCCGCACGTGAACGCATCGGACGGCGACGCCACTAGGGTCATGCATCACGAAGGAGCGACGTACATGGCGAAGTCAATGACGAAGTCGCAGATCATGAAGGCGCTGGCGGACAAGACGGGTCTGAAGAAAAAGGAAGTGGCTGCGGTCATCCAGGAACTCGTGGTCCTGGCCTGCAAGGAAGCCAAGAACACGTTCCCCGTCCCGGGCCTGGGCAAACTCGTCCTGGTGCAGCGTCCGGCGCGGAAGATCCTCATGCGGTTCGGCCCGAAGACCGGCCAGACCGTGGACGTGCCGGCAAAGAAGGTGCTGAAGTTCCGCATTGCCAAGGCCGCCAAGGACGCCGTGCTGAAGAGGTAAGCCCTCAGCGGCTGAGAGTTTTGCGACTCAAGGGGCCGACCCCGGCAAGGGGCGGTCCCTTTGCCGTTTGAAGGCCCCACGATGTCCCTCGCCATGAAAGCGCGAACCCGAAATCCGAATCAAAAGGCAAACGGCAAAAGGCCAACCTGGTGTTTGGGCAATTGTTGTTTGATTCGGGCTTGCGGGTTCGGTTGAATCCGCAATCGCATCAGTGGTCGTTCGGGTAGTACGGCTCGATGTGGACGGTGACCTGGGTGACGCCGCGCACCTCGCGCCGAATGGCCTCGCTGACCTTCGAGGCGATGGCGTGCGCCTCGCCGACCGGCATGCGCGGGTCCACCTCTACGTGCAGTTCCATGTGGGTCTCAAGGCCGCTGCGGCGCGCGAGGAGTTTCTCGGTGTCGAGCACGCCGGGGATGGTTCGGGCCGCGCGGCGGATCGCCTCGATCGTTTCGCCGTCGGCGGTCTCGTCCATGAGGGCCGAGCCGGTCCGCAGGAACGCCTTCAGGCCGATGCCAAAGACGATCAGGCATATGAGGACCGCGGCGATGGGGTCGAACACCTGCCCCTTCGGCCCCAGCAGCAGGGCCGCACCGATGCCCGCCAGGGCGATAACGCTGGCCAGGACGTCGCTGCGGCGGTTGGCGGCGTCGGCCAGCAGGCTCTCGGACTTCAGCCTCCGGCCCAGGCGCATCTTGTACTGGCACTGCGCTTCCTTCAGAAAGATACTTGCAAGGGCGAACCACAAGGTCCACGCCTCGGGCAGCGGGTCGGGGTGCGGGTCGATGATGTGCACGACGGCCCTGTAGCCGAAGATGACGCCGACAACCATGACCAGAATGGCCACGGTGCGGCCGGCCAGCACTTCGGCCTTGCCGTGGCCGTAAGGGTGGCGGGCGTCGGCCGGGCGTCGGGCCTGCCAGGCGCCGTGCACGACGATAAGGCCCGAAAGCGTGTCGCTCAGCGAATCGACGCCGTCGGCGACCAGCGCCTCGCTGGTTCCCAACGCGCCGCCTATGACCTTGGCGATACCGAGGGCCAGGTCGGCCACGATGCCGATCCATGCGGCCAGGGCAACCTGGCCGTACATTGCGCGGCTGTCGGCGGCGCTCTGCACGCGGGGATTCTAGGCCGGCGGTCGGGGGACGGGCCACACAATTCGCGCGGTGGGCAACGCTTTTCAGATTTCAGACGAGAGATTCCATGTGCAGCAGCGCCCAGAAAGCGCCGTCGTGCTCGGGGCCGGGCAGCAGCAGGTCGGACCGCACCAGGCGCCACGCGGGACTCGCCTTCAGGAATCGCCGCAGGACCCCCTCGTTCTCCTCCGGCTGGAGGCTGCACGTGGAATAGACGGCGCGGCCGCCCGGTCGAACCAGCCGCGCCGCCTGCTCCAGCAGGGCAAGTTGCAGGCGAGGCAGTTCCTCAAGGTCCTCCGGCCGCAGGCGCCACCGCGCCTCCACGCGACGGGCGAGGACGCCCGTGTTGGAGCAGGGCACGTCGGCCAGCGCGGCGTCGAAGCCGCCGGGGGGCGCAGCCGCGGCCAGGGCGTCCGGCAGGCACGCCGCGACGCTCCGCAGGCCGCGCGCGGCCAGCGCCTGGCGCAGCGGGGCGAGTTTCTCCTCGGTGCGGTCACAGGCGACGATGAGGCCGCAGTCGCCCTTCATCTCGGCTATCTGCGTCGTCTTGGTTCCGGGCGATGCGCACAGGTCCAGCACGCTCTCGCCCGGCGCGGGGGCGAGGGCGCGGGCGGCCTGCATCGCGGCGGGGTCCTGGATGGTCAGGGCGCCAGAGTCCAGGAGGGCCTCGAACTGCTCCGGCGCGAGCGACGAGACGTCTATGGCTGCTCGCGCCGCTTCGTTGCCTGGGGCCGCAGCCGTGAGGGCGCGGGCATCCTGCGCTGGAGGAGTAACCGCGACCTTACGGTCGCGGCTCGATGTGCGGTCGCGGCTCGACTCGCCTTCCGGCGCCGTCGGCGGGCGGGCTCGTGCGAACAGTCGCGGGCGGCGGTTGCTCCACCGGCAAATCTCCTCCGCGCGATCGCCATAGACGGCCAGCCACCGCGCCGCCAGCCAGTCCGGAAATGAGTAGGCCGCGCCCAGGAAGGCCGCGAAGCCCGCACCCGGATCGGGCAGGACGGCCGCGCCGAGGCGCACGACGCCACCCTCCGGGTGCGGGATGGCATCGCGGGCGGGGCGGCCGTCGGGGTCGCGGCCGACAATGATGCGGCGCAGGCTCCTCAGCATGGCGTTGACGAAGCCCGCGGCGCGATCGGCCTGGCGTCCGTGTGCCGTGCAGCGGGCGGCCCGCGCGGCCTCGCTCACGACGGCGTAGTCGGGCACGCGGTCGAGGAACAGGAGTTGGAAGGCCCCCAGTTCAAGGATTCGCCTCAGTGGCGCCTGGATAGCGCCCTCCCGCCCGTGTCCGCCGCGAAGATGGCTCAAGAGCAGCCGCAGCGTGCGCCGGTGACGGATCGTGCCCGCGGCCAACTGAAGGGCCAGTGCGCGGTCTCGCGGCGGAAGGGGCAGTTCAGTGAAGAGGTCGTGAAGTTCGTCGCGGAGAGTTCCGTGCGCCTCATCGACCCGGCGGAGGGCTTCCAGGGCCGCATCGCGGGCCGTTGCGCCCGCGCCTAGCGGAGGAACCACCGGACGGCCTCCTCCACCTCATCCATCCGGATCGTGGTGTCCTTGCACGGTCCGACGGGCCAGGCGATGGTGCGGGCCAGGACGGCCTTAGGAAGCGAGGCGAAGACGCCCGCCCGCAGTTCCTTATGGCAGGCGACGGCCACGACGGCCTTGATGCCGGGGGCGGCGGCACGCTCGGCCGCCTGGCGCCCCCCGGTTGCCAGGAACAGGTGCACGCCGTACTTGTCGCGCAGGTCCAGGAATCGGCAGACGGGGCACCGGCCGCAGCGGGCGCAATCCTTGAGCGTCTCATCGAGTCTCCGCTCGCAGGCCGAGCGCTGAAGACACCGCGAGAACAGGACCAGCAACTCCTCCGGGCGGCAGCGCGTCCGCCGCAGCCGCACGGCCAGGTTATTCAGCGCGATGATGGTCTTGTCCATCACGGGCGGCGTCTCGCAGTTGCAGCACAGCGTTGCGCGGTGGGTCTCCGTACCCACCGCGCATGCATACCGCTTGCGTGCGGCGTTGCGCGGCGGGTGCGGAGACCCGCCGCGCGAATTTGCGTCGTGGCACTCACGTGTCGGGGGCGGCCAGGAACCGCGATCCGGGCTTGACGCGGTACCCGCGCGCCAGGTCGGCGGCGCTCATGGGCCGCTTGCCGGCCGGTGTGACCTCGACGAGTCGGACGGACCCCCTGGCCGCGGCCACGTCGATGCCCTCGGGCGTGGCGGCCAGCACCGTGCCGGGTTCGCCGCGCGCGGCGGCGTCGGCCAGGCGCGAGCGGGCGACCACGATGCGCAGGGGCGGTTTGCCCGCGCCGGCCGCCAGGTGCGTGTAAGCGCCCGGCCAGGGCGTTACGCCGCGGATGCGGTTGTGGACCTCGGCGGCGGGTCGGTTCCAGTCGATGAGGCCGTCGGTCTTCTTGAGGCGCGGCGCCGGGGTGGCTTGGTTCTCGTTCTGGCGTCGGCGGCCGACCTCTTCGAGGGGGATTTCGCGGATGACCTCGGTGACGAGGCGAGCGCCGAGTTTCGAGAGCCGGTCGGCCAGTTCGCCGGCGGTCTCGTCCGGCTCGATGACGGTGGCGCGCTGGCCCAGGATGTCGCCTGCGTCGATCTGCTCTGTCATGTCGATGACGGTCAGGCCGGTCTCCGTTTCGCCGTTGATGATGGCCCAGTTGACGGGGGCCGCGCCGCGGTACTTCGGCAGGAGCGAGGCGTGCAGGTTGATCGCCCCGTGGCGCGGCAGGGCGAGCAGCGCGGGGCCGATTTTCTGGCCGAAGGCGATGACCAGCAGCAGGTCCGGGGCGGCCTTGCGTATCCGCCGCACGGCAGCCGAGGCGTTGATGTCTTCCGGCTGGATGAGCGGGATGTCCTGCTCGCGCGCGAACCAACTGACGGCCCCGACGCGGACGGCCTGGCCGCGCCCGGCCGGCCGGTCGGGCTGCGTGACGATGAGCGCAACCTCCTGGCCGCCCTCCACCAGGGCGCGAAGGGTGGGCAATCCGAAGGTTCCCGAGCCGGCAAAGACGATTCGCATGGTGTCAGCCTGCAAAGGCTCAACGACTGCCACTTGTCACTTGCCGCTTGCCGTTTTGCCCTTAACAAGTGGCCAGTGGCCAGTGACAGGTGGCCTGTCAAACGGCCGCCGTGCGGCGGTCGAATCGCGATTCAAGGTCGCGCAGCCGCCGCCGCTGGGCCAGCCGCTGAACGGGCGACATCCGGTCAACCAGCAGCCGCCCGTCCAGGTGGTCCAACTCGTGCTGGACGGCGCGGGCCAGGATGCCCTGGGCCTCCATCTCTCGCGTCTGCCCCTGAAGGTCCTGGTGCCGCACGCGCACGCTTGTGAACCGTCCGATGCGGATGTAAACGCCGGGGAAACTGAGGCAGCCTTCCTCGCTCTGATCCTCCCACCCGGACGCGGCAACGAGTTCGGGATTCACCAGGACGGTCTCCTGGCCGGGCTTGTCGCTGGAAGCCACGATGGCGATGCGCCTTGAGACGCCGATTTGCGGCGCGGCCAGGCCGAGGCCCTCGGCGGCGCGCATGGTGCGGAGCATCTCCGCCGCCAGGTTCGCCAGGGCCTGGTCGAATGCCGCCACGGCCTCCGTGCTCTGCCGCAGGACGGGGTCCGGGTAATGCCGGATCTCCATGTGCACACTCCGCCCGCCAGGGGTATAAGTGATTATAGAGCCTGCCGCCCGCCGCTACAAGGGGCGGGGTGAGTAGTCGCCCACTTGCGGTGGGCGAAACAGGGCCGCGGCTCCGTTTCTGAAGCATTGCCGGGTCCGGGCTTTCTGGGTTGACAGGCTCGGCGCATTTCAGTAACTTCTGCTCGCACTTGGTCGGAGGAGCAAAGGGAAGGCCGGCATGCAACTTGTCTTGGTCGACAGCCCCGAGGAAATCCGCCGCGGTTTCCACCCCTTGTCGCTGAGCCGGCCTATCTGGGAACTGCGGTGCGGCATTACGTCGCTCAAAGAGAAACTCATCGCCCGCACGCGCCCGGCCGGCGTCGCGTGCTTCGTGGCGCCCTATATGGCCGATGCTTATCGGGCCAGGGCCGGATGCCCGGTCAACGATGCTTCCGCTCTTTCGGGCGACGACCTGCTTATCATTGACCCGCGTGTCAAGGCCGATGCGTTCGACGTGCCGACCACGGGGCCCAGCGAAGTCGGCCTTGACGGGGAAGGGCGCGTTCTGTACGCGCGGATCGCCAGATATGACCTCGGCCGCCTGCCGCCAGCTGGCGGCGGCATCGACGCGCTGTTGTCGGCGGCCAAGGTGAAGTTCCCGTGCGTCGCCGCCCGCCTGCCCGCCTGGCGCTACGCATGGGACCTGATGCTGGCCAGCCCCGACCAGGTTGCCGCCGACTTCGCGGCCGCGGGCCGCTTCGGCATCGAGGGCGCCGTCGAGCAGCCCTGCGCCGTCCGCGGCAGCCGCAACGACGTGTACGTCGCGCCGGGCGCCGTCGTGCATCCCATGGTGGTCATTGACGCCGGGCAGGGGCCGGTGTACGTTGACGAGGGTGCGGAGATTCTTCCGTTCACGCGGATAGAGGGGCCGTGCTACATCGGCCCGAAGTCGGTCCTGCTGGGCGCCAAGTGCCGCGCGGGTAATTCCTTCGGGCCGCATTGCCGCGTGGGCGGCGAGGTCGAGGCGTCCGTCATCCAGGGATACACAAACAAGTACCACGACGGGTTCCTGGGCCACGCGTACGTGGGCGAGTGGGTCAACCTGGGCGCGCTGACGACCAACAGCGACCTGAAAAACGATTACTCCGCCGTATCGGTCAATATGGACGGCCGGCGTTCAATCGACACCGGCTCGGCCAAGGTCGGCTGCCTGGTGGGCGACCACGTTAAGACGTCCATCGGCACGCTCTTCAACACGGGCGCCTACGTCGGCGCGATGGCCGTCATCATGGCCACCGGCAAGCCGCTGCCGAAGTTCATCCCGTCGTTCGCGTGGCTGATTGAAGGCGTGGTGACGAAGGGCTTCGGCAAAGGTAAACTGTACGAGACGGCCCGGACCGTCATGGCGCGGCGGGGTAGGGAGTGGACGGCCGCCGAGCAAGCCATGTGGGACGCCGTCTATGCCTTCACTGCCGGGCCGCGCGACGAGGCCGTCCGCAGGGGCCGCCGCATCATGGCGAAGCCGTGACCGCTTCAGTGCCGTAATCAGAGCCGCGACCGTAAGGGAGCGGCGCCGTGTCAGAGCCGCGGCCGCAAGGGCGCGGCGCCGTACAAGGAGACCCGTTCATGGCAAGCGTTCTTGAGCGTGTGGTCGCCGTTACGGCCCGCGTGCTTCGGCTTGACCCGGCCGAGATCCGGCCGGAGCACAGTTTCGCGGCCGACCTGGGCGCCGAGAGCGTTCAGTCGATTGAACTGGTCGCCATGTTCGAGGAAGAGTTCGGCATCGACATGGACGAGCAGGAGGCGCTGTCGGTCGAGACGGTCGGCGCCGCTGCCGAGTACATCGCCGGGGTGTGCAGGAAGCAGGGAATCCCCACTGAACCGTAGCGGCGCGCCGGCGGCGCGTCTTGCGCCGCGTGTCCGGCGGCCCGCAGGCGCGGAGCCGAAGCGTGAAAGGAAGCGTCATGGCCGACGCCAGAAAGCATCACCCCCTGGTCGATGCGACCGAACCGAACCTGATGGAGGACGTCTTCCCCTACAGCCTGCCGCCGCGCATCCTGTTCGACGGCCCCGTTGTGGAGGTCATCGACGGCAGGCCGGTGGAGTTCGACTTCGGGAGCGTCAGGCATCGGCCGATCGTGGTCACCGACACGACGTTCCGCGACGGGCAGCAGGCCCGCCCGCCGTACACGCCCGACCAGATGGTCCGTATCTACGACCTTTTGGCGCGGCTGAGCGGGCCGCAGGGCGTGGTGCGGCAGACTGAGTTCTTCCTTTATACCAGGAGCGACCGCGAGGCGCTCGACCGCTGCCGCGCGCTGGGCCGCCGATACCCGGAGTGCACCGGCTGGATCAGGGCCGTCAAGGGCGACTTCCGCCTGGTGCGCGAGGCCGGCCTGGCGGAGACCGGCATGCTGACGAGTTGCTCGGACTACCACATTTTCCGCAAACTGAACTTCCCGAGCCGCAAGGCGTGCATCGACAGTTACTGCGAGGTCGTTGCGGCGGCGTTCGAGGCGGGCGTCCGGCCCAGGTGCCACATGGAAGACGTCACGCGGGCCGACATCGACGGCTTCGTCCTGCCCTTCGTGGACCGCCTCATGGCGATGAGCCGCCAGGTGCCCGAGCGCCTCTCGGTCAAGATACGCCTGTGCGACACGATGGGGTTCGGCCTGGGCCATCCGGGCGCGGCCCTGCCGCGGAGCGTGCCAAAACTTATCTATAAACTTAATCGCGAGTGCGGCGTGCCCAGCGAGCGGCTGGAGTGGCACGGGCACAACGATTTCCACAAGGTCCACGCCAACGCCGCAACGGCCTGGCTGTACGGATGCGACGCGGTCAACGCCACCCTCTTCGGCTTCGGCGAACGCACCGGCAACCCGCCCCTGGAGGGGGCCGTGTTCGAGTACATCGCCCTGAAGGGCGACCTGTGCGGCGTGGACACGACCGCCGTAACCGAACTGGCCGAGTACATGCGGGCCATCGGGCTGCCGATTCCCGACAACTACCCGCTGGCCGGGCGGGCGTTCAACGTCACCCGGGCCGGCATCCACGCAGGGGGCCTGCGGCAGGACGAACGCATCTACAACATTTTCGACACCGAGCGGCTCCTCGGCCGCCCGCCGCGAGTCGCCATCACCGACAAGAGCGGCGCCGACGGCGTCACGCTGTGGGTCAACGCCTTCTTCGGCCTCAAGGGCCAGGAGCGCCTCAACAAGATACGCGTCCATAAACTCGCGCGGTGGGTCATCGACCAGTACGAACTGGGGGGGCGCCTCACGCCCATCAGCGACGAGGAACTTGCCGAAAAGACCCGCGAACTCATGCCGGAATACTGGCAGAAGTACAAGACCGCCTCGCCGCCGGCCTAGCCCCCCGGCTTGCGGAAGCGGTAGAAGACCTGGTGCTTCAGGTAGTGGTACTCGGCGTCAAGCGTCAGGCCGGCGTCCTTGCCCAGCCCGATGAGTTGCTCGGCCGGGATGCGCCGGTCGCGGTCGTGGCTGATCTCGGCGTCCACGCGCCAGTCTATGACGTACAGCATGGCGCCGGCCTTCATGGCCCGGACGACGTTCTTGATGAGCGGCAGGCGCAGGTCCGCCGGCACGTGGTGCAGCACGTCGCACACCACGACGGCGTCGAGCGAGTCGGCCGGCAGTTTCGCGTCGGTCGGCTCGCCCTGGACGGTCTTGACGTTCCTGGCGTTCTCTTTCTGCGCGCGGTCGCCGACGGCCTTGAGGGCCTTCGCTTCGATGTCTTCCGCCAGGACTTCGCCCGTTTCGCCCACCGCCTTGGCCAGGCGGAACGTGAAGTAGCCCGAGCCGCAGCCCACGTCGGCCACGCGATGCCCCGGCTTCAGCCCCATCTCGGCCACCACGCGGTCAGGCTGCTGCCACGGGTCGCGGCTCTCACGGGGGGCGGCCCCCATGCAGGCGGCCAGCGCGAGCGGCGCAATCAACATCCATCGAGACAGTCTCATGGGATTCCTCTATTCTTGAGGGCCCTTCGCCGGCGCCTGGGCCGGCCTTGCCCCCTTCTCGACCGCCCACAGGTACCGCTGCGAGGCCACAAGCAGCGTTCCGTTGGCCGCGATAGGCGTCCCGTAAGCGGGCGACCCCAGGTTGATCCTCGCCAGTTCCTTCGGCTCCTTCCCGGCCGCCAGCACCACCAGGCACTTCTTCGTTCCGAGGAAGATCTTGCCGTCGGCCGCCAGCGGCGTGCCCCACGTCTCGGCCCCGGTCTCGTGCACCCAGTAAGGCTTTCCGGTTGCGGCGTCGAGGCAGTGGACGCGGCCGCCCAGGTCCGTGGCGTACAGGAGGCCGTCGGCGATGGCCACGCTCGACATGCTGCGCTCGATGGCGTCGTACGTCCACACGCGCCCGGTCTGCGTGATGTCGCCCGTCTTGGAGGCGTCGATGCAGTGCAGCAGCCCCCGGCCGCGGCCGTGCGCCGGGTCCTGCCCGATGGTCACATAGACGCGGCCCTCGTGGAACACGGGCGTCGAGATTATCTCGCTGGGGCCCAGGAACGCCCCGTTGTCCTTGTTCGTCGAGTATTTCTTGCGCTTGTCGCCCTCGTAGTAAGGGATGGGCTTGCCGTCGCGGAACCTGTAGTGCGGCGGATTGCAGTCGTATTGCCATACCTTCTTGAAATGCACCGGCTGCGCAGGGGGCTGCGCCAGGGCCTCGAACGCGTAGCAGATGCCGTCGCCCCCGCCGAAGACGACCAGTTTCCGCCCGCCCGCCGTTCCCAGCGACGGGGGCGACCACAGGCAGTGCCACAGCCGCCCGCCCCGGCCAAGGCGCTCGTCGTCGGTCGCCAGCAGGCGGCCGGTCTCTGTGTCAAGCGCGATGAAACTCGGCGCGTCGGGATGCGGAACCTTCGGGTCCGACGGGTCGTTGCCGTGCGATGCATCCACCCCGTTCGACGTCACCGTGTACACGATGCGGCCGTCCACCAGCGGGGCGCAACTGGCCGCGTCGTGCGGGCACACGCCCAACTGGTCCACCACGTCGAACACCCACACGATGTCCGCGTCGGTTTTCTCGAGCGTCAAGGGCGGCTTGCCGGGGCCGACCATGTACCGGCCCTCGTCCGTGAACGGCCCGGCGTTGCCGTCGGCCTGGCCGCCAACGTCCAGGCACACCATCTCGCACGCGCTCGTGAAGACGTATGCGCGGTTGCCGACGACCGCCGGCGATGAACACGTCCCGTAATGCTGCTGGCCGTAGTGCGCCTCCGGCGGCAGGCGCTCCTTGGTCCTCTGCGGCACGACCAGGCGCCACAGGGTGCGGCCGGTGGCCTCGTCGAGGCACCACACCATGCCGCCCCGCGTCCGCGGCAAGCGCTTCTGGCCGTCCAGCAGCGAATCGTCGGTCCCCACGAACACGCGGCCGCCCGACACCGTCGGGTTTCCGTAGATGTACGACCCCAGCCGCGCGGCCCATCGCACGTGCTCGGTGGTCTTCAGGTCGATGCCTTCGCCCTGGGCCGACTTCTCGCCCGGCTTGAACGACTCCGGCAGCCCTGTTTCCGGAGAGACCATGTTGCGGC
>Ga0194112_10008649_pt1 | contig 13069 bp, 4 predicted proteins | sample TA2MahC400mmetaG_FD_146191 | JGI IMG/M metagenome (GOLD analysis project Ga0194112, IMG submission 146191) | Freshwater microbial communities from Lake Tanganyika, Tanzania - TA2015016 Mahale Deep Cast 400m | ecosystem: Environmental > Aquatic > Freshwater > Lake | place: Tanzania: Lake...
CGATCCCGAAGTAGTGCACATCCACGATGTCCGTCCAGCGCCATGCCTCGTGGTACTCCAGCGCATCGAAGAGATGCCCCGCATCGGCGACCGGCCAGCCGCCGAACACGACCTGGCAGCCGTGGCGGCGGATGATCTTCGCGGCGGGCAGGTAGACCTGGTCGATCCACTCCGGCCCGCTGCGCTTCCAGAAGGTCATCGGCTCCCACGTCGGCTCGTTCCAGACCTGGTAGAAGCGCAGGTTGTACGGCGGCCGGCTGTAGCGCGCGACGACGTGCTCGACGTAGTCCTCCCAGTCGGCGACGTTCGCGGCGGGCCCGAAGCCCCCGTCCGGGGTCGCCGCCCACGCCGCCGTGTAGCCCAGCATGGGAAGGACCTCCACGCCCTGCGCGTGCGCCTCCGCCACCTTGGCGTCGAAGGCCTCCCAGTGCCACTCATCCTGCTTGGGCTCGACCGCGTTCCAGTCGATCGGGAAGCTCTCCCTTGCCCAACCCAGCCCCAGTTCGCCCATCACCTCCGCCGGCGCCAGGTAGTCCACGCCGTTGAACGCGCGCCACTGCGGCGCCTCACCGGCCCAAGCCATGCACGCCAGCCCAGCAGCCGCCAGAGTCATCAGGGGCTACCCTCCCCCGTCAGCAGCTCTACCCTCCCGTCGAGGTGCAGCGCCAACAACGCCGGCCGCCCCTCGTGAGTCGCCGGGTCGAAGCGCTGAACCACGAGGGGTGATGTGCCGCTGAGGCGCCCCTCCGCATCGTAGCAGCGCGTGCCGCTCGCGGTCGAGGCCAGCAACGTGAGGCCCTTGGCCGTGGGCACAGCCCCCACCGCCAGCACTTCCTCGCCCACATCGATCTGCCGGACGATCTCGCCCGCGATGTTCACCGCCTGCAGGAAGCCATCCCGCTGCCCGATCAGCATCTCAGGCGTTCCGTCGCCCTCCAGGTCGGTCAGGAGGAACGAACTCCTGAAGACCTCGCCAGCGAGATACCACTTGTAAGCGCGCTTGGTCAGCGAGTAGATGCCGCAGCCCTTGTGGGACCCGACCGCGACGCAGTCCTCGTCGCCGATCCTCAGCATCTGGAACAGCCGCGCCCCACCGTTGCCCGCCGGGAAGTACGGCAGCGGCTCCTGCTTGGCTCCGTCGATGATTGCCACCGGCACCTTCGTCTGCCACGGCGTCTCGCTGTACGCCAGCAGCTCCCGCTGTCCGTCGCCGGTGAGGTCCACGCCGCTGTCCATGAAGTCCTGCCAGTAGCAGGCGTAGCCCTCGTAGGTCTTCTTGATCTGCCCATCCAGCCCCAGCGTCGTCAGGAAGTAGTAGTGACCGACCGCCAGGTCCTTCTCCTTCTGGCCGGGCACGTCGTAGACGCCCACGCCATGCGGCATTCCGCCGTAGTAGTACTTCCCGCCGGTCTGCTCGTAGACGCCCCGCCAATCCTTCACGACGCGCTCGTTGCCCGCCTGGTCGAACAGGCGCACCTTCCAGTCGGCGGCGGTCACCGGGAGTTCGTTGACGCCGTCGCCATCCACATCTGCACAGCACACGCCCGTGATGGCGGCACATAGGTCCTTCTCCCAGAGCAACTCGCCGCCGCTGTCCAGGACCGCCAGGCGGCCCCGATCGGGGTGCCAGACCACCCAGACATCCGCGTTGCCCGTGCCCCAGCGGATCGCCCGGGCCTTCAGCGGCACGCTGTCGCCGATTCCGTCCACAAGCAGCTCGACGGCGCCCAGGCGTATCTGCGAGAGGCCTTCCGGCTTGGCGAGGGTGATTCGAATCGCCGTCGCTGTCTCGCGCATTCCCGCAACCTCATCCACAACCTCGCTGAAGAACTGGCTCCCATAGCAGCCGCGCAGGTACTGATAGCGGCGAGTCGTCGGCCGGCTCAGCGGGCGCACGTCAGCCCGGAAGCCGTCGTCGCTCAGGGCGATCTCTGTGATCGTGTAAGGGTTGGGCTTCGTCTTCTCGAAGTCGGTCGTCCCGTAGTAGTTGCGCAGGCGCAGGCCCGTGGTCGGTTCCGGACCGGGAAGCTCCAGCGTGAGCCGGACCCGGTCGGCCTTCCAGGTGGTCGCCACATCCGCCGAGATCGTATGCCGGAACAGCGTGTCCGTGAGCACAGCGTACGGACCGGCCTGCGGCTCCGCGTCGTCCGCTTGGGAAGTGACGGTCAGGTTGCGCTCGCGTCGGCCATTGCTGCGGAACCCGTCGTAGGTCCATACGGAGCGGAGCGGCCATACTCCAGGAGCTTCCGGCTTCTCGGTGCGCGCCTTGGGTCGAGCCTCGGTCTCTGCGGCGGACAGCGCCCGTTGTGCAGCGGCGAGAGCGAGGTCTCCGTTGGCCTCACAGACCAACGTGTGAGCCCCGGGCGACAGAGCGACGCGCAGAACGCCGTTCACCGCGTTCACCGGCGCCCCGTCAAGCTGCGCGCCACGGAGGTCGGGCAGGCTCAGCGTGAGCGTCGTCTGCGCGGCGGCATGGACTGCGAGGGAGACGGAGCCCTTCTCCGCGCGCAGCGTGAGGTCCGGCGGGGCGTCAGCCGCGATCGCCATCGCCTTGCCGATGCCAAGCTGCCGCAGGCCAGCTACGCGGAGGGTACCCGACTCGATCCACGCGAAGTCGGAGTCCACCGCGAGGTCGTCGCCCAGGCTCTGAGCGCCGCGCGTCAGCAAGGCGGATCCCGGGCTACGCCGATCCACGAGCAGCACCGCCCCGTCGCCGACGCGCAGCAGGTCGTAGTCCTGCGGCTTGGCCTCCGTGGAGTAGTAGACCGCATTCCCGAAGTCCACCACCTGCCCGGCCTTCCCGTCCAGTCGCTTCCACTCGCGCAGCACCCACGGGACCTCGGCAGCGAAGCGGTCATTCCCAAGCGAGCTGGTGAGTCGCGAGTCGGGAGACAGCGGGATGGACGTCTCTCCGTCCCGCCCTTCGGCGACGCCGTATGGCTTGCTGCTCGGAGGCCTCTCCGTCGAGGCCACGGTGAAGACGCCCCTCTCGGTCCGCGCCTCCCAGCGGCCTCGGTCGGTCAAGCGCGCATACCTCGGCGAGCGCCAGGTGCAGGCCATGACGTACCGCCCCGGCTGCTCCACCTTCACGCGATCCATCACGACCAACACGCCGCCCTTGCGCCAGAAGAGGTTGCGCTCCCAGTCAGTCCCGTGGTATCGCGGAAGCCGCGTCGAGCTGAAGCACACCTCGCCCAGGTCCGCCATCGGGCCACGCTCCACGCACCCCTCCAGGGGCTCGTCATTGCGCCCGTTGCTGACCCAGACGGCGTTCTTGGTGTCGTGGCCCTCCTCCTGAGTGCTCTGGAACAGGCACACCTCGCCCTGGTCGCAGAACCGCACGATCGCGTTCCCGTCCACGCACCCCATCACCGTGTTCTGGAACCCATTGAGCAGCAGGTACTGGTCGTTCCTGCCGCAGCCCTCACGCAGCATCACCTTGTCCACGCACCGATCCACCGGCGTCGTGACCGGGCCGACCCCGTCGGTGATCGGCGACTGCGCCAGCTTCCAGTGGTACTCACTCAGCGGCAGCACCGTGAGCCCGGTGAGCGCGCCTTGCGCAGCCTCTGGGAGGGGCCGCATGGCCGAAGGCCATCCGGCCCCCTGCTGTTCGCCTTGCGCAGCCTCTGGGAGGGGCCGCATGGCCGAAGGCCATCCGGCCCCCCGCGGCGCCGTCGCGGGCACGTACGGCCCCGGGTCGAAGGCATGGACCCCGAGCACCTGAAAGCCCAGGTGCGACATGCCGAGGTTCGGCACGTTCTCCTTCACCCACCGCAGGTCGCCGCGACGCTCGACCATCGCCGTGATCGGCAGACACACGCCGATGGCCACCGGGTAGTTCAGGCTGCCCGGCATCGACTCGCCGTAGCCCCCCACGCCCGAGTACCACCCGAGGTTGTCCACGTTCATCAGCATCTGGGCGATGGTCTTGTCCGCCCAACCGCTGGTGAAGTACTCCCAGTAGCCGTCATGGATGGCATAGCGGAACACGTTCTCCAGCGCCCCGTAGTCCTGCGCCTGGTCCACGTCCCCGCGATAGGTCTTGCACGCGCCCCGGAAGTACGCCCTCACACCCTCGCGCCACGTCTCCAGTTGCGCGCGGGCCTCGGCGTCGGGGTTGCCGTAGGTCAGCAGGCCGTCCAGCGCGAGAAACCACGCCATCGAGCCCGAGGCCAGGTGTCGGGAACCCACATTGCCCGGCCCGTGGGCGCTCAGCGGGAAGTCGCGGTACAGGTTGCGGTCGGTCTCGGCCAACTCGTCGGCTGTCAGGACCCCCGCGTGCTGCAGGACCAGCCAGCCCCGGACGGCGTACTCCAGAGCGTAGTCGTCGCAGGTCCGCACGTCGCCGTGGTAGTACGTCCCGTCGAACCGCCGGTTCATCTCGCGCAGGACGCCGGCCGCGCGTTCCGCGAACGCGCGCTCACCCGTCCAGGCGTACTTCAGCGCGTCGTTGGCGAGGTTTGCGAGGTCAGTGTTCGTGAGGACTGCGCCGATGGCTCGCTGCGGATTGGCCTTCACCTCCGCGATGGCCTGGTCGAACGTGGGCTTGAGCCGGTCCCCGACCCGCACCTCAAGCACCTGCGGCAGCGTGAGGTCCTGCCCCCGCAAGGCGCCCGTCAGCCTCGCCTTGAGCGCCTCCAGACCCGCGCGTGCGCCGGCCTCCGTGCTGGCGCCGAGGATCAGCTCGTGGCAACCCGTGCCATACGGGTTCACGACCGTCCGCAGCTCGTAGCCCTCGCCGCCGGGATACGCCCCATCGGCCGCATCCAGCCAGCGGCAGTACAGCGGCAGGATGGCGCGGTTGTTCAGGGCATTCCCAACGAGGATCAGGTGCCGCTGGCGGAACTCCGCCTTCGCGGTGCGCCCATCGGCCTCGACCGTGTCGGCGTCGGCAACCACCGGCACGTCGCAGCCCGTCGCGCCCTTCACGAACGCGGCCAGGTCGGCGGCCACGCTCTGCATGGCCTCCTCCTCGGGCGCGACAATCGTGACGAGCGCGCGCCCGTCGGCCACCAGGGGCAGGTCGCCGGGAACCTCCCGGCGGAGCATGTTGCCCGGCGGGGCAGCCTCAACCACCGAAGCCATCAGCAGCACCCCCAGCAGCATACGCGAGCAGGACACCCAGGCACATCCGTCCGCCATGGCGACTCACTCCTCCATCTCCCACATCTTCCGCTCCGCGTCGTTGATCGGGTGGGCGAGCGCCCGCGCGCGCAGCTTCCTGAAGACGGGGTAACCCAGCAGTCGCTCCATCTCCCATTCGCGCGCGAACTGGCCGGTCTGAATCTCCTTCAGCCGCGCGCGGAAGAGGTCGCGCACCTCCTCGGGGATGACGACCTCGCCGCGCGACATCTGCCCGTACTGGCTGGTCTGCGAGTGCAGGCCCATCTGGCCGAACAGGCCGATTCGGGCCACCTCCGCGAAGATCTCCGCGGCCTCGCGCGAGCCCCAGGTCTCATGGCAGACGATCTCCGGCGGGAAGCCCGCCTCGACGAGCACCTCGAAGGTGAGCTTCAGCACCTGGACCATCGCCGCCCAGGTGGCCTGCTCCATGAAGAGGTCGATCTCGGTCTCCAGCGCGACGGAACCCACAATGGAGCCTACGCGCGTCGAGCCGATGGCCTTGGCGATGGCGAGCATGATCTGCCGCGCCTGCCCAGAGGCGTCCTGGTGCACCGCGCAGTACGACGACGCCCCCGAGCCCTTCTCGAACAGCTCTCGCACCTTCACCCCGATCATGCGGGGCGCGACCATCACCACATCCACGCCCGGCGGCGCGACGATCAGCTCGTAGTGCAGGTTGTACCCGTGGGCGAACACGAGCGCATTCCCCGGCTGCAGGTTGGGCTCGATGGCCTCCTGGAAGAGCGCCTTCTGGGCCTCATCCGGCACCAGCAGAAAGATGACATCCCCGCGCGCCGCCGCCTCGGCCACGGTCAGCACCTCGAAGTCGTCCTTCACGGCCCGCTCCAGGTAGCTGTCCCGCGGGTTGCCGATGATGACCGTCAGCCCTGAATCGCGCATGTTCAGCGCCTGTGCCTGACCCTGGTTGCCGTAGCCGATGACCGCCATCGTCTTGCCGAGCAGCGGCTCCAGACTCGCTTGATCGTCTCGGATGATCTCGTACTCGTACATGGTGCTGCGCTCCTTGGTTGGCTCCATCCCGAGGGCTTGGAGCCTGTCCCGAAACTCGGGGTGGGCCGTTGGGACTGTCCCATTTCCTGCCTGTCGCTGGCAGGAAATGAGGACTGTCCCTTGTCGGCGGTGGCGTTGTGGGATAGACTCCTACGCCTGTCGTGCAGAGGTGCCCTTGCCTCCGCGTGGAAAGGGCACTCGCCTGATCTTCGACGCTGCCCGCATTTCGTGACATCACCAGCCTCGGCCTCCTGCGCCGACCGACTGGAGCCTCGCGATGACACGCCTCTGCTTTGCCCTGTCACTGCTGTTGTGCACCATTCCGTTCGCCCTCGCTCAGGAGAACCCGGTCACCAACGGGGGGTTTGAGACCCTTGGCCCGAACGGTCTGCCGGTGGACTGGAGCTACCTCGGCGATGTGACCGTCTCCAATGACGCTCACTCGGGGAAGAACGCCGTCCTCATCCGGCGCGAGAAGATCGAGCTGGAAGCGGGCCTCAACCGCGACTGGCGGCCCGACTCGGGCGAGCAGGGGACGATGCTGTCGCAGCTCAAGGGCGGCATTCGCTTCTGGTACAAGGCCGTCTCCGCGTCCGACGATGCGGTCCTGCACTTCTTTGTCATCCCCATGGGCAAGCGACCCATGGAGGACACCGGCGAGGCGCGTGCGGACTTCGTCGTGCCGAAGTCCCACGTGGGCGACGGCAAGTGGCACCTCGGCCTCGTCGCCTACGACTTCACCGCGAACCCGGATGTGAAGTGGGTGCACCTCTCGCCACGCATCATGGGCCTGCAGGCCGCGCTGCTCCTGGATGACGTGGAGTGGGTTGAGAATGCCGGTCCGGTGCTGGCGATCTCCGGAACGCGCTGGGAGGAGGACGCCAGGAAGCCCGGCGAGCGCGCGACGCTGGCGGTCCGCGTGAAGAACATCGGCGATGAGCCGACGAGCGCGGCGACGGTGAACGTGACCTGCCCCGACTACCTCCGTGTCGCCGGCCAGGCCCAGGCCCCCGTACCGAAGCTGTCGCCGGAGGACTACACCGAACTCCGCTTCGTCATCGAAGGGCGGCGCGACCGCGACGACATCATCGGCATCTCCGCAACGCAGCCGGAAGGCGCGCCGGAGTGCAGCGCCGAGTTCCGCCTGGAGCCGAAGGCCGAGGCCATCCAGCTGCGCGCGGATCGCTTCATCCTCGCACGGGGCGAGACGACGACCTTGCGGGCCATCGTGCGCGGCGAGGGCACGGCGATCACGACCGGCATCGCGGGCAAGCTCGAACTCAGCGACCCCGCCATCACCGTGGTGGAACCGCCGACGGGACCGGTCGAAGCGCCGCCGGGGCGCGAGGTGGCCCTGACGTGGAAGGTCCGCGCACAGCAGGAGACGGCCTCTGCCCTGGCAATCGCCCGCCTCTACGTGGGCCGCATGCCGCTGCAGGACGGCGTGACGGAGTTGGTGGTCGGTGCCGCCGCCCGCTCAGCGCCGGACAAAACGGGCGCCCACGTTGAGGGTGACACCGCCTGGCTTCAGGGCCAGGGCCTTCGGCTGGTGGTCCATCGAAGCAGCCTGGGATTCGGGATCGCCGACCTGCAGGTGAAGAAGCGCGGCTGGGAGACGGTCGCGCGAACGCCCTCGATGGGGCGGATCGTCATCGCGGTGCCCGGAGACGTGCTCGTGCAGAGCCGCGTGCCGCTCTACGGGACGCCGAAGGCCGAGGGAGAGCGCCTGGTCGTTCAGTGCAGCCATGCCGACGACGATGGCGCGCGGTGGACAGCCACGGTCACCTTCGCCCTGCGCGACGACGGCCGCAACATCGGCATGGCCAGCAGCCTGAAGTGTAACCGGACCGCGAAGCTCCTGGCCTTCGACGCGCCGATGCTCTACGTCGGCGAGGGCTCCTTCGGCTCGGCGAAGGACGAGGCGCTCTTCCCGGGCCTCGACTGGCTCGACAGGGACGACGTCTCCTCGGAGTCCGAGAACTTGCTCATCGCGAAGGGCCACCCGGACCAGGTCCGCTATGTGCCTCACCCGCAGATGATCACGATCCCCATGATGAGCGTGCTCCACGACGGAACATGCGTGGGGTTGCTCTGGGATTGCCGCCGCAAGTGGGATGACTCCCACGACCGACCAGCGGCGGTGTTCGGCTCGCCCGACCGCTTCGAGGGGCGCAACGCGCACGTCATGGGGCTGTTCGTGCCCTCCGTCGCGGAGGAAGGCAAGCCGTGGGTGCGGATGAACGAGCGCGAGGCGTGGACGCCCTACGACCTGCCCGCCAACCGGGAGATCAGCCTGGAATCGGTCATCTACGCCCGCACGGATGCGCCAGATGCCCTCGCGGCGATGGACGAGTGGTTCCGCATCTACGGGGTACCCAAGCCGTTGCCTTACCCTCAGGGGGACCTGCAGAAGCAACTGGCCTTCGACATGCGCGCCTACCTGGAATCGCTCTGGGTGCCGGCAGACAAGGAGTGGTGGACCTCGCGCGGCGCGGGCAAGCTGCTCTCGCCGAAGGGCCGCCCGCTGAGCTTCGTGCATGACCTGCTGAAGGGCGCGATGATCCTCGATGACCCGCTGGTGAAGCAACGGTGCAAGGCGCGGGCCGACGAGGTGCTGGGCCTCGCGCCGGGCCAACCCATGTGGGCCGATACCGGCTTCGACTACGGTCGCGCCGACGAGCATCTCATCAACTTCGGCGTCCAGGCGATGGGCGTCATCGGCGCCCAGGGGAAGGACGGCTCTTGGCGCTTCGACGCCGACCAGAAGGCCTCGGGCATCTTCAAGGGGATGGACTACCACCGTCTCGGCCCCGATTCGGCGGAACTCGGCACCTGCGCGGCGGACGCCTATCTGCTCCTCAAGTTCGCCCGCATGAGCGGCGAGCCGCGCGCCTACGAGGCCGGCGTGAAGGCGCTGGAGTTCATGGAGCAGTACCGCGTGCCCCGCGCGGCGCAGGTCTGGGAAGTCATGGTGCACGCGCCCGACATCCTGGCCGCCGCCGACGCCGTGGACGCGTACCTGGAGGCCTACCAGTACGACGGCAACCGTAAGTGGCTGGACGAGGCCGTCCGCTGGGGGCGGGGCGGCCTGCCGTTCGTCTACATGTGGGATGACCCGGAGAAGCCCTTCCTGCTCGGGGCCTCGATCCCCGTCTTCGGCGCCTCGTGGGAGACCGGCAGTTGGTTCGGCCGCCCTGTCCAGTGGAACGGCCTGCGTCACGCCCGCGCGCTGCTGAAGCTGGCCCGCCACGATGATAGCCTCCCGTGGAAGCAGCTGGCCGAGTGCATCATCGTGAGCGCGACGTACCAGCAGTCCACCGATGACGATGACATCGCCCTCTGGCCGGACAGCATCAGCGCCATCGACTGCTCCAAGTCCGGCTGGATCTTCGCGCCGCTCAACATCCACGAGCCGCTCTACATGCTCATCGGCCGCCAGGAGGAGGCCGACACGGTCATCCTCGGCAAGTCACCCGAGCGCATCCACCTGAACTCCGGCGCCGACATCCAGGCGAGTGCATGGGAGAACGGCGCCGTTACCGCCACGCTCACCTATCCGTCGGGCGAGTCGGGCTACACCGTGGTGGTGGGCGTCACCCGTCCGGAGACCGTCCTGCTGGACGGCGCGGCTCTGACGGAGAGGTCACAGCTCGAGGTGGGGGACACCCCGGGCTGGCGCTACGTCGCCGGCGCCGCGATGTGCACGGTGCGGATCACGGGCGATGGTGAGCACAAGCTGGAGCTCCGCGGCATCGAGTACGAGAACCCCTCGCTCATGCCCGAACCCACCAATCGCGTCGCCTTCGACTTCACCAAGAGCGCCGAAGGCTGGATGGCGAGCAACCACATCGGCGCGCTGCATGTCGCAGACGGCGTGTTGGAGGCGCCCATCACCGGCGGCGACCCATACATGGTCCGGAACTTCCTGTCGGTGGACGGGAGCTCGATCCGCGAGATCGTCATCCGGATGAAGACGCCGGTGGGTCAGGGCGCGCAGTTCTACTGGGGCACGGCGGCGGTGCCCGGCTTCGCCGAGGCCCGCGTCATCAACTTCTCGATCGCCGCCGACGGACAGTGGCACGAGTACCGCCTGCCCGTGGGCGACTTCGACGCCTGGAAGGGGCAGACGATCACCGGAATCCGCCTCGACCCGCTCTCGCCCGGCGTGCCGGGAACGACTGTCGAGATCGACTCGATCCGAGGGCAATAGCCTTGGCCGCCTCGGTGGCCGTTGCTGGGAGCGCCGGCACCCTTGCCGGCAGTGGTGGCTGCCGTTGTCGCTCCGTGGGAGCGCGGACGCCCTCGTCCGCTGCTGCGGCCTCGTCGTCGTGCCGGTCGCAAGCAGGATTCGCCCTCGCCTCCCGCGAACATCACATCTCCCGTGGATACCCTCGCCCCGCCCCAAACAGTTGCGGACACCCTCCCTTCAGCGGGCCGCGCGCCCGACGCGCTGACGACCCGCGGCCTCGTCGTCGGCGGGCTGTGCGCGATCGCGCTTGGCCTGGGCTGCTCGTACGGCACGATGGTCCTGCGCGGATCGTACATGGACCTGGACTTCAGCACGCCCGGCGCGTTGTTCATCATGTTTGTGCTGGTCCTGGTCAGCAGCGGACTCCTCCGCCGGATTGCGCCGACGCTCGCGCTGACCCCCGCCGAGCTGACGACCGCCTACATCATGCTCCTGGCGGCGTCGGCGATTCCGACGATGGGCCTCATCGGCCAGATCGTCCCCTTGAGCGCCGCCCCGTACTATTTCGCGACCCCCGAGAACAAGTGGGAGACCATCCTCTGGCCCTACCTCGCGAAGTGGTCCGGCCCGCGCGATCCGCTCGTCGTCACCGGCTTGTTCGAGGGGTGGGCGAGAGGGGCCGTCGTGCCGTGGAAGGCCTGGGCGGGCCCACTGCTGGCGTGGCTTCCGCTGATCGGCGCGCTGCACTTCGCGATGATCTGCGTGATGGTGATCTTCCGCAAGCAGTGGGTCGATCACGAGCGCCTGCCCTACCCCGTGACGCAGCTCCCGCTCGCAATGGCGACGGGCTATGACAGCGGGTCGAGCAAGCCCTTCTTCCGCCAACCGATCCTCTGGATCGGCTTCGCGATCCCCTTCATCCATGCGTCCCTCATCGGCCTGCACCACTACTTCCCTCAGGTGCCGCTGATGCAGGTCGCGTGGATGTACCCCGTCTTCCGCCGCCGCGTGACGCTCATCCTGCGCCTCAGCTTCCCGATGCTCGGCTTCTTCTACCTCGTCCCGCTCGACACGCTCTTCAGCCTGTGGGTGCTGAACCTCGTGTTCCTCTCCATTCGCGGCGTGCTGGGCATCCTGGGGTTGGAGCTGCGCGAGACGCTGATCTTCGGCACGAACTCCCCCATGTTCGCTCACGTCGGCTTCGGGGCGATGCTCGCCCTCGTCGTGGCCGGCCTGCGCGTTGGGCGGTTCCACCTCGGCGACGTGTGGCGCAAGGCCATCGGCCGCGCCCCGGAGGCGGACGACTCGGGCGAGATGATCTCCTATCGCGCCGCGCTCATCGGCCTGACCGTCTGCCTCGTCATCACGGCCGTCTGGCTGAATGTCTCGGGAATCCCGCTCTATCTCACCGTGCCCTTCCTGCTGATCGCCTTCGTGCTCTTCTTCGGGCTGACGCGGATCGTCGCCGAGATGGGGGTCGCGGAGGCCGTGGCGTCGGCCATCGCGCCCGGGATGTCGGTCTCGCTGTTCGGCTGCCAACCGTGGGGTCAGTCGGGGATCGCGGCGCTGGGCCTGAGCCACATCTGGAACTCCGACATCCGCACCTTCGTGATGGCCTCCACCGCCCACGGGCTGAAGCTCGCCTCGGTCGTCGGGCTGCGCGGCCCGCGCCTGCTGTGGGGGATGGTCCTGGCGATCGTGCTCGCCACGCTCTCCGCGCTCCTCGTCACCATGCGCCAGGCCTACCTCGAGGGCGGCCTCACGCTGAACAGTTGGTTCTTCAACGGCGGCCCGCGGTCGATCTGGACCTGGACCGCCGACCGCCTCGCCAACCCCACCGGCCCGAACTGGGCGGGTACCGCGCTCACCGCCTCCGGCGCCGTCGCCTACCTCCTCTTCACCTTCATGCGCCAGCGCTTCAGTTGGTGGCCCTTCCATCCCGTCGCGCTCTGCATCGCGCCCGTGTGGATCATGGACCAGCTCTGGTTCATGGCCTTCGCCGCCTGGGTCCTCAAGCTCCTCATCCTCCGCTATGGCGGCCTCAAGCTCTATGGCCGTATGCGCAGCATCTTCCTCGGCCTCATCCTCGGCCAGTTCGTCGCCAACGGCCTCTGGCTCTTCATCGATCACTTCGCCGGAACGCGCGGCAACCAGATCTTCTGGATCTAGCCGTAGACTGCCCCGTACTTCCGCCTCAGCCTCTGCGGTCGGTCGGCCCTCTTCCAGAGCCAGCCCCACCTCGGCGTGCGGCCCCAGCCCTCGACGACGTTCAGCGCGGGACGTATGAACCGCGTGAAGACGCGTTGGCCCGCCAGTGCGCGGTCACGCTCGGCGCCGGGGCGCGGCCGGAAGTGGGGGTCCATCTCGGACGTAGCCTGGCCGAGGTAACTGGAGGCGAAGTACCACTTCTCACCCCAGTACTGCACCCAGTCATAGCGCCGGGGGATGTTGATCCAGTCGTGGTACGCCTCCTTGTCGTCGGCGATCCACTCGATGCGGTCTATCGGGAAGCCGAACACCTGCGCCGCGAGCCAGATGATGCGGCTGCGGCGCGGGTCCAGGCCCATCTTGAGAGAGCCGACGATGTCCACCGAGACGAGGTCCTCGCCGGCAATGATCGTGCGCGTCATGCGCGGGAAGTAGTCCGCCTTGAAGCCGAGCACGCCGTCGGCGCTGAAGACAGCATCGACAATCCCGAAGTGAAACGGAAACTCACGCAGCAGGATGACCGTGGGCCAGTCG
>Ga0194112_10008650_pt1 | contig 13069 bp, 6 predicted proteins | sample TA2MahC400mmetaG_FD_146191 | JGI IMG/M metagenome (GOLD analysis project Ga0194112, IMG submission 146191) | Freshwater microbial communities from Lake Tanganyika, Tanzania - TA2015016 Mahale Deep Cast 400m | ecosystem: Environmental > Aquatic > Freshwater > Lake | place: Tanzania: Lake...
TGCAGGAAAACAGGAAAAGAACCGGAACAAAGGGTCCGTTCCTGCCTTCCTGCATTCCTTATAGCCGATCTTGTGGGTGGAACGCAAGGCCGCATCAGGGCAGGAGCCTGACCGCCGCGAAGCCGTGGGGCCGAATGGGCAGCGAGAGCTTGCCATCGGCGATCTTCAGCTCTTCCTGGTCGCGTTCGAGGAGGTCCGTGCGGATGGCCTTTGAGCAGCCCTTGGCGACGATCTCGACCGGCTCGGCGCGGCCGGCGGTCTCCCAGACCCTCAGGATAAGGCCGCCCGCCTTCGGATCGTCGGCCGGCTTTAAGCAGGTGACGATTGCGCGCCGAGGGTCAATCTCCTGGGAGTATCTGCCGAATGCGCGCCACTGCGGCAACCTCCACGGGGGGATGGATGAGGCGAGAGCCTGGGGCACGGCGAGCAGCGGCATAGCAACCGAACGGCTCCAAGCCATCGCCTTGGCCTGGTCGTAGGGGTCTTTGTGGGCGCGGAGGGCGTAGCGGAAACGGAACTCGGTGACGCCACCCTGGTCCTGGACGACCTCGCGGTAGTTCTGGTCGTTGCCCAGGCACTCGAAGGCAAGTGGCCCGAGGTCGGTGCGGAGCACAAAGGCGTCGAGCGGGGCAATCGTCACGCCCGGCCCGTCGGGCAGCGAGACGTCGAGGAAGCCCTGGACGGCGAATCGCCGCGTGTCGGCCCCTGGCAACAGGTCGCCCTCGGGCTGGGGTTTCGGGCGAATCACGGCGCCCGTCGTCTCAATCCTCACCACCGCCGCGTCGCCGAAGAGCGGGAAGAACTGGCAGAGGCGCTCCTGCTTCGTCGCCACCGGTTTCCTCACCCGAATGTCGAAGTCCACCCGGTCCAGCTCCTCGTACACCGTCACAAAGATCGTCACGGTCATGTCCGCCAGCTTGCCGGTGGTGCGGTGCCGCGCGAGCACGGGTCCGTGGGCCACGACCTCGCACTTCACGTCGGTCAGCGTGTGGTCCCGGCCATCGTTGTAGACCGTCTGCCCCATCGTCTTGCCGTTCGCGGGGATGAGCTTGACGCTCCTGGACGTGTGCGCCAGTTCGGCGATGCCGCCGGTCTTCGGATCGAAGGTCACGCGGTAGAACGGCCCGTCGAGCTGCCTGTCTGTCGCCAGGATGCCGCTCGCCAATCGCGCGCCTTTGGCCTCAATGAGAACGCCTCCCCGAAACCAGAATGCCTTGACTCCAGGTATGACCGTGTACAGGAAGCTTCGCCCGTCTTCCTCGACCACCTGTGCATGAAGGTGTGGCCCCTCGTCCTCGGACGCGACCAGGACCGTCGCCCCCTGCTTGAGCGGCGTCTCGAGGCGGACGAGGTCGGTTCGCGGAAAGCTCGTAGGGTTGAAGACCGTAAGATGCCTGTCTGATGGGCCCATCGGGAGCCGTCTCCATGCAGCGGCGGCCATTTCGCGTGCCTTGGCGAGGAGTTCCTGTGCCCAGGCGCGGCGGAGGTCGGCGTTGTGGCGCTTGTTCCGCTCGTCCGTGCCGTTCCAGGCGTGGTCGCTGAGCATGGCGAGGCACCATTCGGCCCGCTCGCGGTGTGTCTGAGTGGCCCCGATAAGTGTGGGGAAAGCACTCGACACCACGGTGACGAGGGCCTCGGCGGCGAGGAACTGGCGTTCGCCCTCGCGCATCTCGGCGGCGGTCTTGGCGAGGCAGACGGGCCAGACGTCCCACGAGTGGCCGAAGCAGCCGCGAACGGTGGGCAGGAACGGCGTCTTCGCGTGATCGGCGTCCACCGCCTGGCAGAATTGGGGGAGCGTGGCGTTGACCATCTTCGGGCGCGGGCCGGGCTGCCTGTTGTGGGCGATGATCTTGCCGGCGAACTCGCGGGCCTGCCCGCCGCTGCCGGGGGCGATGTCGCCGTGGGTGCCGCTGGCGAGGATTGCCCGCGTCCTGTAGGCGTCGCCCAGCTTCGCGTAGTGGCCGACCCAGCCGGGGATGGCCTTCGGCTCGCGGAGGAGCTTGGCCCCCTGCGTGTAGCTGGCGCTGTTGCAGGCGAAGGGGTCCATCACCACTCGCACCTGGGAGCCGTCGGGGCCTTCCCAGACGAAGAGCGGCGGGTTCTTCAGCGCGTTGAACGTGGAATCATAGTTGTAGAAGGGGTTGGAGAGCCAACGGACTCCGCAGCCGGCGAGGATGGGTGCGACGCCCCAGGGGAGGCTCGGCTCCTCAATGTGCTCGGCCACATCAAAGCAGCGGATGCCCCAATCGCGCTCAAGGCGCCTCGCGGGATATAAGGTTCGGATTGCACCCTCGACTCCCTGGAAGGCCCAGAGCGAGTTGCACAAGTAGGGGCTGACGTAGAGGCGGCCCTCCTTGATGCGGCGAATCAACTCGTCCTTGCGCTGGGGGTAGTGCTCGACGAAGCAGAGGACTTCCTGCGTCACGGCGGCGTTGTAGCGGTTCTGGTTCTCGGGCGGCTCTTTGTCGGTGCGGGCCATCTCGTCGAGATGGCCGCGCACGACGTCGGCGAACGCCTTGCGGGTCTGCTCCTCCGTGAGGCCCCACGTGTAGTCGGGGCAGTTGTCGTTCGCAATGTAGATTGTCCACACCGAGGGGTCCTCAGCGGCGAGGGAGTGCGAAGAAAGGAGAAGGCAAAAGGCAAAAGGGAGAAGGCAAAAGGCAAAAGGGCAGGATAGGACACCGGCGACGGGTGGCTCTTGGTTTCTACCTTTTGCCTCTTGCCCTTTGCCTTTTGCCCTCTTCACTTTCCTTCTCCCTATAGTGCGGCATCAAGCGCCAGGAGCTCGCGCACGAGGTCGTCGTGGGCGTTGGCGTAGGGGAGGCTGGCGCAGATGAAGGGCACCATGTCGGCGGCGTAGCCGCCGCGGGCCGCGGCCGTGCGGTCGGGGGCGTAGCCGACGGAGTCGTTGACGAGGCCGCAGACAAGGGTGACCGGGCCGCGGGCGGCGGACACGATGTCGTTCTTGACGGCCTGGAAGGTCTCGAAGCCTGAGCCGAGGATGGCGATGGGCCCGATGCGCATGCCGGCGACCTCGGTGGGGTCGGCGAGCGGTTGGCCCGCGGCGGCCTTGGCCAACAGGCGGCGGAGGGCGGTGACGTAGACCATCGCGAGGCGAACCTCACGCGGCTCGTCGGTGGCGTCGAGCTTGTGGAGCTTCGGCTCGTACTCGGCGAGGAGCTCACTGAGCTTCTCGACTCCCCAGGGCTTGCGGGCGAACGTGACCACGCGGCGGGCCGAGGCGAGGCGGCCAACGGCCATCGGCTTCGCCGCCGCGATGCCGCGCCGGACCGCGTTCGCGTAGCGGCCAGCTATCACGTCGAGGGCCAGGAGCGATTCGGTCTCGGGCTTGTGGACGACGCAAGTGTTGACGTCGCCCTGCGCGCCCTGGAGGAAGAGACCCACGGCGCCCGGGTGCTCGCGCTCGATGAGGTTGGTGGCCACGCCCGCGTAGTCGCCGTGGATGGCGTGGGTGGCGGCGCAGCAGACGACGGGGTGGCAGCCGAAGTAGCTTGCGAAGCCGAGGAGCCGCCCGCCAGCCGTGGCGGTGAGGACGTGGCAGGTGGTGTCGGTGAGTTCGGGCTTGGCGGGGCGCCAGTCGTCGCGGAGCACGTCCTCGAGGGGCTGGGCGTCCTTGTCGTACTCGCGGTTGCAGCCGATCCCTTCGCAGGGCACCTCGGCATGGGCGAGCTCGGCTTCTTCGAGGCGGCCGAGGGCCTGGAGGCAGGCGGTGGCGATGCGGGAGGGGAGGGTCTCGACGTAGGGCGGGTCGGGCTCGCCCCAGCCGATGTATGGCCCGGTGCATGGCCCGCTGTGGGTGTGGGAGGAGCAGAGCAACACGGCGTCTTCCGCGAGGCCCGCTTGCTCCTTGAGCAAGGCCCTCACCCGCTCCGTGATTGGGGGCGCCGTGCCGATGAGGTCGAGCGCCACGACAATCTGGCGGCGGCCGTCGAGCTCCAACGCCATCGCCCGCGCCCAGAGCCGGTCGCGGACGGCTGTGCTCTTTCGGCACAGGAACGGCCCGAAGCCGCAAAGCTCGACGCCTACGCGGGGCGTGATGTCGGTCCTGCCGAATCCGATGCGCATCGTGGCTTCTCCTGCTTCCTGAATCGTCCTCGTCCTCGACTGCTCTCCCGCCATTCTACCCGGAATCACTTGACGTGTCGCCCGCGCGTGCCAGATTCAGCGGGGCTTGACGGGAACGGTGAGGTTCTGGCTGGCAGGGTGTGCGGGGTCGCGGGCCTCGAAGGAGAAGACGTAGTCGCCCGCGACGCTCATGCCGCTCACCTTGCATGCGGGCTTGTCGGGGGTGTCGAGCTGGGCGCTGGCGCCCTCGGGCTGCTTCACGATGGTCCAGCGGAAGGCCAGCGGGTCGCCCTCGAGGTCCCAGGCGGCTGCGCGGAGCATCGTGGCGCCCCCCGCAGCCGTCGGCTCGACGGGCAGGCGGTTGTGGAGGTCCAGGATGACCGGCGGCTCGTTCGCGGCGTGGACGCGGAGGAAGACATCGCGTTGGGAGGCGGCCTGGCCGTCGCTGGCGGTGACGGTGAAGACGTAGTCGCCGGGCTGCGAGAGGCCGGTCGCGTCGGTTCGCCCGGCGTTGGGGCTGGCGAGCGCCGCCGCTGCGCCGGGGGGCTGCGCCTTGACCGCCCAGGCGAAGGCCAGCTTGCCGCCCTCCGCGTCCGTGGCCTCGGCGACGAGCTGCACCTGCTCGGCGGGGCGCGTGAGGAAGCTGGGGCGCGCCTCCCACGCGGTGAGCGTGGGCGGCGTGTTGCCGCCGGGATGGGGATAGACTGTGACCACTGAGTCCGCGGCGACGGCCACTTCCGTCTTGCCCGAATCATCCACCTTTCTGACGCCGAGCTCCTCGTAGGGCCTCTGGCCGACGGCTCGCGACACGCCGTAGGCGCCGGGCGGCAGGCCGGCGACCGTGACGGTTGCGGGCCTGCTGCCCTGCGCGGTGTTGAGGATGACCACGATGGCCTTTGTCCCGGCCACGAAGGCCAAGGGGCGGATGGCCGGCTCATCGCAGCGGGCCTCCACACGCACGGCGCCGGGGCGGACGTAGTGCATGATTTGGCGGAACCGCCAGTACTGGCCGTAGCGGATGAAGCTCGTGCGGTCGTGGCGGACGGCCAGGTAGCAGCCGTTGGGCACCTGGTTGCCTTGGCCGCAGATGACGTAGTGCTCCCAGTAGCTCACCCCGCCCTCCGTGAGGTCCTCGTGGAGGTCGTCCACGCGGGTGCCCATGAACTCGGTCTGCGCGGTTGGGAGCTTTCGCTCGGCCGCGAAGTCGCGGATGAGCGGCCGCTTCGTCCGGTCGCCATAGAGGTGGTAGCTGAGCATGGCCACGTGCTTCCAGACCTCCGCGTCGTCCTTCACCGCCTGGATGTAGCGCCAGGTGACGCCGGAGTTGACGCCCTCGGAGAACTGGATTTTGGTGGTCAGCCCCTCGGCGGCGAGACGGGGGCCGAGGGCGCGGATCATCCGCGCCACCACCTGCGGGCCGAAGGCGTTGTTGTTCCCTGCCTCGTTGCACACCGACCAGGCGTTGGCCACGATGCCGTGCTTCGTCTTCAGGTGGAGGAGGCAAGCGATGGCGAACTCGGCGTACTCATCGGGGTTGTCGAGCAGCCACTTTGGCGCCGAGCCGCTGCTGCCGCCGTCGAAGAACGACGGGCTGACGTAGAGGTAGTATGGCTCGCCCCTGGCCTCGACCAGCTTCTTGAAGGGCGTGACGGCTGCGGCCACGCGGCGGTCGAGCGCATCCGTCGCGAACCCCTCCCAGCGAATGTGGCGCGGGTCCGCGTCGTCGTTATCGAACTCCCATCTGCGGTGCTCCGCGCGGTTGCCGCTCGGGGGCTCCAGCCGCTGGCCCGTCAGCCCCAGGTCGTTCACCACCACGTCGAGAATCTGGTCCCGAAGCGCATCGGGTGCCTCGGCCTTCGACGCTGTCCCGCCCCACCCTATGATCGTCTGGTGCCGAACCGACTGATCCACCGTCACAGTGGCCCCGATGGTGCAACCGCACCAGAGCGCGAGAACCGGCCCGATGGCACGCATGGCGTCTCCTCATTGTCCCAGTGTTTTGGCAGCCTCGGCCGCGGCTTGGAAGAGGCGGCGGGAACGGGGCTGCCAGCCGTGGTGGTACTGCTCCATGCCGTAGATGATCGAGTTGCCGATGAAGAAGGTGGTGTCGTTGAAGTGGTCGGCGAGGGCCTTCCTGGCGCGGGCGGCGAGGGCCGGCGGCACGCCGCCCTTCTCGATGGCTTGCTCGATGGCGATGCGGGCCTCGGTCTCCTGAATGCCCTCAAGCAGGGCCTCGAAGCGGGCGCTGGGCTCGGCGCCGGACTCGCCGGGCCAGAGGAGGAAGAGTACGGGGGTGCCTGTGACCCATCGGACGATTTCGGCGCCGTCGTAGTGGGAGGCCGCCCATTCGTCGGCGCCGACCCAGGAGAAGCCGTTGCGGCCCGTCGCGAGCGCGCGGTCCACCATCACGCGATAGGCGAAGGGGTGCGAGGTGGTGTGGAGGGCGAACGATGTGCCGCCGACGCGGGGGTTGGCGAGGTGGACGCATGGGCTGCGCCAGCCCTGGTCATTGCGGAAGTTGCGCCAGCCGCCCTGGTAGCGGATGTCGGTGATGACCTTGTAGAAGCGGTCGTTGAGGGCGTACTTGGCGTTGTACATGATCTCGTGGGCGCAGGCTGCCCAGAAGACGCCGGGCGCCGCGGCGGCCAGGACGTCCTTGAGTTGCGGGTCGGCCTCCTGCTCCAAGGGCGCGCCCCAGTACATCGCCTTGTCGAGCCCGCGGGCCTTCACGTGGGCGGCGAGGGAGCGGGCGAATGCTTCCCACGTCGGGCGGTCAATGGGTGCGAGCGCGGCTTTGCCAGTGGCCTCGTCGAGGACGCTCACCTGTGGCGGGGCGTTTGGGTTGAGCTGGCCCTTCATCCCGTGCATGACGACGAACTGGATGACGCGCGGCGGGCCGCAGTGTTTGACCGCCATATCAAGATAGCGGTCGAGGATGGCGTAGTCGAAGGCCATTTGTCCCCCCTTGCGGGTCCAGCGGACCATCGAGTCGGAGCGGTTGCCGAACTCGGTGCGGGCGATGACAGGGACGTTGAGCCAGGCGTTCCCGATGCGCGCGAGTTGGCGGAAGCTGGCGTCGAGGAGCTTGAAATGCTCATCCGACCACACCTTCACTCCGTATTGCTTCGCCACGCCATAGGGGTTCTCCATGCAGCCGACGAAGGTCTTGAAGTCCCACGGGTCGGGGATGCGCCAGTTGATGACCTCGGCCTCGACGGGCAGGCTGGCGGGTTCCATCCCCTTGGCCGTGATCTCAATGGTGCCGCGATATGTGCCGGGCGCGGCGTCGGCGGGCACTCGCAGCGAGAGCCAGATGGGGCGGGCCGCGCCCGCCGGGAGCGAGACGGCTGGCGCGGGAATGAGCTGGTCAAAGAGCCAGGGTCCGCTGCCCTCCATCCTCGCATGGGCCGCGAGCTGGGCTTGGTCGGGGAATGAGGCGGCGAGGCCACGTTCATCGCCCAGCTTCTTCAGGCTCCAATCGGACACGGGGAATGGGGCCATGTGGGAGACGCGGAACACGGTGGCGGAGAGCTTTCCGCCGCCATCGCTTGCCAGGCCGCTCACGCGCGCCCGGAGGTCCGCGAGGGGCTGACCGGTGCCGACCACGATCTGTGCGGAGAATGTGCCGTTGCGCGCGGCGACGAAGCGGACGGAGCCGGGCGCCTCGCCGGGCGGGAGGAAGTCGGTGGAGAGCGTGCGATGGTGCATGTCCTCGGCCCACACTTGGATGCCTGATGGCCGGGCGATGGCGGAGCGTGCGGACTTGGGCGCGGAGCGCAGTTCGACACCGATCAGGCGGCAATGCGGCCACGGGCGCTGCGGGCCGCCCCAGTTCGGCTGAATGGGGTTGATGAGCACGGCGGGGTGAAAGCAGCTCGCGCGAACCTCGATGGCGAGGACATTAGTGCCCTTGCGCAGCATGCCGGCAGGAATGGAGATAGGGCCGAGAGACCTCTGCGAGAGTTGGGCGCCTTTCGGGCCATAGGCTTCGGCCGGATAGTCCTCAGCAGCTTGCTCGCCTTTGGGCAGATGGCCGCGGGCGACCTCGCGGCCATTGAGGAACACGCGGGCGCCGCCGCTGTAGGCCAGCCGCAGCGTCAGGGCCGCGGCCGGATCGTCCACGATGAACCGCGTGCGGTAGCAGGCGGCGAGGAGGCGGAGGTCCACGCTCTCGTCGTATTGGCCCAGATTGATCATTGTGATGCCTGGCGTGGGCCCGCCCTGGAAGGGTCGGCGCTCGCGCACCCAACCGCCGTCGTCGAAGTCGGCCGACATCCAGTCGGCGGGCGGCGGAGGGGTGGGCACGGGGTCGTTGGAGCGGAACCCGCCGCCGCCCATGCCGATGACGGCGTGGTCGCGCCAGTCCACCTTCGCAGGATCGGTGCCTGCGGCCTTGAGCGCTCTTTCGGTGTCGGCCTTCAGCCTGGCGGCGAAGCGTGGGTCAGGCGGCCTGCCTGCCGGGGCCTTCAGGGCGGTGGGCGAGATGCGGTTCAGGCCGAACTGGTAGAAGCGGCGCCAGTAGCACTGCTCGTTCAGGACGAGCCCCTCTTCGGCTGACAACGCGAGGGGGGACACCGCAAGACATGCCAGGAAGAGCCTTTTCATGGCGACTTTCATCCTATCTTGTGCCGACGGAAGCAGCGACCTGTGCCGCCGCGCGGTAGAGCGCCCGCGAGCGGTCCTGCCAGCCGGAATGATAGCGCTCCAGCTCGTGGACGCAAAGGGTGCCCTGGAGGAACGAGGTGTCTTGGACCCTTTGGGCAAGGAGCGCGGTGAGCCGCTTGGCAAGCTCCTCCGGCAGGCGGCCACCGTCAATCGCCTGCTCTACGAGGATTCGTGCTTCTGCCTCCTGGGTGCCCTCCAGGAGCATCTCGAAGCGGACGCTTGGCTCGGCGCCATCGCGGCCCGGCCAGAGCATGAACAGGACGGGCATGCCGGTGAGCCAGGAGGTGAGGCCCATGCCGTCGTAGTGGACGGCGGCCCATTCGTCCGCCCCGAGACGCGAGACGCCGTTGTGGCCCGTGGCAAGCGCCAGGTCAACCAGCGCGCGGAACGCAAACGGGTGAGAGACGGTGTGGATGGCCATGAAGTTCCCGCCGGTGCGCGGGCTCAGGAGGTGGATGAGCGGGCTCTTCCAGCCGCGGTCCGCGCGGAAACCGGGGAATGTCCTTTGCGAGCCGGGCTGGTGCCGCACGGTCACGATGGCGCGGTAATGCCGGTCCTTCGCGTACACGGCGTTCCAGAGCAGTTCGTGTGGATTCGCCGCCCAGAAGACGCCCGGGGTGCAGCGCTCCAGGATCAGCTTGAGGTCGGGGTCGTCCTCCTGCTCGAGGGTGTAGCCCCAGAACATCGCCCTCTCCTGGCCGCGGGCCTTCATGTGGGCGAAGAGCGATGTGGCGAAGGCGGACCACACCTTCTCCTTCTCATCGCGCGGGATGCCGTTGAGGGCGAGGGGACGGGTCGCGCCGGAGCGTTCGTCAACGACCGGCACCGAGGGCTGAACGGGCGGGTTTGACGCGCTCTTCATTCCGTGCATCACGACGAAGTTCACGACGCGCGGCGGGCCGCAGTGCTTCGCCGCCAGGTCAAGGTAGCGGTCGAGGAGAGCATAGTCGAAGGCCAGGGTGCCGTCGGCGCGCCGCCGCCAGCGGATGAGCGAGTCGTCGCGGTTGCCGAACTCCGTGCGGGCGATGACGGGCACGTTGAGCCACCTGTTTCCCACGCGGCCCAGTTGCCGAAAGCTGGCCTCGATGAGCTTGAAATGGGCGTCGGACCAGAGCTGCACGCCGTACTGCTTCGCCACCGCGTAGGGGTTCTGCTCGCAGCCGATGAAGGTCTGGAAGTGGCGGGGGTCGGGGAGCCGCCAGCCCACCACCTCGGCCTCGATGGGCAGGCGGATGGGCGCCACGCCATCAGCACCGACCTCCAGTGCGCCGGTATACGTGCCGGGCGTGGCATCGGCGGGGATGCGGAGCGACAGCCAGATTGGGCAGCAGGAGTTCGCCGGAATGCTCCGCGGCGGCTCGGCGAGAATGTGGTCGAAGACGCACGGCTGGCCCTGCCCCGCCAGGCTCTCGAACCGGGTCAGCGTCTGAGTGTCAGGAAAGGTGGCGCCCAGGCCGCGGTCGTCGCCAAGCTTCGCCTCGCAGAACTCCGCGGCGGGATAGGGCGCGACGCCAAGAATGCGTATCGCCTCGGCAGGAATCCGGCCCCCGCCGGACGCCGCGAGATCGGCGGCCCTCACGCGCAAGCCGTCGAGCGGGCTATCCGTGCCGACGACGAGTTGGGCGCCATAGGTGCCATTCGCCGCTCCTGCGAAGCGAATCGCCCCCGGCTTCTCGCCGGGCGGGAGGAAATCGGTGGAAGCAACGCGATGGTGAGGGTCCTGCACCCAAACCTGGACGCCTGCCGGCCGCGACAGGCCAGAAACGACACCTCCCAATGGCGACCGAAGCTCCAGCTTGAGCAGCCCGCAATGGCGCCAGAGGCCCACCATCCCCTGGCGAACCTTGTGGTTGCGCACGGCAAGCTTCATGCCCAGGACGACCGGGTGCAAGCGGCTGGCACGGACCTCGATGGCGAGGACGTTGGCCCCTTTGCGAAGGAGGCCCGGCGGGAGCCTCACGGGGCCGAGCGAGCGGTCGCGGAGCTCGGGCTGGCCCTCGTAGGCCGCACGCGGGTAGTCCTCAGGTCCCGCATCGGACAGGTGGCCGCGGGCTGCTTCGGCGCCATTCACGAAGACGCGCGCCCCGCCGCGGTAGGTGAGGCGGAGCGTCAGGTCTGCCTTGGCTGGACCATCCACCACGAAGCGCGCCCGGTAGCAGCACGACGCCATGCCGAGGCACGAGAACTGGACCTCTGGGAGGTCATCGCGCGTCCAGCCCAGCCCCCTGGGCACGAGGCGGCCGCTCGCGCTTGGCTCGTGGAACGGCCCTCGCTCGAACACCCACGAGGCGTCGTCGAACTCGGGCTTCATCCAGCCTTCGGGGAGCGGAGGGGCCGCATCGGGCAGCGTGTGCTCGAAGAACATCCGCACGAGGACGTGGTCCCGCCAGTCCGTCTTGGACGGGTCCATGCCGGCCTGTCGGAGCCGGTCCTCAGTCTGCTTCTTGGCGCGGGCGAGCACTGCGGGGCCGAGGAGCTGCTGGCCTTCGCGCTTCAGCGCTTCGGGCGAAACGTGGTCGGCGGCGAAGCGGGCGCACTGGCGCCACCAGCCGCCTTCGCTCAGGACGAGCGAGCGGTCGGCTCCCTCCTCGCCCCGGGCGATTGCCAGGCAGGCCCAGGCCGCGATGACCAACCAGCCGGCCCTCATTTCCTCAAATCCTCTAGCGACAGGAGACGGAAGTGGGCGGGACCCGCTTTGGCCACGTGTGGCCCGGCCAGGACCATCAGGCCAGTGGGCGTGCTCACCGTGCCCTTCCAGTCGGTGGCATTGTTCAGATCGTAGTCGGCTGCTAGCGCCTTCGTCTCCTCGCCCTGCCTTCCATCGTCAAGGGAAAGCCTACGGATGAGGATAGGCCAGGGCTTCACCATGCGGTTCGTGTAGACAACATAGGCGAAGGGCTTCTCCGCGTCCAGGACGACGACGGGGCGCGTCCTATTCTGCCCTGGCGGGATGACGGGGAACGCCTTGTCCCACTTCCCCTCAGCATTGCGCCGCCTGAGCGAGAATTGTGTGGGGGGCATCTTGGGGCCGGTCTGGTGCTTTGTCACTGCCCACAGGTTCCCCGCGGCATCGGCGGCGAGGTTGATGTGGTCGTTGGCAACGCCCAGCGCGTCTGCGACGACCTCCTCCGGCCCCCAGTTGTCGGCGGGGTCGCCGTCCCGGTGGGCGCGGAAGGCGAGCCGGTGGGCCTTCTGCTGGCACCAGAGGACGCCCACGTGTCCCTTGAACGCCGCAACGGCGGCGATGTCGAACGGCCCCACGCTCGCCAGCACCTCCCGCGGGCCGAAGCCGGCGGCGGGGTTCTGGGAGGCGAGCGACTGGACGGTGACCCGGCCCTGCTCGTCCACAAAGGCCACCCAGAGCGTTCCTTTCGAGTCCACGTCGCACGTCATCGTAGCCGTCTTCTCAGGCGCCTTGAGGAGCACTGGGTAGCCTTGCGCTCCGCGGTAGGCCCCGTCCGAGAAGGACAGGGCATGGAGCGGGACCTCTTTGCTCCCCTTGTCGAAGGCGAGGACGAAGAGGGTCTTGTCGTGCAGCACGACATCGCACTCGGCCCCCGGGCCGGTGCCCTTCAGCGCCCCGGGGGCCTTCTGGGCATCGAACCGTCCGTCGGCGTAGCGCCAGAGCCACACGCCGTCGTCCTGGGGCAGCGCGGCCCACCAGGTGCCCTGGTCGTGCCAGAGCTTCGACTGCGGCTTCTGCGCGGTGACGCCTGAGATGGGGATCGTGCCCTCCCCCGCCAGCGCCGCGGAAGCCAGAAGCAACGCCAGTAGCGCATTCCTGCGTCTCATCGGGCACTCTCCTTACCAACAATGGCCGCCATCTCGTAGAGGCGGCGGGAGCGCTCCTGCCAGCCCTGGGGGCCGATGGCGTGGGCGGCGAGCGCGCCGAGGCGGAAGAGGCGGGTGACGTTCGTCCGCTCGTCGAGGAGTTGCTGGCAGCGTTTGGCCAGGTCGGGCGGGAGGGGGCGCTGCTTGTTGAGGAGTGCCTTTTCGATGAAGATGCGCGCCTCGGCCTCCTGGTTGCCCTCGCGGGCGAGCTCAAGGCGAATGGTGGAGACCGGCCCGTCAGGGCCGGGGCCAAAGAGATCGGTGCAGCTCCGCCCGAGGCCGGTCTCGTCGGCGTGCGAGTGGAGGTAGCGGTTGAAGAGGGTTCCGCCGCTTCCGCCGATGGCCCCCCAGTCGGCCTTGCCCTCGCCAAGGAGCTTGGCGCCGATGTGCCAGTAGTCGCCCCCCACGCGGCCGTTGCCCGCCCGCCCGTAGGCCAGGGTGCTCTCCATCCAGGTGCGGAACGACCAGGGGGGCTGGTAGCCCATCA
>Ga0194112_10008653_pt1 | contig 13067 bp, 8 predicted proteins | sample TA2MahC400mmetaG_FD_146191 | JGI IMG/M metagenome (GOLD analysis project Ga0194112, IMG submission 146191) | Freshwater microbial communities from Lake Tanganyika, Tanzania - TA2015016 Mahale Deep Cast 400m | ecosystem: Environmental > Aquatic > Freshwater > Lake | place: Tanzania: Lake...
CTTCGGCTCCTCCACAGCAGGAGTCTGATACGCCAACACCGAACGCTTCCGATGAACATCCATTGCGATGTGGGTCATGGAACGGTCCGCCTTTCGTGGGGGATTCGGTGCGTCATTGCTCTGAGTCTTCCCCAACGGCGGACCGTTTCATGTTAACCCCTACACTCGGGCACGATGAATCGTGCCCCTACATGACGACGATGGACGGTCGTCTGCGACGTCGGCGCGCGATCTTCCACGCCGCAATGTAGGGGCGTGGTTCATCACGCCGCAATGTAGGGGCGTGGTTCACCACGCCGCAATGTAGGGGCGTGGTTCATTACGCCGCAATGTAGGGGCGCCATTCAGATTGTGTTGAAAAAGGGCTGCGTCGAGGAAGCACGCCTCTCATACGCGCCGTACGCGGCTCGTAGGTCGGGATACCAATCCCGACACTGCCTTTATCAACACAATCTTCATGGCGCCCGCCGACGCTTCCCCACACGCCCTGAGAGGAGACCGCCATGCAATGCGTCGCCTGCAGTAGACCCGTCAGGGAGGATCAGATCGCCTGTCCGGGCTGCGGGACGAATCTGTCCCTCTACGTGCTGGGCAGCGACCGCAAGCCGTATGGCCCGTACTCGCTGGCCGACGTGCGACGGTATGTGGAGGACGGACGGGTGCCGCTCAGCAGCCAGGTCAGCGTAGGTGGTGGCGCCTGGCAGCCCCTCGCGCCGCTGCTCGGCCCTTCGCCTGGTGCCTACGTGGCTCGCCCGGTTCGCGCACGCGATGGGGCTGGAATGAGTTCCACCGCCATCGTGCTGATCGCGATTGGGGGGCTGTTCCTGCTCGGCCTGATCGGCGGGGCGCTGGCGCTGCGCGGTGTGCGCTCGGGGGGCCTGGGCCTGGCGGGCCCGCAAGGGGACTCATGCCGGAGCAACCTCAAGCAGATCGGCCTGGGGATGCTCATGTTCGCCCAGGACCACAACGAGACGTTCCCGAACGCGGACACCTGGCAGGGCGACCTCATGCCGTACATCAAGAACGCCCAGCTCTTCAACTGCCCACAAAGCCGCAGGGGCAACGCGAGCTACCAGATGAACCCGCGCATGTCACAACTCCGCCTGGCGCAGATTCCGATGCCCGCCATGACGCCCCTCGTCTACGACGCGGGCTTCCCGAACGGTACTCCCACTCACCCGGAGGGCTGGAACGTCGTCTTCGTCGACGGGCACTGCAAAGCCGTCACACCGGCGGAGGCGGCGCAGTATCTGTCTCCGTGAGGGGCTCGAGGGGTTCGGTCTCAGCCTCGGGTTCCGCGATCGCCAACGTATCGGCTGGCGCGCTCTCCGCCAGCGGCAACTCGCGCAACTGCACCTCCACCAGCTCCAGGTCGGGTGCGTCCTTGCCTGGTTCGGCTCCGCCGAGTTCCGCGACCTTCCGACCGGCCCGAACGACGGGCCCCTGCCACGAACCGACGGCAGCGTTGTAGGCTTCCGACGCGCGCGCAAGACCGTCTCGAATGCGGCCGAGGTGGCCTGCGAAGGTCGAGACTCGAGCAAAGAACTCCTTGCTCACCTTCGCGATCTCTTGGGCGTTCTCGATGAACCGCTCCTCATGCCAGCTCTGCGCGACGGACAAGAACAGGGCAATCAAGGTCGTCGGCGTAGCGATCAGGACCTTGCTCTTGGCCCCGACCTCGATCAGATCGCGCTCCTGTTCGAGCGCGGCACTGAAGAGGGACTCCGCGGGGAGGAAGAGCACCGTGAAGTCCGGAGTTCGGTCGAGCTGCTCGTGGTAGGCTTTCTGCTGGAGTTTGCGAATGTGGCCACGCACCTGTGCTGCGTGGTCGCGCAGCGCTGCATTGCGTGAGGCGTCGTCAGTCGCCTCGACTGCGCTGGCGTAGGCGTCGAGAGGCGTCTTGGAGTCCACGACGATTGTGCGGCCTCCAGGCAAGCGGACAATGCAGTCCGGGCGCAGCAAGCCCTCATCGCTTGACACGGAAGGCTGGATGTCGAAGTCGCAGTGCTCCGTCATGCCCGCGATCTCGAGGACCCGCCGCAAGGTCATCTCGCCCCATCGTCCCCGGACCTCCGGCCTGCGCAGGGCGGTGACGAGGTTGGCCGTCTCCCGCTGAAGCTGCTGCTGGGCGGACGTCACGCCCTGGAGCTGCTCATCAATGCGGCCATAGGCAGTCCGCCGCTTCTCCTCCATGCCGAGGATCTGGGCCTCGTACCGCGTCAAGGCGTCCTGCAGGGGCTTGATGAGCGCATCGATGGCCTCCTGCCGCTTCTCGATGTCGCCCCGGGCCTCCGCAGTGACGCGCCCCAGAGCCTGGCTCGCCAGCTCCAGGAACCGCCTGCTACTGGTGTCCAGAGCCTCCGACGAGAGCGCCTTGAAGGCATCGCCAAGCTGTGTCTTGGCGTCATCGAGCAGCTTCTTCTGCTCGGCAAGCTGCCGGTTGGCCTCCTCGAGGCGCGCGAGGTCCTGGCGGGCCTGCGTAAGCTGTGCGCCGAGGTCGTCGAGCGAGGCCTTCTGCTCTCCCAACTGGCGCGTCGCCTCCGCCAGGCGGGTCTCGGCCGCCACGCAGCGGCCGCTGGCCAGCAATCGACCGATCACCAAGCCGACAGCAACGCCCACGATGAGGGCCACTGCGGTGCCCACGACGACAAGGAGCGTCCCGGTCACCTCTTCACCTCCCAATGCGACGACTCATTCGACGGCGATCCTCACCCCGACCTTCCACGTCTGCCCCGCCTTCAGGTCGCCGGACGCGGGATAGTGCCCCAGGCGGAACGCCTGAACGCCGTAGTGGCGCTCATCCACGAGGCCCGCGTCGCCGCTGATCTCGACGGTGATGGCCGGGCCGGTGGGCGGCTTCAGCGTGATGCGGCGGAGGCTGCTCGCGAGGCCGGGCTGCGGAGCGCGGTCCACGGGAAGCGTGACCATGCCCTGGCCTGCCTCGAAGCTCCCGCCCCCGTAGGCGGCGACCGGGAAGTCCGTCTGGTGCCGCCACATGTGGACATGCAGGTCCGTCTCGGCGCGCCAGCCATAGGCTATCGACAGCGAGCGGCCCTCGATCTTCACCGTCTGGACGTACGCGAGCGCCATGGCGCCATCCGTGCGCCGGCCGGTGAACTCCAGCGCGCCGTCGGGCAGTATGCGGTGAGCGCGGCCCGTATAGGCGAAGTCCTGCCAGCGGTCGTCCTTCACGACGAAGGGGCGCGCCTGTTCCAGCAGCGTGTGGCTCCCGTCGGTGAGGCGCACGAGCCGCCCCTGCGCGTCGAAGACCGCGGCGAGGCCATCCAGGCGACACAGGATCTGCTCGCCGCGCTCGACCACCGGCTCTGTGCCGGCGACCGAGAAGAGCGGCTGCGGGTCAGGAATCGAGCCCGGCGCAAGCGCCTTGTCGCTCGGCAGCAGGATACGCCCGTCTCGGGGCGGGATGACGAAGGCGGTATCGACCTTGCCGCTGCTCACGTCCTCGTGGCGCTGCTCGAAGGCAACGGGCGCGTCGAAGGGAGTGGGATTCACAATCACGGTCCCGCCCTCAAACTCCCGCCGCCACGTGCCGTCGGGCTGCTTCGCCGCAGGGCCGTTCGGGTAACCGAGCGGCGCGTCGTACTCGGGGTACCACCAGCGCTGCCCGCGCCAGCGCGTGTGGAGATCATAGGCGAAGTAGCCGTCCCCCATGAGCGTCGTCGCGAGGCCGAACCTCATCCGCGGCAGCAGGTTGCGCCCATGCTCCAGCAGGGCCGTCCGGCCCGCCTCGTTCAGCGTGCGCCACGGATCGAACGGCGGCTGCACGCCCGAGCTGCTGACGATGGTGGTCAGCGTCGGCCGATGGGGTTCCTGCATCCAATGCAAGTACGCCTGCATCACGGAGTCCCAGTCCATGCTCCCGTCGAGCACGTAATCCAGCCAGTCCTCCAACAGAATCCCATTCATGGTCGGGAAGCCCCACTCGCCGGCCTGGTTTGTCATGAAGGGCACGTCCGGCCCGAGGGCCTCCCGGACCTGGCGCGAGAGGTCGGTCTTCGCGGCGGTCCACAGCGCGTCGAGGCGCTGGCGGTCATCCGCCTTGCCGTCGCGGTCTGCGTCTATCTCGCAGGGCTTCCCGCTTTCGATGTTGCAGGCCCACCAATCGAAGTTGCTGCCCATGCAATCGATGAAGGTGCCGTCGAAGCCCTTCTCGCGCACGCTGGCCACCGAGCGAGCCGCGAGCCAGTCGATCACCTCGGGTTTCGTGAGGTTGATCATCTGGGTGCCGGGCCAGCCCTCGATGCGGCTGCCGTCCGGCTGCAGGAGCCAGCCGCTTTCGGGGAAGGTCTTGTCCTTCGGGTCCGCATAGGGCGCCGAGGAGGAGAAGTCGAGGATGATGACGTGCGGGTTCTTCTCGCGGACGGCCTGCATCTTCTCGCGGACGAGGCGCACGCTCTCCGGATCAGCCCAGTTCGCCCACACGCCGCCAATCAGCAGGTCCCACTTCGCGACCTCGGCGATGTCCTCCGGCGAGTTGTCCGGCACGAGCCGGATGCCGTAGCAATTCGCGATGCGCGGGAAGGGCGGGCCCTGCGGCGCCGGTGGTTGGGAGACGACGGCTAGTAGGGGAACCATCGCGAGCATCCGGCGGCCTCCTCCATAGATGCGGAAGCAGTGGGGCGGGCATTCTTGCCCGCCGGGGCCGCTGGCGGGCAAGAATGCCCGCCCCACTGCTTCCGTGTTCGTGCGCACCTCATCTCGCTTCGCATCACTCCACCGAGGTGGTCGTCGCGCCGTGGAGGATGGCCGTGGCGGGGTAGAAGCCGGTCTTCAGCTCCACGCGCGTGGGCGTCGGCGCCTCGGTATGGTTGCCCATCGGATCGACGATCTCCGCCCGCGTGGCATCGCTGGTCACCACCACCGCGCGGTCGCCGTCGTAGGTCGTGAAGGCGGTCACGATCCGAGCGTCGTCGCGGCGGAAGACGTACGCCGAGAACGGATGCGCCTCGGTGAGGATGCGCTCGAAGCTCGCGCCCGCGTATGTGTCGATGAACGCGGACAACGCGCCATAGGCAAAGCGTGGGCAGAAGAAGTGATCGACGAAGCCCCAGTCCGCGTCCGGCCGCAGGCGCGGGCCGCCGATGTCGCGGCTGCAGTAGAGCAGCGCGCCCCGGTTCTGGTGCGCCCAGCAGTAGAGGAGCTTCTGCATGGCGGTCGCGGCCTGATGGCGCTCCATGTCCAGCCGCCAGGCGGCGTAGCCCATCTCCGTGTTGACGAAGACCGGCTTCGCGTAGCCCGCCGCCGCGTGCGTGGCCCGCATCGCCCGGAAGTTGGCCTCCAAGGCGGTCACATCGCCATGCGAGTGGTAGCCGATCAGGTCCAGCTTGCCTACGAGCGCGCGGGCGAACAGGCCCGTCCACTCCGGCTCCAGCAGGCAGTAGCCGCCCGCCGCGATCAGCGCGTCCAGCGCGACCTTCTCGATCTCGTCGACGGCCCAGCCGGCCCACTGGATGTACTCCTCGGGGGTCCCGCGCCAGAAGTCCCGGTTGTCCGGCTCGTTGTACAACTCGATGAACGCCGCGTCCTTGGCGTAACGCGGCAGCAGTCCGGCGAGCCATCTCCGGCACAGGCCCTCGCGGCGCGGGTAGCGCCACTTGGGATCGGTGACGCCCGCGTACTGCGGCAGGATGGCCCAGTCCGGCGGCTGGCCGACCTGTAGGTCGAGCCGGAAACCCCGCGAGGTCCACGCGGCGAGGCTGACGTCGGCGCGGGTGAAGTCGATTGGGTCCGTCCCAGAGCGCCACTCGATGGGCAGGTCCGGCCGGACGATCTGCAGCCCCGCGCGCGCCGCGAGTTCCGCATCGAGATCGCGCGATTCCTGTTCCGTGAGGCCCGGCGGCTTCGCAGGTCCGAAGTCGTTCGTCCAGTGCTGGCGGCCGGGGAACGCGCAGGTCCCGACCCAAAACTCGTCCGTTCGCCAGGCCTCGCGGCGGGCCAGGTTCGAGGGGCACACGCTGAAGCTCCGCACGAGGCGCGACACGCACTCTTCGCCCGCGAACAGGTCCAGCGTCAGAAGATACGTGCCCCGGCCCTCGACCTCGAAGCTGACCCGCTCGTCACACGGCTTGCTGAGTTGCTGCTGGGCGACGGGGTTGCGGTTCCAGTCCCAGACCGTGAGGACCGCCCGCTCGCCCCGCGCGCCGTTGGCCACCTTCACCTGCGCCCCGAACGGCTGCCCCGGCTCGATCACCCACCGATAGGGCGTCTCGGGCTGCAGGGAGACGTTGCTCTCCATGCGGTCGGCGTCCGGGACCGTCGCCCACAGCAGCGGCACGCCGGGCCGCTCCAGCGCCGGCATGGCCGTTCGCAGCGGAATCGCGTGGGCCGCAGAGGCAAGCAGGAGGGCGGCGGCCAGTGTCAGTTGCCATTGCCGAGCAGCGGCGCTCTGCAACGACGGCAGTGTCGTTGCTGGGAGCGCCGGCACCCTTGCCGGCAGTGGTGGCGAGCCGTTGTCGTGGGTGCCGAGGGTTGTCGGGCCGATGGATACGTCGACGGCCGCCACAGCAGCCGGCAAGGGTGCCGGCGCTCCCAGCAACACCAGCAACGGCCTTCTGGTCAGTCCCATGTCTTCAGTAGCTCCCTCGCGTTGCCCTCGCCGATGAGGCCGATGGTCTCGTCGGTCGCGCCCGCGTCGCGTAGGAAGCCAACCATGCTCGCCACACAGGGCGGGTAGGGGTTGTCCTCGGCCTGCTGGACGTCGAAGACGACGCCGTAGGGGAGGAACGGCGGGCCGATGCGGGTCACCCAGTCCGTGCCCGCGACCAATCGGTTCGCGGGGACGCGCTCCAGTACGCTCCGTACGCCGGGCGAGTTGAAGTCGCGAATCTCGGCCCAGAAGCCATCGGGCCAGCACCCGTACTGCCGGTCGATCATGTCGAGGTACGTGTCAACCACAGGGGGATTGTCATCCATCATGCCGACGAGGTGCGCCAGGATGTACTTCGCCTCCGGCACGCGCTCGACGAGGCCGAAGAGGTCGGTCAGCTGCTCGACACCCCAGCTCGAGTTGTGGCTCATGCGGTTGGAGGTCGAGATGTGAACCTGCACGGGCACGTCGAACTCGACGGCCTGCCGCACGAGGCGCTCGACGGGGTCGCTGTCCATCCGGTAGTCCATCATGTACTGCAGCATTTCGCCGAGCTGCACGAAGCCCCACTCGCCGAAGCAGCGGTCCATCATCGCAAGGGATTCGTCGAGGAAGTGCGGGTTCACCATGCAGCTTCCGTACAGCCGGCCGGGCGCGTGCTGCACGACATCACGGATGAATTCGTTCCCCTCGATCACGCCCTCGGCGGCCTGCCCGACCCGCGACAGCCGGGCGCCGTCGGGGCTGAGCACGAAGCGCAGGTCGGCCTCGTCGGCGTCGAGGACGGCCAGCACCTCCTCGACGAAGCGCGGCCGCACGTTGCCGTCCGGGCCGAGGTCGCAGACATGCACGTGAGTGTCGATCCACACGCGGCGGGTCATTCGCCGGCCTCCTTCCCTTGCGCGACAGCCAACCAGGCCAGCATGTCCGGGCGGAACCACTGCTCGGGGCGAGCGCGGAGAATGGCGCGGGTCTTGTCCACCATGTCACGCGCGCGGATGCAGCGGAGCGTGGCTGACCCGATCTTGCCGAAGCGCACCAATCCCCTCTCGGCGAGCAGGTCGCACATCGCGGGCCGGTCATACCAGGGCCACACGCCGGCCTTGTCCATGCGCTGGATTTGCGCTATGAGGTCGTCGCGCACCGTGCGCGGCGCCTTGCGCAAGGCCGCCTCGACGATGCGCGTCTCGATGTAGTGGGACATCGTGTTCACGGTGAAGTCGACCCCGATGAAGCAGTACGCTGCGTTCCACCGGTAAAGGCGCTCCCAGGGGCTCTCGCGGGCGAAGGCCCTGTCCCCGAAGATGCACACCCGGAGGCCCGCCTTCCCGTGGTCGCGGGTCAGCTCGACCGCCCGCGCCCCGATGGCCGAGATGGAGTGCGTGGGGTTGTTGCTGCGCACGCTGTCGGGCCGCCGGCGGAAGGTCTCCGTGATGAGGCCCGGGTAGGAAGGCGAGGTGTCGGGGTCCCAGTCCGCCATCCGCAGCGGCGGGTCCGTCTGATGCCACCAGAGCGTCGGCACCGCTACCGTGCCCTCCGGCCCGACGGCCTCCAGGAACCCGTCGATGACCGTGTTCGCCCCCCCGACTACCGTGCCCATGCTGCTCAGCGAGCTATGGAACATCACCGTGTCGCCCGGCACGATGCCGACGTCGCGGGCGGCTTGGGCTACGTCGGCTCGACGGACCTTGATCTTCGGATCGCCCTTCTCCGGCTCCACGGGCGAGGTCTCCTCTCTATCAGCCTTCTGCCCTGCCGAGTCCCTCATCGGTCGGGAGACGGTGGGGCGGGCATTCTTGCCCGCCAAGAGCCCGTGGCGGGCAGGAATGCCCGCCCCACTGCTTCCGTGTTTGTGCGAGGCGAAGTAAGTGCCTCCACGAACTCCCGGCTGGTCGAGGTCGGCGTGCCGGCGGCCTCCAGCCAGAAGATGAAGGCCTTGGTTACGCCGAAGTCGGCGATGGTCTCGTGTGACTCCTGGGCCACCGTGCAGTCGCGCAGCACGATGTCGCGGTACCCGCCGGACCGCCAGATTGCCGACATGCTCCGCACGCCGCCGGGCTTGTCCAGCAGGCAGTGGGCGAGCAGGAAGCCGACGTGGACGACCGTCGTCACCTGCCGCTCGCGCAGGATCTCATCGATTGCTGCCTGCTCGGACACGCAGAAGTCGCCGGGCGCGGGCATGACGGGAGGCGGGAAGTCCGCAGCCTCGCGCATTCGCTCCCACGCCGCCTCGGCGCCTGGGCCGTAGGTCGTCTCTGTGTACTCGCGGAGCACTGCGTGCGACACCTCCGGCGGCGGCCACGGGTCGGGAGCGGAGGTCGCGGGGGCGGGCGAGGCGGAGGCGCTGCGCGCGTTCGCGGGGTGCTTGCGCACGATGTGCGGCATGGTGCTGTGGATCACCGTGAGGCCGGCTTCGCGAGCGGCCTGCAGCGCGGGCGCGAGGTTCTCCTCCGTCACGCGCCGGGCTTCCGCACACGCGCGCCGGCCGAGGCCCACGAAACTGTGCTCCCAGTAGCGCCCGAGGTCGGGCACGAGGGGCTCCTCGTGCCAGCCCATGTCCCACAGGTCCACCGTGATTAGCGCCGTGTGGGCGGGGTCAAGCTCCAGCGTTCGCTCGACGTAGCCGAACTCGCTCTCATCGTACTGGGCGCCCGCGAGCGGGTAGCAGCGATACTGGCGCACCGGCAAGCGCATCGCGATGAATCACCTCCGCACAGCGCGCGGGCCATTCGGGAGCGGGCGAGGGGAGACCTCTAGGGCAAAGGGTCAACGAGCCTGTGAGTCGAAGGGCCCCGCAGTCCTACCGTCCCGGGAAGGGGTGAAGCGTCATGCGGACCGTGCTGCTCCCTCTACTGACGTTGGCCGTGAGTGTGGCCTCGGGCCAGACCCTTGGGCGCCCGCGGGCCCTCAACCTGACATGGCGGGCGCTCTGGCAGGCCCAGGCGCCGGTGCGCCTGCCGGTCGTCAAGGACCCGGCGAGAGAGCGTCTTGACCTCCCGCCCCTCCCCCACGCCGACGACGCAGTGGTGTGCGTGCGGTTCCAGGCCCGTCTGCACACGGAGCGCCCCGCCGGCTGGAACAACTACCTCGCGCTCGTGCTGAACGGCACCCAGGTGGACCACAAAACGCCGGAGGGCTGGCCGCGCGCGCTGAACCGCGAGCCGCTCTTCGCGACGACGTACCCGAACTGGCCCCAGGTGCAACTGGTCGAGAGCCGCGCCGGCCTGCCCTGCCTGCAGGTGTTCTTCGGGCCGCCGGAGCCCGACCTGAAGACCACGCTGCCGATCGAGGCCGAAGAGGGCTACTGGTACGTGCTGAACATCGACGATCTCGTCCGGGCCGACGCACCGAACACGCTGGAGCTTGTGGACACCGCGCTCGCCGAGTACTGGGGCGACCGGATGCCGCCGGGGTTGGCGATGATTGTCAGCGACCTGTCCGTTGGCTGCGTGTCGAAGACCGAGGTCGCCAAACTGCAGGGAGACCTCTTCGCGCCGCCGCAGCGATGGACCGGGCAGCCGGCGCTGAAGGGGCCCGCGGCGACGGTGCGCATGACCCCCGCCGGCGGGCTGCAGATCGAGACGGGTGACGAGACATGGTTCATCGAGTCCGGCTTCTCTTACCCCGCCGAGCCGGCGATGGCGTTCAACCGTCTGCGTTGCGGCCCTCCGGGGGCGGACGAGTGGGACCGGAGGATCGCCCGCGAGGGCCAGGCACTTGTCCTGCAAGCAGAGGCGAAGCCCTACCGCCTTCGCCGCGAGGTCCGCTGGCGGAACCAGCGCCTGGAGGTTGCCGACGCGATCACCAACCTCACGGACGAGGTGCTCGGGCTGGCCGTCGAGCACTCGATCATCACTCCGCAGCCGCCGAGAGTCGTGCGGTTGGGCGGGCTCGACGAGTATGCTCGGGGAGCGGGCACTTGCCCGGAGAACCCGACGGTCTTCGCGGCGCAGGGGAAATCGGGCGTGGGGCTCGTCGCTGAAGACGACGCCATGCGGCTGCAGATGTCCACACTGGCGATGGTGAACCAGGTCCGCCTGCGCACAGACCGCCTCGGCCTCGCTCCCGAGGAGACGTACACGCTCCGGTGGGCGGTCTACCCGGGCTCGACGGACTACTTCGACTTCATCAACGCACTCCGGCGCGACTGGGATGTGAACTACACGGTCGAGGGGCCCTTCGACTTCTTCAGCGTGCGGCAGCTCGATTCCGAGGAGGGCCGTGCCGCCGCCAAGGCGCTCCTCGCGCGCAAGCACCTCAAGCTCTTTGCGCTGGTGCCCTGGTTCGAGTACTACAGCGGGTGGCCGTACACGCGCGACCAGTACCGGGAGATGATGACGAGGGCGATAGCCTTCATCCACGAAGCCGTGCCCGGGGCGAAGTGCCTGGCCTGCACCGAGACCAATCTCGTGCCGGTGCCGCTGACCTTCTTCGGAGATACGATTCCCGCCGAGGGCTGGCCCATCGGTCGCGACAAGGGCGGCAAGTACGGCCAACCCGCTACGCCCGCGATGACCGCGAAGGTGGATGCCTCGCCGTGGCGCGATTCGTGCATCCGCGACGCGAGCGGGAACGTGGTGCTGGACTGCTGGTATGTGCAGTATTACACGGAGCCGCCGGGGCTGAACCTGATGGTCTACCCGGAGATCGGCAACCATCGCCACGCGAACATGCTGGAGCAGCTCACGTGGCTGCTGGATGAGGTGGGCTTCGACGGCGTGTACATCGACCAGTTCAGCATGGCCTACAGCACCGGCGCGGACCGCTTCAGCCGCGAGCGCTGGGACGGGCGGACGGTGACGCTGGACCCCGCCGGCCGCGTGCAATCGAAGATGGCCGACCTCGGCCTGGTGAGCGCGCCAGCGCGGGCGCAATGGGTGAAGCTCGTGCTCGATCGCGGCAAGACGGTGGTCTGCAACTCACACCCCGTCGTCAAGGAGCTGCAGAGCCTGCGCACGTTCCGCTTCATGGAGACGCAGGGGTACGACCCGCTGACGCCGGCGGACGGCCCGCCGCTGCAGCCGGGTCTCGCGAGGGGCCAGCTGCACTCGCCCATCGGCCTCGGGCACGGGTTCCCGAGCGCGTGGGGGGCGGACGCCTTCATGCGCACCGTGATCGCCCACCTGCGCTTTGGCATCCTGTACTACTACTACGGAACCAGCTTCCCGCCGGAGGGTGAGCGCGGCGGCGAGTTCGGGCCGGTCAACGTCATGTTCCCCTTCACCCCCATCGAGCTGCACGAGGGCTGGGTGCTCGGCGAGGAGCGCCTGCTGACCTGCGTGTCGGGCACGTTCCCCTGGCCGCACGCCCAGGCCCCGCGCGTGCTGCTGTTCGACTCGCGCGGCCGCGAGAAGCCCGCCGAGGCCAAGGTGGAGCGCAAGGGGAAGGGGCATCAGGTCACGATCAGCCTGAAGGACTGGTGGGAGGTCGCGGTCGTGCTACCGGCCGAAGCGCAGGACTGACGGCTCACCCGCACGTTCGAGTCACCCTTCCGCAGACGCACGGCTTGACGGTCGGGCCGGGCGGAGGCGACTGGCGCACGGCGGGCGGGCTGGCCGGCTTCACCTCCACGAGGCGGCCGCAGGCGAGGCCCTCGGGGGTCCCGACCCACAGCCGGTCGCCGTCCACGCACAGGGCCTGCACGATCTCGCTCGGGAGGCCGTCGGCGCGGCCGTACGTCGTCCAGCGCGTTCCATCGAATCGGCAGAGGCCTTCGAGGGTGCCGACGTAGAGGCAGTCGGTGGCGGCGAGGCAGTTGACGCGGACGCTGGGCAGCGGCGCCGGAGCGCCCAGGTGCTCCCAGCCGCGTCCGTCGAAGCGGCAGAGCCCGCCGCTGAAGGTGCCGACCCACAGCGATCCGTGCCACGCAGCGACGCTCGTCACCCACGTGTCGGTGAGGCCCTTCCCCAGCGTGTACGTCTCCCAGGTGCCGCGGTGCCCGTTGTAGCGGAGCAGGCCGCTCTTCGCCGTGCCGACCCAGAGGTCGCGGCCAAGGACGGCGACGCCGGTGACCACCTGGTCGGCGAGCGCGGGCTTGGGGGCGTAGCTCTGCCAGCGGCGGCCGTCGAACTTCGAGACGGCGCCCCAGGTGCCGACCCAGACGTTGCCGCCCGCGGAACCAACGAAGCTCGTCCAGGGCTTCGTCAGCCCCGAGGCCTTCGTGACCGGGTGCCACGCGTCGCCGTCGCGTACGAACAGGTCACCGGCGGAGGTCCTCGCCCACGCGCGGCCCTGTCCGTGGGCCATGTGGTTGATCCACGTACTGCTCAGGCCGCTCCCCGCGCTCTCCCACGTGCCCGCGCGGCAGGTCGCCACCCCGTGCTCGAAGGTGCCCACCAGCAACTCCCCCGGACCCGTCGCGAGACTCGTGATGTTGTGCCCTGGCGGCTCGTTCGCCGGCGGTTGCGGCTGCCAGGCAAGCCCGTCCCAGCGGAACGCGCCCTGGTCCTCCGTGCCCACC
>Ga0194112_10008656_pt1 | contig 13062 bp, 7 predicted proteins | sample TA2MahC400mmetaG_FD_146191 | JGI IMG/M metagenome (GOLD analysis project Ga0194112, IMG submission 146191) | Freshwater microbial communities from Lake Tanganyika, Tanzania - TA2015016 Mahale Deep Cast 400m | ecosystem: Environmental > Aquatic > Freshwater > Lake | place: Tanzania: Lake...
TTGCTCACCCCTGAATGAGAAGCCGCCGGCATGGAACTGTGGAAGAGGTGGTCTGTGGTATGTACCAGTCCGTACCTTAATAGTATACCACCAAAACCCTACCTTGTCAAGCGATTTTTGGCCCTTGGCAGAGCCCCGGCCACACGTCCAGCACCAGCCACCCTACAATCCGCTGAGAACCTCCTCCATGATGGCCAGCCCCATGTCTACCTGTTCATCGCTCAGGATCAGCGGCGGGGCGAGGCGGACACTGCAGGGACCGGCGCCCAACGTCAAAAGGCCATGCTCAAAACACTCCTTCACGAACCTGTTGCGCATCTCGGCGGCCGGCTCCTTCGTCTCTCTGTCCTGGACGAACTCTATCCCGATCATCGCCCCGGCGTGGCGCACGTCACCGATAACGGCGCAGCGCCTCTGCAGCTCTTGCAACCCTCTGGCTAAGCGGTCGCCGATGCGCCTGGCCGCCGCGGTCAGGTTCTCTTCCTGAAAGATGTCCAGCACGGCCAGGGCCGCCGCGATGACCACCGGATTGCCTCCCAGGGTATTCTCGTGCGTGTTGAGCTCCCATTCCATCAGATGAGCGCGGGTGATCGTGGCGCCCATCGGCAGTCCCGCCGCAATGGCCTTGGAGAGGCACAGGATATCCGGGGTGATGCCGAAATAATCGCAAGCAAACAGTTGGCCGGTCTTGCCGAAGCCCGTCTGTACCTCGTCCACCATGAGCAGGATTTCACGCTCGTGGCAGATGCGCTCCAGGCCGCGGAGAAAGGCGTGCGGCGGCACAATATACCCACCCGCACCCTGAATCGGCTCCACGACGATGGCGGCGCAATCCTCCGCGGGCATGACCTTACCCAGTACCCATTCCTCCAGATAGCGCAGACACTCCAGGCCACAGGCCTCCTGGCGCTGCCCGAACGGACAACGGTAGCAGTAGGCATACGGTGCAAAGGCCACGTCAGGCATCAACGAGGAGGTATACCGCCGACGCGCTACCGGCGAGTTGCTGGTCAGGGCCAGGGCGCCCATGGTGCGGCCGTGGAACCCGCCCACGAAGGCGATCATGCCCGGCCGGGCGGTGTGATACTTGGCGACCTTGATACCACACTCTACGCTCTCCGCCCCACTGTTGGAGAAGAAAATGCGTTTGGGGTAGCTGCCCGGAGATAGTGCCAGGATACGCCGGGCGTACTCAATCTGCGGCAGCGAATAATAGTCGCAGGAGTTCACGTGAATGAGCTCCTGAGCCTGCCTCTGGATGGCCTGCACCACGCGGGGATGCGTGTGCCCCATGACCGTGACGGCGATGCCGGAGCCAAAATCCAGGTACACGTTGCCGTCCACGTCTTCCACGAAGGCGCCGTGAGCTCGCCGGCCAACTAACTCCGAGGTGCGGCTCAACGAGGTGGACAAAAGGGCGTTATCTTCGGCGATCATGGCCCTGGCCTGGGGGCCAGGGGGCGTCACTTTGATAATTGGACGGGCGTAGTTCAGCATATTAACCTCCGCGGATTTGCGATTGCCGATTGCCGATTGCCGACTGGAACGGATTTGCCGGGCAGATGCGCTTGCTCTCCTTATCTACTTATTTCCTTGTCTACTCGTCTACTTGTCTACCCGTTTCCCCACCCCCGACCAGCCGGGCCCGCTGCACGACAATCACACCAACCAAAATCAGCAGGATACCCAGCACCATCGGTACATTCATGTGCTCGCCGACAAAGGCCCAGGCGATGAGCGGCGCCAGGGCCACCTGCAGCGAGTTGATCGAATTGGCGCTGGCAATGCTGGTGAAGGCCATGGCCGACGTAATGCTGATGAGTGCCACCGCCCCAAAGATGCCGGCGATGAACACGCTGAGCAGCAACTGGCGTGGCGTGGTCTTGTAGGCTACTATGTCGCCGCTGACCAGCAGGTAGACGTTCAGGCAGGCCAGGCTGATGCAGACGGCCAGGGCCAAAGCCTGAAAGCGATCCACACCCCGACGCATGGCATAGGTGATCAACACGCCCGCCAGCGACCAGCACAGGGCTGTGGCCGTGGCGTAGGGAATCGCCAGCCACCAGCGCGCTGAGAGCACCACGCCGCCACTCTTCCCCCAGGCCAGGAAGGCGATCCCCAGGATGGTCACCACTATGCCCAGGACCATCCGCCGGTTCAAGGCCTCGTGCAGAAAGATGGCCGCCACCAACGCCCCCCAGAGCACCTGGGTCCCCGTGATGGGGCTGGTGATGACCACCCCACCCGCTTGCAGGGCGGCGAATTGCAGCGGCCCGGCGATGACGAAGGTGAGCAGGCTATTGCCGAGGAGTGCCAGGGCCAGTCGCCAATCGCCTACGGGCGAAACCGCTGGCCGCGGGCGTTGCCTGAGGCCCCACCCCACCACGCAGGAAATCACCAGGGTGGGCAGGGCGCGTAGCGTGACCCCCACCAGGTAGTTCAGGTCGTGCCCGTGCACCGCCGCGCCGGTAAAGACGTTGTTCAGCGCATAAGTCAGGGCTGCCAGCAAGGCCCACAGTTCGCCTTTGCCCAGATGGATGCCCCGCACGGAGAGTTCCCTCATGCCACCTCGATTTAAGCCGCTGATTACGCCAACTTCGCCCGCCGAGGGCGGATAGCGAGTTGTCTGCGGCCACCGGCCAACTACTATCCGCGCTTAGCTGCGTCCCTGGCCCCAAGCACCCGCTCCAGCGTGGCGGGGAGTTGCCGGATACGCCCGCCGATAGCGTCGTGGATGGCGTTGACGATCGCCGGCGCAGTGGGGATGGCCGCCGCTTCCGCCATGCCCTTGGCCCCATACGGGCCGTGCGGCTCGGCGTCCTCAACGAGCAACACCTCCACGGGCGGCGCGTCCTTGATCGTCGGGATACCGGCCGAGGCCAGGGTGGCCGTCACCAGGTAGCCGTGATCCAGGATGAACTCCTCCGAAAGGGCGTAGCCCAGCCCCATCAGGCAACTGCCTTCGATCTGGCCCCGCGCGCCCTGGGGATTGATGACCCGGCCAACGTCGTGGGCGGCGATGATCTGGCGCACGTCTACCTGGCCCGTGGCTTCGTCTACGTCTACGATGGCCGCCTGGGTAGCATAGCTGAAGGTGACAAAGTTAGGGCGTTGCGCAGGCGCGACGGCCTCCAAGCCATAGGTCGGGGGTGGATGATAGGTATGCTGCACGGCAAGCGTGCGTCCTTCTGCTTGCAGCCGTGCGGCCAGGTTGGCCAGCGTCTCGGCGCTCCAGGATACGCCCTGATTCTCTGCTTCCCTGCTCTCCAGTCCCTCATCCCTTAACCTCGCCAGGAAAAGCGGCGCGGCCTCCACCACCGCATTCCCCGACATGAAGGTGGTGCGTGAGGCGCTGGTGATGCCACCGTCAGGGGTGCGGGCAGTATCGCAGGCCAGTACGTCCACCAGGGTGTAGGGCACGCCCAAAGCCTGGGCGGCGATTTGCGCCACCACCGTGGTAGAGCCCTGGCCCAGATCGGCGCCACCGATACGCACCAGGATGCGACCCTGGGGCATCAACTCCAAGACCACGCCGGCCGGCTCCGGCAGCCCTAGCCCCAACCCCACGTTCTTGTAGCAACAGCCCACACCCACGCCGCGCCGCTGTCCGGGCGCGGGCGGTGGCAGTTCGGCCAGGGCTTGGGCCACTTTCTCCTCGGCCAGCCGCAGCGTCTCCAGGAAAGGAACGCTGTGCGTGAGAACCTGACCGGTGGCCGTGCTGCTGCCTGGTCGCAGCCCGTTGAGGCGACGCAGCTCAAAGGGACTCATCCCCAGTTCCTCGGCCAATTCGTCGAGAAGCGATTCTATGGCGAAGGCCGACTGGGGGATACCAAAGCCGCGCATGGCGCCGCAGGCCACGTTGTTGGTGTAGACCGAGAGCCCCTTGATGCGCACGTTGGGAATGTCGTAGGGGCCGGTGGCAAAGAGGGTCGCTTGATCGAGCACGGGGATACCGGCGCTGGCGTAGGCGCCGGTATCGGCCAGGATGTCACAAGTGAGAGCCAGCAGCCGGCCATCGCGGGTGGCGCCCAGGCGGAGGGTGTGCTCCATAGCGTGGCGCTTGGTGTGCAAGCGCAGGCTCTCGGCCCGCGTCAACACCATTTTGACCGGCCGCCGCGTGTGATAGGCTGCCAGCGCCAGGTAGGGGTGCAGGCTTAGATCATTGCGGGCGCCAAAAGCGCCACCCGGCGAGACGTGCACCAGGCGCACCTGCTCTGGGGGCAGTCCCAGCACCTCAGCCACCATCCTGTGGTGGAAACCGACGGCCTGGCTGGCCATCCAGACGGTGATTACCTCACCCACCTCACCCACTCCCCCCTGTGCCCCCCTCTCCCTCTCCTGGCTGCGGCCAGGAAAGGGAGAGGGGGGTTGGGGGGTGAGGGTGAGGGCGGCCATGCCGGCCTCCGGCTCCAGGTAGGCATGCTCGACGAAGGGCGTGCGGAATGTCCCCTCCACGACCACGTCCGCCTGGGCGAAAGCGGCCTCCACGTCGCCTTTCTCTACGTGCGTACCGTACATCACGTTGCTGGGCCGGTCGCCGGGGCGCGGCGGGTGGAGAATAGGCGCATCCGGGGCCAGGGCCTCCTGGGGCGAAAAGACCCCCTCCAGCACGCGGTACTGGACGTGCACCTGCGCCACGGCGGCCCGGGCGATCTCCTCCGACTCGGCCACGACCAGCGCCAGCACGTCGCTGATGGAACGCACCCGCTCGCCTACAGGCACAAAGACCGGCTGGTGGGGGATGATGATGCCCTGGGCGTTGCGCCCGGGGACATCCTGGGCCGTGAGCACCGCCACCACGCCGGGCATGGCCGCCGCCCGGCTCGTGTCCAGGGTCAGCACTTCGGCGTAGGGATGCGCGCTGAAGAGGGCCGCGGCGTGCAGCATCCCCTCTGCCAGCCCAACAAGCTGGGGATCCCCTTCCCCAACAAGTTGCGGACTCCAGTCAGCGCCGTAGAGTTGCGCCCCAGTGACCTTAGCCACACCGTCCTTGCGCACCACGGACCGGCCCAACACCTCAGTGGCGTCCCCCAGCTCCAGCTCGATGTCCGTACCGTCACGGCAGGCGGCCGCCGCTCGCTGCACGGCGGCGATGATGGAGTTGTAGCCGGTGCAGCGGCAGAGGTGTCCCTTGAAGGCCTCGCCGATGTCGGCCTCGGTGGGGTGGGGGTTCTCGTCCAGGAGGGCCTTGGCCATCACGATCAGCCCCGGCGTGCAGAAACCGCACTGCACCGCCCCCTCGGCCAGAAATGCCTTCTGGATGGGATGCAATTCCCCGTCCGGCCCGACCAGCCCTTCCACGGTGAGCACGGCGTGGCCCTGGGCCTTCCACGCTGGGGTGAGGCACGACGCCACCGGCTTGCCGTCCAGCAGGACCGTGCAAGCACCACACTCGCCCTCCCCGCAGCCGACCTTGACGCCGGTCAGGTGTAATTGTGCCCGTAATACGTCAACCAATTTCGCGTCCGGAGACACTTCCACTGTAACGTCTTGGCCATTGACGCGCATGGTTAATGAACTCATCAACTCTCCTCTTGTGCGTCCCTAAGCAATAAGTCCCCCGGGAGCGTAGCGCCTTGGGGACCTGTAGTAACGATTTTAATCGTCGTTCCCGCGGAACGGCGACTCAAGTCGCTACTACGTCCGCGCATAATGCCTCCGGTGGCATTTTTGGCATGTCCCAAACTCGTGACGCTCCCGTCCCCCATCACTTTCCGGTTTCCAGGTATTCGTATAATCGTTGCACGCTCCACTGTGGATCAATGCCCAGCTTTTCCAGGGAACGTCCTTCCCGGCGAAAGTCGCGGCCAAGCAGCCCCCCGGCAATTGTGACCAGGGCCTCGCTGACCGGGGTGGGTACGCCCAACATGCGGCCTAACTCACAGTACGTAAACAAACCATAGGGGATGTCCTCGGTCAAATGGCGCGTGTTCAGTTTGAACGGGCCTTCACAGATCTCCAGTTTCTCCGTGTGGATGGCGTCGTAGAGGGGCAAGACGCCCTCGTTCTCCCGACCGGCGGGGTTCCAGCCCACGTGGTAGATTTCCTCTTCCAGGGCGTACGCCGTGATACCCAGGGCCTGGGAGATCGCCAGGCGCTCCCGATCCACCAGCCGGATCAGGTTGACCACCGCCGCGGTGTTGGCCGTCTTATCGAAGAGGCAGAAGGTCGGATCGCCGCGTTCAATGCGGGCCGCATTGCAGATCATCGGTGGCGGGTGGGTGAGGGCGTTGTAGTCGACTAGGATGGATTCCAGCACACTCCTGGCCGGGCGGATGGCATAGGTGGGGAAGACTGTCTGAAGCGCGGCCACCACGCGAGCAATCAGTCGGCCAGGGAAGGCGGCCGTGATCAACTCCATCACTCGCCCTTCAATGCGCACCAGTGTCGGCCCCATGCGGGTCGCGCCGTAGGGGAGGGTGTTGGTGTCACCCAGGGCTACATCGGCGGTGACACCGGCATCGTGGAAGACCTTGCCGTAGATCAGGCACGCCCCACCCTTGCCCCAGGTGACGATGGTCTGGCCGTCTGCCACGTAGGGGGCGCAGGTGCGGGCAAAGACCTCGTGGGCAAAGGCCGGCACCGGGTTAAAGACGAAGGTGGCGCCGTGCAGGGCCTCGGCGATATTGGTCGTGATGGTGTCCAGCCTGGCAAAGCCTTCGCCGATGATCTCCAGGCCGCCTCGCTCCTGGATCGGCCGGAGCAGGTGTCCGAACTCGGGCAGGTCAAAGAGGGCCACGGAATGGCCGCGCAGCGTCAGGTCGGCGGCCGCGGCGCAGCCCCCGTTGCCGGCGCCCAGGATGGCGATACGTGTCATGGCTATCTCCCATTGGCCCAGAACTTATCCGCGCTCCCCAGGATCATGCCTCTGTCTTTCTGTCGCCCACTCGTCTATCTTGCCGTCCCGGATCACCACCCCGTACACCCGTTCCGCCGCCTCCACACTCACGTAGCCGTTGCGCACGTCGTCCAGCACAGCCGCGGGATCGCGCTGCAGCGGGTTGCCCCAGCCCCCGCCGCCCGATGAGTAGACGGTGTAGGTATCGCCTGCCTTGAGCTGGCGCATCCCCTTGGCCGGCAGCACCTCTTCGCCGTCCGTGCCCTCGTTGACCAGCAGGCGATTGGTGCTGCCAGGGAGGCCACCGTACAGGCCGAAGGGTGGGTGCTGTACGCCATCGCCAAAGATCGCCAGGAAGGGGGCTTCATCGTAGAAGCGAATGGCGTAGCGTACCCCCAGGCCACCGCGGAAGCGGCCCGCGCCCCCGGAATCGGGCAGGAATTCGTGGTGCTCGGTCACGTGCGGCATGTCCAGCTCATTGGTTTCTATGTTGGGCGCAGTAAGGCCACCCAGGTCAATGCCATCGCCGATGTAACTGGGGCCGTCCTGATAGGGCATGGCCCCGCCACCACCCATGCCACAGAAAGCGTAGCCGACATAGAATTGGCCGCGGCGCGGGTCTATGCCGGAAATGGCCGGGCCGCACCAGCGGTTCCAGGCCGCCGGGGCGCGCTCGGGCAGCGCCTGGGAGAGCGCCATGTACATCGCTTCCAACACCGCGCAGGCCGTATCCAGGGTGCAACTGGCCACCGGCACGGGCGGCAGCGGGTTGACCAGCGTCCCTTCCGGCGCGGTGATGTGGATGGGTTGATAAGCGCCCTCGTTGTGCGGCACCTCCTGGCTGACACAGGTCAGCACCGCCACGTACACCGACGTGCAGGAGTTGGCAAAGGGGCTGTTGATGAAGCCAGTGGTTTGGGGGTCGGTGCCGGCGAAATCCACCCACATCTCGTCCCCGGCCACCTTGACGGTGACCTTGACCTTGATGTCGTGCCGATCAAAGCCGTCGCCATCCAGAACCGCCTCCCCCTCGTAGACGCCAGGGGGAATGCGGGCGATCTCGGCGCGCATCATCTGCTCGGCGTAGGACTGGATGGACTCCAGGATCTCTTTGAGCCGTGCCGCGCCAAACTCATCGGCCATCTCCAGCAGCCGCCGCTCGGCCACGTGGCAGGAGGCTACCTGCGCCCGGATGTCACTCTCAAACAGATCGGGCAGGCGCGTGTTGATCTTGAGCAGGTCAATGATGAACTGGATGGGACGGTCGTTCTCGTAGATACGGATGGGGGGAATGCGAATCCCTTCGTGGAAGATCTCTTTGGCCTCCGGACTGTAGCTACCGGCGACCATGCCGCCTACGTCCAGGTGATGGGCGCGGTTGATGGCCATAAAGAGCAACTCGCCCTGGTAGTAGATCGGCTTGACCACGGTCACGTCGGCCAGGTGCGTGCCCCCGGCGTAGGGATCGTTGATCAGGTAGACGTCGCCCGGCTTCATCTCGTCACGGAAGCTTTCGACGATGGCCCGGGCCGCCATCATGGATGAGGCCGTGTGCGAGGGCACGCCGTCCACCTGGGCGACGATGCGCGGTGCCCAGTCACAAATCGCACATGAAAAGTCGTGCACCTCGGCGAAGATGGGCGAACGCGAGGTGCGCATCATGGTCAGGCCCATCTCTCTATTGATCGTCCCCAGGCGGTGGAAGACGACGGATAATGTTATGGGGTCAATGGTTTGTGTTGTCATCAGTATCCTCTGCTCTGCTCCGACCGCTCCTCGCCACGACGGTAGGGCCAGGGCCCTGTCAAAGTCCGCATTTCGTCATTGCGAGAACCCCATGCCGTTGGGCGGCATGCGCAAAGACAGAAACTGTCATGCTGAGCGCAGCGAAGCATCTCAGCCCATGAGGGGGCGAGACTCTTCGCTGCGCTCAGAGTGACAGGGGGAAGTTTCTGAGCAGCGCAGAAGCCGCAGCCCTGAGCCGCAGCGAAGGGGAAGCAATCTCTCTCATGGCACAACGGTGAGATTGCTTTGCTTCGTTCCTCGCAACCGCTCCGCTCCTCGCAATGACCCCAAAAGTGACTTTGACAGGGCCCTGCGGTAGGGCTAGGTAGTCTGAGCATTGACTTCGATTACAACATTCCCCAGCCGGTCAATCTCGGCCAGGTCCTGGGGGCAGATGACGATGGTGGTGGTGACCTCTTCGATGATTGCCGGCCCGGCGAGGCGGTTGCCGGCCTGTAGCCGGCGGCCATCGTAGATGGGGGTATCCACCCAGCCGCGCCCCTCCCCAAAGTACGCCGGGCGCCGCTGCTTGATGGCCGCACTGGCATCGTGGCCGCCGGCCGGCCAGGAGGCCAGCGGCGTCTTGGGGATCAGGCCGGTGCCCGTCAAGCGCACGTTGATGGACTCCAGGGGACTCTCCGGCTCGCTGTACAGGAAGAGCCGCTGGTGGGCGGCGTGGAATCGCCTGGCGATCTCGGGCAAGGTCTCCGCCGTGACCTCGCCGGCAGGGATGGGCACCGCCACCTCGTGGTGCTGGCCCAGGTAGCGCAGGTCCATGCCCCGCTCAATGGTGATGCGGTGCGGCGGGATGCCCTCGGCCGCCAGGGTACGACGGGCCTCGCCCTCCATCTCGCTGAACGTCTGATTCAGGCGGGCCAGGTCCAGGGCGGCGAATGGTGTCCACATGGTGCGGACGTAATCGTGCTTCAGGTCGCTTTCCAGCATGCCCAGAGCGCAAAAGACCGAAGCCGTCTTGGGGACAATGACCCGGGGGATGCCCACGATCGCTGCGATCTGGGAGCCGTGCAATGCCCCGGCACCACCTGCCGCCACCAGGGCAAAATCGCGTGGGTCGTGGCCGCGCTCCACACTGACCACCTTGGTGGCGTCGGCCATGTTGGTGTTCACCAGGCGATAGATGCCGTAGGCGGCCTCGGTCACGTCCAGGCCCAGGGGATCGGCGATGTGGCGGCGGATGGCCGCGGCGGCGGCCTGGCGATCCAGGCGAAACTCGCCACCCAGGTAGAAATCGGGGTTGATGTAGCCCAGCACCACGTTGGCGTCGGTGGTGGTCGGTTGGCTGCCGCCCTGGCCGTAGCAGGCCGGCCCCGGAGCGGCCCCCGCCGATTGCGGCCCCACCTTGAGCATGTGGCCCTTGTCCAGCCGGGCGATGGAGCCGCCCCCCGCGCCGATGGTGTGGATGTCAATCATGGGCAGGGCCACCCGATAACGGGCGATCTCCCCCTCGGTGGTCAGGGCGTAGGCGCCGTCCTTGATCAGACTGACGTCGTAACTGGTGCCCCCCATGTCCATGACGATGAGGTTGGGCAGCCCCAGTTGGGCGGCGAAGAACATCCCCCCCACGGCCCCGGCCGATGGCCCGGAGAGCAGCGTGGCTGCGCCGTGCTCCCGGCCGTAGGAGGCCGACATGATGCCGCCGTTGGACTGGGTGATGAGTACCTCGCGCTGCAGGCCCGCTGCCGCCAGCTTGCCTTGCAGGTTGCGCAGGTAGCGCCCCAGGATCGGCCCCACGTAGGCGTTGACCGCCGTGGTGGAGGTGCGCTCGTACTCCCGGATTTGCGGCAAGATCTCCGATGAGATGGAGACGTAGCACTCGGGGAACTCCTCCAGGATGATCTCCCGGATGCGCCGCTCGTGTACCGGGTTGAGGAAAGAGAAGAGCGTGCACACGGCGATGGCCTGCACCCCCTCGGCCTTAAGGCGGCGCACGGCCTGGCGAGTCTCCTCCTCATCCAGGGGAGTGACGACCTGGCCGGCGTAGTTGAGTCGCTCCGTCACGCCCAGGCGCAGATAGCGGGGGATGATAGGCGGCGGTGGGGCCAGGGAGAGGTCCCAGATGTTCTCCTTGTGCGCCCGGCGCATCTCCAGGGCATCGCGAAAGCCCTTGGTGGTGATCAGGCCAGTCCTAGCGCCATTGTACTGCAACATGGTGTTGGTGGCCACGGTCGTGCCGTGCACCAGCAACTCCACCCGGCCCAGGAACTCTTCCATGCTCAGGCCAAAGGCGTCGGCAGCCTTCTGCAGACAATTGAACATGCCCATAGACGAGTCGGCCGGCGTGCTCAGGGCCTTGAAAATACGCATCTGGCCGTCGTCGGTGATCACCACCCCATCGGTGAACGTGCCGCCGATGTCTATGCCGACGCGGAACGACGTGTTGCGTGTTGCGTGTTGCGTATTGCGTGTCATAGTATGTCGCCTCTGTGTACTTGTCTCCTTGTCTCCTTGTCCCCTTGTCTCCTTGTCTACCTCGCCCTACACCGCCCCCGCCCGCTTCCACAAGGCCGTCGTCTGCTCCACCACCTTGCGCTGCACCTCTTCCTCGTCTACGTTGACCAGTTTGTGCTCCCGCACGACCACCTGGCCGTCTACCAGCACCGTCTCCACGTCGGCACCGTCCACGTCGTTGATGAGGGTATCGTAGAAGAGCTGCGGCAGCAGCGGCGAGGGCTGATTGGGCTTGATGATGATGACGTCCGCCTTCTTGCCCACCTCCAGGGAGCCGATCTCCTGCTCCATCTGCAAGGCTTTGGCCGCATTGGTGGTGGCCAGGTCAATGGCCTGGAAGGCGGGGATGACGCCTGGGTTGTGGTGGTGAACCTTGTGCAGCAGGTAGGCCATGCGGATGTACTGGAAGAGGTCCAGGGTGAAGAAGCAATCGTGGCCCAGGCTGACGGTGATGCCCTGGCTCAGCATCTCCACGATGGGGGCCACGCCGCTGCCGCCCAGCATGTTGCTCATGGGCGTATGCGAGACCTTGACGTCGTGCTCTTGCCAGATGGCGATCTCCGGCGATGTCATGTGGATGCAGTGCACGGCCAGCACGTCGGGGCCCAGGAAACCCGTATCGCGCAGCACGACCGGGGCCGTGCGGCCGTACTTCTCCACGAGCAGCGGCGGTGGCACCTCGGCCACGTGGATCACCAGCCCGGCCCCCAGTTCTGTGGCCATACCCCGCACCCGCCGCAGCATCTCTTCGGAGGCGGTGTAGGCAGTGTGCACGCCGATGCGCCCGGTGACGCGGCTTTCCGGCCGGCCCTGGTGCTTCTGGAAGAAGCGCACGTTCTCGGCGATGCCCGCCACAGCATTCTCTTTGCTAATGCGCTCGGTGGACTCGTAACAAAGGACGGCGCGGCTGCCCAGGGTCTGGACGGCCTCGGCGCTCTTGTCCAGGCAGCCGTCCACCACGCTGGGCGCTTCCACCATGTCGCAGACCGTAGTCGTGCCGCTCTTGAGCATCTTGCCGGCAGCCCATAGCGTCGTCCAGTAGATACTGTCGTAGGTGGTCTGTTCTTCGACGTCGGGCCACCACCACTTGGTCAGCAGGTCCATAAAAGAGTGGAATCGCGAGAAATCCACCGGCATATTGTGTCCCACCACACTGGGCATGTGCGTGTGCGTGCAGAGCAAGCCGGGCATCACGATCTTGCCCCTGGCGTCTAAGACGGTGCGCGCCCGGTGGGTCGCCTCTACCTGAGCTCGTGGGCCGACGGCGACGATGCGCTGGCCCTCGATGGCCACGGCGCCGTCGGCGAAGACGCGCCGCTGGGCGTCCTGCGTACCGACCAGACCGCCCGTGATGAGTACGTCGGCCATTGGTGACCTCCTGTGGTGCTTCTTCAAAAATGTTATACTCGTCATTGCGAGAACCCCATGCCGTTGGGCGGCAGGCGCCAAGACAGAAACTGTCATGCTGAGCGCAGCGAAGCATCTCAGCCCATGCGGGGGCGAGACCCCTTCGCTGCGCTCAGGGCAGGTTCTTCGCTGCGCTCAGAGTGACAAGGGGAAGTTTCTGAGCAGCGCAGAAGCCGCAGCCCTGAGCCGCAGCGAAGGGGAAGCAATCTCTTTGTTGCGCCATGAGAGAGATTGCTTTGCTTCGTTCCTCGCAACCGCATCCCTTCGCTCCGCTCGGAGCCTGACCTGAGCCGAGCGAAGGGAGGCTCCTCGCAATGACGGGTGAAATCTCACATCGTCAAGTTAATCGAAATAGGCAAAGCGGATGGCCCGCACCGCGCAGACATCCCGACACAGGCCACAACCGTAGCACTTGCTCACGTCGGCGTGGGCCAGCTTGTCGTCAGCAACGTGGATCGCCTCATAGACGCAGGAAATCTCGCACTGCCGGCACCCGGTGCAGCGCTGAGGGTCAATGATCGGCGGCTGCGGCCCGGTGATGGCCACCAGCCCGCGCTGGCGTC
>Ga0194112_10008659_pt1 | contig 13058 bp, 9 predicted proteins | sample TA2MahC400mmetaG_FD_146191 | JGI IMG/M metagenome (GOLD analysis project Ga0194112, IMG submission 146191) | Freshwater microbial communities from Lake Tanganyika, Tanzania - TA2015016 Mahale Deep Cast 400m | ecosystem: Environmental > Aquatic > Freshwater > Lake | place: Tanzania: Lake...
GAACCGAGTAGAGATGGGACTGGGTAAATCGAGGCCCAATCGCAGGGAAGAGGATATAACCGATAAACGAAAGATAATATCCGAAGGTCAGGATAAAGATTACCTGATTGAACTCTTCTTTTCGCCCCCTCAGGTAGAGGGTAACGACAAGAATGACAGGAAGAAAATAGTAACTGATATAAGCGAAAGACAGGATATCCGTCAACCAGGGAGTGATCCATCGCTCCATCCAGACAGTAGGGTGAACGCCAAAAAGGAAAAGGTCGATCCTGATCAGATAAGGATCGACATCGGGCTGGAGATACTGAATCAAGTTACCGAGCGATTGGTAGGTGAAAATGATAAAGGCAATTGGGGAAAAGTCGTTCAATAAGCTCCCGATGCCTATCGATCCTTTTCGATCAGAAGATAGTTTCAATACGAATAGAAGGCCAAATAGCATGGCGTAAAAGAGGAGTTGAGACCGCCAGAGGGGAATCAGGTTTTTAAAAAGAAGAGTTAAAAGGGCCAAGCCGAGAAGGAAGAAAAAAGTCAGCCCTTGAATCGGAGTGAATCGTTTCATGGGAGAATGTCTATATCCCAAATCGACAAAAAGATCAAGAAGGGTTAATATGTTTTTAGGAGGAATTTAGATGCGTTATTCAAATTATCTTCTTCCCACTTTAAGGGAAATCCCTTCTGAAGCGGAAGTTCCAAGCCACCAGTTGATGCTACGGGCAGCAATGATCCTTAAACTGACCTCAGGCATCTATTCTTATCTGCCGTTTGGCCTCCGGTCCATTCGGAAAGTCGAGACAATCATCCGTGAAGAGATGAATCGAGCCGGGGCCATTGAGGTTCTGCTTCCCATGGTTCAGCCTGGCGAGCTCTGGCAAGAGAGCCACCGGTGGGATGAGTATGGAAAAGAGTTAGCCAGGTTTAAGGACCGCCACAACCGGGACTCCTGCCTTGGGCCCACCCATGAGGAGGTAATCACGGATATTGCGCGTAGGCAAATCCGCTCTTACCGTCAGATGCCCATCAACCTCTATCAGATTCAGACTAAGTTTAGAGATGAGATCCGGCCCCGTTTTGGGTTGATGCGCGCCCGTGAATTCATCATGAAGGATGCTTACAGCTTTGACGTGGATGCAAAAGGTGAAGAGGTAAGTTATCGCAAGATGGTCAATGCCTATAGCCAGATCTTTACGAGGTGCGGTTTAAGATTCAGGGTCGTGGAAGCTGAATCAGGATTGATCGGCGGAACCTACTCTCATGAATTCATGGTCCTCGCGGAGACCGGCGAGGAGACAATCGTCAGTTGCACACGCTGTTCTTACGCCGCAAATATCGAAAGGGCGGAGTTTAAAAGATCAAAGGCAGAAACTCCTTCTCCCGACCCCAAAAACTTTAAGCCCCTTCAAAAGGTGTTGACACCGAATCAGCGTACTGTCGAAGACGTCACCCAATTTCTACATGTTTCAGCCGCCGACCTGGTAAAAACGCTCATCTTTGTCTCGGATAAAGGGCCTGTGGCAGCCCTGGTCCGGGGTGATCATGAGATTAATGAGAAAAAGTTAAAAATCCTTCTTGGAACCGATGATCTTCAATTGGCCGATGAGGAGACGGTGGAGAGAGTATCTCGTTCTCCCAAGGGTTTTGCGGGTCCCATGGGTCTTTCCATCCCCATCTTTGCAGATTTCGACATTCAGAAGATGGCCGACTTCGTGACTGGCGCCAATATGAAGGACCATCATTTCATCCATGTCAATACAGGTAGGGATTTTCAAGTGTCCAAGTTTGTCGATCTCCGCAGATTCGCCCCTGGTGACCGCTGCCCTCTTTGCGGAGAGGAGACCCATCTGGATAAAGGCATTGAAGTGGGTCACACATTCAAACTCGGGACAAAATATAGCAAGGTATTGGGCGCCACCTATCTCGATGATAAGGGAGTGGAGAAAGAGATCGTCATGGGATGTTACGGCATTGGCGTGGGAAGAACAGTGGCTGCCGCCATTGAGCAGTATTATGATGAAAATGGGATTATCTTCCCCATGCCCATTGCCCCCTTCCAGGTTATGGTCCTGCCTGTCAACATGAAGACCGATCTTCTCAGAGAGACAGCTGAAGAACTCTATCAGGCCCTCCTCGACCAGAGAGTCGAAGTCCTCATGGATGACCGGGAAGAAACCCCTGGTGTGAAGTTCAAAGATGCTGACCTCATCGGGATCCCCTTAAGGCTCACCCTGGGAGAGAAAAACCTGAAAAACGGGTTGGTAGAGATTAAGAAGAGAAGAACCGGCGAAGTGTCTCTAGTGAAGAAGGAAGAGATGATCTCCAAAATTCTGGAGATGATCAGGGTAGAAATGAACCTTCCCCTTTCCAAGACTGCTCCTTAAGTCCGTTCATAGTTCGATCCTGAGCGAACCGTTCACCCTTCGAGAGCCTCAGGGCGAACGGTGAGTCGAAGGGCTCACCAGGAACGGACAACGGAAAGTTAAAAATCAATTAGATAACCGGTCATCTCGGTTGCGAGTCGAAGCGATCTGAGGCTCTCGAAGGATGGCCGCTGAGGGGTTTTCCGAACCTCGCCTCAATGACTTTTTGAAATCTCGGCCGGTAAATCAACTCAAATGCCAACTCTTTTTCTGGGAAGAGATTCAGAGCAGCCCATTTCACTTCTGCCACCATCTCGGATGCTTCTTCGAGAGTGAAATCACCCTGCTGGATGGATAGGATGGAAAGGTCAACCAGGAACCTTAAAAAGCGTATCTTACGGTTCTCCTCCCTGATCTCCTGACTTTCCAATTCCTTCTGGCTCATATCCGAATCCTCTTATTATTTATAGCAAGGTACAATCTTCTTGTAAAGAAAACTCAGTTGTGGTAAGTTACCCGAAAAAAGGAAAGGTTTAAAATGAATCCTCCTACCAGTCCTAAAGAAAAAATCATCTTCGCCCTGGATGTGGAGCATTTCCACGAAGCACAGCACTGGGTGACCCTTCTAAAGGACCGCGTGGGAATATTCAAAGTGGGAAAACAGCTCTTTACCCACTCCGGGCCAAAAATAATTGATATGATTTCTCAGAAGGGGCAAAAGGTTTTTCTCGATCTCAAATATCATGATATTCCCAATACCGTGGCAAAGGCTGGGGAAGAGGCTACAAAACACCAGGTAGCCATGTTCAACCTTCATGCCCTGGGTGGCTTGGAGATGATGAAAAAAACCGTTGAGGCCTCCAGGGCTGTGTCAAAAAATCTTGGTATCCCGAAGCCCATCATCCTCGCCGTGACCATCCTCACCAGTATGGATGGGGAAACCATGAAAGAGGTTGGAATCCAGGGCCCGATTGCAGAAGAAGTAGGACGCCTTGCCTCTCTTGCGCAGAAAGCAGGCATTGACGGAGTGGTCGCTTCTCCACAAGAAATAGGGATTATCCGAGAGCGATGTGGTGGGAAGTTCTTGATCGTCACACCGGGTATTCGTCACCCTTCTGATAAAAAAGATGATCAGAAGAGAACGCTGACTCCCAGAGAAGCAATTGAAGCAGGCGCGGATTATCTTGTGATCGGCCGGCCCATTAAGGAAGCAAAAGACCCCATCGAAGCCGTCCAGAAAATAGTGGAAGATATCTCATAGTTATGTCCCCCTCACCCCATCCCTCTCCCCGATGGGGAGAGGGGAGGGTGAGGGGAAATGTCCTCAATCATTTATGGAATCCATCCTGTCAGAGAGGCATTAACATCGTCCTCTCTCCACCTTGAGAAGATTTTGGTTTCTGCCCGAAGTCCATCCCCTCCTCTCCAATCCGTTATCGATCTCACTCGGAAGAAAAATATCCCCCTGACTTTTACAGATAAAGAAACCCTTGATCGAATAGTGAAGGGAGGTCTCCATCAGAACATCATCGGTATTGTCGAGGAAACTTCTTATGTAGGTCTCGAAGAGCTTCTCGCCCGTCCAAAGGAAGAAGGGACAAAAAGCCTCTTCCTCATTCTTGACGGAATTCAGGATCCACAAAATTTAGGATCTCTTATCCGGACCAGCCTCGGATGCGGTGTCCATGGGATGATCATTCCGAAAGATAGGGCTGTTGGAATCACTCCTGTGGTCATCAAAGTTTCTGCTGGAGCTGCCGCCCATATGCCTGTTGCACGGGTGGTTAATATTCCAACGACGGTCGACCAATTAAAAAAAGAAGGGGTCTGGGTCTATGGCGCCTCGGGAGAGGCAAAAGATATGCTATATGATCTCGATCTCAATATCGATCTCGCCATCGTCATCGGCGCAGAGGGAAAAGGGATCAGGCCTCTGGTCAAGAAAAAATGCGATCGTCTTTTCTCGATCCCGATGAAGGGTCCTATTTCTTCCTTTAATGCCTCTGTTTCAGGAGGGATGATTCTTTACGAAGTCATGCGTCAACGACATATTCATAATTCCCTGGGGGAGGGGGTAAAGGTGACGAAGCCTGTTTCGTCATTTGGGAACGGTCACGTTTAAAAGAATCAAATACGACAGACGTAACCTTTTATAAACGATACGGGCATCGTTACCGTTTCCATCTGACGAATGACTTATTTTTCAATTTGAAAAAATAAAAACGATGATCACACTTCAAAGACCCGGTCAAACACCCTTAGAGATTGAATATCTTCTCATTGATTACGAAGGAACCCTTGCCATAGATGGAAGAGTTCATCCCAAGGCAAAAGATAAGATCAACCTTCTCACCAAACGGATATCGGTCTATATCCTGGCAAAAAGCGAACAGGTAAAAGTAGAGGAGCGATTAAGGAATGTGAAGGCCGAGGTATTTTTCTTGACGGAAGGTGAAGCTTCTGGAGAAAAATTGAACTTATTGCGGAGATTAGGCCCCGAGAAAACAGTTGCCATTGGAAATGGGATGGACGATGCCCCAATATTGGAGGAAGCAGGGTTCAGTATCTGTGTCATCGGCAGAGTGGGAGCTTCCGGAGAAACCATTAAAAGAGCGGATATGGTTGTCACCGATATCCTGGACGCCCTGGATTTCTTATTAAAACCCCTCCGACAGAAAGCGGCCCTCGGACTTTAAAAATGATTACAAAAAGAAGTTAATGAATTGATAGATGTCTCTAAGTTTCATTCCTAAATATTATTGTAATCGACAATGACCATAACTATCCCCTGAAAATCTCGCTTTCAATCGACATGGCCAATGAAGATCTTGACTTTTAATCCCCCGTTCGGTGTAGGAATGGTTTCTTCGAACTTCAATCCTGTGGCTTTCACAAGTTGAATGCTGTCACATAGCATAACAACCTTCCATCCGGGGCACTTGGATCGGAGGGTTTTACCAAACTGTGCGTATAGATTTCGCAGATCTTTGTTAGACGGGAGACGTTTTCCATAGGGCGGGTTTGTGACGATCCATCCTGGACCAACTGGGGGGTCCAAGTAAGAAACAGCCTGGCATGTAAACTCTATGGTGTCCGATAGACCAGCGCGTTCAGCATTGGCACGGGCAGCCTGGATCGCGCCTGCGTCTCGGTCAGAACCAATGATCTCTGGCTTTGCTCGTTTCTCCAAATCAGAATTAAAAGCACGTATAGTATCCCAGAGGGATTTGTCAAAAGAGGGCCAGTTCATGAATGTAAAGGTCCTCTGATATCCAGGAGGGATTTCCCGGGCGAGCAGTGCTGCTTCGATCGGTATTGTTCCCGACCCACAAAAAGGATCGATCAGGGGTGCAATTCCGTCCCATCTTCCAGCAAGAAGCATGGCCGCTGCCAGCGTTTCTCTGAGAGGGGCTTTTGCAGTGGCCAGCCGATATCCACGCCGGTGCAATAATGGACCCGATGAATCCACGCTGATGGTACATTGGTTATTCTGTATCCTGACGAGAATAAGTTTGGGAGAGGAATCGGTAGCTTCCTCGTCGAGCTTGCGGACGCAGGGAGGCTGACCCAGCCGGTCACTGATGGCTCCCACCACTCGTTCGGCAACTGCCCGCTGGTGGTAAAGGCGGGATGCATGACACGCCACCCTCAAAGAGATGTCCATTCCTGGCGAAAGGTACTGCTCCCAAGGGAGGTTTGCCGCTTTTCGTCGCAGTTCAGGGAATCGGGTAGCCTCGAAAGACCCTAATCGAACCAGAATTCGACTTGCGGTTCGCAGATGAAGGTTTGCAAGATAAAGGTCCTTTAATGAGCCTTCAAATTCAACTCCTCCTGTTTCGTATTGCTCATCTTGAGAGATAAAAGAAGAACTTGACGAAGTAGGTTTCAATCCTAACCTGTGAAGCTCCTGGATCAACAGAGGTTCAAGACCCGGTGCAGAGGCAGCAAAGAATTGAAGCATCGACCAACACCTATTGATCTTTTTAAGAGCGGTAGGAGGCGTTGATTTTCACGTATTCAAAAGAGAGATCTGTGGTAAAAAGGAGATATGAAGCCTTCCCCTGATGAAGGTTAATGGTAATCCTGAATGATTTCTCCTTTAGAATTTTTCCCGCCTTCTCTTCAAGCTTCCCCCCAACACCCATCCCATTTTTAACAATGGGATATTGATTGAACAAAACATCAACTCGATCGGGATGAATCCGGGCGCCCGAATACCCTAAGGCGCAGAGGATTCTTCCCCAGTTGGCATCTTCGCCGAAGAAAGCGGTCTTCACCAATGGAGAATGTCCAATTGCATAAGCGGCTTTTTTAGCATCCTCTCTGTTTCTCGCTCCTGAGACAAGAATCTCGACAAATTTGGTAGCTCCCTCTCCATCTTTTACTACACTCTTTGCCAGATGACTACATACCTTGTTCAACATTGCCTGGAATGCTTCTCCATTACGGTCTATGTGCATCAGTTGAGGATGTCCTGCCTTTCCGTTTGCAAAGAGGAGAACCGTATCATTGGTGCTCGTGTCTCCATCTACCGTAATGCTATTGTATGAAACTTCGGCAGCTTTCTGTAGCATCTTTTGAAGAAGGGAAGCTTTAATATTAGCATCGGTGACAAGGAACGAAAGCATCGTTGCCATGTTTGGCCGAATCATCCCCGCCCCTTTCACCATTCCACACAATTTCACGGTCTTTCCTTTTATTCTGCAGGTCGCCGTTTCAACCTTTTGAAAAGCGTCTGTGGTCATGATGGCTTCAACCGTATTCATCCATCCATCCGAAGAAAGGGACCGAATCAGTTTCGGAACTCCATCTTCGAACTTTTGCAAGGGAAGCGGCACTCCGATGACCCCTGTGGAAGCAGGAAAGATCAGTTTCTCATCAATCCCTAACCCTTTCGCCACCCATGAAGATATCTGTTGTGCATCCTTGAGACCCTGGCCTCCTGTGCAGGCATTGGCATTACCACTATTAATGATCACTGCCTGGCCGACTCCATTCTTAATTCGTTCCATCCCGATTCGAACCGGAGCGGCTTTAACGGCGTTGGTGGTAAAAATTCCCGCGACCTGAGCAGGAACCTCTGAATAAATCAAAGCCAAGTCTTTTTTTCCATTCTTTTTAATCCCCGCCGATATCCCAGCAAATTGAAAACCTGGCACTCTGAAGTCGTGTGATTTCATCTCCCCCTCACCCTTACCCTCTCCCACCAGGGGAGAGGGAGGTCTTTTATCATGCGAATTTGTCAATTATTGTTTTAACTTGTAACTTGGAACTCGCAACTTGCAACTTTTTTAAGCTCTTGCTTCCTCTTTTTCGAGACAGCACTTCTTATACTTCTTTCCGCTTCCACATGGGCAGGGATCATTGCGGCCCACCTTCTTTCCTTCTCGTCGCACGGTCACCCCTTTTCCATCTTCGGTCTGACCGCCCCTTTGGGCAGCAGCTTCCTGCCCCCGGCTCATGACAAAGGTCTGCTTTCGTTCTGTCTTGATCTCACGCACTTCCTGATCCTTTGCAATCTGGACGGCAAAGAGCTTCTCAATCGTATCCCTCTTAATCCGGTCCAGCATCTCAAGGAACATCTGATAGGCTTCTTTCTGATACTCTATCCTGGGATCTTTCTGACCATACCCTCTTAATCCGATTCCCTCCTTTAACTGATCGATCGCAAGAAGATGGTCTTTCCAGTGGTGGTCAACCGATTGGAGCATGATCACCTTTTCGAGATAGCGAAGGGCACCTTCTCCGAACTCCTCCTCTTTTTTCAGGTAGATCTCTTTTGCCTTCTCGATGATCAAGTCTGTCAACCTTTCCCGATTTAAGCCATCTTCTTCATGGGATGGAGCGGACCACCGGAAGGAAAACTGTTGATAGATGGCATCATGGAGACCTTTCAGGTCCCAATCCTCGGGGTGTGCCTTCTCATCAATATAGAGGTCGACAAGCCCCTCGGCCTGTTCCTCTACCATCTCCAGCACAGACTCTTTCAGGTCCTCTCCAGCCAGAACTTCTCTCCGCTGGGTATAGATCACCTCTCTCTGTTTATTCATCACGGTATCGTATTCCAGCAAATGTTTCCGAATCTCAAAGTTATGGCCTTCGACTTTCTTCTGCGCATTCTCGATCGCCCTGGTCACAAGGTTATGCTCGATAGGCTGATCCTCCTCAATGCCCAGCCGGTCCATGATCTTCGAGATTCTCTCTGAACCGAAGATCCTCATCAGGTCGTCCTGCAAAGAGAGATAAAATCTGGAGGAACCCGGATCTCCTTGCCTTCCTGATCTTCCCCTTAACTGGTTATCGATCCGTCTCGCTTCATGCCGTTCCGTTCCAAGGACATGGAGACCTCCCGTTTGGACAACCTTCTCCTTCTCTTTCTGAACGATGTTAAAGGCCTTCTGAAAGGCTTCCTCATAAGCCTTCTGTGTCGCCCCAGGGTCCTCCTTCTCTTCCATCATGGTTCTGGCTAGGAATTTGGGGTTTCCGCCCAGTAAAATATCGGTCCCTCTTCCTGCCATATTGGTCGAGATGGTGACCATGCCGACCCTTCCTGCCTGAGCGATGATTTCCGCTTCGCGCTCGTGATGCTTTGCATTGAGGACATTGTGTGGAATGCCGCGCTTCTTCAGGAAAAAACTCAATCTCTCTGACTTCTCGATGGAGATCGTTCCCACCAGAACAGGACGCCCCTGTTGATGAAGTTCTTCTATCTCTCTGACGACCGCACGAAATTTCTCCTCTTCCGTTTTGTAAATGACATCGGCATGATTCATCCGGATCAGGGGCATATTGGTGGGAATCACCACGACATCCAGATTATAAATCTTCCTGAATTCCGCTGCTTCGGTGTCTGCTGTCCCGGTCATACCAGCCAGTTTCTTATACATTCGGAAATAGTTCTGGAAGGTGACCGTGGCCAGGGTTTGATTTTCATTTTCGATCCTCACATTCTCCTTGGCCTCGACCGCCTGATGGAGTCCATCGCTCCATCTCCGTCCAGGCATCAACCTGCCGGTGAATTCATCAACAATGACCACCTGTCCTTCTTTTACAACATAGTCCACATCTCTCTTAAAAAGGGTATGGGCTTTGAGCGCCTGATTGACATGATGGAGAGTTTCGATCTGTCTTGGGTCGTAGAGGTTTTCAACATGGAGCAGTCTCTCCACCTGTGCCACTCCCTCTTCTGTCAGAAAAGCGGTGTGGGTCTTCTCTTCGATCTGGTAATGGTTCCCCTGCTTTAAACTCGGAATGATCCGGTTGATTTTATAATATTTATCAGTCGACTCCTCAGTGGGTCCAGAGATGATGAGAGGAGTTCGCGCTTCATCAACTAGGATGCTGTCCACCTCGTCCACAATGGCGTAATTTAGATCCCTCTGGACATAATCCTGAATATCGAACTTCATATTGTCCCGAAGGTAGTCAAAACCGAACTCATTATTCGTCCCGTAGGTGATATCCGAACCGTATGCCTGCTTCCGCTCCTGGTCATTCAACTCATGAACAATCACCCCGACAGAGAGGCCCAGGAATCTGTAGATGGCTCCCATCCATTCGCTGTCCCTTTTTGCCAGGTAGTCATTCACTGTAACAATATGGACGCCCTTTCCCTCTAATGCATTCAAATAGGCTGGAAGTGTAGCAACCAGTGTTTTTCCCTCACCGGTTGCCATTTCGGATATCTTCCCCTCATGGAGCACAACTCCTCCGATCAACTGGACGTCGTAGGGTCGCTCCCCAAGAGTTCTCCGGGCTGCCTCACGGACAACGGCAAAGGCTTCAGGAAGAATCTCATCGAGCGACTCTCCCCTTTCGATCCTCTCTTTGAACTCCCCTGTCTTTGCCCTGAGTTGATCGTCATTCAGAGGGTGAACCCTGGACTCAAGGTCATTGATCTGCAGGACAAGTGGCTGGATTCTTTTTAACTCCCTCTCGTTCTTACTTCCGAAAATCTTCTTAATGAGTGAACCAAGCATAAAATGACTTACCCCGCATCTGATTTCTTTAATTTTTAAAAATTATATAATGGATGAAAAGAGGTTTCAACAGATAATTCCTGAGATACGTATAACAACTGAAGAGAACAGACTGCTACGAAAATCCTTGGGTTCTCCAGAAATGGTAGAGATAGAGCTGAGCGTAACCTGCGTAGGGGCCAAAATGGCTCCGGACAAATTGTTCCATCTTCTTCTCTCCGATTTTTTCCCCATTAAAATAGGCCTTCTGTAATCCCTTCTTAATCCACGTATCAAGCGGAAAGGCTTCGAGAAAATCGAGTGAATAGAGGAGGACGCAATCCGCCACCTTCTTTCCTACACCCGAAAGGCCCATCAATCTCTTTTTCGCTTCCGGATAGGATAGGTTTTTCATTTCCAGAAGTTGGCTCCGATGGATGCCTTGATTGGCCTTAACTAAATAATCTGTTCTGAACCCTGCCTTAACCGATTCCAATTGGAATCCATCCTTGATGCTTTGAGGTTCCGGGAAACCATAACCCACATAATCACCCTGAATGACCTTTTCCCCTGACGATTTGCAGAGAAGTTCAACCATCGTGCGGATATGGGGGATGGCTTTAGCAGAAGAACATAAGAAGGAGAAAAGGCACTCCCAGGGGTCCTGTCGGATCAGTCTCAACCCCTGGTACTGCTCGATAGCCCGATGGATGATTGGATCGCAATCGATCTCCCTCAGAATCGCATCTTCGTCATCTTCGAGTCGGAAAAAGTGTCTAAGGAAAGATTCTTTGACTCCATCATAAAAGAGCGAATCCCCTTTTTGAAAAAGAGAGAAGGTCTTACCAGAGGAATGGATAAGGTAGGTATCAAGCGCCTTGGTAAATCGGAAAAACTGTCCGCATTCCAGCGTGTCCCTCAGAGAGAAATATTTGATCCGAATCCGTGAAGTCACTGCTTCTTCTCTTTCGGAGGCCGGATGATGGCAAGAGCATAAGCATCCAAGTTTAAATATTGCTTTGCAATCCGGCGAACGTCCTCTACCGACACACTCTTTATCTTATCGGGATATTTTCCATAATAATCAAATCCAAGATCATAGAGTTCATCTGCGGACATTCGGCTAGCCTGGGCGCTGTTGGTCTGAAGTCCAATCTCAAAGTTGCCAATCAGGTATCGCTTGGCCCTCTCCACCTCATCCAATGTCAATCCCTCATCCTTCACCTTCTTCAATTCCCTTAAGACGCTCTCAATGGCTTTATCGAGCTTGTCGGGATGGGTCCCCATATAGACACAAATATATCCTGGATCCAGATTTACGTTAGCAATAAAGGCCAATGAATAGGCAAGACTCTCCTTATCTCTCAGCTCATAGAAAAGCCTCCCTCCCATGCCGGATAGGGCTGCATCCAGAACTTCGACGGCATACCGGTCGGCGCTTCGGATAGTTGGGCCAAGAAATCCGAGGACAAAATGGGCCTGTTCCTTCTCTTTAAACACTTCAGATTTTTTCATCTTTTGGAGAGCTGGCTCCTGAACCACTCCAGGATGAATAAAATTACCTTTGCTCAGCTTTCCGAACTCGTTGTGAACAGCCTGGATCACTTGGTTGATATCAACATCGCCCACCACCGAAAAAACCATATTTTCAGGCACCGCGATCCGCTTGTAATATTCTTTCAAATCCTTCTGGGTGATCCTCTGGACAGAATCGAGCGTTCCGATCGTATCCATACGGTAAGGGTGTTTTTCATAAAGGGCTTTTCTGAAGAGTCTGAAGACTGTTCGGTCCAGGTCATCCTCCTGCCGTTTAATGGAAGCCAGAATAGGACGTCTCCTCTTCTCCATTTCATCCGAATCGAAGGAAGGTTGTCGAAGGACCTCGCTGAGCAAGGACAGAGCTTCTTCAAAGTGTTGACTCAGAAAGGTGAAACTCAAACCAAAGCTGTTATAACCTGAAAACCCACTCAGTGATCCAGCCATTCTTTCCACTTTCTTTGCGATTTGAAGGCTGCTTTGCTTCTCAGTGCCCTTGGTAATCATCACTGCCATAAACTGGTTAATTCCATTGAGAGCCTCTTCCTCATAGCGAACACCTGCCAGCATGGAGACCTGAATGGACACGATCGGGTTAGTTCGGTTCTCTTTGACGATGAGACGCATCCCGTTGCTGAGAGTGGTTTTAGATATTCTCGCGATTCCCTTCTGGATGAAGACATCCTTAGAGGAAACTGATTTTTCAATAATAGAGTCTAAAGAAACCTTTTTTACAACCTCGGCCTTCTCATTGGGTGACAGAAGACTGATATTCCACCGATAGGGTTTAAAATATTTTTCACCTATTCTTCTAATATCGTCACTCTGAAGGAGATTAATGCTCTGAATGTATCGCTTCTCAAATTCGACGTCGCCAGTAGTGGCTTCATAATAGCCTATCTTTCGCGCCTGTCCTTGGACGGTCTGCCGGTCATAGATGAGATCGCTTTCAACATTGACCCGAACCCTGTGAAGTTCTTCAGCCGTGACTCCATCCACGACCAGACGGTTAACCTCTTTGAGTATCTCTTCGATAGCCTTCCCCAGGTTCTCTGCAGGCAGGGTCGCACCAATCATAAAGAGGCCCGATTCTTTGGGTGTATACGAAGAAGCATAGATCGAGTGAACCAATCCCATCTCAAGCTTCACTTTTTGGGTCAGACGTGAAGTTTCCCCTCCCCCTAAAACCTGGGCAAAAACATCGAGG
>Ga0194112_10008668_pt1 | contig 13051 bp, 11 predicted proteins | sample TA2MahC400mmetaG_FD_146191 | JGI IMG/M metagenome (GOLD analysis project Ga0194112, IMG submission 146191) | Freshwater microbial communities from Lake Tanganyika, Tanzania - TA2015016 Mahale Deep Cast 400m | ecosystem: Environmental > Aquatic > Freshwater > Lake | place: Tanzania: Lake...
TTATTACTGCAACATTGCAGCCAAATGAGTCAAGGACGTTAGCTCGGACTCGGGCGGCGAGGCAGTGGATGATCGCTTTCGATTCAAAAGCGCCGCGTGCAATCCGGCCTGAATCGAACCTTGGAAGTCCTCCATCGGGCTGTCACCAACGTGCAAAACGGCTTGTGGAGCAAGGCTGAGCTTGCGAATCACTTCGTGAAAAATGACTGGGGACGGTTTGTGGAACCCAATTTCACTCGAGATCGCCAGGAACTCGAAGTATCGATCCAATCTTAATTCCCCGAGCAGCGGCCGAAGCCGTTCATCCCAATTTGAAATCACCGCCAGTCTGATTCCTTGTTCGCTCAGTGACTCGAGAGCCGGAAGAACGTCATCAAAAATCCGCCACGCTTCCCGATGAGCAAATCGCTCGTATAACGCCTCGAAGAACTTGATTTCACTTTGTCCCGAACCGTGAAACGTTTTGGCGACAATGTCCGCCCACCCGGAACGGGAATAATCAAACCCTTCTTTCGCCCGCCAGACGGCCGCAAATTGCCGATTGAGCGATTCTGGATCCAAGCCACCAACGCCATGGGCGGCCGCAACTTCGGCGTATACATGGCCCACGGACGGCCACGGTTCGATCAAGGTGCCGCCGACGTCGAATGTGATGGCCTGGATTTCTTGGGGCTTGCTCACGGATGTGGTTCTTGCTCGTTGATCCTGATCCTGCTCTTGCTCCACTAAGAACTTGCACCGACGAGATTATGATCAGGAGCAGAAATCAAGATCATGAAAACAATCCACTAAGCCAACACTTGCGCGATCACGCGCCGATCCAGAACACCCGTCAGCCGCTGATTGAGGCCCTGATGAAAGTAGGTCAACTTGGTGTGGTCCAAACCCATCAGGTGCAGAATCGTCGCATGCAGATCGCCGACGTGGCATGGATTCTCGACCGCCTTAAACCCTAACTCATCGGTTGCTCCGATGGCCTGACCGCCTTTGACCCCAGCGCCCGCGAGCCACATGGAAAAGCCGTGCCAATCGTGATCGCGGCCGGGCTTGCCGAGGCCTTCACTGGTTGGAGTGCGGCCGAACTCGCCACCCCAAACGATAAGCGTTTCATCCCAAAGACCCGTCCGCTTCAGGTCAGCCATTAGAGCGGCGATCGGTTTGTCAGTTTCACCCGCGTGCAGCTTGTGATTTTCAATGCAATCGTTGTGCCCGTCCCAAGTGTCTTCGATGTGTCCGCCGCCGGAGTAGAGCTGAATGAAACGAACGCCTTTCTCCAGGAGGCGGCGCGTGATCAGGCATTTCCGTCCGAAGTCAGCCGTGCGCTTTTCGTTCAGGCCGTACATCTCCTTCGTCGCACTGTCCTCGCGCTCGACATCAACAACTGAAGCGGCGGCCGTTTGCATGCGATACGCCAATTCGTACGACTCGATTCGCGCGACCAACTCTGACTCGTCCGGATGTTGCTTGAGATGTTCCTCGTTCAATTGCTTTAGCAGGTCGAGGCTATGACGTTGCGTGCGATCGCTCGTCCCTTCCGGTGTGGCGAGATCAAGCAGAGGCGACCCGCCGCTGCGAAACAGCGTGCCTTGATACGCCGCCGGCATATAACCGCCCGTCCAATTCGACGCGCTGCCAATGGGACCGCCCCGAGGATCGGTCATCACAACGTAGCTCGGCAAATTCGCGTTCTCTGTGCCCAACCCGTAGCTCAGCCAGGCGCCAAGACTTGGCTTGCCGATAAATATGCTGCCCGTGTTCATCTGCAAGCAGCCTGACGCATGTGCAGCCGTGTCGCTGAACATCGAACGCACCACGCAGAGGTCATCGGCAAACTTGGCGGTGTGCGGAAAAAGACTGCTGATCTCAAGTCCGCTGCGGCCGTGGTTCTTGAACTCGAAGGGCGATTGCATTAAGTGACCGATCGGACGTCCATTCGATCCGACCTTCGCATCGCCTTTGTAAGGCGAGCCATTAAATCTTGTCAGAGCGGGCTTGGGATCAAAAGTGTCGACCTGGCTGGGCCCGCCGTTCATGAAAAGGAAGACACAATGGTTGGCTTTGGCCGCAAAATGCGGCGATCTGGGAGCGAGTGGTGATGTGGCCGCCGCGCGAGTGTTCCATCCCGGAAAGCCGCTTCTCGACAGCAGATCGATCAGCGCCAGTCCGGCAAAACCTCCACCGACCTGCCACAGAAACTCGCGACGCGTCTGGCCGCAAGGCGTTCGATTGGGAATGCAACGATTGGGGAAGTTCATAGGTATTCAAAATGATACTCGTGTTCTAGCCGCTCTCTGTCGCAACGCAGAGTTTCACTCTGCTGTATCGCCGACTTGCAGTCGGCAGCGCATCCATACGTTCCAAAGCGTTCGAACTCGCATGCCGTCTGCACAATGCAATTCCTTCCAAGGAGCAAGGTGAACGCACCCCTCTCCCCATCCGATGGGGCGAGGGGACACGACAGACGCCTTCGCACGATGTTCTTTTCCCTCGCCCCATCGGATGGGGAGAGGGTTAGGGAGAGGGGTGCGTTCACCGCCATAGTTGCGCAAGGAGTATTAGCTACTCTGGGTAAACGAATTCATTGAGATTCAAAATCACCCGGCAGATTTGCTCGAGGGCCGACTGTTCAACTTCTCGCTCGCGGAACTTTAACATCGCCGTCGTTTCCACTTCGGCCGGGGCGCGGCAAAGTGCGACGCGCCAGGCAAACTCGATCTGCTGGCGCAAGTCGCTGCCCGATTCCCTTCGAATGCGCGCGGCGAAGCGACGCGCCTGTTGATTGACAAACTCGCCGTTGAACAGGCTCAAGGCCTGCGGTGCGACCGTGGTGACCTGGCGTTGCGGACAACTATGCACGGTATCGCCCAAATCAAGCACTTCGAGCATCGGCACAACCAAGCCGCGCTTGATGAAGGCATAGACCGTGCGCCGCGACGCCTCCGTTTCACTCGATGATTTCCAAATCGACTCTTTGTCCGTGTTCGCTTCGAGAGCTGCTTGCTGAATGGGCGGTTTCATGGCGGGCCCGGACATCTTGAGATTCAACTGTCCGCTGACGGCGAGCATCGAATCGCGAATCGCTTCGGCTTCGAGGCGTCGATAGGGCATTCGCCAAAGCAAACGTTCGTCGGGATCGCTGGCGGCGTAATCGGGGTTTTTCGCATGGCTCATGCGCCAGGCATTGCTGGCAAGAATCAGCCGGTGCAAACGCTTCAACGACCACTGGGCGTCGTGCGCGAACCAATGCGCAAGCCAATCCAGCAACTCGGGATGCGTTGGGGGTTCGCCCATCACGCCAAAGTCATTGGGCGTGCGGACCAGGCCTTGGCCGAAGTGTTGTTGCCAAACGCGATTCACGATAACTCGCGCAGTTAGGGGATTCTCAGGACTTGCCATCCACTGGGCTAATCCAAGACGGCGTTGTGACGAGCGTTTTCCCGGCGGTGGAAAGACGGGCTGTTGCTTTGCCAGAACAGCGGGCACGGCGGGCGAGACAATTTGTCCTGAGCGCGTCGGCGATCCGCGCAGCAAAACATGGGTGACCGCGGCTGCGCGCGACGGCTCTTGCATGATGTACGCTTGCGGCAGGTCAGGCCTGATGATGCGCAGTTGTTGAATTCGCCGCTCGATTTCGCTAGCGGCCAGCGTATTAGTCTGTTGTTTGAGCCTGGCAATTTGATGATCGCGTTCGGCAAGAGCCGCGACTTGCGCGGGCAATCCCACGGGCACGGCTAACTCGGTCCGTCCCTTCTGTGGGCGTTCGAGCGGGCTAAAGATCGAGACCATGCTGTAGTAATCCACGGTGCTGAGCGGTTCGAACTTGTGATCGTGACAGCGCGCGCAACCGAGAGTGAGACCGAGGAACGCTTGCGCGGTGGTGCTCACAATGTCATCCAGTTGATCGAACCGGTCGGTCGGCGGGTCGGCCGGCTCGTCATCCCAATGGCCGAGCCTCTGAAAGCCCGTGGCGATCATTGTTTCAGCGCACGCGTCGGATAGTTCATCGCCCGCGAGTTGTTCGATGACAAAACGGTTGAACGGTTTGTCGGCATTGAAAGCGTCGATGACGTAATCGCGATAACGCCAGACGAAAGGCTTTTCCGCGTCGCGCTCGTAACCGTTGCTGTCGGCGTACCGAACAACATCGAGCCAATGGCGGGCCCAGCGTTCGCCGTACGCGGGGCGCCGGAGCAATTCATCGATGACACGGTCGAGCGCTTCGTCCGTCGGGCTGGCGAGAAACCGTTCTTGTTCGTCCAGCGTTGGCGGCAATCCGATCAGATCGAGATAAACGCGGCGCAACAATGCGCGTGGTTGCGCTGGCGCAGCCGGTTTCCACGCGCGTTCTTCCAGCTTCGCGAGGATGAATGGGTCGATCTGATTCCGAATCCGGGTTCGATCCTTGACCACGGGCAGGCCTGGGCGCTGAACGAGTTGAAAGGCCCAATGCTCCGCCGGCGTTTTCGGAATCGTTTCGTCTTTGGGATAGGGCGCGCCAGCGTCGATCCAGCCGCGCAGCAGAGTCACCTGTCCGGCGGTGAGAGGCTTTTCCTCCGGTGGCATCCGCTCATCGTCATCGGTCGAGAGCACGCGCTTAAGAAGCAAGCTCTCAGCCGAGTTTCCCGGTAGGACCGCTGGTCCGTGTTTGCCGCCCTTGTGAATCAGCGATCCGGCATCGAGCCGCAGATTGGATTTTTGCTTGAGCCGGCTGTGACAGGAATAACAGCGCTGTTGGAAGATCGGTTTGATGTCGCGGTCGTAATCGGGCGTATTTGCTGCATTGCCTGGCTCTTGAGCAGCCATTAACGCAACTCCGAAGATCAATATGGCAAGCGAAAAGCGGTGTGAATTGCTGGCGAAGTCACTATGCGTTGCGGGAGAATTCTGTTCGCTTGGGCTCACGTTGGAAGTAAACGCCGCAGTCTTGCTGCGGTCAAGGACAGCTTCGTTCTCCTTGAGCGGTGGGCAGAGTTCTCGCAACGGCCCTTGGACATTTGAAATCCTGATGAATTCCGGGGAAGTGGCGAATCCACTGTCATCCCAACGGGATGAAATCATTTCAGCCCAGGGTTGTATCAATCCCACACGTAACGTTCATCAAATGAGACTTGGTAGCGCGTCAGCAAAAGCCGAAACTCATCCTGAAAGGACACTCTCCGATGATGTTCCTCCTGGCCGGCGATGTACTCACGGACGGCAACCCTTTCAGGGTTGATGAATTTGTTGGACCCAAACCCAGGGTAGCCTCACGGCTGCAACCCTGGGCAGAATGATTGCAATCCCGTTGGGATTGCCCGAGGCAAAACGTCCAAACTCGAGAGACAGGCGAGACGCCTGTCCTACTGTGATCAACTTCCGAGGCGGCGCCTCACTTCGTTTGCGAATAATCTGTCGGGACGAGAAAGAGCGACTTGACGCCATCTGGGACCGTCAACGAGCCGCCTGCTTCATCTTCAGAAGCTTTCCGGGCCTTGACCCAGTTCGGGTCTTCGCGGAATGCCTTAAAGGAGGCGCCAGCTGCGTCTTTGCTTTTGTGGGCGAGGAGATAAATCAACGTATCGTCGGCGCCTTTTTGTCCCTTCATCGGCGTCCAATAAGCGAAGTTCGTCATGCCGTGCTTTTGAAAGAGAACGACCGTGTGATGGCGAAATCTTGCATTGAGATTGCTCAACTTGCCGGGGGAGGCAGTATAGGTGCGGAGTTCGAACACGCGCGGTTCGCTGGTTTTCCCCGGCTTGATTGCCGGCGAATAATCCGTTGCGTTTAAGAAGACCGACTCGGCTTTGGCCACCAATTTGCCGTTTGCTTCAGAAGCCTTCCAAGCGGCTTGCCATTCGGGATCGGCCATAAACGCTTTCCAAGATTGATCGCGAGCTTCGCGGCTCGGATAGGCCAGGATGTAGATGATTTTGCTCTCCGGATTTTCTGTTGGCACCCAATAGCCGATGTTCACCATGCCATGCTTTTCGAACAACTTGCAGGTGTGGTTGCGAAAGCGCGCGTGCAGGTCGTCGAGTTTGCCGGGAGCGGCGTAATACGTGCGCATCTCATAACAATTTGAATCAGAACTGTCATATACGGTCGCGGCCGAGGCAATTCCAGCGGAGGTCATAACAGCAACAAGGGAGGCGAGGACAATGTTTTTCATAGGTGACGTTGTGAACTGGATCGGGGAGATGGCACCGCCAAATGGAACCACTGTCAAAGCAAAAGTGCGTCCCGGTTGCAGAGATCGCGTCGTAGCGGCAGGGCATCCTGCCTGCCGTAGAGGGCGGCATCTTGCCGCCCGGAGCGCGCTCGACTGTGTTATCGCGTTAAAGTCGCCCGCACTTCCGCTGGGCAGGATGCCCAGCTCTACGGCAGGACGGAGGTCCGCCGCTGCGGAAAAGTTTCGATTGGTCGCAGTGCCGCCACGCGCTACTTTGAAAGAGAACCATGAAACCGATGCCGAAGGTAAGATGTCCGACTTGCCGGAAGCTTGGTCATTGGTTCGCCACATCGTTCGGTCCTTTCTGTTCGAAACGCTGCAAGCTGGTCGACCTGGGAAAGTGGTTCGGCGAAGAAAATCGGATTTCGGAGCCGTTGCGGCCTGACCATTTCGAAGAGCTCGAGAAATACTCGGACGAAGAAAAGCCCGACCAGCGCGACGACGAGGGTTCGTAGGCGCAAAACCAAAGGGAACGAACGCGGACAGCGTAGCGCAGTCTAGACTGGGCAGTCTGCGCTACGAAATGGATCACGCCAATCGGCGCGCCTTCGCAACAAGGCTGTCCGCGCGCCGGACGGCAGCATCGATTTTTGTTCAGATTGATCAAAAGAACACAGGCGCTGTTGCCCTCGGGGCATTCGCTTCACTGGCTGGCGTCCTTCAAGCGCTGAAGCGCAGCTGTTTTCCAGGCTGCGGCGTTCATCATTACCCAAAGCAGACACAACCGCGTTCGCGCATGCCAGCGCGGCGAAGGCGCTCGAATGAATCCAATCGATGAATTCGATTAATAGGATTCATGCTCTTTCATTCATCTCAGGCACTCACTCTGCTGAAGGCGGGCCGATAACCGTAACGTCGTTGCTTAGCCGTCACAGCGCCGACGCCTAGCATCGCAATGCAACTAAAACGAAGCGGCAGGGCATGCCTGTCGTCCGCATTCATCGGAAAGCAACACAAACAGAAAGAAACCAAACCGAATGAAATTCAAAAAGAAACCAAGAATCACGGCCGGCCATCGGAATCGACTCAAGACATGGGGTGTATACGTCGGCAGCGCCGTCGCTGCGGCCAGCACGGCTCTTCATGCGCAGCCCGCCGGGACAGTCGAGAAGCTTGAAAAGGAGAACCAAGAACTGCGCAAGCGCTTGGATGCCCTTGAAGCTGCCGCCAAAAAGGAAGGCACTCTGCCAAGCAGCGAACCGGCGAAGTTTCCGGTCACTGCACTTTCGGAAACCATGATCAGCGGGTTCGTGCAGAGTTCTTATTTTTATAACACCAAGGAACCGGCAGATCGGAAGTCAAACGGTTACCTCTGGAACACGACGCACAATTCTTTTTCGATCAATAAGGTCAAACTGACGATCGCGAACCCGCCCGCCGAACGCAGCGGCGACCAATGGGACGCTGCTTATCGCGTCTCGATGATCTGGGGTGAAGATGCACCGGTATTGAACACGGGCAGTCCGGTGGCTGGATTTGAAGCGCTGCGCGAGGCTTACGTGGAAGTAAATGCGCCAGTCGGCACGGGCCTGAACATCAAAGCCGGTCAACTGATCTCGTTGCTGAATTACGAGTCTGGTGATGGCGGCGCGGCCAACGCGAATTTCTCGCAAGGATATCAGTGGTTCTTCACCGGCAACGGGCCAGCGGCGGGCGTGCAGGCCGGTTACACGTTCACCGATTGGCTGGATCTGAAAGTGCGGCTTCAGAACGGCCTCTACGGAGGTCCGGTGGACATTAACGATTCGAAAACGTTCCTCGGCAGCATCGGGATCAAGCCGTGCAGCAAGGCCTGGATTAATCTCATTGGTTTTGCGGGCGATGGCATGCCGGTCTCGGAATCGGTCAGTGGCGGTTCCGTTCTAGCCGGTTTTCAATTCACCGAACAATTCAATGTGGGATTTGAATTTGATTACTTCGTTTTCGAGCCGGTCGGCGGCGGGTCTGATAAAGATCTGTGGTCCGTCGGCACCTGGCTGGGATACGACTTCACGCCCAAAGTCGGCGTCGCCCTACGCGGTGAATACCTGGATGACGTGGATGGATTCGGCATGAAAGGCGTTGGCTTCCCTGGAGGGGGCCGGGGCGCTGCGAGTGCCATCGCGTCGCCTGATGCCGATGGCGATGTAGGTAGTCTAACGTTCACACTCAATTTCCGGCCGACTCCCAACCTCAAGATTCAGCCGGAAATTCGTTACGACCGCACGTCCTATTCGGGCGGCTTCGATGGTTCGAAAGATCGCGTGATCGTCGGGGCCGGGGCCACTTATCTCTTCTAACCTGAAACCCGTTCACAATTGAAAAATAAACGCTGCAAATTATGAAAACGAACTTATCTAAACTGTTTGGCGGCTTGGCCGCTCTCTTGTTGTGCGTTCAATTGAACGCGGCTGAAACGGTCAAGGTCGGTGTGCTGCATTCGTTGAGCGGCACCATGGCCATCAGTGAAACGTCTCTAAAAGACGTGCTTCTGTTCACATTCGACGAAATCAACAATGCCGGCGGAATCAAGGTGAAGGGGAAGTCGCACAAGATCCAGCCGGTCGTCGTTGATCCGGCTTCGAACTGGCCGCTCTTCGCGGAGAAGGCTGAACAACTGCTCGTGCAAGACAAAGTGTCGGTTGTGTTCGGCTGCTGGACCTCGGTGAGCCGCAAGTCGGTTCTCCCCGTGTTCGAACGGCATAACGGCTTGCTTTTCTATCCAGTCCAGTACGAAGGAGAAGAACAGTCGAAGAATATCTTCTATACGGCCGAAGCCATCAACCAGCAGGCCACGCCGGCGGTTGATTTCTTGATTGCGGATGGCCGGAAGAAATTCTACCTGCTCGGTTCGGACTATGTCTATCCACGCACCACGAACAAGGTGTTGAAGCAGTATCTCCGTTCGAAGGGCTTCCGCGTGCCGGCCGACGGGGAGGAATTCGATCCGATCAAGCACGACGTTTATGAAGAGTACACGCCGTTCAGCCACCAGGATTATCAAACCATCGTGGCTCGCATTAAGAAGTTCTCGGCGGGCGGCAAAGCTTGCGTCGTCAGCACACTCAACGGTGACACCAACGTTCCGTTCTTCAAGGAATTCGCCAATGCCGGCTTGACTTCGGAAACGTGCCCCGTCGTTTCGTTCAGCATTTCCGAAGATGAATTCCGCAGTTTGCCAACCAAGGACCTCGTCGGTCATCTCGGTTGCTGGACCTATTTCATGTCGATCAATTCGCCCGAAAATAAAAAGTTCATCGCGGACTTCAAGAAATGGCTCACGACAGCTCCGGCTGGCGTCGAGAAGAACAACCGTGTCACTTGCAGCCCGATGAACCTGTCTCGCATTGGTGTGTATCTGTGGAAACAAGCTGTTGAAAAAGCCGGCTCCTTCGAAGTCGATAAAGTGCGCGAGGCGATGTATGGCCAAAAGTTCAAGGCGCCGACAGGGGAGGTTGTCATGCAAACCAATCATCACCTCAAGAACCCGGTGTTCATCGGTGAAACTTTGGCGAACGGCCAGTTCAAGATCATTAAGTCGCTCGGCGCCGTTCCCGGTGAACCCTGGAGCGCGAAGTTCCTGCCCAAACTGTAAATCCAAGACACGGAATTAAGTTTCCAGCCAGGTCCATAATGGTTGGTTCCTCCACGGCAGAGACGGGCGCAGGCAACTGCCCCGCCTCTGCCTGCAAATACAGAAAGCGCCCGTGAGGATTTCGCGAAATAACGCCTCCGCTGTTCCGGCCGGAACCCATGCCGCAAATCGGCTCGTAGCGCAGAGTTGCAGCGGGCTGTATCGCCGATTTGCAATCGGCAGCGCGTCTGCACTTTCTAAAGCGTTTGAACTTGCGGACGGTCTGCGGAATGCAATTCTTCCAAGTAGCAAGGTGAATGTTGCCCCTCCCCATGAACCTAAAGGTAGGGCGGCGTTGCTGCGCCGCCTTGGCAAACCCACGATGCTGGCGGCGCAGCAACGCCGCCCTACCGACGCAGTGGTTCATCGGTTCAATGCACGAAATTTTGTTTCGGAGAAGTCTCTCCCCATCCGACGGGGGGAGGGAATCGAGCCTTTGCAATGGCCGGTGCCTGATGGGGCAGCGCGCCCAACGGCCAGGTCTTTTCCCTCGCCCCATCGGATGGGGAGAGGGGCGCTGCAGCTGTCAACTACTGCATTTTTCCGCCGTCGAACGGTGAGCAGAGTGAAACTCTGCGTTACGGGAAATGCCGTATTCAGGCGCAATCATTTTCGCTCTGCATTCATCAGCTTCCTCCTCACTGCGTTCATAGTTGCACGAGCCTGGTCCGCCGCTCCTGGGGCGGATCGGGCTGCTCTTGTCCAGGCGATCATCGGAGAAGAAGGCGATCAGGCCGAGTTGGTCAGCAAACTTTCGGCCTCGAGTGATTCGTTGGTCGGCCAAACTCTGGAAGCTTGGCGCGTCGGGGAAGTCTTCCTTCACGAAGCATCGGATGGCGCCAAGATTCCGTTTCTGCTCGACAAGCAAACTGACGCTGACGGAAAGGCTCGCGCCAATCGCATACTCGACGGCGAACCGCTTCGCGACTCGTCAGGCAAGCCACTTTCGTTCACGGCAACTGATTTGACGGCCGTCGATACCAGCCGCTCCTTGCGGAAGGTCATAAAGCAAACGCTTGATCTAATGGCGTTGAGCAATCCTGATCCTAAATTCCGGCGCGATGCGGCGTCGCGGCTTGGTTTCGAACAGAATCAAGATTATGTTCCCTTCTTCGAATCGCGTCTCGCGACAGAAAAACAGGGTGATGTTCGAAAAGCGCTGGCCGAAGCAATCGCTATCACACAGTTGGCCAGCGATAACGCAGATGCGCGGAAAGCGGCAATTCGCCAGCTTGGCGAATTGCGTTCCATCAGCGGCCAAAACCTTTTGCGGGAGATTTCGGCAAAAGCTCAGGCGAATCCCAAAACCTACGATGCTGAAACACTCGCAGCCGCACGCGCTGCTTTGACTGCGATCGATGAATACATTTTCTGGGGCAACCTCTTCGGGACGCTGTTTCGCGGGCTCAGTTTGGGCGCCGTGCTGCTCATTGCTGCGCTCGGTCTCGCGATCACCTTTGGACTCATGGGCGTCATTAACATGGCGCATGGCGAGGTCATTATGGTGGGCGCGTACGCCGCTTATGTGACGCAGAATATCTTCAAAGCGCGCTTTGGCGAATCAGGCTTCGGCTTCGACATTTATTTTCCAGTCGCATTGGTGGTCGCGTTTGCAGCGTCCGCGTTACTCGGCCTGATCCTCGAGCGCGGCATTATTCGTTTCCTTTATGCGCGGCCACTCGAATCTCTTCTCGCGACGTGGGGCGTCAGCCTGATTCTTCAGCAGATTTTTCGAGCGCACTTTGGCGCGGCGAACGTCTTTGTAGCCTCGCCCAGTTGGCTGCGTGGCGCGTATAGCGTTCATGACGTTCTCTTCGCTTACAATCGAATCTTCGTCATCGGATTCGCGGCGTGCATCGTGTGGTTGACTTATCTCCTGATGACGAAAACGGCTGTGGGGTTGCAAATTCGCGCTGTGATGCAAAATCGCAACATGGCTGCGTGCATGGGCGTCCGCACGAATCGAATGAACATGATTACGTTTGCGTTCGGATCAGGTCTGGCTGGGCTGGCTGGCGCTTGTCTGGCGCAAATCGGGAATGTCGGCCCGAGCCTCGGCCAATCCTACATCGTCGATTGTTTTATGGTCGTCGTGCTTGGTGGGGTGGGGAACATTATCGGAACCGTATCGGCGTCGATCGGTATGGGCATCGGGGACCAGATACTGCAACTGCATGTTCAAGCTGTCCTTGCCAAAGTCTTGGTGCTGGCGGCAGTCATCCTATTTCTGCAATGGCGGCCCGCAGGACTTTTCGTCACGCGCAACCGCGGGCTCGAAGGATAAGCGAACTCGCCGATTCGAAATCCGAAATCCGAAACAAATCCAAATATGTAATGAGTGGATGCTTAAAAACCGAATCCCGTCGGACCGAGCGTCTCGCCTGTCCGGCGCAATCGATTCGCGCGGGCGGGGACAGGCGAGACGCCCTGTCCGACGGCCTTGCGGCTCGCGCAAGCTTGAATTTGTTTCGGATTTCGGATTTCAGATTTCGGATTTTCCCGCGATGAGACGCACACTTTCAAAAGCAGACTACTGGTTCCTGGGGTTGGTTGCCGTAACCGGTCTCGTGATTCTGCCATGTCTCAACGCGTTCCCGCCAAAGGAGAGCTTCTTTCACGTCAGCGACTTCAAAGTCAGTCTTTATGGCAAATACCTTTGCTATGCTGTGCTGGCGCTAAGCGTTGATTTGCTCTGGGGCTACACGGGACTGCTCAGTTTAGGCCAGGCACTCTTCTTTGCGTTGGGCGGTTATGCGCTCGGAATGCATCTCATGCTCATGATTGGTGAACGCGGCGTTTATAAGAGCAAGCTTCCCGATTTCATGGTCTTTCTCGAGTTCCCGGCGAAATACCCGGATACTGCCGGCCTGCCCGCGCATTGGATTCCTTTTTACAACTTTTGGTTCGCGACGGGCGCGGTCATTTGGGTCCCGGCGCTATTGGCATTGGTCTTCGGTTATCTGGCGTTCCGTTCACGAATCAAAGGCGTTTATTTCTCGATTCTAACGCAAGCCTTAACCTACGCAGCCTGCCTGATGTTTTTCCGGAACGACTTTACCTTTGGCGGCAATAACGGGCTGACTGATTTCAAAGATATTCTTGGTCAGAATCTCAATAGCCCTGCAACCAAACGCTGGCTTTTCATTTGTTCAGTGGTGTTGCTTCTACTGACTTTCTTGCTTTGCCGTTGGGTAACCGCGACGAAATTCGGCAAAATCCAGCGCGCCATA
>Ga0194112_10008682_pt1 | contig 13039 bp, 9 predicted proteins | sample TA2MahC400mmetaG_FD_146191 | JGI IMG/M metagenome (GOLD analysis project Ga0194112, IMG submission 146191) | Freshwater microbial communities from Lake Tanganyika, Tanzania - TA2015016 Mahale Deep Cast 400m | ecosystem: Environmental > Aquatic > Freshwater > Lake | place: Tanzania: Lake...
TATGCTGGTTTCCTTCACCGCCTTCCACTCCGTGCCGTCGCTGCCGCTGCCGGTGAACTCGTGGATGCCGTAGGTGCTGTGCGCCGCGTTGCCGCGATACAGGAAGATGTGGCCGCCATTCCAGATCAGATACAAGCCCTCTTTCGGCTTGCCGGTAAACTCCTTGCTCTCGTTCAACCCGAACAGGTTTGCCAACAGGGTGGCGCGAGAGACTACTTCATGGTTGCCCGCCGTGCCCGCGCCCAATGCGACCGCCAAGTTTGGCCCGGCATTCGACAGCACATCGCACGACACATCGAACAGCGCCATGGGAAAGGTGGTGCAGTCCATGCCGCGCATTTTCGGGTCCGTCTCCAGGACACTGCCGTAGCGGAAGTAGCGGCCGCCGGCGAACTGCTCGTATTCAAGGAGCCGCCCGATCTGGGTCTTGGTGTAGGTGAACGGCGTCCAGTCGGTGCGAAACCCCATGGTGGTCATCATGCCGTAGTAGCGCCGCACAGGCGTCATCAGCCAAAGCGGGTTCGACTCCAGGTAGTCCGCCGCTTGCGGTGCCAAGCTGGCCTCCAGCCACGTATGCACTTCTCCGCCCCACACCTGGAGCTTCTTGTAAACTCCCGACAGCGCCACCAGCGAACGGCGCGTGAAGCCGCCTGTGACGTCCACAAAGTTGGCCCGGCGCCGATACACCAAAACACGCGATGGCCCGCCGGAATCTCGCCGCGGTAGTTCAACTCGTAGTAGCGCCGGTCTTTCGCGCCGCTGGGCACGTTGTTGCCGTAGACGATTTCGTCAAATTCGATTGCCTTCGTTGCCGCCATACCCTGAACTCGCATTCCACCGGCCATACAACTCATGGCTTGCCCGGCAGACGAAAAACGGGCGAACGAAATTCATTGAGAATTTGGCCCCCGGCCCCGCGCTGCAACTGTGAGGAGCAACCAGCAATCATCATGGCGGCAACAGCAGCGGCAGCAACGGCGGCGCGCGATAATGCGCTGCAGGCGGCGGTATCGCAGATTGAAAAGCAGTTCGGCAAGGGCGCTGTGCTGCGGATGGGGTCGGCCGAAGTGCAGCCGGTGTCCACCATTTCTACCGGGTCCTTGGCGCTCGATACGGCCCTCGGCGTGGGCGGCGTGCCGCGCGGGCGCGTGGTGGAAATCTACGGGCCCGAGTCGTCCGGCAAAACCACGATCGCGCTACAGATCATCGCGCAGGTGCAGCGCGAAGGCGGCACGGCGCTGTTCATCGACGCCGAACATGCGATGGACCCTACCTACGCGCGCAAGCTGGGCGTGAACCTCGATGACTTGCTGGTGTCGCAGTCGGACCACGGCGAGCAGGCCCTGGAAATCGCCGCCTCCCTCATCGCCACGCAAACCATCGACGTCTGCGTGGTGGACTCCGTTGCCGCCCTGGTACCCAAGGCCGAACTCGAAGGCGAGATGGGCGACAGTTTCATGGGGCTGCACGCGCGGCTGATGTCGCAGGCGCTGCGCAAACTCACAGGGGTCGTCGCGCGCACCAATACGTGCCTCGTGTTCATCAACCAGATCCGCGAGAAGATCGGCGTGATGTTCGGCAACCCGGAGACCACCACGGGCGGCCGGGCGCTGAAGCTCTACTCGTCGCTCCGGATGGAAGTGCGCCGGGGTCAGGCGATCAAGGAAGGCGACCTCGTGGTGGGCAGCCGCACCAAGGTGAAGATGGTGAAAAACAAGGTGGCCCCGCCGTTCCGCGAAGTGGAACTCGACATGATCCACGGCGAAGGCATTTCGCTCGAAAACGAACTCCTTGACCTGGGCGTGGCGCAGGGCGTGGTGGAAAAAAGCGGGTCATGTTTCAGCTTCCACGGCGACCGGCTTGGCCAAGGCCGCAAATAGGCCCGTCTCCATCTCAAACAGCACGGCAAAACCAAGGGCGCCATCGAGTCTGAACTGCGCACCCGGCTGGGCATGCCTTTGTCAAAAGCTGCTAAATAGGGGGAAATCCGATTGGCGGGCTCGGGTATTTTTGGGCAGACTAGAGATATGAGCCACGCGATCTCCCCCGGCCCCTTGCAATCCGTTGAACAGTGGGACGACTTCGTCAAGTCGCGCTACCGCCCGGATCGCAAGAAGGAAGAGTTTCGCGTTTTCGACGCGTCTTCCCCGCAAGTGGTGAAGGACTTCTACCGGGAGAATCACGCCAAACAAACGCTGGACTTCGTGCTGGCCAAGGAAGCCGGATACCAGTCCCTCAAGAAGGGCCGCATGGGTATCTGGGAGGCGCTGGAGAAGCTGGAAGCCTTGGTGGATGACAGCGACCCCGATACTGACCTCACGCAGATGGAGCACAACTACCAGACCGCGGAGGCCATCCGCAAGGCCGGGCACCCGCGCTGGATGATTCTCACCGGCTTCATTCACGACATGGGTAAGGTGCTGTGCCTGTACGGCGAGCCGCAGTGGGCGGTTGTGGGCGACACGTTCCCGGTGGGTTGCGCCTGGTCAGACTCGATTGTGTTTCACAACTACTTTGAGGCCAACCCGGACCGCGCTCGGCCAGAACTGCAGACTCCGCTCGGCATCTACCAGCAGAACGGCGGGCTGAATCAGGTGCACCTGTCGTTCGGCCACGACGAGTATCTCTACTACGTCACGCGCCCGTATCTGCCGGAACCCGCGCAGTACATCATCCGCTACCACTCGTTCTATCCGGCGCACCGCGAAGGCGCCTACGATTACCTGATGAACTGCCATGACCGCGAGATGTTCGAGTGGGTGCGCAAGTTTAACCCCTTCGATCTTTACTCAAAGAGCGACACGAAGCCTGACGTGAACGCAATCCGGCCCTTCTACGAAGAGCTCGTGTCGGAATTCTTCCCAAAGCAAATCGACTGGTAGCCGCTGCCGGTCACCAGTTTGTAACGTTCGTTCGATAGCCTAGGGAGTGTAGAGCGCATGCCGTCTTCGTCCACCGCCAGTGAACCGTCCGCCGTGCCGGTGGCCGCGCTCGATGACCCGCGCCTGTACCCCAATCGCGAATTGAGCATGCTCAAGTTTCAGCGGCGCGTGATGGAGGAAGCGCAGGACGAGTCCAACCCGCTGCTGGAGCGCGTGAAGTTTCTCTCCATTCTGGGCTCGAACCTGGACGAGTTCTTCATGGTGCGCGTAGCGGGCCTCCAGAATCAGGTGGAGTCCGGGATTCTCGAAACCGGTCCCGACGGGCTAACCCCCGTCAAGACGCTTGAGGCAGTGGCCGTTGAGTTCACGTCGATCATGGACGAGGCGCATCAGTGCCTGGACCGGCTGATTCACGACCTCGCCGAAAACGGCATCCAGATCCTGCAGTTCAGCGAACTGTCGTTCGAACAGCGCGAGTTTGCCAGCCAGTACTTCATGGAGACGATTTTTCCGGTGCTCACGCCGCTGGCGCATGACCCGGGCCGGCCGTTTCCGCACATCTCGAATCTCAGTCTGAACCTGTCGGCCACGATTGAAGACGAAGAAGGCCTGCGTCACTTTGCGCGCGTGAAGGTGCCCGATACGCTGCCTCAACTGGTTCCGCTGCAGACCGGCCGCGTGCGCACGCGGCCCCTGGCGTTTGTGTGGCTTGAGCAGGTGATCCAGGCCAACCTGCGCGCGTTGTTCCCAAGCATGAATGTGGTGGACTCTTACGCCTTTCATGTCACGCGCGATGCCGACACGGCGATTCAGGAACTGGAATCGGGGGATCTGCTGGAGACGGTGGCCGAAGGCGTGCGGCAGCGCCGCTTCGGCGCGGTGGTGCGGCTGCAGGTAGCGTCGAACATGCCCGGCGCGTTGCTGGCGCTACTGAAGGAGAGCCTCGAAGCGGACGACTTCGACGTATTCCGGATGAAGTCGCCGCTCGCGCTCAGCCGGCTGCGGCACCTGTCTTCGCTGGACCGGCCGGAACTCAAGGAAGCCCCCTTTGTCCCCGCGCTGCTGGAAGGCGCGGCCAAAGATGAAGACATCTTTGCCACCATCCGGCGCAACGACATTCTGCTGCACCACCCGTTTGACTCGTTCCAGACCGTGGCTGACTTCATCCGCGCCGCGGCGCGCGATCCGTATGTGCTGGCCATCAAATCCACGCTGTACCGGGTGGGCCGCAACGCTCCCATCGTAGAGGCGCTGCTCGAAGCCAACGAGCGCCGCAAGCAGGTGGCCGTGGTGGTGGAGTTGAAGGCACGCTTTGACGAAGAGTCGAACATTGAATGGGCCCGCGCGCTGGAAAAGCAGGGCGTGCACGTGGTGTACGGGTTTGTGGACCTGAAGATCCACGCCAAGGTAGCCATGGTGGTGCGGCGCGAAGGCGACCTGATCCGCCGGTACGTGCACCTCGCCACGGGCAACTACAACGCCGTGACCGCCGGGCTTTATACCGATCTGGGCCTGTTCACCTGCGACCCCGATATCGGCGCCGATGCCACGGATCTGTTTAACTACCTCACTGCGTACTCCACCAAAACGGACTACCGAAAGCTGGTGCTGGCGCCCATCGCCATGCGCCAGCGGCTGGAGCAGTTGATCGAGCGCGAGATTGCGCATGCGCGCGCCGGCCGCCCCGCGCGGCTCATCTTCAAAGTGAACGCCCTCGCTGATCCACGCATCACGCGGCTGCTCTACGAAGCTTCGCGCGCGGGCGTGCAAATCGATCTGATCGTGCGCGGCATTTGTACCCTGCTGCCGGGCGTGGAAGGTATCAGCGACAACATCCGCGTGCGCAGCATCGTGGGACGGTTTCTGGAACATAGCCGCATTTACTACTTCCACAACGCCGGGCGCGAAGAGGTATATCTCGCCTCCGCGGATCTGATGTCACGCAACATCAGCCGGCGCGTGGAAGTGATGTTCCCGATCGAAAAACCTTCCTTGCGGCAGCACATCCGGGAGCGCATCCTGGCTGTGTATCTCGAAGACAACGTGAAGGCACGCGAGATGACACCCGAGGGCCTCTACCGCCGCGTGCGTCCCGCTGAAGGAGAGTCGGCCGTGAATGTGCAACTGGCACTGCTCCGGGCGCGCACCGGTGTTCGCTGACGGCTCACAGCCCTCCTTCGACGGCAGCCTACTTGATAGTTGACGCTATCACAAGTGACGGGCCGCCCAGCTCGAATGTCAAAGTGGCCCAGTCGCTCGACCAGTCCGCTTCGGGATCGTTCGTGAGACGCTCCATCGCCACCGTGTGCAGACGCCAGCGGGCCGCGCGGTCGAACACCACCACCAGTTTTCCTTCGGCATCCGTCCGTCCGGCTACTTTCATGCCGTGCTCGCGGGCGGTGGCCCACGCCTGCTCCACACGAAGACCCGCGGCGGGCTTGCCCTTCCAGCGCACCGAGAGGGGCAGCGAGTCGCCGGGGCGGAGAGTGAACGGATCGGCCAGCGGGATGAACTCAAGGTCCAGGCCAAAGGCATTCTGCCAGGCGCCGGACGGCTTTTCGCTGACGATCAGCGACTTGGCATGCTTCGTGTAGCGTTCGCGCGAAGGCTTGGCCGCCCCGCCATGCGCGCGGCGCCATTCAATCACATGCTCCAGACCTTCTTCCTTAAGGTAGGAGTCAAACTTCACCGGATCGAGCGACAGATGATTAGGCCGCGTGCGCACCAGCAGCCAGTGTGTGCCGGCCTCATCGAGGGGCGCCGTAACGCCATGGGTGGCGCGGCCGAGTTTCTGGAAATCCTTGATGGCGCGGGTTTGGCCGGACGGCGTGATCAGCCGCGCGTCCAAGAGGCGTTCGGGCGCCACGGCCTGGTCGCCCGCCGGGAACGAATCGCCGTTGTGGACGGAAAACACCAGCTTCTCGCCGCGCGCCACGCGAAACTTCACCGGCAGAAGATACAAGGTGTGCGCAAGCACGGGCAGACTGAACAACATCATCCAGAAACGCATGTCTTATCCTCCTTCTTTTCCTGACCAGCCGCAAGGCCTGCTCAGCAGCATCGCGCGCGCCTGCCAGTTTGCCGAGCGCCAGATACTACTCGCCCGCGCCAACCAACGTCTGGCAGCGCGCGGCGACTTCTCCGGCCGGGAGGCGGCGGATGGCGTCGGCATAGAACTGCAGGGCGCCTTCGTGCAGCCCGAAGCGTGTGCGCAGGCGGGCCGCCGCCAGCAGGCCGCGCGGGTGTTCCGGCCGCAAATCCAGCATCCACTGCACGTTCTTTTCAGCGGCGGCGAGATCGCCCAGTTTCACCTGCGCCTCAGCCGGCAGGCCGTAGGGAGTCAGATCGTCGGGCATCTCGCGGTTGAGCGCGGAGGCCTGTTCGCGCGCGGCGCTGAAATTGCCCTGCCCCACCAACAGCCGCACCTGCGCCCGGCGCAGCGGATAGTCGCGCGGCCTGGCGCGGAGTTGTGGCGCGAGGACGTCCTCGGCGCTTTGGATATCGGCTGGCGCGCCAGTGAGTTCAGCGCGTTGGATGGCTTCTTCGAGAGACGGTGGAGCGGCGGCGGCGAAGAGCACTAAGTTCACAAACAAAATCGAAAGTGCTTTTTGTGGAGTGGGCAAGCCCCGCTTGCGCGGAGCTTGCCCTGTGCGGACTGCCTACACTTACCTCACGGGCCCGCCGCCCTCTTCACCTGGATCGATGTGCCGGCGGTCACGGCGGCTCGGGCTCGGAGCCATGAACGGGAACGAGAGCACCGGGTCTTTGCCGTTCACGCTCACACCGTCGCCGAGACGGTTGTTCGGGAACTTGTTGAACCCGGACACCAGCACGCCGCCCATCACCACGCGCAGCGCGATGTCGGTGACGTCGTCATAGACGCGGCGGCCGTTGGGGAAGCCGGCCGGGTCTCCGCCGATGAGACCGAGGCGCGACGCCTGGGCATACGGCGTGGCGGGCGCGCCAGTGTTGAGGCGCAGGATATCCGCCACCGGCCCCGCGTTGGTGCCGCGAGCAGCGATGGGAGCGGCATAGGTATGCTTGCTCTGTTAGCGATCATGTAAAAACGTATTTTTTTGATCTTCGGGCCGACCGGAGATGACGGGGCAGCGGCGGAAAGGGGTCGACCCAGATACTGTGATGCTCGCACCGGGCGCAGCGGCACGCGCCGGGACTGCCAAGGACGGGTGCCGCCGTAGTGATCAACGGCGGAGCTTGATGTGTCACCGGGGGCCCAGGCACCACGGCCTGGTCTGCTTGTTCCCGGTAGCGCCGCAGGCAACCTTGATGGGCTTTCCGGCCAGACTCGGTCTGCTGACAGCGCTGGTTCGCCGCGCGTCGCTGCTGCGTGCGAGAATCCACGCGGCAAGCCGGACCACAGTATCGCTGGCCGCGATCACAGCTACGGCAGACATGGAAAATGGCCCTGCACGCGGGATTGTTGCATTGCTTCTGACGGAGTGCTTGGTCAACGCGGGAAGAAGAGGGCCTCGCCAATCAGGGATTATGCCACCGGTACGCGGAAAACCCAAACTGATGACCGGACCGATGACTGGCGCCTTCGGCGCCGATGATGTCGTCGCCTCCGGCGCAATGATCAGAAAACTACGTTTTCAGATGATCGCCGACAAATGGACCGGCCACGCAGTTCCACGACCAGCATTGGCCATTCATCCCCTTCCGGGATCTCAGGTATTTTGTTCCGGTACTGGATCTTGTGTGCTGAATCTTGCACACTCCCACTCGCTTCGGCAACTCGGAAGTCCACCGTCTTGCCCGCTTGGTCCACCGCTCTCTACAAGTACAGCCATTCCCCGCGCACCTTCACCCAGGTCTGGTCCATCCGCCAAGAGCCGCCGACCGGCCGGGCGTACCGCTTCCCGCGCTTCTCGAATTCCGGCGCGTAACCCTGTTCCCATCAACGCCACTATCTTGGCATCGAAGTTAGCAGTATGGTGCGATCCAGCTGGGCGATCAGAACGGCAGTTTCAAGCCGAACTGGACCTGCCGCGGCGAATTGGCTTGTCCGGAAATCGGATCGAAGTTGACCACGTTCACCGCCATCGCGGGCATTCCGAACGGCGGTGTGTTGGACAGGTTGAACAGCTCCGCACGGAACTGCAAAGTCGCTGCCTCGGTCACCTGGAACTGCTTGAACGCCGACGTCTCCCAATTCCGGATTCCGTCGCCACGGATATCCGGCAGAGTCCGGCTCACCCTGCCGATCGTGTACGGCCCGGCTGCGAGAACGCGCTTGTTTCGAAGTAACGCAGCTGATCCACCGCACCGGAGAGCTTCCCGCTCGACCCGTTGTTGTTCGGCCGCACGCCCGCGCGGCGCCGGTGGCGAATGCGCTCTGCGAACGTCTCGGGCAGTCTTCGCCGGGAGTGTTTGGATTTCGCCCTCCGCGGATGTTGGTCAAAGAGTGGGGACTCCACTACAACCGAGGCCGGCCGCACAGTTCATTTGTATCGCCTGCCGAAGTGGTGCGGCACAAGCTCAAAGTCCTGGCGGTTACGGCCACCCGGGCGGCAGCCGGCTCGAGGAGTTCAGGGCGCACCAGGCGGTCTACATCGCGCCTTATTTGGCTTCGGGGAGCATACGCACACCCGGCCGCAGCGTGAAGCGCGAATCGTCGAGGGCCGTATTGATTTTCACCGAGTCTGAGAAAATCTCAAACACCTTGTCGCCATCGCGCGTGCGTGTGATGGCCCAGGGCCACATTACGCCGCCGCCTGAATCGCGAAACTTGCCGAAGATGGTGACCTCTTCATGGCGTTCGCGCGCCACCGGATCGCGGCGGAAATATACTTGCCGGATGGGCAGCTTGGTGGAGCGATGAAAGTACACCGTGAGCGTGTTATTGTCACCGTCGACGATGTCCACCAGTTCCACCGGCTGATTCTCAAATACCTGACCACCGGCCGACTCGACGATCAGGCCCGGCTCGCCCATTCGCTGACGCAGAATGTAGAAAATGTTCCGGCGCGTGGAGTCGCGATAGCGTTCGATACGCTCGGCGGGAAACGGCCGCACGCCTCGGAAATTGATCTCCCATCCCTTGGTTTCGTCGAACAGGTACGCGAACTCTTCCTTGTTCTTGCCGAAGCTTTGGCGCTCGCGCTGATACACGTTGGGCTCGGCCGTGGGCGGCTCCGGCCGCATCACGTAGCGCGTGTAGATGGTGGCACGCGCGAGGCCCGTCAACCGGTCGCGGTAGAACGAGTAGGCGCGGCCGGACTCGGTACGGTCACGCATGGCCATGAACTTCGGGCCGCCCAACGCAGCCAGGGCCTCATCCAGCACGCGTTTGCCGCGGGCTGGCTTGGATTCCTGGGCCGCGGCCACACTGGCTGCCAGCGCTGTACCTCCAAAGGCGCGGCGAGTCGGCATCACGGTTTTCTCTCCAGGTCGGCCGCTTTCAGTCCGCTATTGAAGCGCGCCTCCACTACTGTGACGTCGTCGCTCTTCGGCCCGTTGCGCCGGGTCTCAATGCGCGTAGGCCACATGACGCCGTCGAATTCTTTCCAGCCGCTCAAGGACTCTTCAATCGAGACGATGGCGCCCGAAGTGAGCGTCCAACGGGACAAGATGCGGTGCGGGAGATTGGTCTTCGGATCGACGGCAATGCGGACCGAGTACTTGTCGCCCTCGTTCACGAGGATCACATTGCCGCCGGGCGCGGCGACCTGCCGCTTGGGGTCGCGATCGCTGAGCGCCAGCCAGAACAGCAGGCGCAAAATCTCAGAGCGCACCTGAGCCAGCGTATCTGGCGACATCGATTCAACTTGGCCGGGGACGCCCAGCCAGGCGATGCGGCCGTTATAGAAGAACGAACGAGGAACCCCGGTCTTCATTGCCTGATCTTGACGGTACACGTCGCCCTGGATCCACCGGTCGTGCACGGTGAGCGGCGCTGGCGCGCCATTGACGGCAACGGTGCCTTCATAACGGATCGAAAGGTCCTGGATGGAGGCCAGCTTGTCTGCGCTGCCGAGGGCTTTCTGCAAAAGGGCAATGGCATCTTTGCCCCTGGCCAGACTCTCAGGATCCGTTTGGGCCTTGGACGAGGTGGGACGCGCAATCGAAAGATCGATCGGCTCCACTTTCGCGGCGATCGTGGTCAACGGCTTATCGAACACGCTGGCGCTGCCGATGACGGCGATTGAGTGCGCCGGTTGCAGCCGTGCGGCGGCAGCCTTGGCAACGTCGGCCTTCGTCGCGATGGCCACGGAGCGATATGGACTCGCCGGGAGATCCGCGGGCAATCCGTAGAACTCAGCCAGCGCGCGCTCAAACAACTGGTCACTCGAAGCCTGGAGGCGCACGGCAAGACGCGTCAGCAAACCGGTTCGGATCTTCTCCAGATCCGCGTCGCTAAACTGTCCGGCGCGATAACGGCCGATCTCGTCTTTGGCGATTTGAATGGCTTGCGTGGTGTAGGCGCCTTCCACAACGGCGCGCACGAGGAACTCGCCTTCGCGGTCAGGCGCGGGTTCCCACACCGTGGCCCAATCGGCGCCCCAGCCGCCGGCTTCGCACACGCGGCGGGGCAGCGAGGTATTCATCATTTCGCAAAGTAATAGCATGGCGCCGAAGTCGGCGTCGGCGGCACGGCCCCCGGCGTGGCCGATCACAAACAGTGACTGGCGGAATTCCGGCCGATCGGCAAAGCTCAACGAAGCGGCAGGCTCAGGCTCGGGCGTTCTCAAGGCGCCGCCCGGACCTCCCGGCGAAGCGCCAGCGCCCGGCTTCCATGCGCCGAACAAGCTCTCCACACGCGCCTTCATGGCGGCGGCACTGAGGTCGCTTTCAATGGCGATGACCGTGCTCCCAGGCAGGTAGTTCTGGCGATGAAACGCGACGGCTTCGGCATGCGAGATCTTCTCAAGCGAGTCGTACCCGGGCTGGCGGGCTACAGCGGAAGCCGCGCAGAATGCCCTCTCGCGGAACACGCGCGACAGGATCAACCCTGGCCCGTTGTTGCGCTCGGCCACCGCGCCCATGGCGGCTTCGTGCGCCTGATCGAAGGTGTCGGCATCAAAGCGTGGAGAGGTGAGCAGATCGCGCAGGATAGTAGCGCCTTCCTCGAACGAGTCGGCAGGTGAGCGCCAGACAAACTGCGCGCGCGAGTCCAGCGCCGAGGCCTCAAAGGTCACACCCATCGCGCCCAGCCGGTCATCCAGCGCCGAGGCGGTCAAGTCCCCTGTCCCGCCTGAGCGCACCATGCGCGCGGTAATCTGCGCCAAGCCGGCTTTACCAGCGGGCTCGACGGATGCGCCGGCGCGAACGAGCACGTACAGATGCACCTGCGGGGTGTCGCGATTTTCGAGCGTCACTATCTCGACGCCGTTGGGTAGGGTAAACGAAGAGACGGGCAGCGGACGCAAGCCGCGGCTGGCCGGTGCGCCAAAGCCCAGGTCCAGCGACATATCTCCGGTAACGGCGGCAGCATTGTCCGGCATCTCCGCTGCGGCTTTTTTCGCGGCGGCCGGAGCAGCCAACTTCTTCTTGCCCGCAGTGGCGGCGGCAGGCGGCGCGGGCGGCTTGGCCAACTGCGCCAGCAGCAGGCCACTGACGGCGGTCATGAACAAGGAAGGGAGCCAGCGGCGCATGCTCATTGCGCTTCGGCTCCTTCGACGGCTGTCAACTGGTACAGCGCAAAGTGCTGGCCACCCAGATACTGATTCACCACCCGGCGGCAGTCATCTGGCGTCACCGCGTTCAGTTTCGCCAGACGTTCTTCCACTTTGTAACCGCCATACTCGGTTTGCAGCCGCGCCAACTGCGCAGCGCGGCCCGAAGCCGAGTGCGCTTCACCGAGAAATCGCGAACGCCACCAGGCACGCGCCCGGGCCATGTCATCAGCGGCGGGCAGTTCAGTCTTCATGGCCGTGAGAACGCGCTGGATTCCCAGATCTACTTCTTCAAGCGACCGGCCGGGCGCCGGTTCGCCTTCCACGAGAAACAGCGCGGGGTAGCGCGCTCCGGGATAGCGGGCGGTGGTGGAGAGGGAGCGCACCGTGGGGTTGGAGCCCAACAGTTCGGCATGCACCCGGCTGCCAGGAACAGGGATGAAAAGCCCTTGCACAATATCGAAGACCGGATCATCCGGCGAGTTGGCATCCGGCCTCGGCCAAGCGGACGCCGCCACGGGCCACTGCCCCGGCACAGCCACACGCGCCAGACTCTGACCTTCCAGCTTGGGCGCCACGGCGCTGCGGGCCTGCGGCGCGGGCGCCGATGGGAGCTTGCCCAGGTATTGCTCAGCCCAGCGGCGCACGTCGGCGGCAGTGATATCGCCGCCGATGGCGATAGTGAGGTTGGCGGGCACGTAGTGGGTCTTCAAAAAGCCGGCCACGTCTTCGGAGAGCACATTGGCCGCGTCACCGTCGCTCATCAAACCCTGGTAGGGATGCAGCGGAAACGCGCCGCCCAAAGCCGCCATGCGAACCTGCATGGCCGAACGCTGGCGCGGTTCGCTGTAGCGCCGGCGGTCATCATAGAAGTATCGCAGCGAAGGCGCATGGAGCCAGGCTCCCACCATGCGGAACCAGAGTTCAGCGCGCAGCGACGGCATCGTCATGGCGAGGTCGGCATAGTCCACCGAGGCGCTGGATTCAAAACCCGTCCCGCCGTTTTCCATCAGCACGCGTTCAACGAAGCGCGCCCCATGAGTGAATTCGTTGGACCGCTGGTAGGCCATCCGGGCTTGGGTGTCGAGACGGCCCTGTTTGATATCGTCGATCTGCTCACCTTTGGCCTGCTCGGCGCGCATCGTCGCCAAAAGATTTTCGGCCTCGTCAAACGCGGCCTTTTCGCCCGCAGGGTTGCGCGAGCCCCACAATTCGGAGCCTTGCAAAAACGAACCGATGGCAAGTTGTGCCAGGCCCGTCTGGCCTGCTGGCTCGTCGGCCATGCCCGCGCGGGCGCGCAGATGGAACATCACGATGGGCGACTGGGGGGGCTCCACCACGAGCACCTGCAGACCGTTCGGCAAGCGGATCTCGTGGGTAGCGCGGGTGAGTGAAGCAAGGCGATCACCCGGAGGAGTTTGAGCAGCGGCGGCAATCGCCGTTAAGAACATCGGCAGGGCGACGCGGCGCGACAGAATCATAAAGTAGACTCTCTCCGGGCGGCGTAAACACCGGTACCCA
>Ga0194112_10008683_pt1 | contig 13038 bp, 10 predicted proteins | sample TA2MahC400mmetaG_FD_146191 | JGI IMG/M metagenome (GOLD analysis project Ga0194112, IMG submission 146191) | Freshwater microbial communities from Lake Tanganyika, Tanzania - TA2015016 Mahale Deep Cast 400m | ecosystem: Environmental > Aquatic > Freshwater > Lake | place: Tanzania: Lake...
AGGATCTCCGTGGGTTCCACGCCAACCGCGAGATGCAGGAACAACTTCGCTCGTTGCGGAAGAAGGGGCCCGAACTCCCCAAGGGTCGAAAGGACAAGGACAAGATCCTCAAGGATGAGTTCAAGAGGGCCCTCGAGGCGACCGCCGAAGCCGTGGGCCACGAGGCATCCACGTTGCGGACCCAGTACCTCGTGCCAGGACTCGAGGATGCCTACATGAAGGACGGCACCGTCATCGACAATCTGAAAGATGCGTCGGTCGATCGTGTGGTCACCGCATGGTTCCACCGAGTGGCAACCAAGACTCAAGGCGAACGTGAGGATGCAGAGGCGGAACGGCTGGTGCGGCAGAGCCCGTCGAAGAAGCCCCCTCGGGACGACAGCAAGCGGGAGCGCATGAAAGTGCAGGACGATCCGGATGTCGATGGGAAAGACAAGGATCTGTCCTTGAACTACAAGGATACGGGAGGTTGAGACCCCCAACCTTGTGTGGCTGGGTAAAGTCCCGCTCCGGAGTTTCAGGCTGGCGGCCCTAACTCCAAACCCCCAGAAACTTCATCTCGGTTTTGGATAGTCTGTCTATACCGGGCCCATATCAGCGAAAGGGTCTGCCGTCTTCGGGCCCGCCCGCGCTCAGACCCCACCGCTTCCGGAGGAAGGATTCCATGACTACCCCACACCTGACCCGGCTTGGTGCCCGCGCAGTCACCTCCGACCTGGATCGCATCGCGGCCCTGTTCCAGGAGCAGCACGCGGTCCTCGGCATCCCCGAGGAGTACGCGCTCCGGTTCGCCTACTACTGTGACGCGATGTCCGACCACGTCGAGAAGCACGCGGTCAAGCTCGCCGAGGCCGAGGAGAAGGCGGACGGTGAGGAAGTCGCGGCGGAGGAGGGGGACAAGGAAGCCTCGGCCAAGACCGCTGCCAAGAAGGCGGAAGCTCCGGTCGAGGACAAGAAGTCGGCCAAGAAGGGTGAGGCCGAGGACAAGGTTGAGGACAAGAAGTCCTCCAAGAAGAAGGGTGAGGCGGACGCCAGGGCGGAAGTCGAGGCGAAGAAGGCTCGTGGCAAGAAGGCCCAGGAAGATGAGACGGGTCTTTCTGTGGACCACGGCGAGTCCGGCTTCGACGCCAACGCCATCGGCGACCTGAAGTCCGGCCCCCAGGAGATCATCACCCCGCCGGTCGAGTCCTGGATGGCCGGGCACTTCTCCCAGGTGAACTTCCAGCAGCTTCGCGACAAGCAGCAGGATGGGGACATCGGGTTCTTCGTCTCCGCCAGCAAGGCTCGCCTCCGTCGCCTGGCGGCGATGTCGGCCCTCTCCGACCTGGCCGACGTTCTCACGATGCTCCACGCGAAGCTCGCGGCCTCGGACATGACCGAGATCAAGGCTCTGGCTGGCGACGTGAAGAAGCAGTCCGAGGCGGTCAGCAAGCTCCGCGACCTGTCGCTCGTCCAGCAGGCGACCGGCATCGTCGAGTCCGATGTGGTGGTCGCGACCGACAAGGTTGTGCAGGCCGTCACCGAGCAGATCCCCTACCTGAAGGAAGTCGTGGCCGGTGTGGACGGCTCGTCCCCCGTGGCTCTCCTCGAGTTCCAGAAGATGGTGGGCGGAGGCTCCCTCAAGGAACTGGTGGCCCTCGGCGCGTCCATCGTCGCTGACGCGGTGAAGGGACTCGGCAAGAAGGAGGACGCCGCCAAGGAAGCCTCCAAGAAGGCCGAGGAGGTCGAGGAGGTCGAGGAGGTCGAGGAGGTCGAGGAGGTCGAGGAGGTCGAGTCCAAGGAAGCCTCCAACAAGACGGCCGAGGAAGAGGTCGAGGAAGTCGAAGAGGAGGAGGTCGAGAAGACCGCCTTCGCCCAGAAGTACGGCTACGACCTGTTCGCCCGCTGAAGGGAGCAACGTTGACCAACCGTTCTGCCGGTGCTGACTACCAGGCCCTCGCGGCCGAGTTCCGTGTGGGGGATCGCGTGATCCCCTACGGGGCGAGCCGTGACCTTGCGGGTCGCGTGGTAGCGGTGTGGCCGGGCATCGGGATGGTGGACGTGGAGTTCCCGCAGGGTGCGAAGCGGTACGGAGTGGAGGAGCTTCAGCGCCTCAACCATGAGGGCGAGCCCAATCCTCCGCACGACGGCTACGTGCCTGGTGGTGCGGGAACGGTGTCTGTCCCTGGGGGACCTGTCGCACAGGCCCAGGTTCAGCACAAGCCTTCCCCGGTGTCCGTGGACCGTGTTGCCCATGCGTTCGTGAAGCAGGCGCTCTACTGGGCGGCTGCTGACCGTCGCTACAAGGCCACCGCCGAAGAACTCGAATCGGGCCACTACAACTGCCCGAAGTGCAAGAAGGCGGCTCTCAAGCGAGCCATCTACCGTCGGATGAAGGGCAAGAGCGAGCGGCTGTACGGCTGCCCCTCCTGTCTGTTCCTCATCGAGCGGGACTCCATCCTTGGGGACAAGGCGTAGCCATGGCATTCCTCCGAACTGCTAACGCTATCGTCCTTCACCCCCGGGCCACCCCGGGTGGCTGGACGAAGGTCCGCACGGCGGCCAAGGTCAACGGGCAACCGAACCAGAACCTCGCGGCTCAAGCCTCCGAGATTCTGGGTCATGCCTTCAACCCCGAGCAGTACCTGTTGAGCCACTGCACCCTGGTGGCTTCGGTCGATGCGATCGAAGTTCTGGGTGTGAAGCTCGGCTCCGTCAAGGACGGCAACCGCCGCATCCACCGGAAGTTCGCGGACTACCGGGTCACGGCGGAGACGGACAAGTACATCAACAACAACCTGGACTGCTTCTCCCGCCAGGTCTTGTTGAAGTCCTACCGGACGCTCATCGGGGCCCAGAACTTCCTCGAGCACGTTCAGGTGGAGGATCTCTCCAAGGGTCGGGTCATCGACGCGGTTGCCCGCGACATCGGCGACTCCATCTATGTGGACATCCTCGTCGCCACCGACCGCAAGCACGCGGACCTGGTGGCCGACATCGAGAGCGGGCGACTGGGCACGCTCTCGATGGGCTGCTCGGTGGAGTTCACCACCTGTACGCAGTGCGGCAACGTTGCGGTCGATGAGACCGAACTGTGCGACCACATCAAGTACGCCAAGGGGAACGTGTTCCTCGACGAGCGTGGTCGTCGTCACCGCATCGCCGAACTCTGTGGGCATCACTCCGAGGATCCGACGGGCGGTGTGACCTTCATCGAGGCTTCGTGGGTCGCCTCTCCGGCGTTCACGGGTGCGGTGATGCGGAACATCATCTCCCCCGAGGCGCTCAACGCTCGGACCGCGAACAAGCTGCAGGAAGTCCTCTCCTCTCCCCCGCCACAGTGGGTGAACGGTTCGGATGTCCGCGTCAAGGCCGCATCCGAGGCCGAAGTGCTGGTTCAAGATCGAGCGGTGGTCGGGAAAGTCTCTGACCGCCGGGCGCAGTTCGACTTTGGTGAGGAGGGTGGTGGTGAGGCCGAAGCCGCACCGTCTCCGGCTCCTCCTACCAAGTTCGATGAGTTGGAGGATCGCATCCTCTCAACCATCATGGAGCGGATCGAGAAGAAGGTGTCGGACGAGGTTGCGAAGAAGGACCGGAAGCCCTCTCCCGAGGACTCCACCGCGCACCTCAACGACAACGTTCAGGTGGCCCATGCAACCCGGGTTGCTCGTACCGCCTATGCAGCTTCCGTGATGGCGATGATCCGGACCGCATCTTCGGATGCGGACCTGGTCAACAAGATCGCCATCCTGGATGAGTCCTTCGGGGTCAAGGCCCCGGTGGGCGTGTACCGTGCGGCTCTGACCGTGGGGCCTTTGTCCAAGTTCAGTTCGACCGAGACCTTTCTCACCGCATGTCGGGATGCGATGGGCCGGGCCCTCGGATTGTCCGAGGGTCGGGCTCTGCTCCGACTTGGTCGGATCCTCACCAACGCGGAAGGCGTTGCCAACCGCAATTCCACCCCCGAAAAGAACAGGAGATGACGATGAATCGTCAACGCATGACATGGGGCGGGAAGTCGGCCACCGGCCCCGTCCTTCCCGTTGAGGAAGCTGCTCGCAAGGCTGCTGAGGCCAAGCGTGCGTCCGCTCACCCCCAGACCCCCGACGAGGGGATCACCCACCCGGCTGGCTACCCGGACCCGACGCAGCCCGCTGCCTACGAGAACGGTGACACGTCCTCGTGGGCCGAGGATCCGCACCCCGGTCCGTACCGCACCAGCCCGGCTCCCGCCGTCCCCGTGGACGACGGTGGCTACAAGCACCCGGCCACCCAGCCTGGCGCTCCGGCCAAGAACGCTTCCGACCTCCGCGCGGCGGTCGAGCACAAGGCCGCCAAGTGCCTCCGCATCGCTTCCGCGATGCTCGGCTCCGAGATCACGGCAGCGGCCGAGGCCGGCGACAAGATCGCGACCGGCATGATCGAGGACCAGGCCCTCGACTTCATGGATCTCCCCGATGCCCGTCTCGCGGCGACCCTCCGTCGTCTCGAGGCCGCGAAGGAAGACCCCGAGAGCCTGCTCCGCAAGATGCTCGCGAGCGAGGACGGCGAGGAGGAGGTCGAGGAGGAGGAAGAGGTCGAGGAGACCGCCTCCAAGAAGGCTTCCGACGACAAGATGGGCGAGGTCATGTCGATGCTGGCTGCCCTCCAGGCGCAGTTGGCTGAGATGAAGGCTGGCACCGGCCACAAGGCCGAGGCCCCCGTCGATGCCGAGGAGGCGATGCTCGCCGAGATGATGGCCGAGGAAGCCAAGGTGGCTGAGGCCCCCGTGGACGCCGAGGCCGAAGCCGAGGCGATGCTCCAGGCCATGCTCGCGGAGCAGGCGGCTCCGGTGGCCCAGGCCGCTCCGGTCGAGGCCGGCAAGTCCCTCGCCCAGTACCTCGAGGACGACATGGACATCTCCATGGACTCCCTCGACGACCCCATGGGCCTGCTCGGTGACCCGATGCTCCAGGGCGGTGACGACGAGATCCTCGCGTCGCTGTTCGCCTCGGACGTGAAGGTCGCCAAGAAGGCCGAGGACGAGGAAGAGGTCGAGGACGAGGGCGACGACGCCGCCGAGGGTGAGGACGAGGAGATCGAGGACGAGGCTGCCGAGGAGGATGCGGGCAAGAAGGCCGCCGTCGCCAAGGCCGCTTCCGCGAACCTCCGTCCCCAGCCGAAGAAGGCCAACGCCGGTGCCAAGACCGTCGGTACGCAGGTTCGTACCGCCGGGGCTCGTGCCGACATCGCCGAACTCTCGAAGATTTGGGAGTCCGCTCCCGATGTCAGCGGGGCGTTCAAGGGCTGATCTGATTCGACTCGGAGGGGGCAAGTTCCCCTCCGAGTCGAGTTCCGGGGTTTCCGAACGAACTTCAAACCTTCGCCAAGAAACCTTCGATAAAGACCCTATAAATCAGACCCTATAGACGAGAAGGTTGGTCAGGAATCCGCCTGCCCACCAGAACCGTTCCACCACTTCCTGTAAACAAAGAGCGAGGCACACATGCCAATGCTTGGACAGGCGAGCGGCGGGTTCACGGAGTCCTCATCGGCCCTCCGGATTCTCCACGTTGGTGTTCGCAACACCGTGGGCATCCTGACCGACGATGCGTTCACCCAGACCAACCCCCCCATCGTCACGACCACTTCCACCATCTCGGACAAGGTCGACACCTCGGTGCTCGGCGTTCTCTCCGGCTCGGTGGCCTTCACCCGTCCCGACCAGGGCTCGAACTACATCGGCGGCAACGCTGAGTCGCTCGCGTCCGCTCTTCTCGAGACGTATGTTCGTCCCCTCGGGTTGTTCATCAACTCGGCGGCGGGCAACGCCTACGAGAACCAGCCCGCAGCGGCCTCGGGCAAGGGTCCCTACGTCTCGGCGCAGGGCACCTACGGCAACCAGTTGTACGAGACCCAGGCTCTCGCAGCGGTTGCGGGCATCGCCCAGGGCGATGACCTCCGGTACACCGTCGGCCAGGAACTCGTTGCCTCGCGCAACGGCTACCTGATGCCCCGCACGGCCATCAACACCGCCGGTGCCGCCGTCGTCTCTCTCGACGCCGCCACCATCACCGCCGAAGTCGAGCACGGGCTCACGGCATCCACCACCATCGGCATCCTCAAGATGCCTGCGGACTCGATCCGGAACGAGATCGTGTTCGATCAGCGGATCTGAGGAGGAACCCATGACTGGTGCATCAAACGCCGTCAAGGCGAAGATCATCGGCGACTACATCAAGACCCCCCAGGGTCGTGCGAAGCTCGCCGCTTCCATGACGCAGCCTCTCCGGCTGCGCCGCGACTACACCGCCGTCGGCCGCAAGACCTTCCTGGTCGAGCAGCTTCCGGACGGTGCGCTCCCGATCTACGACAAGGATCCGGACGTGACCGCCTACGTGGTCGGTGAGGAGGGGGAGAACATCCTCGCCATCACCAAGCCGCGTCGCGTGATCTTCCCCCTCTTCGAGATCGCCTCGAACCCCGAGATCCCCCTCACCCAGATCAAGGAGCGTCGCTACGATCTCATCGAGCGCGCCCAGGATCTCGGTCGGGCCCAGATCCAGGCGGCCGAGGACGAGCGCGTGTTCGCGGTTCTCGATGCCATCGCCACGAACGGGTTCGACTCGATCGCTGGTGGTGAGAACCCGGACGTTCCCGTCGTCGCCCCGGTCTCCGGTGCGGTCCTCGCGGATGCGTTCGCCCTCATCGAGCGTCACGACCTCCGGGTCGCTCGCGTGTTCATGAACGCCCGGGACTACGCGGACCTCCGCAAGTTCGGTCGCGACATCCTGGACATCGAGTCGCAGCGTGACCTGCTCAAGACCGGTCTGATGGCGAACCTCTGGGGAGCCCAGATCATCGTCAGCCGTCTCGTCCCGGTCGGCACCGTGTACGTCTGCTGTGAGCCCGAGATGTTCGGCCGGATCCCCGTCCGCACCGAACTCACGGTCCTCTCCGCCGACGACCCGAAGGCGCGGACCATTGGGTTCAGCATCTTCGAGAATCTCGGCATCGGGGCGTACAATCCGAAGGGGTTGACCCGGCTCACGATCACTCGGTAGTCGGTCGTAAGGCGGGTTCCCCGCCCACAACCCAAGGGGTCCGTTGATTCAGTTCAACGGACCCCTTGTCGTTTCACAATCCGTCGGGTAGATTCTCAAAGAACCCTCTCGCGGATAGTGTATGACCACCCCCTCCGACCCTGCGCTCCCGTGTACGTCTGTTGCGACAAACGGACGGCGGCGCACATGCAACACTTGTCGGGAGACGTTCTACCTCCCCCCTGACGAGCAGAACATCCGGTGTCCCGCATGTAGGGAGAAGTCGCGGCACAAGCTCTGCCGCAAGTGTCAGTCCCCTTACCGGGACGCATCTGACAAGAACACACGTCGATACTGTGACGTGTGTCAGCCCCCAGCAACCGCTGTGCGGGTGGGCATCTCCGAGTCCAAGGACGTAGATCGTAGGGGACGAGTCCGTCGGGGTGAGGGGGGCCGAGCGGACGACCTTCGGACGATGACAGCGGGCACGAACTCGTGGTGGGGTCGAGTAGGCGAACTCCTATACATCCACCTGTTCCCCTCAGCTTCTGATGTGGTGGCCGAGTATGGCAATCGAGCCCCGTTTGATGCACAGCATCCCGAGCACGGACGGGTCAACGTAAAGACGGCGGGGCAATATCAGACATCGCATGGGCTCCCCGCATGGAAGTTCCAGATCGAGGGGGTGCGAGAGAACTGTGATCATGCTTTTTTCATTGGACTTGACCCCGAACGCACGAAGGTGCTGCGTGCTTGGCTTGTCCCCGTGACTTTCCTCCCCGAACGTCTCAAGGTGATGTCCCCTGCATCACGGGAGTACACCCTCGGACACGAGGTCTCTGATGGGGAGGTGCTACTCCTTGACCGAAAACTCCAAACTCTTCGATCTGCACAGCAAGCACCCCCCGAAGAAGCTACCCCTCGGGTGGACTATGACCGGATTGTCTTGGGGAAGATCGGGGAGGCCATCTACCGTAGGCTTCACCCAGACGCACACCACGAATCCGCCATAGATCCGACCGCCACCTACGACTTCAAGGACGTAGGTGGGGAGACCATCAACGTGCGTGTTCGGAGATGGTCCGAACGGGAGAGTGGGCCGAACCGCTGGACGTTCTTCCGGTCACCAGGATGTACTGCCGATACCTACTACTTCATTGGGGTTGATCGAACGGCACAGGAGGTGCAGGCCGTGTACCGTGTCCCTGCCGTGGACATGCCCGCGCACGGCCTCTCTGTTTCGGTGGGTGGCCCTTCCAAGTGGGATGCTTACCGTGTCCCCTTGGACCTCCCATGTGCTGTCACGACGTTCGTGGGGGTGTCCGATCTGGAGGCTGTCCACATCGAGATCGCCGGGCTGACGGAAGCCCTTGTGGCGGGTATGTCCGAGGCAGAACGGGACGTGCTCGTTCGACGGGCGATGGCGTATCATCGAGTGCTCGGGTTCCCCTATCCGAGCATCCCCTCAGACAAGCACCTGTTGAGTGACATCGCTCGACTCAACGAGTATCGGGCGGAGGGTCGAACCCTCAAACCGGATCCTGTGGGGCTGGGGTTGTGCTCGGCCTACATGCCCCACAGGTTCAACACCCGGAACTCGGATGCCGACTTCTCCGCGTTGGGGGCGTTTGCGGATGATGGCCGCTTCTTGAAGGCACTTCGGTTCAGTCTTCGTGGGAAGAAACCTGGACTCACGGCGGGGCATGTCCGTTCGGCTCTCACTGCACTGAATCGGACTCCTGCGTGTTTCCGTCCGGCCGTCGCTCGGGCACTCATGGACAAGTGGTGTCCCATTGGCGGGGTGGTGTTTGATCCCTGTGCTGGATGGGGCGGTCGAATGGTTGGTGCTCTATCTTCAGGGCGTGGCTACATCGGGGTGGAGCCTGTGACGAAAACGCACGCCTGCCTCTACCAACTGGGGATGCGGGTGTGTGAGACGGCGGGCCTCGACCGGGGTTTGGTGCGTCTCATCCACGCGGAGATTCAGAGTGCTGATCTCACTGGGATTTCGGCAGACTTTGCGTTGACATCCCCTCCTTTCTGGACGAAGGAGGTGTACGGGGAGGGGGCCCGAGAGAGTCTGGGGGTGGGTGCTTGGCGGGAGTTCTTCCTTCGACCGATGTTTCGTCGGGTAGCAGGGGTGCTACAACCCGGTGCTCACTTCGCGGTGCATGTCGCGGATGTCCGGGACGGGGGCAAGGTGGTTCCTTTGGAACAGATCACGGTCGATGATGGGACGGGCTCGGGGTTTGTTCTTGCGGAGACGTGGCGAATGCAGAAGGGGTCATTCGGGGAACAAGCCAAAGACCGATCCGATCCCATCTTCGTGTTCCGCAAGGCGAAGTAGACGGCGCATCCGCATCCCCGAGGAGCTTCGGGAAGTCCACGTCCTCGTTCAGCGAGCGAACCCCACGCTCCAAAGCCTCACTGACTTCAGGGTCGAGCGAGATGCCGACCAGGCTGAGCTTGTCCGCCTTGAGTCGCCGAACGATGACGTTTCCGCATCCTGAAGCACAGGCATCGAGCGTTCCCGCCACGCAGTGCCGGAAGGCAGGGTCTTCGAGGGTCTGTATGTCTGCGATGAGGCTCTGGGCCCAGGTTTTCCACTCGTTCGTCCGGTTGGTCCAGTGTTGCTTGGCTTGGCGGCGATCCATCCGAAGTCGAGTCCTCCCCTCATGCTCTACCTACGCACACGGTCGGTCTAAACGGAACCCCTTCCGCGTAGGGAGGGCAGGAGGCATATCCGATGATCAAGAAGCGGAACGCGCACGAGTCCTTTCTGGGTTCCCCACACAACACCGTCATCCACCTGACCGACCACAACAAGGGGGACGGCCAACTTCGACTCGAAGGGGTCGGCCCCTCTTGGTACGTCCAGGACCATGTGTCGCCGGGCTCCCCGTCCTGGTACTACAACCGAGGCCACTACGAGTGGGACCAGTACAAGGTCATCGGCCGAGCCTCCCCCGAGTACGAGATGTGCTTCGGCCTCCGGGTCGGCGAGGACGGCCACGTCCGCCCCTCCTCCGTGAAGACCGCGACCATCTTCAAGACGAAGGAGGAGGCGTCTGAGATGGTCGAGAAGTGGCTCGCCGATGGTGGCCCCAGCCTCGCCCTCGAGCACCCCAATGAGACGGCCGCGAGGGCTCGCATCGAGCGTTCCGCCTACTCGTACAGCAAGATCGTGCGGCTCCTCTCAGGGCTGACCGATGACGACCTCCGGAAGCTCTCCGAGTCCTCCCTGAAGCAGATCGCGAAGCGGGAGGAGAACGCCGCCAAGGAACTTCTCAAGGCCGAGGCGAAGCGCCTGAAGGCGGAGGAGAAAGCCCGTCTGGCTGCCGAGAAGGAGGCCAAGAAGAAGGCCGCCGTCGAGGCCAAGGCTCTGAAGGACGCCGAGAAGGCTCGCAAGCAGGCGGAGCGGGAGGCCAAGCAAGCGGCTGCGGCGGCCAAGAAGGCGGCCAAGGAGGCCAAGAACGAGCCCCTGGCCGCGTCGGCTTGATGGGAAAGTTGGGTCCGCCGGGTTCAGATTTCTCGTGCCCGGCGTAGAGTAGGGTGTCCGAGAGGACTGGTGGGCCTGCCTGAAGGTACGGCAGGTAATATCGAAGACAGTGTCCTGTGGCTACGCACATCGCATGGAGCAGCATCGAGCTTCTCCACAACGTCGTTCGCACGCTCAATCACCTCGCCGCCCTGACTCCCGAAGAGGGCGGTGCTCCACTCCCCAAGGTGCTCTACAAGGCGAAGGTCAAGCTCCACGGGACGAATTGTGCCGTGCAGGTTCACGCCGATGGCATCGTGACCCAGAGCCGGGAGACCATCCTCACGCCTGAGGCCGACCTCAAGGGCTTCTCGAAGTGGGCTCATCTCCACGAGGCGGCGTTCCGGAAGCTCCCTGCGGGCTTCACGGTGTTCGGTGAGTGGTGTGGCCCCGGTGTCGAGCCGGGGATGGCCATCTCCGCTCTCCCCGGCAAGCTCTTCGCCGTGTTCGCCATCCAGGTGGGGGACGGCGAGGGAGCCGTGGTCGTCACCGACCCGATGGAGATCGCGTCCTACGTCAACCCGCACGTCATCCCGGGCGTCTACGTGCTCCCGTGGATGGACGGGGTTCACTTCTGGCTCGACTACGCCAACGAGGGAAGCCTTCAGGTCGCTGCCGACCTCCTCAACGGGGTTGTGGAAGCGGTCGAGAAGGAGGACCCGTGGGTGAAGGCTGCCTTCGGCGTCACGGGCATGGGGGAGGGCGTGGTGCTCTACCCGGTGTCGGTCGCCAATGGTCGTATGCCTGAGAGGCTCGCTCGGCTCATGTTCAAGGCCAAGGGCGAGAAGCACCGCACGACGCGGGTGAAGGAGGCCGTCCAGGTGGCCCCCGAGGTGGTCACGTCGGTCGGAGGGTTCGTGGGCCTGATGGTCACGGATGCCCGGCTCGGGCAGGGCCTCACCGTTGCGTGTGGTGACATCAAGGACCCGAAGCTCACGGGCAAGTTCCTCCAGTGGGTCACGGCGGACGTGAAGAAGGAGTCGGAGGCTGAGCTTGAGGCTTCCGGGCTCGTGTGGAACCAGGTCGAAAAGGCGGTCCAGACGAGGGCTCGGGAGTGGTTCCTGGCTCGATAGAGGTTTGATAGGGCTCCTGTGGATGAGAAGTCATCCACTGGAGCCCTCATGTCGAATCTCCGTTCCGCCGTGATCCGTCTTGCCCACCAGAACCCATCGCTCAGGGCTCATTTGTTGCCCTTGGTGAAGCAGGCTCGGGGCGAGATGGACACCCTCATCGAGAACGACAAGGTGCGGGTCACATGGGCCGACCACCCGGACAACCGCATGGAAGTCCAGGAGATGCCTGGGAAGCCTGTGAAGCGGCGGCTGCGGAAGCGGACGTACAACACGGGCCAGTACGTCCAGTGGTTCCACCCCGGGAGTGCGTTCCTGATGGAGAACATCAAGAACGACGCGAAGCTGTCGAGCGGGATGGGGTTCGACCAGGTGGTGTCTGCGATGGACAAGGCGTTGGAGGACGCCAAGGACCGTCTCATCGCCGAGTCGTTGGAACTGGTCGAGAAGTACCCCCGTGAGAAGTACCCTCATGCGGCCTACCAGGTCTACTCCGAGGCGGACTTCACGAAGCTGGGCTTCCCACGGTCCATCGTGTGGAACGACGAGGTTAGCTTCCTCGAAGTTGAGCCTGCCAATTACAAGCCCGTGCAGTTCCGAGGCAAGGACTTCGGCGGGACCGCCAAGTGGAACGAGTTCAAGTTCTACGCGGACAAGGACGACGATGAGTTCATGCGGCAGACAGAAGGCATGCAGGCGTTCTACAAGTCCCTGTCCGCCGGTGGGGCTCGCAAGTTGTTCAAGTTGCTGAAGGCAGATCCCGAGGCCGTGAAAGCCATGAACGAAAGCCAGTTCAAGGACTTTCTGAACAGGAACAAGATCGGCTACGACTACGTCCCAACCGTTTGGCGGTAAAGAGGCAATGCGCCTCCCAAAGCATGGGAGGCAGGCATGTCCAAGAGAGCGTCGCTGGTCTTCTTCTACTTCGGCGAGGAGAGCTACGTGAACCGCCTCGCGCAGGAGACGGTTCCTCTGAAGCTCGCGCTGGAGGGCTACGACAAGGCGGTCCTCCTCCATCACGCCACCAGCATGGGCCCCTTCCAGGTGTCGGATGCGGACGCGAAGCACGCGGACGTGGTGGACATCCCGACCAAGGAGAACCTGGTCAAGCACCTCAACGACCTCGGGGCCCAGGGCTTCGAGGTGGACCTGTACGTGTTCTCCCACGGGTGGAACAAGAAGTTCCGGGTGTCGAACGGCACCTACGGGGACAACGGCTCCGTGTCGGCGTCGTACATCGAGGCGAACGTCAAGTACCCGTGCCTCCGGGCGGTGTGGCAGTGCAACTGCTACGGCTCGACGATGAACCCGACCTGGATGAAGCTGGGAGCCAAGGCGGCGGCGGGAAGCCGGTTCGTGAACTTCTACCCGACTCGCTTCAAGGGCTTCATGGACGCCTGGAAGAAGGGGGCCACCTTCTCCGAGGCGC
>Ga0194112_10008684_pt1 | contig 13037 bp, 10 predicted proteins | sample TA2MahC400mmetaG_FD_146191 | JGI IMG/M metagenome (GOLD analysis project Ga0194112, IMG submission 146191) | Freshwater microbial communities from Lake Tanganyika, Tanzania - TA2015016 Mahale Deep Cast 400m | ecosystem: Environmental > Aquatic > Freshwater > Lake | place: Tanzania: Lake...
GCAAGCCCCACCCTACACATTGCCGAACTTGCTCGTCAAGACTCCTATCGCGTGATCTATATTGACGATCCGGGGTTTGCGACTTACGATGCGGCTGGTTGTCGGCTGTCTTGTCTCTGCCCTTAGAGAGTGTGTGAGAAGCCGGTTCAAGGTGGCATGGGCTTCCAGCCCATGAATCATCGGCAGGATGCCGATGCCACAAAAGCCCACGGGCAGGATGCCCGTGCCACTTCTCACAGATCCTCTTAGGGGAAATGCAGCCGTCTGGAAAGCACAGATGACGTTGGAGTAGCGCAAATGAGCCCTTCGAGACAACAGAACCCCCGGCGTGTCGCGGTTATAGCTGCCTTCGTCCTGCTGGCCCTGCCCTTGGTCGTCTCTGGCAGTGACACGGCGGAGAGTTGGATTCCTCTGTTTGACGGGCAGACTCTGACGGGCTGGACGAATCCGTATGACTGGGGCAAGGCCTGGGTCGAGAACGGCGAGATTCTGCTCCAGGCCGACAAGAAGTTCTTCCTGGTCACGGAGAAGCGCTGCCGGGACTTCGTCTTCGAAGGGGAGGTGAAGATGCCGGAGGGGAAATCCAATTCCGGCTTCATGTTCCGCTGCCACGTGCAGCCGAACCGGGTCTTCGGCTACCAGGCCGAGGTCGATCCCTCCGACCGGCAGTGGTCGGGCGGCCTCTACGACGAGGGCCGCCGGGGCTGGCTGCACCCGATCCAGAAGGCCCCGAATTCCACGAAGGCCTTCGTCGCGCGGACGAAAGGGGCCTTCCAGCGCGAGGGCTGGAACCGCTACCGCATCCACTGCGTCGGCCCGAGCATCCGGATCTACGTGAACGACGTGCTCACGACCGATTATGTGGACACGATGGATCGCGAGGGCCATCTTGCCATCCAGCATCACGGCGAGAAGGGACAGATCTACCGTTTCCGCAACCTCCGGGTGCGGGAGCTGACGGCCCCGGCGGCGCTGGCGGAGAAGCGGAGCGATGTGCCGCTGGTATTCTTCGAGGACTTCGAGAGCGGGGCGGGCCGCTGGGTCCCGACCGATCCCAATGCCTGGAAGGTGGTCCCTCGGGGCAACGGGCACGTGTATTCGCAGCATCGGCAGAGCAAGTACGTGCCGCCGGTCCGTTCGCCGGTCAATCTGGCCCGGATCGAGGACCTGAGCGTCTCGGATTTCGTCGTCCAGGCCCGCATGGAGCAGACGAGCCGCGAGTACGGCCATCGCGACATGGTCATCCTCTTCGGTTACCAGGACCCATCGCATTTCTATTACGTGCACATCGCGACGAAAGCGGACGCCGCGGCCAACTCGATCTTCATCGTCAACGGCGCCCCGCGGGTCTCCATTGCCAGGGAGCGGACCGACGGCACCGACTGGAGCACCGGGTTCCACGATGTGCGGATCGTGCGGGACACCGCCAGCGGTGCGATCGAGGTCTTCTATGACGATATGGACAAGCCGATCATGCGGGCCGTGGACAAGACCTTCCTCCGGGGCGGTCTCGGCTTCGGCACCTTCGACGACACCGGCAACCTCGACGACGTGATGATCTGGGGCCGCAAGCGGTAGCATGATTCGCTCCCCGTGAACCCTTTGCGACGAGGTCAACCGATGAACGCAAAGACACTGCTCGCCCTCTGCATCCTGGCGTTGGTAGTGGCGTCGTCAGACGCTATCTCTTATGCTCTTACGAGCACACTACCAACCAAGGCCTTCGCCGAGGCGGTGGGCTGGGCCGCCTATACGCCGGGTGGTCGCGGCGGACGCCTTCTCCGCGTCACGAATCTCCAAGCCAGCGGCCCGGGCTCGTTTGCCGAGGCGGTCGGCGCTCAAGGCCCGCGGATTATCGTCTTCGAGGTCGGCGGCGTGATCGATCTCGGCGGCCGGTCGATCCGCATTGCCGAGCCCTTCGTGACGATCGCCGGCCAGACGGCCCCGAGTCCGGGCATCACCTTCATCCGCGGGGGGATCGGCATCCAAACGCACGACGTGATCGTCCGGCACATCCGCGTCCGTCCGGGCGAGGCCGGACGCGCCAAGAACAGCGGCTGGGAAGTCGATGCGATCTCCACCACCGGCGCCCACAACGTCATCGTCGATCACTGCTCCTGCACTTGGGCGACCGACGAGAACCTCAGCGCCTCGGGCCCGCGCTTCGAGGGCCAGGACGTTGAGCAGTGGCGCCGCGGGACCTCGCGAACGATCACCTTCAGCAACTGCATCATCGCCGAAGGCCTGAGCCGCTCCACCCACGCCAAGGGCGAGCACTCCAAAGGCTCGCTCATCCACGACAACTGCACCGAGATCGCCCTGGTCGGCAACCTGTACGCGCACAACCGGGACCGCAATCCGCTCTTCAAGGGCGGCGCCCGGGGCGCCGTGGTGAATAACTACATCTACAATCCCGGCACCCGGGCCATGCACTATGCCCTCGTGCCGACCGAGTGGGGCGAGCGTTCCTATGCGACCGGGCAGATGGTCATCGTGGGCAACGTCCTGGAGCCGGGCCCCTCGACCTCGGGGACGATCTCATTCTTTCGTCACCATCGCGGCGGCCCGAGCGAGGTCTTCCTGTCCGACAACCTGACCGTCGGCGCCCTCGGCGTCGTTCCCCTGGTGGAGATCGACCCCCGGGCCGAGCCGGGCGAATGCCGCGTGCTGCGGTTGCAGCCCTTCTGGCCGCCGGAGCTGACGGCCCTGCCGGCCGCCCAGATCAAGCAGGACGTCCTGGCCCACGCCGGCGCACGGCCGTGGGACCGGGATGCGGTGGACCGCCGCATCGTCGCCGAGGCCCTCAGCGGGCAGGGACAGATCATCGACAGCGAGCAGGAGGTCGGCGGATATCCCCAGGTCGAGCCGACGTACGCCCCGTTCGATCCGAGCCAGTGGGACCTGGACGACATGACCAGACGATCCCGCGGCGCCAAGAAATCCGAAATTCGAAATCCGAAATCCGAAACAAGCTCGAATATTCAAATTTCCAGACATGCTATTGCGACCGGAGCGAAGCAATCTCCCGGCACGCGGTCTGAGAACGTGTATGAAAAGTGGCACGGGCATCCTGCCCGTGGGGTTTCGTGGCATCGGCATCCTGCCGATGATCCAGGGGCTGGAAGCCCATGCCACGTAGAACCGGCTCTTCACACACCCTCTGAGATTGCTTTGTCGCTGCGCTTCTCGCAGGGACATGAACGAGGCTTTCGCGCGGCGTCAGCGTTTTGGTCATTGGGATTTTGGTCATTTGAATTTGTTTCGGATTTCGGATTTCGGATTTGGGATTTCTGCGCCGCGCGGCTTCAGATTTCCCGCTTGCGTTCTTACCCCGCGTGGGCCCGGCCCGCGGTGATCCTCAAGCTCGGCCACGGTCTGGACGTCTCGCACCCCGTGCACAAGGGGATGGTCTTCATGGCCGAGAAGGTCCATGAGAAGTCCGGCGGGCGGATGCGGGTCGAGATCTTCCCCAACGAGCAGCTCGGCAACGAGAAGGAGTGCATCGAGGCCCTGCAACTGGGCTACCTGGCCATGACCAAGACCTCCAGCGCCCCGATGGAGGGGTTCGTGCCGCAGATGCGGGTCTTCGGGATTCCCTACCTGTTCCGCGACGCCGAGCATTTCTGGAAGGTCTGCAACGGCCCGAGCGGTAAGAAACTCCTGCTGGCCGGCGAGTCCAAGCGGCTGCGCGGCCTGTGCTACTACGACGCCGGGGCCCGCAGCTTCTACGCCAAGCGGCCGATCGAGAAGCCCGCCGACCTGACGGGCCTGAAGATCCGCGTCCAGAACAGCATCATGTCCATCAAGATGGTCCAGGCGATGGGCGGTTCGCCCACCCCCATCCCCTGGGGCGAGCTCTACACCGCCCTCGACCAGGGCGTCGTCGACGGCGCGGAGAACAATGCGCCGTCGTTCCGCACGTCGCGGCATTACGAGGTCTGCGGCTACTACAGCCTCGACGAACACACGCGGCTGCCCGATGTCCTCGTGATCAGCACGCGGGTCTGGAACCATCTGACGCCCGAGCAGCAGCGGATTCTCCAGGAGGCGGTCGACGAGTCCGTCGCGTACCAGCGGCAGCTCTGGGCCGAGGCCGAGGAGGCGGACCTCAAGACCGTGCAGGAGGCGGGCGCCAAGATCGTTCGGCCCGACCTGGCCCCGTTCCGCGCCTCGGTGCAGACCGTCTGGAAAGAGTTCGAAGGCACCGAGATCGGCGACCTCATCCGCCAGATTCAGGAGGTGCAGTAAGTGGCAGTTCTGCGAACCGTCAAGAAGGTCCTGGACCGCTCGCTGGAAGTACTGGTCATGCTCGCGGTGGCGGTGCTCGTGCTGGATGTCCTGTGGCAGGTCTTCACGCGCCTGGTCCTCGAGAATCCCAGCACGCGGACGGAAGAGCTGGCGACGTTCCTGCTGGTCTGGGTCGCGCTGCTCGGAGCCGCCGTCGCGCTGAACCGCGGCGCCCATCTCGGGATTGACTACTTCACCGGCAAGCTGCCGGTCCGCACGCGGGTGTTGACGGAGGCAATCGTCTTCCTAGGCGTCGCCGCATTCTCCTTCTTCGTGATGGTGGTCGGCGGCATCGACCTCGTCTCCAGCATGCTGGAGCTGGGCCAGGAATCGCCCGCCCTGCGCCTCAAGATGGGCTACGTGTACCTGGCCGTGCCCATCAGCGGGGCCTTTCTAACGCTCTATGCAAGCATCGGCCTGGTGGAAAGGATTCAGGGTCTGCGCAAGAAGCACGAGGTCGCGCCATAAGGAGGCGCACCAGACCGTTTTGTGCCGTCAGTGGAATGGTACTGCCGGCAATCGTGAATGATCGTAAATCATAACGGAATAATATACTTGACAGACCCAACCTTCTGCCGAAAAACCCAATGAGGGAACGTGCAGTGAGAAAAGGGATCTGGCTTGACTTGTTATCAGACCATCACGAAAGGCACAACGGCGCAATGCGGAGTGACCCAGCCAGATTTTTTTTCGTCCTCCCACTTGTGGTCCAACGCCGATGTTGTCATACTGTGTGGTACAGGATCAGATTATGGCTGCATGGAGTCCAACATCTGAAAAGGATTGGGCAAGGCGGTTTGGCTTTGTTGCGGTGCCCCTTTTCGGCAAGCAGCGGTCGTCGAACCAGCCGGGCAATCACTTTGTGCTGCTTGATGGACAGCGATCCAGTCTGACATTTTCGCGCGGTGACGCCCAATCCCTTCTCAAGTCCCGGCGTCCCATCGAGTGGGCTTGGTCGGCGAATGTGCGCGGCTCGATTCTTGTTGACGAGGTGACAACGAACATCTATGGTGTGAATTGGGACCAACCCAGCGATGTACGAGAAGGACGCGAGGCGGATACGTTGCTGAAGGGTATAGAGGTCGCTCCACTTCTCGGCGCCGAGACGTCGATTGCGCGAGCGATGGACGTTTTCCGGTCGATTCGGCAAGAAGTGCGTGACTATGGCGGCCGTGACTTGGATGCGATACACGCCTTCACCGTCCTACTCATGTTGGTTGATTCCATACGGCAAGGAGTTATGCCCGACAACGTGAGAATGCTGGGCGGCGTCTTGACGGAACTGACACGGCAAGGGCGCGTGTCGATTGAACCAGGCACTCTTTCGTCGCGGGTCGCCGCGCTTCCTATTCGCGATCTTGCAGATCAGTTACTATCCGGCAACGGTCCGTACTCGTTGGACCCATACCTGCTGATGCGGCACGCCAGCGGAACACTCTTCCAGGAAGCACACGTCAGGTTGGCTGAACCATTGCAGACGCAACCCAAGCTGTTTATCTTGCTTCGTGATGAAGTTCCAAGACCACGAGGAAGAGCGCAATCGGATATCCATTACACCCCCACTTCACTGGCGCGGTTCCTAACAGAACAGGCAGTGACTGAATTCCGGCGACTGAATCCCAACGCAGGCTCCGTAAAGGTGCTCGATCCGGCCTGTGGTTCTGGTGTCTTCCTTGTGGAGGCTGTTCGCGAACTGGAGAGCACCGGTCTTGCAATGAAAATAACAGGCATGGATTCATCGCCAATATCGGTTGCGATGACACGATCCTCCGTTAGTTCAGCACTGCGGGATTCCGTTGCTGCGGTGGAGTCCACACCCCCGGACATCATCAAAGGCGATTCGCTCATGCAGGAATGGGGCGAGCCGGACATCATCCTCATGAACCCGCCGTTTCTTCCGTGGAGGCGGATTGACAGCAAGACCCGAAACGCCATTGAGGGGAGCTTGGCAGACCTGTTTCACGGTCACGCAGATACGGCGATTGCCTTTATCGGAAAGGCCGCGCACACATTAAGGCCCGGAGCCGTCATGGCGACGGTGCTGCCGGCGGCATTGTTGGGATCGGAGTCAGCGGCAAAGCTACGCTTATCGCTTTCTGGTCCCGACTGGCGGATGGTTGTCCTGGGACGCGTTCGTGGCTATGGCTACTTCAAAGATGCTACCGTCGAGCCAGCATTTGTTGTTATCAGCAGAACTGCCGAACGTGTGTGCTGTATCCGAACACTGATGGCAGAGTCCGATGCCCTTGACCGCGCGATTCGCGCCGTGCGCACAGAACCATTCGATAAGAACGCAGAAGGGCCTGGGTGGGAGCTCGGAGTCAGCAGTGCCTTGAATGCCGACGATTGGAACCCCCGTCCGGCCCGTGCGAAGGAACTACTTCGGCAATTCAGCCAAGACGCAGTTGTTCGGCCTGTGCTCGATCTATTTGACGTTCATCTGGGTATCCGAACCGGCGACAAGCATGTGTTTGTCGTGCCGCTCTCACTTGTCCAGCAAATGGACCCAACGGAGCGGAGGTTCTTTCGCCCATTGGCGGACACCATTAAACGCGGCCGTATTCGGTCACCTCAGTTTTTGTTCTATCCATACGACGATAGGAAACTGACCATTACCTCAGAGGCGCAACTGAAAAGCCTCGTGCCAGTATTCTATTCCGCTCGCTTGGCACCGAACAAATCCAACCTTCAGGAACAAGGACGCCTTCAGGGTAGACACTGGTGGGAACTAGCGCGGCCTCATCTTAGTTGGCATACGTTTGGTGGCCCGCGTCTGGTTTCCACGAGCTTTGCTGGCCGCGAAGCGTTCGCATTTGATGAGGCAGGCGAATATGCAGTCCGCCAGGGGAACGCGTGGATTTGGAAGGGATCGAGGGATTTGAACACGGAAGAATGGTTTGTTTATCTGGCTGTACTTAACAGTCCCATTTTTGAGGCCGTATTGGACTATTTCTGTCCACAGATGCAAGGTGGACAGTATGAGGTCGCTAAGCGTTTCCTGAAGAGCGTGCCTTTGCCAGATGTGACCCTTTTGGCGCAGCGAAAGAAGAAGCAGCTTGGGGAATACGGTCGTGCCATACATCAAGGGAAGCGAGTCCCGCTCTATTCCTTGAGCGCTTCTGCTGCGGCAGCATTTGGTGTGACGTTGCAGGACTTCATTACAGCCTTCCCGCTCATGCCATCTGCTCGCCTGGAAATGGACTTTGAACAACTGGCAAGCAAATGGAAACGCGAAACAGCGGTGTTCTCTTCCGACGCACAGAAGATGGATCATCCCTCTATACGCAGCGTATTGCGGATGGGTAAGGCTGCGATTCCATTGATACTTCGAGAACTGGAGAACCGTCCAGCGTGGTGGTTCGGAGTGCTACAGACACTGACTGGCTCTGATCCTGTTCCACCGAACAAGAAGGGGCTGTTGGATGAGTCTGCCGCTGCATGGGTAGCATGGGGCAAGGAAAACGGTTACGAGGTATGATCCGTAGGTCACGGAATGTCGAAAGGTTGTTTCGAGGCATTGCACTCACTGGCTATGAGCGGCATAGCCATCCAACAAGATCATACAACTGCTTTGCGTACGCAGTTGGGGATCTGTTCGAGTGGTGGGGACCAAGGCAGTATTGGCCGGCAGGCGTGAACCGTGGCTACGCACTGGCCGGTCTCATCAATGCCCTTGCAGCCGTAGGATTTGAAATCTGCGGCATGAACAGTCTGCCTGAAAAGGGATTTGAGAAAGTGGTATTGTATCAGAACAACAATAGCGAGTACACGCATGCGGCCCGTCTCAGGCCAGATGGTTGGTGGGAAAGTAAGATCGGCGAATACGACGATATACTGCACAACACACCAACCATATTAGAGGGCAGAACGTATGGCAAAGTAGCATGCTACATGAAGAGGACCATTCCCGATGCCGTCAAGGCAAGGATTGCTGCGAGGAAGCGCGCAAGGGAGAATCAAAAATGGTGAAGCCAGACAAGAAACAGGGTCGCCGGGAAGGGCCTGAGAGCAACGTGATTAAGGTGCCCTTTGAAAAGGCCGTAGACATTCTGCCCTCGACTCCACCGAAGAAGTCCGCCAAGAGAAAGAAGAAGTCCAACAGGTAGGTGGTCAGGGTATTCCAATCCGATTCAGGCTGGGTGTGTAGAGTATATGGTTCCGAATTACAGATCATAAATCCGGAGGCTCCGTGGATTTGCCCGTTCTGGTCCTGGTGGTCGGCTTCGTCGTCCTGCTGCTGCTGAACGTCCCGGTGGCGTTCTGCATGGGCATCGCCACGGTGCTGGCGTTCCTGGCGATGGGCGAGGTGCCCGCCTTCACCGCCGTCGCGCACAACATGGCCACCGGCATCGACAGCTTCGCGTTGCTGGCCATTCCCTTCTTCATCCTTTCCGGCCTGCTCATGGGCCACGGCGGCATCGCCCGCCGACTGATCGACTTCGCCAACGTCCTGGCCGGCCGTTATCGCGGCGGCCTCGCCTACGTCAACGTCGTCACCTGCATGCTGTTCGGCGCAATCTCCGGCTCCGCCACCGCCGCGGTCTCCTCCGTCGGCGGTTTCATGATCCCCTTGATGAACCGCATGGGCTACCACCGGGACTTCAACGCCTGCGTCACGATCTCGGCCGCCACGACGGGCCTGCTGATCCCGCCCAGCAACATCATGATCGTCTATTCGCTCGCCACCGGCGGCTTCGTCTCCATCGCCGCCATCTTCATGGCCGGCTATCTGCCCGGCATCCTCGTCGGCCTGGGCCTGCTGCTCGTCAGCGGCGTGACTTCCGTCCTGCACAACTACGGCAAGGGCGAGACCTTCCCCTTCCGCGAGGGCCTCGTCCGCTTCCTGCGGGCGATCCCGGCCTTGTTCCTGGTCTTTATCGTCATCGGCGGCATCCTCCTGGGCTGGTTCACGCCCACCGAGGCCTCCGCAGTCGCGGTGCTGTACGCGTTCTTCCTGGCGGTCGTGGTCTACCGCGAGGTCAAGCTGGGCGACCTGCCGCGCATCCTGCTCCAGACCGGCATCACGACCTCGGTCGTTTTTCTCCTGATCGCCACGAGCATGGCCATGTCCTGGGTCCTGGCCTCCGAGCGGGTCCCGCAGGACCTCAGCGCCTCCCTCGTCGGCCTGACGAGCAACAAAGTCCTGCTGCTGCTGCTGATCAACGCGATCCTGCTCGTGGTCGGCTGTTTCATGGACATGACGCCGGCGGTGCTGATCTTCACGCCGATTTTCCTGCCGGTCGTTCAGAACCTGGGCATCCACCCGCTGCATTTCGGGATCATCATGATCATGAACCTGTGCATCGGTCTGTGCACCCCGCCGGTCGGCACGTGCCTGTTCCTCGGCTGCGGTATTGCGGAAACGACCGTGACCCGGGTCATCCGGCCCATCCTGCCCTTTTTCCTGGCGATGATCGTGGCCCTGCTGCTGACCACCTTCATCCCGGAAATCTCGATGTGGTTGCCCACCAAGCTCGGCTTCGTCCGCTGAAGGCATGCGTGAATCCAGAACCGGGCCCCCGTTGTCGTTCTCCCCAAAGCCAAAGGCCTGGTACGGCATTTCGCCAGTCCTGAGACCATAGAGTAGAGATTGCTTCGTCGCTGAAGCTCCTCGCAATGACGTACTTGGGAAGAGTATCTCAACGACCCTCGAATCACCCCAGAAGCCGAGCTCCTGACCTCCATCTACCTCCATCTACCTCCCGGTGCCGTACCCCGGCAGGGCGATTCCCGCAGCGGCCCGGGGGCGGCTCAAGATTTTTCCGAAAAAGAACTTGCCGCGATTACCTCCACATGATAAACTACTTTGTATAATAGAGTGTTTCCTAGTGGAGGTAGCAGCTATGGATCGCGATGAAGCCCAAAGCCGCATGCAGGAAATCCAGCGCATCATGGAGCGGGCCACCCTGTGGACGATCTTGCCGGGCGCCTCGGCCATCCTCGGCGGGCTGATGGTCCTGGGTGGCTGTCTGGTCAGTTATCTCATGTTCCGCTCGGTCCGCGGCCCCAGCTTCACGCCCATCGACTTCGCCGCGCTGCTGGATCTCTCTCTCAACGGGCAGATCGCCTTCTGTGTGATGTGGTTCCTGATCGGGGCTGGCGGCGTGGTTGCCGAGATTCACTTCGCCCAATTGCAGGCCAAGAGACAGGGCATCTCGCCGAAAGGCCGCTCGGCCAGGCTGGCATTCTTTTCGCTGACCCCCAGCGTGGTTGTGGCGATGGTGCTGACCGTCAAGTTCCTGTCGCCCACGCAGATGCGAGCGCAGGAGATCCAGTATATCGCGCCGGTCTGGATGATGCTCTACGGCACGGGCGTGTATACGGCGGGACTGTTCTCGGTCCGTGCACCACGGACCCTGGGAATGGCCTTCATCGCGGCCGGCGTCGCTTCCATCATGTTCCTGCAACCGTACGGCGTCATCACGGCGGCGTTGTCCTTCGGCTGGTTCCACATCGCCTTCGGCCTCTATGTCATCAGTAAACGCAGGGCAGGGCTATCGACATGAACGATTCCATCAAACCTGATGATATCGACCCGATCATCCACGAGCGCGTGCGACTGGCCATCGTGTCGGCGCTGGCCGTGGCGCCCGAGATGAGCTTCAACGAGCTGAAGGCAACGCTGGGACTGAGCGACGGCAACCTCAGCGCGCATGCCACGAGCCTTCAGAAGGCCGGCTACGTTGAGATCGCCAAGACCTTCAAGGGACGCCGGCCGTATACCGCACTGCGTCTGACCGCCGTCGGGCAGGAGGCCTTTCGCCGCTATGTCGAGACCCTGCGCAAGATTATCGAGAAAGGGGCCCAGCCCAGGGACGAACAAAAATGACGCCGGCGCATATATTTTTTGGAACAATACTTTGCGACACAAAGTACATCATATGACAAAGGGTAGACCCATGAGACGCCGACTGCTGTTGATTCTGCCGTCCCTGCAGCAACTGGACAACTATGCCTTTCGCCTGATCAAGTACTCGCGCTTTCCGCCGTTGAGCCTGTTGACGATCGCCGGGATGACGCCGCCGGACGAGTGGGACATCCTGGTGCGGGATGAGCATGTCGAAAGCTCCGAGGTCGCAGGGCACGTGGACCTGGTCGGCATCCAGACGTATATCTCCTGTGCCGGGCGGGCCTACGCCCTGGCGGCGCATTGGCAGGCGCGAGGGGCCAAGGTCGTCCTGGGCGGTCTGCATCCGACGAGTCTGCCCCAGGAGGCGCTGCAGCACGCCGACGCGATCTGCACCGGGCCCGCCGAAACGGCCTGGCCCGAGATCCTGGAGGACTTCAAGAGGGGCCGACTCCAGGGAATCTACCAGGGCCGGCGCGAGGGTTCGGCGGCACTGGTGCCCCTGGCCCGGCGCGACCTGATGAATCCGCGGGCCTATCTCATACGCAATACGATCGTCACCTCGCGCGGCTGCCCCCATGCGTGTGACTTCTGCTACAAGAGCAGCTTCTGGGGCCCCCGGTACTACGAGGCCCGGCCGATCGCCGCGGTCGAGCGGGAGTTGGCGACCGTCGAGGACGGCCTGGTCTTCTTCCTGGACGACAACCTGCTGGCGAACCGGCCGTATGCGCGGGCCCTCTTCGAGGTGCTGCGCGGTTCCGGGATCGTGTGGCAGGCGGCCGGCTCGCTGGACGTGGCGCGGGACCCCGCCTATCTGGACGAGGCGTACGCGGCCGGTTGCCGGAGTCTCTTTGTGGGTTTTGAATCGATTGCGCCGGAGAATATGCGGGCGAACAACAAGGGTGTCAACGCCACGACGAACTACCTCGAGGCCTGCCGGCGCTTTCACGAGGCGGGCATCATGATCAACGGCAGCTTCGTGTTCGGCTTTGACTGCGATGGGCCGGACATCTTCGAACGCACCGTCGAATTCGCCGTCGAGGGCAAGATCCTGACCGCGACCTTTCACGTACTCACGCCCCTGCCCGGCACGCGGGCCTTCGAGCGTCTCGACGCCGAGGGCCGCCTCCTGCACCGCCGGTGGGAGTACTACGACACCGACCACGCCGTGTTTCGTCCACGGCGTATGACACCCGAGCAGCTTGAGTCGGGCCACCAGCGGGCCTATCGCGAGTTCCTGACCTGCAGTTCGATCCTGCACCGCTCCCTCGGCCTGCCGGGCCCGGCCAAACGCCTGGCCTACAACATCGCGTGGATGAAGGTCGATCCGTTATGGGTCGCCATCGTCCGCCTGGGCCTGATGCCCTTTGCCACGCGAATCTTCAACCACGTGCTGCGTGCCCGGACCAGGCCCAAAGCCGCTGCTCGTCTCGATGAGCCTGCGGCTGTTGTCCACCTTACGTCCCAGGCGTAGGCTCCGCGCGGCAATCTCCCGGTTTGCCGATTTCCGACGCCGTCATTGGGCCCTTTACACGGCGTGTGGATTCCAGTAAGCTATAAAGCGGCCAAAGGACCCGCATCATCAGCGCACGGGAGTTGACCCGTGCGGAGCGTGACGACTATGAAGAAGAAATCCGCAGACGAACCGAATGACGAACTCCGGCCGGAGTACGACCTTGGTCCACTGCTCAAAACGGGCGTCCAGGGCAAGTACGCCGAACGCTTCCAGGAGGGAACGAACCTCGTTCTGCTGGCCCCCGACGTAGCCGAGGCCTTCCCGACCGCCGAGGCGGTCAACGAGACCCTCCGCCTGGTCCTCCAGTTGACGGAACTCCGCCCCCAGAAGCGCCAACCCCCCAAATAACCGGACGCGACCCTCCGCCGCGGCGAGCAAAGGACAGGA
>Ga0194112_10008690_pt1 | contig 13033 bp, 11 predicted proteins | sample TA2MahC400mmetaG_FD_146191 | JGI IMG/M metagenome (GOLD analysis project Ga0194112, IMG submission 146191) | Freshwater microbial communities from Lake Tanganyika, Tanzania - TA2015016 Mahale Deep Cast 400m | ecosystem: Environmental > Aquatic > Freshwater > Lake | place: Tanzania: Lake...
CTGTAAGTATCGCCGACGAGGAAAAACGAAGCAGATGAGGCAAAATCTTGGCGCCCTCCGGGAAGCCAAAAAATGGCTGATTTCTTTATTTCTGCTCCTCAACGATGCTTTAAGCATCAATTTCGTCGCAGAAATCTTGAAATCATCTCATTTTTTGGCTTCTCAAGCTGACCACAGTTCGTATCCTGATCCCCTTACTATCGTGGCTGCAAAAAAACCATTCATAAAATTAGCTTGCACAGTTTGCAAGACAACAAACTATTTTACGAAAAAAACAAAAAAAACAGCAGAAAAAAAGCTGGAAATAAAAAAATTCTGCAAAAAATGCAAAAAACACACTTTGCATAAAGAAAGCAAAAAATAGTTTAATATATAAATAAAATTTTGACTTTTTATTTTAAAGTTCAAAATAAAGCATGGAGTTGTCGCAAATATATATTACAATTATTGCCTTAACGCTAGCTATTATTGCGGCTTTGGCTGTTTTTGTAATTAAAAAAATGGGATTCAGATTGTCTAAATTGGCGGCTTTGGCGTTTGTATTTATAATTACTGGTATTGTTTTCAATGAGAATAAGCTTGTCAGCTACGGATTTACAACAGCCGGTATAGCTCTTGCGTTATTAGATATAATCAAAAAAGCAAAAAAAGCGCTCCGGCGCCGGAAACAGCTTTTAAAATAAACGACCCACATAATGTGGTTCGTTTATTGGAAATCGTTATTGCAAAGTTAAACTATTGACAAGGTTTTTTATTTCCCTATAATAGACCTATACCATAGGTAGGGGTAATAGAAAATTAAAATTAAAAAAGCAAAATGCAAAATTATGGTGATAAATAACAAAGAAAAGGCGCTGATTAATTTTAAAAAGGCGCATGGGCTCTTGAATAAAATAATGGAAATGACGAATAACAACGAATATTGCATTGATATTATGCAGCAGAATTTAGCTGCCATAGGGCTTTTGAGGTCTGCTCATGAAATGCTTATGGAGAATCATTTAAATTCCTGTTTTAAGACGGCAATGGCTTCAAAAAACGATAAAAGAAAAAAAGAAATGACAAACGAGATTTTAAAAGTGACAAAATTATTCAATAAATAATATGAAAGAACATATTTATAAAGTTAAAGGAATGCACTGCGCTTCGTGCGAAATTTTAATTGAAAAAAAGCTTATTGATATGCCCAATATAAAATCTGTCGATGCTTCAATAAGCAAGTCAGAAGTAACTATTGAATACGAAGGCGAAAGGCCTAATATTGAACAGTTAAATAGGATTTTCCAGCAGGAAAATTATAAGTTTTCCGATTCAGACAAGAATATTGATTTGGAATCCCGCAAAACAAAAAATTACCGCAGCGAAAAAAAAGGCGCTAGTCCGACATTAATTGCGTTTAATATATCTCTGCTTATAATTATTGGATTTTTGTTTTTAAATAGGTCAGGGGTGGCGAGCTTAATTAACGTAGAGTCAAAATCTTCTCTTTTTGCTTTTTTCGGATTGGGGTTGATGGCCGGAATTTCTTCTTGCGCGGCTTTGGTAGGGGGAATGGTTTTGTCTATGGCAAAGCAATGGCAGGAGTTATACTCAAACGAGCGCGGCGTTTATAGAAAATTGCAGCCTCATTTGTTATTTAATGCGGGGCGCCTGGTTTCTTACGGCGTATTAGGGGCTATTTTGGGAATTATCGGCAGCCGGTTTCAGATATCATTTCAGTTTACTTCTTTTTTAATAATTGCGATTTCTTTTTTAATGATAATATTGGGTCTTCAGATGCTTGGGCTGAAGGCCTTTCGCAAATTTCAATTTGCCCTGCCCAAATTTACGACAAGATATATAGCGGATGAAGAAAATTTTAAAGGAAAACATATGCCGTTCTTTATGGGGGCTTTAACCTTTTTCTTGCCGTGCGGATTTACAATTACAGCTCAGGGATTGGCTTTATTGTCCGGGAATGCCTTGCAAGGGGGGCTGATAATGTTTGCCTTTGCTTTGGGAACTGCGCCTATGCTGTTATTAATAGGACTTTCAAGCGTGAAATTTTTTTCAAATCCCCGTTTGGCAGAAAGATTTTCTAAGATTGCGGGCTTTTTGGTTTTATTCTTTGCGTTATTCAATCTCAATACGCAAATTAATGTTTCGGGATTTACAGGTTTTTCCGGCTTTTTCGCAGGCATGAACCGGCAAAATCAAGTTAGCCAAGAAGGGCTTCCGGAAATTATTAACGGAAAACAAATCGTAAAAATGGAGGCGTCTGCGTCAAGATACAGCCCCAATTACATAAAAGTAAGGGCAGGCACCCCTGTAAGATGGGAGATAACAGATATCGGCACTTCAGGTTGCACAAACGCTATTATTTCCAGAGGGTTGTTTGAGGGTTCGATTAATTTGACCCCGGGAAAAGTGTCTGTTAAAGAATTTACCCCAGAAAAACCTGGAAAATACAGATTTTCCTGTTGGATGGGTATGGTCACGGGCATAATAGAAGTGATTGATGCCTCTGCCTCCGATTCTAGTTTTGCGGGAGGGAGAACCGTTCAAGCGGCTTCTAAAAACGATGATATTGTTCCCTCAGGAGCTTCTGGCTGCGGTTGCGGAGGCGGGAGCGGTAATACTTGCTGGATAAATTAATAAAAAATAATAAAAAATATTTACCAAAATGAAAAATAGAAAAACAATTCTAAAAATTTTGGGTATGGATTGCGCTTCGTGCGCGGCTGTGATTGAGCATGGCTTTAAAAAAGAAAAAGGGGTTAGTTCAGCTAATGTTAATTTTGCCACGGAAAAAGCATATTTGGAATTTGACCCAAAAGAAACAAATGTTGAACAACTTAAAAAAACCGTGGAAGATTTGGGCTACAGGGCGGTAGACGAGAATATGACCTTAGAGATGGCCGGAGAGCAGAGTCATCATGATTTGGATGATATAGCGACCGCCGGACAAGAAAAAGGAGAAATCAGAAAGCTGAAACTTCGCTTTGTTTGGAGTTTTATTTTTGGTTTGCCGATTCTTTATTTGGTTATGGGCGGTTTAGTCGGTCTTCCTGTTCCGGAAATACCAGAGATGTTAGGAGTGTTTGTACAGTTTGTTTTAACCACGGCAGTTATCGCAGCTTCCTTTAATATATGGATGTCCGGCTTTAAAAAGCTGAAACGCCTCGCTCCGAATATGGATTCTCTGATTTTAATAGGAACCGCCACAGCTTATTTTTACAGTCTGGCTCTAACTTTTCTTTTGTTTTCCGGTTCTGAAATCAGCATGGAAAGCTTGTATTACGAAAGCGCGGCGTTTATTTTGATTTTTATTTCCTTGGGCAAATATTTAGAGGCTGTTACAAAGGGGAAAACATCGCAGGCAATTAAAAAACTAATCGGACTTCAGCCAAAAACAGCGACCATAATAAAAGACGGCAGGGAGTTTGACGTTCCAATTTCAAGAGTAAGAGAAGGAGACATTATTTTGGTAAAACCTGGTGAAAAAATTCCGGTTGACGGAATTGTTATTGACGGCTATTCCGGCGTTGATGAAAAGGCGATTACAGGAGAATCAATTCCGGTTGAAAAAAAGAAAGGAGATGAGGTTATCGGAGCGACAATAAACAAAACAGGAGTTTTGAAATTTAAGGCGACAAGAATCGGCAAAGACACCATGCTTGCTCAGATTATAAAAATTGTTGAAGAGGCAATGGGTTCAAAGGCGCCGATTCAGCTTTTGGCCGACAAAATTTCTTTTTATTTTGTTCCGGCTGTTATTATTATTGCTTTTGTTTCAGCGGCAATGTGGCTTGTTTTAGGACAGCCGTTTGCGTTTGTTTTAACTATTTTTGTGGCGGTTTTGATTATTGCCTGCCCTTGCGCTTTAGGTTTGGCAACTCCTACAGCTGTTATGATGGGCACAGGGCTTGCGGCAGAAAAAGGCATTTTGATAAAATCCAGCAAAGCGTTGGAAACGGCCAAAGACATTAATGTCGTGGTTTTCGACAAGACAGGAACCTTAACCAAAGGCGAGCCCGTAGTAACCGATATTGTGCCTCTTGCTAATTCGTCCGAATTGGTAAATGAAAAAATAGTTTTGCAGATTGCCGCTTCTGTGGAAAAAAATTCAGAACACCCTTTAGCCCAAGCAATCGTGAACAAAGCCAAAGAAGAAAAAATAAAATTATCAGAAGTTAAAAATTTTCAGGCTATGCCGGGTAAAGGGGTAATCGCGGAATTAAACAAAAAAGAAGCCTTGCTCGGCACAAGGAAATTAATGCATGATAACAGCATCAAAACAGGTTTTATAGAAAACAAAATGACAGCTTTAGAGGACCAAGGAAAAACAGCTATGATATTGGCTTTTGATAGAAAAATTTTAGGTATTATTGCGGTGGCAGACGTGTTAAAAGAATACTCAAAAGAAGCGGTTGAGATGCTCCATAAAATGAAAAAACAAGTGGGTATAATAACAGGCGACAATAGGAGAGTTGGCGAGGCGATCGCAAAGCAAGTGGGTATAGATAAGGTCTTGGCAGAGGTTCTGCCTCAGGGAAAATCCGCGGAAATTGAGAAATTACAAAAAGAGGGAAAGGTGGTGGCAATGGTTGGAGACGGCATTAACGACGCGCCGGCTCTGGCTCAGGCAGACCTGGGAATTGCTTTGGGTTCTGGCACTGATGTAGCTATGGAAACAGGTGAGATAGTTTTGATTAAAGATGATTTAAGAGACGTTGTTAAAGCAATTGGTTTGAGCAGATACACTTTGAGAAAAATAAAGCAGAATCTTTTTTGGGCGTTTTTTTACAATGTCGTAGGCATACCAGTCGCCGCCGGAGTTTTGTATCCTGCTTTTGGATGGCTCTTGAGCCCTTCTATCGCGGCGGCGGCTATGGCTTTTTCTTCTGTGAGTGTTGTTTTGAACGCCCTTTTAATGAAATTGTATAAAGCATAAAAATATCTTGATTTCATAATTTTTTTATGATTTAATAAAAAATGTATGAAATCAAATAAAAAATATGCATTATGGATTTTAGAAACAAAATAGTAATTTTTTCAGGCATATCGTTGGTTATTTTTTTGTTTTCTTTTTTTGCAGCAGGCTCGGTATTCGCCCAGAACGTTAACGAGATTCATTTTTTTTATAGTCCCCCCTGCCCTTATTGCGCAGCCCAACAAAAATTTTTAAACGAACTGGAAAATAAATATCCCCAGATTGAAATTAAAAGATATGAATTTTCAAAAAATACCGAGCTAATACGGGAGTTTTATAAAAATTATGGGGTCCCTCCACAGCAACAAGGTTTTGTGCCCGTGACCTTTACAAGAAATAACTATTTTGTTGGCTTTAACGATAAAATAGCCGAGCAAATTGAAAGTTGCATCCAAGAATGCCTTGGAGGGGGCCCCACGCCGCCATCGCTCCCCGATAGAATTAAAATCCCTATTTTGGGCTATATTGATGCCAATAATCTTTCTCTTCCGGCTTTGGCATCGGTTTTAGGTTTTTTTGATGGATTTAATATTTGCTCGCTGGGAGCGCTGGTTTTAATTTTGGGACTGGTGATTGCTTTGCGTTCGCGAAAGAAAATATTGTTGTTTGGCGGGGCTTTTATTCTTGTTTCTGTTATTGTTTACTGGTCGTTAGTTTTTCTTTGGCATAGAATTTTTATTTTTTTTGCTCCCCTCGCGCAGAATATGGAAATGCTGATCGGGCTTTTAGCGGCTCTGGGAGGATGGTACTTTCTGAAGGAATTTTTAAATTCAAAGAAGCGGGGAGCTGTTTGCAAGTTTGGAGGATTTTCCGACCGGATGGCGGGTAAAATAAGCGAGATTTTTGAAAAGAAATCAGGAATTTTGGTAATGCTGGCGGCAGTTTCCTTGTTTGCTTCAGCTGTTACGATTATAGAATTTCCTTGCACCGCTTTCTTCCCGGTTATCTTTACAGGTATTATGGCGCAAATGGAAGTTCCGTTTTCTTTGTCTCTGCTCTATATCAGCATTTATGTTTTCTTTTATATGTTGGATGAATTTATCGTCCTCTTTCTTGCAGTCTTTACGATGCGAATCTGGATTGCTTCTCCAAAATTTGTGACGTGGCTGAGCCTTTTCGCTTCCATAATAATGTTTCTTTTTGGTTTTTATTATCTTTTGTGGCCAACTTTAAGAGTGTGGTTTAATTTTTAATTTAAAAAAGTTATAATAAATTGATTAACAATTAATAACTTACAATTTACAATTTTTAATAAGCGAAACAATGATTCAATGAAACATTTATTGTAAATTGAAAATTGATAATTGAAAATTACGCTATGTTTGGCCAAAATAAAACGATTCTAAAATTTTGCGATTTAAGGGGTAAGGTGGCTATAATTACCGGCGCAAAGCAGGGAATGGGCAGAACCCATGCTTTGCTTCTGGCAAAGGCAGGCGCTAAAGTTGTTGTTTCTGATATCTCTCAAGAAGAATGCCAGCAGGTTGTGGATGAAATCAAAAAGCAAAAAGGAGAAGCCCTGGCTGTTAAATGCGATGTAAGCAATAAGACGGATGTGGATAATTTAATCCAACAGACTCTGAAAAAATTCGGCAAAGTTGACATTTTAGTAAATAACGCCGGGATTTGTCCGTTCAAGCCCTTTTTGGAAATGCCAGAGCAGGATTTTGAAAAAGTTATAGACGTAAACTTAAAAGGATATTTTTTATGCGCTCAAGCCGCGGCAAAAGAGATTGCCAAGAATAAGCCGAATGAAAAGGGTTTGAGAGGAGCGATTGTCAATATCGCCTCAATCGCAATGGGTCAGGTTGGCGCCGGATTTTCAGGCCTAACGCATTATTGCGCATCCAAAGGCGGAATTGTTGCTATGTCAGAGGCAATGTCGTTGGAGTTAGCTCCTTTGGGTATAAGGGTTAATTGTATTGCTCCCGGAGCAATTGATACACCTATGGCCGCGTCTGTAAAACAGGATAATAAAGCGCTGGAGGCCATGTTAGCCGGAATTCCTTTGAAAAGAATGGGAGAACCCGAAGAAATTTCAAATGCAGTTTTATTTTTAGCGTCTGACGAATCATCTTATATGACAGGTTCGGTTGTGATAATTGACGGCGGGTGGACGGCAAAATAATTTAGCTAAAATTTTGACAGAGGCTTGACTTAGTTGTTTGGATTTAGATAGAATAGGGTAATCTGTGGATAATTTTCCAAAAGTTATTTTTTTTAAAAAACAAGGTCGGAAATTCTCATATTGTTAAACTATTAAACTATTAAACTGTTAAATTGTTAAATTGCCGTTTTTTAGTCAATTTAGCAATATAACAATATAGCAATTTTTAATTAAAATGGTTGAAGGTTACTGCGTAAAATGCAAAACAAAAAGAGAAATGTCTGACGCGAAAGAAGTTACAATGGAAGGCAAGGGGGGCAAGAAAAGGATGGCCATGACAGGTGTTTGCCCAAAGTGCGGAACAAAAATGTTTAGGATAATGGGATTGAAGAAATAGTTTTTTTCAAAAAAGTCCGAAAACTCAAGTTTGGACTTTTTTGTTGTATACCTTGATATATAATAAAAGAATGAAAAAAAAGTATATTTTGGTTTTTGCTGGATTCTTGCTGGCATTGAATATTTTTTGCTGGAAGGAAGTTTTTATTTTAGCCGAGAACAAAGAATTAAAACTTGTTTTTTTCAATGTTGGGCAAGGCGACTCGGCTTTTATTGAAACTCCAGATGGCCATCAAATAATAGTTGATGGCGGTCCGAATCCAGTTATTTTGCAGAAATTAGGCGAAAGGATGCCATTTTGGGACAAGATAATTGATTTGGTAATTTTAACTCACCCCGAAAAAGACCATATGTCAGGCCTGCTGGATTTATTGCAGAGGTATAAAGTAGATTATTTTTTATGGACAGGTGTTGTAAAGAATAGCCCGGAAAATGAAAAACTGGCGGAACTTTTAGATAAAGCTCAAACTCCCGACAAAGATTTTTTAGCCGTTTTGTCCGGCGTAAAATCTACTAAAATAATTATTGCTCCAGAGATTGATAAAATAAGAGCTGGGAACGTTTTAATTAAATTTTTGCACCCTTCGGAAAATTTATTCGGAGAAGAGGTGAAAAATGTAAACAACAGCAGTATTGTTTTTAAGCTGAATTACGGCGAAAACGATTTCATTTTTACAGGTGATATAAGTTCTTCTATTGAAAAAAAGCTGGCCTTGGGGGATATTGATTTATCGGCTAATGTCTTGAAAGTTGCCCATCACGGCTCAAAATATTCCACTTCAGAGGAATTTTTATCTGTTGTGGGGCCGGATATTGCTGTTATATCTTCTGGAAAAAATCCTTACGGGCACCCAACCTTAGAAGTATTGAATAGATTGCAAAATTTTGGTATAAAAACCCTAAGAACAGATATGTTGGGAGATATAGAAATTGCATCTGACGGGAAAAATATTTATATTAAATAAGATTATAAAATTAAAAATTTAATGGAGGGCTTTCCTTTATTCAAAACAAAATCAGAGGTTTATAAAAAATTCGATTTAACGGATGTCAATTCCCGCAAGGATTATTTTGACTATAAATGCGGAGAGGAAATAAAAAAACTGAGGGAGTTTCTGAAAAATAATACTTTTATAGCTTATTTGCTGGGTAAAAAAAGTTCCGGCAAGGGGACCTATTCTAAAATGTTTGCCGAGGTTGTGGGCCGGGAGGAAATTGCCCATTTTTCAATTGGAGATATGGTCAGGTCTTTTGACGAGATTGTAAGGGACTCAGCAAAAAAGAAGGAATTTATTTCTTTTTTAGAAAAGAATTACAGAGGTTATATGCCTTTAGATAAAATCATTGAGGCGCTGGAAACTAGGAGCACAAAGGTTTTGCTGCCTTCTGAGTTAATTTTAGCTCTGGCGAAAAGGGAAATCGCAAAATTAGGCAGAAAGGCGATTTTTATTGACGGATTTCCAAGGGATTTAGACCAGGTTTCTTACTCTTTGTTTTTTAGAGATCTTATCGGATACAGAGACGACCCCGATATTTTTGTTTTAATAGATGTGCCTACCGCAGTAATTGATGAAAGAGTAAAATTTAGGGTAATTTGTCCTCTGTGTCAAACATCAAGAAATTTGAAACTTTTGCCCACAAAAAATGTGGAGCATGAGCAAGGAAAATTTTATTTATTGTGCGACAATTCAAACTGTTTGTCTGTCCAACAAGAAAAGCCCGCGCGCATGGCGACAAAAGAGGGCGATGAATTGGGCATTGAGCCCATAAAAGCCCGCCTAGACAAAGATGAAACTTTAATTAAACAGGCATTTAATTTGCAGGGGGTCCCGAAAATTTTGCTTAGAAATTCTATTCCCGCGGAAAAGACAAGCGAATTTGCCGATGATTACGAAATTACGCCGGCTTATAGTTACCAATGGAATAATAAAGAACAAAAGGTTGAGATAACAGAAAAGCCGTGGGAAGTTAAAGACGACCAAGGTGTTTTATCAAACAGCTTAATGCCTCCTCCTGTTGTGGTTTCTTTAATAAAACAATTGGTTAAAGCGATAGGCATCGGTTCTTGACTTGAGTTTTATAAGAGTTAAAATAAAGGCAGCTCTGACATTTCTAAAATTTCTATACGAGTTCTTTTTGAGGGAGTTCAAATTTCTAAAGGCCGTGGTCTTTAGATGAGAGCACCCACTTTGAATAATACTAGAAATCTTTTAAGAAAGTCAGGGCCTAAAGCATCCCGCCCTTGGCTCGCCGAAGCTTTTTGCGGAGGCGGCTTGCGGGGTTTTTTAGTTGAGGAAAGAATGTTTCATTGGACTCGTTGCATTGAATTATTTTTTATCACTAACACCCTTACATACTGGAGTTTGTAAGGGTATTTATTATGCAGTATAATGAAGTATGAAGAATAAAAATAAAAAAATAAAATCCGCAAAGCAAATGGAAAGGCATTTAAAAGGCATGGCCAATCATCGGCGCATTGAAATTTTGCTTTTAATTGCCGACTCCGGAGGAATAACTCTTGAAAATATAATAAAAACATTGGGTGCTAATGAAAAAACAATAGGCGAACATGCGCGTCGGCTTTATGCGGCAGGCCTGATTGATAAAAGGCATTCCGGAAGATTTGTTGAGCACACGCTTTCGCCTTACGGAAAAATTTTTGCTAAATTTTTGAAGTCATTCCAAAATATATAAAGGTTATTTGCTGCCACAACACCCTTACATACTGGAGTTTGTAAGGGTATAATATGGGTGCAATCTAATAGAATTTTATGTTTGAAAGCCCGTTCGGCATTATTTTATTGGGGTTGCCGTTTTTGGGTTTGACGCTTTTTAAAGATAAAAAAGCGGGCTTTGTTTATATTTTATTTTTTTCTCTTTTGTTTTGCACAGCGCTGGCTTTTTTAACCCAGTTATTGGGGCTTTTTAATTACAAAGTTGTTTTTACGGTAACTGCCGCGGCAGAAATATTTTTTTTGTTTTTTGTTCTGGCGGAATCAAGGAAAAGCAAAAGAAGTCATAGGAATTCAGAGGAGAATAAAGGAGAGGGAAGGGTTTTTTTAATGACAGCGCGGCGGCTTGATTGGGTTTTGGTTTCAATAGTCTGTATTGCTTTTTTTTACCTCTGGCAAGTTCATTATAATTACACAGGCAAAATAAATTTTGCCACAGACACAGGAGTTATTTACCACCAGGCCCAAAATATGGTTTACCCATATCCTTATTTCTCCGATGAATGGTATTCTGTCCTGCTTGTTGAAAACTCCATTAGTTCCGGGAAACTGCCTTTCACAGGTTTTGGGGGCCAATATTTTTTGAATCTGGAAATGTTTTTTCATTCTCTGTTGGCTGAGATATTTTTACTGCTGGGTTTGAATCCTTTAACGCAATACACCCTGGTTTCTATTTTTGCCAATATATTGATAATTGTTTTAGCTTATATTTTTTTGCGGCTCTGTAAAGTTTCTAAAATTTATGCAGGATTTTCATCGCTCCTTATTTTATTTATTGCTTCTGGCGCTAATTTGCCGGGCATCTGGAATTTTATTCCGGTTCACTCAGGAATAATTTTTTGCCTGCTCGGATTTTGCTTTTTGGCGAAGGATAAATTTTTACTTGCTGTTTTGGCGGGTTTTTCAGTGATGATTTTTTATGCCCCGCTGTTCATCTTCTATGGTTTTGGACTGATAATTTTTGGCTTTTTAAGATTTAGGGAGCGTATTGCTGAATACGCCAACCGGATGGCGTATTCATTTTTAGCTGCTTTGCCGATATTAGCTGTTTTTTACATAGGCATAATGATTTCTCCTTTTTCCAAAACAGCCCAATTTGTTTTTTCCAAACTTTTTTACACTTCTTTTTACGGTCCGAATATGAACGTTGAATTTGCTTTTTACAACGTGATTCCCATACCTGCAATTTTTCTGGCTTTTTGGGGCATAAATTCTGTTTATAAAAACTTAAAATGGTTTTTTGCTGTTTTTGTTTTAGGGTGCGCTTTTTGGTTTTTTTACTCTTTTACAACGAGCAGGTTTTTTATAGAATACGAGAGGGTGGTTTTTTTTGTTTCTATTATAGTTTGCGTAATTTCCGGTTTCGGTTTAAGCCGCATTGAAAATTTTTTTGGCAGATTCAAGAACATTTTTAAGTTTTTAGTTCTTTTCAGCATTGTTTTGTTTTTAGTTTTTTTGCCGTTTTATACTCGCCAAGAGGGCTGGAAAAAATTTATTGTTAAGGATATTATTACAGGTACAACGGTATTTTATCCAAAGGCGCCGGCTAATAATTATTTAACACCCGAAGACATTAGGATATTTAGCCGAATTAAAGATAAAAGATTTTTAAGTATTCCATGGAAGGGCACTGTGATAGGTGTCGCAACCCAAAACATTCCCCTAGTGACAAAACAAGGCACTATTTCGTTGGGTGAAAGCGCGCTTTTTGATTTTTTGTCTGCTGACTGCAGCGGGAAATTAACTATAGCGAAAAAGCAAAAAATTGACTACGTTTATTTAAACCAATTTAATTGTCCGCAATTTAATGAGGCGGATAGAAGCAGAGAGGGTTTTGTGTTATATGAATTTCAATAAAATAAAAAATTACATTAACATTATGACAGAGCGCCTAATTAAGCTTTGGCGCCTGAGCTTTTCTTTGGCGTGGACCCACTTTAAATTGAGGAACGAGGGGAGCTATCTTGGAATTTTTTGGTATTTGTTGGAACCCCTGTGTTTTTTTGTCATAATTTTGCTTATCGGAGGGGCTATAAACCAAAGTCCTATTCAGCATTATCCGCTTTATCTATTTTTGGGATTAATAATGTTTAATTTTTTTATCAATTCCACCTCAACCGCGGCCAAAGCCATTGTCTCTAACGCCGGGCTTATCAAATCTATGAATGTTTCGCGCGAATCTTTGGTTATATCTGGCATATTCCAGTTTGTGTTTTCGCATTTTATAGAAATGCTTATATTTTTAGGGTTTATGATTTATTTTAAAGTGAGCATCGCAACTTTTATTTTTTATCTGCCTGTTTTTATTTTTTTTATTTTGTTTGTTTCAGGAATTTCTTTTATGCTTTCAGTGGTAGGAGTTTATATCAGCGATTTGGCTAACGTCTGGAGCGTTTTCTGCCGGCTTTTGTGGTTTTTGACCCCCATTTTCTATGTTATGCCGAGCAATTCCTTGCTGCAGAAAATAAGCTACATAAATCCGATGTACCACTTCATAAACATTTCTAGGGATGTTTTAATTTACATCAAAGCCCCCACGCTTCTTGCGTCGGTGTTTATGATATTTTTCAGTGTTGCGTTCTTTGCAGTCGGCATTTTAATTTTTAAAAAATACAAGCCAAAGTTTGCAGAATTAGTATGACAAAGAGCATAAAGGTCATAAATTTAAGCAAAAAGTTTAATATCGGTTTCAAGAAAGACCAGGGAGCTTTGGCGCGAGTGGTCTCTTTTATCTCTGGCAGAGAAACAAAAAAAGAGCTCAAAGTTTTTTCCGGCATATCTTTTGATGTTTCTGCAGGGCAAGTTTTAGGAGTAATCGGAAGGAAT